>Ga0209638_1000339_pt1 | contig 30804 bp, 31 predicted proteins | sample BarGraNGADG00211_FD_184490 | JGI IMG/M metagenome (GOLD analysis project Ga0209638, IMG submission 184490) | Arctic peat soil microbial communities from Barrow, Alaska - Barrow Graham LP Ref core NGADG0002-211 (SPAdes) (version 2) | ecosystem: Environmental > Terrestrial > Soil > Wetlands > Peat...
CCACCCATAACGATGAGCCGTCGCCATGAACGATAATCGGCAGGCCTTTTTTCAGCCGATCGGCAAGGGTATAGCAGCCCCACCCGCCGATGGCAATGGGGAAATTGGGATCATACGTCAGGGACGGACGCACAATGGTGACGGGAAAACCCTCTTCACGGTACGCGGTCAGCAGACGTTCTTCGCAGGCGATCTTGTTTTGGGAGTACTTCCAATACGGGTTGTGCAGGGGTGTGGACTCGGTAATGAGATAATTAACCGGCGGCTTTTGATACGCGGAGGCCGAGCTGATGAAAACAAACTGCCGGGTCCGGCCGCGGAAGAGAGACAGGTCACGCTCGATGTCCTCCGGAGCATAAGCAATCCAGTCGACGACGACATCAAATTCCAGGTCCTGCAAAACTTTACGAGCGTCTTCCAATTGATGCACATCGGCAGTCAGGCGATTACTACCGGGCAGGACGGCAGGGTGCGAGCCGCGATTAAGGTGATAAAGCTCAATCCCTTGAGCAATGGCCTGTTTGCTGACCGCCGTGCTGATGATGCCGGTGCCTCCAATAAACAGAACTTTCATTAATGTGTTATCCTTTCGTCTGGGTACCCTGGCTGCCGGTCACTCCACGCTGTGGGCAAGGCACCTGGGAGACTGGTGGGATTGCTCTTGTATTATCGCGCTTTTCCGCCAATATTGAGCATATTTAGTGACGGGTCAAGTTTATCAAAAATATTTTTTTCGGTTTACGGGTATAATGCGTTTTCTTTAGTGAAAGGAGTAACTATCCATGAAACATCCTGGAAAATTGACCATTTTGATCATCGTTGCTGCCGTGGGCAGCCTGGCATTGAGCGCCTGCGGGGGCAGCGCTGCCATTGGCACCCCCACCGCTGCGGCGATCAAGACCTCGGCGGTCGGTACCTTCGCGGCCGGGCTGACCCAAACCTCCCTGGCCCTGCCGACCGTCACACCCACTGCCACCCCAACCTTTACGCCCACCACAACCGCCACGAGCAGCACGCCGCTCGCAACCATGACCGGGGCTGTGACAGCAATCAGCTCCTGTTACGGGCTGACCCTGATCAGCGACGTGACCATACCGGACAACACTGCCATGAATCCCGGTCAGACCTTTACCAAGACCTGGCAGGTCAAGAACACCGGCACCTGTAACTGGGACGCGGGTTTCAAGTTCGTATTTATCAGCGGGGACTCGATGGGCGGGATCCCATTGGTACTGGTTACCCCTGTCAGCCCGGGCGCGCAAATGGAGGTTTCCATCGCCATGACGGCTCCCAGCAAAGCTGGCGCGGTGCGCGGTCACTGGCGCATGTCCACGGCCAGCGGAACGTTATTCGGCGTGGACGTGTTCGTGGCGATCATCGTGGGCAATTCCACGAGCACTCCCGCGGCAACGGCTACTGCAGGCACGGGCCCGGCCACCGCGACCGCAACCTTTACGCCAACCAGCACTCCATAAAATTGGCAACCCTGAACAGGATCAAAGAGAAACCGTGACGGTGATCACCGTCACGGTTTTTTAATTGGGACGACGCGGCAGGGAAACGCGTTTCGGCTCTGGCAATATATTACTAACACTCTTTATCCCCATTGCTGATCCTGAGGTCGTCTGTTTTGTTGGGAATGACGCACAGGAACTCAAAGTCCCCGTCTCCGTTGTTCTGGTACCAGTGCGGCGCGCCTTCGGGGATAAAGACCACGTCCCCGGCCTTGACCTGGTAGGTTTGGTTGTTGATGCCGACACTGGCGTGTCCCTTAAGCACATATTGCTCGTGCTCCACGGTATTGGTATGGCGCGGCATCCCGCCGCCGCGCTGGATCACGAAGCGCCGCATGGCAAAGTTGGGGCCTTCCTGTGAGGAGATGAGCACCTGGATGGTGGTCTTGTTTCCGCTCTTTACGGGTTCTGATTCCACTTCATTGACATGTTTTACTCGCATGGCTGCTCCATTTGATACCGATAAATCCAGATGGTAATTATAATCCTGACACATACATTCCAAATCAGACCTGCAACCAGTGGGGCATCGCCCTGGCTGCGCTCATCATCGTCGGCGGGGGGTCCTGCTGGGAGTGCTGCTGCTGAGAAACCGGTCCAACCTGCCGGCTGCAACTACCGGGACAGGAACGCAGCAGCATGGCCCCGCGGCAACCCTATCTGCAGGGAATAAAAATCTTCCAAATGCCATTACGATCGACCCCAACGCCACCCAACTGGTTGAGGTGGGAGCCGCATATTGCGTTGCCCTATTACCGGATGGTTGGAGCATTGCCTCCCCTGCGCCGTACTCGGGAGTGGATCTTTTCTCAGCGGACAAGCGCATCCATGCCTCCTGGACTATCGCCAGAATTTCCAAGGCCCAATTTCCAACCGAAGACGATGCCTTGAATTCCGTGATGAATTCAGTCTACCCGGGTTTTACCCTGACAAGCCCGAAAACGGATTTAGGGAATGGATTTTTTACACGTGAATTTAGCACCAGGTCGGGGCAAAAAGGCCAACTTTTTTATATCTATTATGGTTTTGACCCCAATAATTCCGTGATCTCCATCTACTTCGCTGCGACCGATGCGGACCTTTGGACGGCCCAGGGGGCAGTGGCTATTTCTTCTGCGATTTCGATCCGCTGTGTCACCCAGCTGCGCCCATCGACGGCAAGCCTGGACCTTGGGTCCGCAAACCCATCCGATCCAAACGCCAACCCGGAGGTGATCCTCTCAGCCAGTTGGACCCATGCGATCATAGGCCTAAAATATGTTTACTCCCCCACGCTTGGCGAACATTATTTGGTGTGCTTGGATTCGTTGTGGGCCGACGGTCCCGCGGGCAGCGGGTATTATCGCCAACTGCCAGAAGGCGGGTACGAGCTGCTCGTGGATGGTTTTGGGGTGTATTAAGGGGGATTGAATTTGAAGGGGCGAATCATAAACCGCCACTGCAGACTCAATAATAAAAAGAACAAATGTTCTTTAATTATACAACAATAAAAGGGAGCCGGAGAGGCTCCCTTTTGCTCCTTTCGGAAGTACGCGGAAACCATTTTAATGCCCTTCCTGTCCCGGAGGGACAGGGCTTTTCATTAAGGCATTGTTCGCAATCGCCGCGACGCGGCGGTCAATGGTTTCTTGGCAACAAGGGTGACCTTGTGTCCGGTTGGCGCATATACGTTAATTGCTTCCCAACCCTCCAAGCCCCAATCATTTAATGTCTGTTCGATCTGCTCGTCCTTGGCGCCAGTGAAATCATTTCCGATGGTCAGGACGCGGTATTCCCATTGGATGGTTTGATCGGACATATTGATTCTCCTCAGGCGATATCACCCCCAAAGGGGAGGCGACTATCGCGGAACAACAGGTTGGGGGTTGAGGCCGCCCGCCCCGATTGGTCACCCTTTAAGACAGCCCTACCCCTACCCTCCCTCCACTATGCTACGGGATCCCCTCGGTAATCATCGGGGACGATGTGCTTCGCGATCCCCAAATGCCTTGCATTTGGGGAGGGTGTTCTGCACTGACGGGTAGGGCTTGTATTGGGCAAGGGTTATAAGAGAGTTTCACGTGAAACCTTTAATAAACGACTGAAGTCGTCACTACGATGTGATAGATCACACCTCCTGGCGGCGGAAGACGAGGCAGGCAGCCAGAAGGGCAGCCAGGATGATGCCCAGGCTGATCCACAGAGCGGGCCAGGCAGTATCGGTTCCCTTCAATACCAGGGAGGCGCCCCAACTGAACAGTCGACCCGGGAAGTAATCTCCGATGGTCGGCAGCGCGCCGATCCCGCCGATGACGATCAGGGACAGGAACGCCAGTCCCACCGCGATGCCGTTGCTGCGGGCAATGGTGCTGCCCAGCAGGGAGAGCGCCATATAGACCAGGAAGACGACCAGCATCAACCCGTTAAGGGCCAGGAAGGGTCCCCAGGCAATCGGTTCGAACAGGATGTAGGTGTAGTACCAGCAGCCCAGGGCGGCGACAGCCAGGCTGACGACAAAGGCCACCGTCATGGAGGCAAATTTTGCCAGCAGGAAGGTGGTACGCGAGACCGGGCGGGTGAGGAAGAAGGCGGCAGTGCCGCGTTCCTTCTCCTGGACAACGACACCCATGGTCATCAGCAGCGCCAGCAGCACGCCGAACTGGCTCATGTTCTTGATGTACTGTCCGACCGCATCTGCAACCGTGGGGGTGGGGAAGAAGGCCTGGATGCCACCCGGCACGCCCGGGATGGCTTTGAGCAGTTCGGGGGTGAACTTTGCCAGGGCAGGCGATGAGAGACCGAAGGCGACGAAAACAGCGGCGACGATCAGGAAGCGGTAGGTGCGTCCCTGCTCGAGCATTTCCTTGCGAAAAACGGTGATGAAGTTCATGAGATACTCTCCGACCCGACCAACTGCAGGAAAACGTCTTCCAGCGATGGGCGGATCTCTTCGTAACGGTTCAATACGAGCCCGGCGCCGACGGCTCCGACCAGCAGGGCAGCCTTGGCGGTCTTCACATCCTTGACAAGGATGCGCAGGGTCCCATTCTGGGACGTGACCGAGGTCACCCAGGGCAGGCGCTTCAGGGACTCGCCCCAGTTCGCCAAAGCGGGACGGTCGTCCGCTTCGACCTCGAAGGCGGGCACAGCGTAACGCTCCAGCAGTGTTTCGCGCGGCGACTGGACCAGCATTTTCCCTTTCGCGATGATCCCCACCACGTCACAGACGCGCTCCACGTCCGCCAGGATGTGGGTGGACATGACCACAGTGGCCTGGCCGCGCAGGTTCTCGATCAGGTCGAGTACCTCCTTGCGCCCGGCGGGGTCGAGGGCGCTGGCAGGCTCGTCGAGGAAGAGCACCTCGGGGTGATGGATGAGGGCGGCGGCGACGCCCAGGCGCTGGCGCATGCCGCGGCTGAAACCGCCGATGCGGCGTTTCGACACATCTTCCATGCGCACCAGGGCCAGCAGTTCCTTCGAGCGGGACTTGCGTGCGGAGGTGGACAGCCCATACAGCCGCCCGAGGTAATCGAGGAACTCCAGCGGGGTCATCCAGGTGTAGAAGGCGGGCTCCTCAGGCAGGTGCCCGATCTTGCGCGGCAGGGCATTGCCGGCGCGCAGGACGTCCACGCCCGCCACCTGGGCCTTGCCGGAGGTGGGGCGCGCCAGCCCGGTGAGGATGCGCAGGGTGGTGGTCTTGCCGGCGCCGTTCGGACCGAGAAAGCCGTACACCGTACCGGCTGCCACGTCCAGGTCCAGGCCATCGAGGGCATGCACCGCGCCGTAGTGTTTGGTCATATTTTCAACATGAACAGTACTCACGAGATTCTCCTATATCTTAATTTTTTTGTAGTGTCGACTTCGCGAAGCATACTTTTGGGTCAGTCGCTTTTTTTACACGAAACCAACGACTAAAGTCGTTACTACATGATGTACAGGCCTATTCTTCCTTGCGCCCAACGACGAAATACACGATGGGACCGATGAAGTTGACCAGTATGATGATGATCGCCCACAGCCACTTGGGTCCGCGCGTATGTTCACGCTTGACGAGGTCGATCAGGGCGATAACGATCAGGACCAGCTCGATGATCAGCACGGGGATCAGGTACGGGATGAATTGCATTAGTTTATCGAGGTTCATTTCATTTTCCTTTCAGATTTATGATGACGGTCCGGCAAATGCACATCCCTGGAAACGGGATGCCAGCTTAGTCTACAATCATTTCAAATTTCCATGCACTGTCATTAGGCCGGTTTCAACCTGACCGAATGGATGGGCTTGGATTGTACGTTCCACGTGAAACAAAATCTGCCTGTGGGACCGGGGTGCTGCGCATTGATATGGAGTCGAAGTACAACCCATCGACCTCGCGGCTGGCGATTAAGAAGGCAACCGACACGGTCACGGTCTCCAGTTCGAATTTGCACGGCAGGCGGTAGACGGCATACCCGGTGTTGTTCGAGTGCTCGATCGGCGCGCCGTCACAAGAGATGTAATTGCCGCTGGTCTTCTTGAGCAGATCAGCCATGTTCAAGAACTGCGCTTCGGAAAAAGCTTTTACCATTACGGCGCTCATGTTTTTTGTTGCGCGGGTGTAGTCGCCGGCGTTGAAAGCCATCAGAATACTGTCCACCACCTGGAGCACCTGGTCGTCCGGGAGGGACGACGGCAGGGGAGCCGCGCAGCCGTTGAGCAGCAGGGCCGCTGCCAGGGAAAGGGTCAACAGGGCGGATGGAATTTTTTTATCCATTGGCGGGCGTGGGCGTCTTTTTCCCGACGTTGCGCAGGTTGGTCGAGTCGAAGAACAGGCCTTCGACCTGGGTTCCTCCGGTCTTGATGATGACGGTCACGATGACGGGTTCCAGTTCGAAGCTGCAGGAGAGCCGGTAGACCGCGTAGCCCTGGCTGTTCGAGAGCTGGGGCGTTGTCTTACACGAGACGTATTTGCCGCTGACATTCTGGAGCATGGTCTTCAGGTCCGTGAACTGCGCCTCGGGGATGGCGGTCAGCATGGACGGGCTGAAATCCCGGCTGAACCCCGGGTAGTCACCGGCATTGATCGCTGTCAGGAGGTTGACCATCACTCCCACGACCTGCTCGTTGGATCGGGAGGCCGGCTTGGGTGCCTGGCAGCCTGTTAGCAATAACGCGGCGGCCAGGGCGAGGGTCAGCAGGGTGGTTGGAGATTTACTTTTCATCGTCATAATTCCTAATCATTGTTTCTGTTCTGTGCGCACGATATCGATTATCTAAATGATGGATTTGAACCCAATTGAATTTACCTGATTCTTTTCCGCGGCCGGCAGTTCATTTTGCGGATGGATGTCCAACCTGCCGGTCCGCGGAGCGTTTTTGAGGATTATTCCTTATTCTTTGGCGCGTTCTGCTGCGCCAAGGAAACCATGCCGCTCAGTCCGCCCAGGTTCATCGTGTCGATGGCTGAGCTGGGGACGATGACCAGTGCGCCTTTTTCCTTGAGCCCTTCGAAGAGCATATTCATGGCGCGCAAGTGCAGGGCGGTGGGGTTGTGGATGTAGGCTTTGGAAGCCTCGGCGAAGGAGGCAGCAATCTGCTCCTCGGACTCGCCCAGGATGATGCGCGACTGGCGTTCACGTTCGGCCTGCGCCTGGCGTGACATTGCGTTTTCCAGGTCGGGCGGGATGATCACATCGCGGATCTCCACGGACTGGACGGTGATGCCCCAGGGCGTGGTGCGCTCGTCGATGATCTTCTGCAGGTCGGAGTCCATCTTGGCGCGTCCGACCAGGATGTCGGCCAGGACGCTTTGCCCGATGATCTCGCGCAGTGCGGTCTGGGCAGCCCAGCCGATGGCGGCGCGGTAATCGGCGACCTCGAGGGCGGCCTTCTCGGCATCCCAGACCACCCAGAACAGGACTGCATCCACGTCCACCGGGACGGTATCCTTGGTGAGGGTCTTCTCGGCTGAGAAGGGCGTGACCATAACGCGGTGGTCGATCCAGTTGGCGAGGGTATCCACAAACGGCACCAGGAAAAAGAGGCCCGGTCCGGCCAGCTTATGGAATCTGCCCAGGCGCAGGATGACGGCCTTTTCCCACTGCGAGGCGATCTTCATCCAGAACATAAAGTATGAGCCGAGCAGGATCCAGGCTACGGTCCAGGTGCCGATCACGTTATCGCTGATCCCCGGGCGCTGGATCATCGTGATTACGCCGACAATCAGCGCCAGCATGCAGAGGGCGAACATAAATGCAGCTGCGCTGGGAATGTGCTGGTCGGGCTTCAGGGTGCCCTGCGGTTGCAGGCTTAGATCTTTAATATCTTTGATTCTCATAGCAATCTCCTCTTATTCAACATCAGGTTCAGGGTCGGGCAGGTGACCGGTTTGCTGCCAAATAGTCACCTTATCCTTCATTATTTCAGCCAACTCCTCGGGCGAGGCACCCAGCCGGTTTGCATCCGCCAGGTAGCGCTGGGTGAGGGCTAGCAATGCTTTTTGGCGGATCTTTTCGGAGACCTCGGGCGGGGAAATCTCCATCACGTAGGTACCGCGTCCCTGTTGGGTGGATATGATGCCGACTTCGTCGAGGATGCGGTAGGCGCGGGCGATCGTGTTGAAATTGACACGCAGCTCGAGAGCGAGGGAGCGGACAGTGGGGAGCTGGGAGCCGAGGGGAAGCGAGCCGCCGGCGATGCGTTCTTTTATTTGCTCCACCACCTGGAGGTAAATCGGGATTCCTGAACGAAAATCGATTTCGAGGTTCATAAGAAGGATTGTATCATTGTCTCATTGTACTAATTGTATCATTGTACTAATTGTATACCGTTTTATGATTTTGTCAAGAGGTTTTTGGAAAACATATGAGTTTTTTGAAGTGATTGGGAGATGCTCCTTTCTCCCATCCCCCTTTTCGATTTACCGATGGACAGACTTAAACCTCGGACATTAAAAACGCTGCAACAAAAATAAGTGCCGTACCGCGGGGAAATGGAGGGGGTATTTTCGACACGGAACGCTACAATGGCATTGTTTCACGGAGATTCCGGTGAAGCGATGAGGTGGGTTACCGATTCACTTTGATCCAAGCCGCGATCAGAAGGATAGCAAGGGTCGTTTGAATCGGAAGCGGTGGTAAAATTTGAACGCGTATCATTTTACAAGGAGGATTATTATGGAACAACAAACCGGTACTTTCACCGTAAAAAAGGGCCTGGCCCAAATGCTTAAGGGCGGCGTGATCATGGACGTGGTCACACCGGAACATGCGAAGATCGCGGAAGAGGCGGGGGCGTGCGCAGTCATGGCGCTGGAACGCGTCCCGGCGGATATCCGCGCGGAGGGCGGCGTGGCACGCATGTCGGACCCGGACCTGATCCTCCGAATCATGGACACGGTCACCATCCCGGTCATGGCCAAATGCCGGATCGGTCATTTCGTGGAAGCGCAGATCCTGGAAGCCATCGGGGTGGACTACATCGACGAGTCAGAGGTGCTGACCCCGGCGGATGAAGAGAACCACATCCTGAAGCATAACTTCAAGGTGCCGTTCGTGTGCGGATGCCGCAACCTGGGCGAAGCCCTGCGGAGGGTGGGCGAGGGGGCAGCCATGATCCGCACCAAGGGTGAGGCCGGAACCGGCGACGTGGTGGAAGCCGTGCGGCATGCCCGGGCAGTGCTGGGAGAGATCCGGCGCCTGGCGACGATGGCGGACGAGGAATTAATGGCGTACGCCAAGAACCTGGGCGCACCCTACGAACTGGTCAAAGAGACAAAGGAACTGGGACGGATGCCGGTGGTCAATTTCGCGGCAGGCGGTGTTGCCACCCCGGCGGATGCAGCCCTGATGATGCAGCTGGGCGTGGACGGCGTGTTCGTGGGATCGGGTGTTTTCAAATCAGGCGACCCGGCGCGGCGCGCGGCAGCCATCGTCAAGGCAGTGACCCACTACAACGACGCCTCCATCCTGGCGGAAGTCAGCAAGAACCTGGGCGAGGCCATGGTGGGACGCAGCGTATCCGTGATGCCCGAAGTGGAGAAAATGGCCGGTCGAGGCTGGTAACAGAGTTCGAAGCCATCACACCCGTTCGGGACAACGTCCCTTTATCGAGAATCATTAGCGAATTAAAAAGAAGCTCCCAGACAGGGGACAGCGAACCTTAAAGGAGAGCACGTCCCCTTAAAAGTGCAATCATGAAAATTGGTGTATTAGCCATCCAGGGCGATTTTGCCGAACACATCGTCATGCTCAAGCGCCTGGGCGCTGAGACCGCAGAAGTGCGATTGCCGGACCAGCTCAGCGGACTGGACGGTCTCATCATACCGGGCGGGGAATCCACGACGATCGGCAAGCTTGCCGAGGACTTCGGATTGCTGGAACCGCTGCGCAAATTTGGCAAGACCCATGCCATGTGGGGCACTTGCGCGGGGGCCATCTTCCTTTCGAAGGACGCCCGACGCAGCCAGCCCCTGCTGGGGATCATGGACATCACTGTGGTGCGCAACGCCTTTGGGCGCCAGGTGGACTCGTTCGAGGCCGACCTCGACCTGCCTGAACTGGGCGCAGGCGGACCCTACCATGCCATTTTCATCCGCGCCCCGATCATCGAGTCGGTGCAAGGCAGCACAAAGATCATTGCCTCCCTGGCGGATGGGCGCATCATTGCTGCCAGGCAGGGGAAAATGCTGGCAACGTCGTTCCATCCGGAACTGACGCGGGATGCGCGCTTTCATCAGTATTTTCTTTCCTTTATAAAATGACCGTCCGATCGCTCGACTTCCTGGACCTGCCCTTCCTGTCCCACTCGCGGCAGAACGTCCTGCCGTTGTACAGCGCGCGCATGTTGACCCGCGGAAACCCGCTGGGGGCGAGGGCGATGCTCTCCTACCTGAACCCTCGCCGCCATATTTATACGGCGGTTGCAAGCGAGGATGGGCAATCTCTCATGGGACAGGTGATTTTAAAAGCAGACGAGACCTCCGCCAGGCTGACCTTCATGGCTCCCACGGAAAACGTCGACCGATTATCCCCGCTGCTGCTCGACCACCTGACGGCGCAGGCAGGGGAGTGGGGCGCGTTCCACCTGCTGGCGGAGGTGGATGAAAATTCCCCATTCTTCCGATCGCTGCGACAGGCCGGCTTCGCCATGTACGCCTGGCAGCGAATTTGGAAATTACCGAAACCGGAACAGCCCGATGGAACGAGCACATGGCGGGAGATCAGGGCGACCGACTGGCCTGCAGTCCAATCGCTGCACGGACAGATCATCCCGGCGCTGCTCCAACCGGTGGATTCTTTGCCGAAGCAGGCTGCAGGCCTGGTCTGCCGTCCGGAAGATATTTTGTATGCTTATGCCGCCATCGATCGCGGACCTGCGGGGGTATGGGTGCAGCCGCTCATTCCGCCCGATTCCGGCTGCGGCCCCGACCGCCTGGCCGGGCTGGCCGGCCTTGGAAACCGACCGGTCTACATATGCGTGCGCTCCTACCAGGCCTGGCTCGAAACCGTGCTGGATGACATGGGCGCCACGGCGGGGCCGCGCCAGGCGGTGATGGTGAGGCGCATGGCAAAAACTCAGATGGTTGAAGAAAAAATATCGGCCCTGGAAAAGACGCTGGCAAAACCAGTCGCCCCGGCAGCGCGCATGGTGAACGGCGAGGAGCCTCTTTTACAAGGCAAGACGAAAATAATTGAACCCTGATCGAAAAATGCGATCGATCCAAGGACTCACGGGCCTGGGAAGCGAACTGTAAGAATCCGAAAAGTGATATAAAGAGAATATGACTCAACTCAGAATTACCGACGACCTGGACGCCCTGCTCGGAATATTGCCGGGAAACATCGTCGAGGCCGTCCATAAAGCCAACGATTACGACAACCTGCTCGAGATCATCCTGGACCTAGGGCGGGTGCCCACGGCGCGCTACGTGCTGGGGGAGTCAGTATTGATCAACAAGGAAATCACGCGGGCGGAACTCGACCACGTGGTGGAGCGCATCGGCGAGTTCGACGCGGACAACCGGGCCGGGCTCGAACGCACCCTGCACCGCATCTCCTGCCTGCGCAACCGGCGCGGGCATATCGTGGGGCTCACCTGTCGCGTGGGGCGGGCCGTGTACGGGACGGTGGATATCATCCAGGATATCGTCGAGTCGGGCAAGAGCCTCCTGATCCTTGGAGCCCCGGGCGTGGGCAAGACCACACTGCTGCGCGAGGCCGCCAGGATATTGGCGGAGCTGAAACGCGTGATCATCGTGGATACCAGCAACGAAATCGGCGGAGACGGCGATGTGCCGCATCCGGCGGTGGGCAAGGCGCGGCGCATGCAGGTACGCGAGCCCATGCTCCAACACGAGGTGATGATCGAAGCCGTGGAGAACCATAACCCGGAAGTGATCGTGATCGATGAGATCGGGCGCGAACTGGAAGCTGCGGCCGCCCGCACCATTGCAGAGAGGGGCGTCCAGTTGATTGGCACGGCACACGGGCGGACCATCGACAACCTGCTGCTCAACCCGACCCTGTCAGACCTGATCGGCGGCATCGAAGCGGTGACCCTGTCAGACGAAGAGGCGCGGCGGCGCGGCACGCAAAAAACCGTGCTCGAGCGGCGCTCCCCGCCGACCTTCGACGTGCTGGTCGAAATCCAACAGCGTGACCGCTTCGCCGTGCACCTGGATATCGCCGCCTCGGTCGACAGCCTGCTGCGCGGGTACCCACTCCCGCCCGAAATTCGCAGCCGCAACGCCGAGGGCAAGATCCATATCGAGAAAGTCAAAGCCAACCCGAAGTCCAAACCCGATTCGGAATTCCGCATCGAGAACGGACAAACGACCGGCCCGCGCCGGAACACGATCCGCCCGGAGGTGGGGGAACTTGTCAGCATGAGGGCTGCGCCGGCAGAGGCGCACGCGCTCTCATCGGGAGAGGGAATTGTGAGCATGCCATCCGAATCACACCGCTCCCCGCTCCAGGCGGTGCGGGTCTACCCGTTCGGCGTGGCGCGCGACCGGCTGATCCAGTTGGCTAAACGGATGGGCGTACCGGCAATCTTCGTAAAAGATGCCGGCGAGGCGGACGTGCTGGTGACCCTGCGCTCTTATTACCGGGACCGCCAGCAGGCGGTGATGCAAGCCGAACAGCGCGGGGTGCCCATTTTTGTTCTGCGAGCAAACACGGTCAGCCAGATGGAACAGTTCCTGAGCGACCTGTTCAACCTGTCGGAAGTGGTGCCCGCCTCGGGCGAGCTGGATGATGTCAAAGTGCAAGCCCAGGCAGCGATCGCGGCTGTGCTGAACGGAGAGCGCTGGGTGGACCTGCCGCCGGGACCTTCCACGGTCCGCAGGCTGCAGCACGAGCTGGCACGCGATGCAGAACTGATCAGTCATTCGTATGGGAAAGAACCCAGACGGCACGTGAGGATATTCAGGGAATAAAAGGGACGGGCACGGAGTCCCCCATCCCCCAAATTTCGGGGGACAAGCGAACGGGGACAAAGCAGCGTGCCCCCACGGAAAAATGTTTATCACCCTCGAAGGACCCGAAGGCTCCGGAAAAACCTCGCACTTGCCCCATCTCGTGGAATACCTGCGCGAGAAGGGCTACACCATTTTCCCCACGCGCGAACCAGGCGGAACCTCCATTGGCGAGCAAATCCGGGAGGTGCTGCACAGCCTGAAGAACACCGAGATGCACCCGCGAACGGAGACCCTGCTCTACCAGGCAGCGCGCGCCCAGTTCGTGGAAGAGGTGGTGCGCCCGCGCCTGGCGCTGGGAGAAATCGTGCTCTCCGACCGTTACGCTGATTCGACCATCGCCTACCAGGGCTACGGGCACCAGCAGGACCTGGAGCAGGTGCGCGCCCTGGTCAGCTATGCCACCGGCGGGCTGGTACCCGACCTGAGCGTGCTGCTGGATGTGGACGTGGAGGTTGGCCTCGAGCGCGGGGTAAAGCGCCGGGCCAAAGGAGGCGAATGGAACCGGCTGGACGCGTACACCCTGGAGTTCCACCAGCGGGTTAGAAAAGGGTACCTGGAGATGGTGAAGCAGGAGCCGGAGAGGTGGGTGGTGGTGGACGCGGGCATGGGGTGGGATGAAGTGCAAAAGGAATTGCGAGAGGTCATTTTGACCAAGCTGAAGTGAGCGAACGGGATCGATTGAGATTGCATAAATATCCATTGATGAACCCCATAGAAATGCCATTCCATAATTAAATCCGGCAGAAGTAAAATACGGGGATAATATAGGATAAGAAGTCCATTGATGCTCATCAAAACCAATCCGGCCAGCCAGGCCTTGAACCAGGCTTACGCGGCCCTTCAACGCGGCGATAAAAGTGAAGCCCGCCACAAGGCGCAGCTTGCCGCGTCGCTTGAGCCAAACAATGAGGAGCCCTGGCTGATCCTGGGGGCTGCCTCACAACCACGCGCCAGCATTGCCTATCTCAAGAGGGCCCTGGAAATCAACCCGCAAAGTGAGCGTGCCCGCGGGGGCCTGGAATGGGCCACCCGGCGGCTCAAAGATAGTTTGCAACCAGTCGTGCGAAATGAGGAAGCTTCTTCTATATCGGGGGAGGCAGATGCAAGCCCAAAGACGATTGCCCAAAAGATTAAGCCAAGCGCAAATGCCCTCCGCAAAGCAGCGCCGGCACTCCGGATCTTCATCCCGGTTCTGATCCTGAGCCTGGCCCTGCTCCTGGTGGCAGCCTGGACCTTCCGACCGGCGATGGAGTCGGCGGGGGCAGATGTGCGCGGCGACCCTGTCACAACGCAGGAGGGTTCGATTGCGCCTATGGCGCTGGCAGACCCGGCATTGCAAAGTAGTGCACTCCTGCCAACGGAAACAAATGCTCCCACCGCGAGCCCGTCCCCGACCGCATTCCAACCTGCCACGCCCATGCCCACATCCGAGCCGTTGAGATGGCTGCGGGAGGGTGAATTCTTTGCAGCACGGCTCCCGGAAGGCGGCGAAAAACTCATCACCGTGTCCCTCCAGGAACAGCGATTGTATGCGTACCAGGACGGTACGCTCATCGCCACTTTTGTCGTGTCGACGGGAAGCAACACGAGCACCGGCAGCTTCCACATCCTCGACAAAATCCCAAATGTTTACAGCGATATCTGGAACTTCTGGATGCCGAACTGGATGGGGATCTATTTCGCCGGCAGCCTTGAGAATGGCTTCCATTCCCTGCCGGTCCTTCCAAATGGCGAAAGCATTTGGAGCGATGCGCTGGGTACACCCGTCTCTTACGGCTGCGTGGTGCTGGGGGTGCCGGAAGCCCAGGCGCTTTACGACTGGGCCGAAGTGGGAACGACAGTGCAGATAAACCCCTGATTTTTTTTATCGCGGGCAGAGAACTTCAGGAAATAAGTTGGAAAAATGAACTTGCACCTTTTCTCCACCCCAGGCAAAGACGACATCCGCTATATCGTCGACGCCAGCCGCCCATACCTGGAAGGGAAGGAGAGACCGGTCGTCGCTTATCTCCCGGCTGCCTCTCTTGGCGATAGCTGGCTGGCTCTTACCGAAAAAGCCTTCCACGGCCTGGCGCGCGTGGAGACAATCAACACCGAGATGATGACCCTCCCGGATATGGAAGCAACCTTGCGAGGCGCGGCACTGGTCTATATCCCCGGGGGAAACACATTTCTGCTCAACCACCGCCTGCATCTCAGTAAATTGATGGATACCCTGCAAAGGAAAGTGCGCGCCGGGTTTCCGCTGGTGGCTTTTAGTGCAGGGACCGTATTATGCGGACCGAATATTCTCACCAGCGCAGATATGAACCTGGTGGGAACTTCATATTTTTCCGGGTTGAAGGTCACGCCTTTCAACTTTTATGTCCATTACGCGGATGATGAAATTATCCGGCTCGAGGCGGACGATTGGCTCAGGGAATATCATGTCTTTCATGAAAACCCGGTCATCCTCCTGGCAGATGGGGGATATGTGCGGGTGGAAGCGAAGAAGATGACCCTGGTACGCGGGGAGGCGTGGATCCTGCGCAAAGGAAAAGAAAAGGAAAAGCTAAGCGAGGGAGAGCTGATCGCAGTGTAGTTGGGTAGTACTGGTCAAAAAAAAACCTCAAGAGTACCACCAGGATAATATCGTGCAAACCGCCAACTAAAAGTTGGCGTTTGTTTAGCGGGGAATCGTGTCAGGGGATCATTGTGAAAATATTCCCGAAATTGTAATTTCCTTCAGAAGTTGTACACTAATCTCATCTTTATTGCGCTACATCCCCGGCAGAAAGTGATCGTTTGAGGGAGAGTGTATCCATGACCGGAGAATATCCAAGAATGACTTCATAACCAAGATAATTGAGCAGTTTCGTCACTCTTATTAACAAAGAAACGTAGCCGGTCAAGGCGTTTTTGAGAAAGGATGCTATCGATTTGGTCCAGCTTCCAACTTCACAACATTTCAAACTGCATGAGCTCGGTGAGGGAATCTTCGCCGCCATCCATGCGCCTAATGGCTGGGCACAAAGTAACGCTGGAATCATCGACATTGGCGACCGAACGTTGATTTATGATACTTTCATCTCTCCCCTGGCATCCCGGGACCTGCTGGCTGCAGCCCAAACCCTAACCGGTCGCCCAACCCACCTAGTTATAAACAGCCATTACCACAACGACCACACCTGGGGAAACCTGGCTGTCCCGAAGGAAATGGATATTATTTCCACTGGCAGGACGCGCGACCTCATCGCCGCACGGGAATCAAAACTGGACCCTTCATACCAGCCAACCATCCTGAAAGAATTGGGAGAAACACAAGACCGGTTGGAAAATGCGCGCAATGAAAATGAGCGGGCACATGCAAAGTATTTTGTCGTATATTACCAGGCCATTCTCAACACCATATCTTTACTTCCATCCCGCGTGCCCAATGTAATCTTCCGGGATGAAATTGAATTCACGGGCACGAAGCGCCGGGCCAGATTGATCGAGCGCGGCGGTCATACCGCCAGCGATGCCATCCTGTACCTGCCGGATGACCAGGTTGCCTTCCTGAGCGACCTGCTTTTTGTTAAGGCTCACACCTATTTGGAGGATGGCGATCCGGAGGAACTATTGCAGACGATGGACTTCATCAAAGAACTGGGGGCTGAAGTTCTGGTGGGAGGGCATGGTAACCCCGGGGGAGTGATTGATGTGGATGCCATAATCGATTACATCCATGAAATGAATGCACTTGTTCGGCATGCCATCCAGGACGGAGCCAGCCGGGAGTACATTGCCAGCTTGCCCGTCCCGGACAAGTATCTCACCTGGTTATTCCCCAATTTTTACAAAGAGAATATCCTTTTCCTATACCAACGGTATTCTACGCAGTAAATGATCCGTGGGGCACAAGCAACGCCGCGGCTGGAACTGATCACTCGCTGCGGGATTGAGAAAGGGAAGGTCCTTACACCTTTTTGGAGGTGGTATGTCAGCTTATGCTCATCCTGAAGTCCTGGTAGACACGCAATGGGTCGCAGAGCACCTTACTGCACCCAAAGTCCGTTTTGTCGAAGTAGGCTATGACACGAGTAATTTCAATTCCGGACATATTCCCGGTGCGATGGGATGGGGTTGGAGTACTGATTTCCAGCATCCCCTCCGCAAGGATTTACCAGACAAGGGGCAAATGGAGCATTTGCTGGCTCGCTCGGGGATTGAAAGTGATTCGACCATCATCGTATATGGGACTCGCCGCAATGGGTACGCGACTTTCGCCCTTTGGCTCCTGAAAATCTATGGTCATGGCGATGTGCGCTTTATGGATGGAAATCGCGAGAAGTGGATTAATGAAAAACGGCCTCTAGCAACAGAAGTACCGACGGTCGTACCTTCTGAGTACGTCATAAGGGAAACCAATTGGAATATTCGTGCATTGCGCGACCGGGTTCTCGACAGCGTTGGCAGACCGGAACGCATATTAGTGGACGTTCGCACACCGGAAGAATATCGCGGTGAGTTGTGGGATGCGTGGAAATACCAGGAAGAAGCCAGCCAACGCGGTGGTCACATTCCGGGTGCGGTCAACATCCCCTGGGATATGACACTGAGGGAAGATGGAACCCTAAAATCCGTTGAAGAACTGCGGGACATATATATCAATAAGGGTGTCACATCCGATAAGGAAGTCATCTCGTACTGTATTGTTGGCGGGCGATCCAACCACACCTGGTTTGTATTGACCCATCTGTTGGGTTACCCCAATGTACGGCTGTACGATGGTTCATGGGCAGAATGGAGCACCCTAATAGGAGTTCCAATTGAGAAATAAAAAGATCTCTTCCAGGACAAGCGTTACATAACTCCGGAAATCATCCCGTGGATACAACCGCGGTGGAGGCATTAATCAATCGCTGGCAGTATTGGACGAGTGATTATTTATATGAATACAGGTGTAAACCCAGCTTAAGCCAGGTTGTGCTGCCTGATTTTTTTTGAGTGAAAAGGGATTCGAAATGAAAATTAAGCAATTGGTCCATCAACTACTCTCAATAATACTAATCCTGAGTATGACACTGGGCTGCGGGTTTTTTGGCTCACTGGCTACCGCAACCCCCAACCAAAATCAGGAGAGTGCCAGCCCGCCTGCCCCACAACTCACTCCTAATGGACAATTCCAATATCGGGAAGTAAGCTCCGAGCCGCCTACGCTGCCGGTGCCACCGAAGCCAGCCTCCGCCCCACACGGAACACCTGATGAGCAGGCGATCTATTTTGCCGATCAGCTGGCATCCGGGAATGAACACCAGGCGGTATGGATGGGCCTTTACGATACCCTGGGCATCCCTCTCATCGGGCAGGATGGTTATCCACTCGGCAGTACGGGTGAGGACCCGATTGGCCCGCGAATCTGGCAGATTTGGTACTCCTCCGGTCTGGACCTGCCCGGGCGGGGGATTCCCCTGCAGGATGTGGGCCGCCTATTCGCCAATGGGCTGCCGGATATGGACGGCACAAACTTCGGGAAGATGCTGCTTGACGACCTGCGACTGGCAGCGCAAAGCACCGATCCCCAGGTGCGCCTGACGGGCCTGTTCGTGCGAGAGCGGATTTTGCGCGGCCCTTCGCACGTGGATATCCTGGATACCGCCGTCTCGGCGGATACAGCTATGATCGACGTTCCCACTGTGCAGTTGATAAGCTGGGTCATTATCCGCAGCGTATTGTTCCAGGCCGCCAGCCAGGCCTTTGTACCTGGGGAATCCACCACCCTGGTTGACTACCAACTCAGGTCTGCGGCGCAACTCGGCCCGCAGATCAATTGCTCGGACCTGCCTGGAGCCGGCAGTACCCCGGTCGCCTGGCACAACTGGGTCATTAATAAAGTTGGCGGCGGCTTTCAACTTCCGGGTATGACGGATGAGATGGCTTTTCCTTCATTTGTGGAAATGGTCGTTGGCAAGGCAACGAATAGCGGATCAGCCGAACGAATGGAAACAATCACCAAGCTCTCCGGGAAGATGGTGGGGTTTGCGAATGTAATTACCTCCGCCATCAGCCTGATCCTGCAGTTACAGGCCATGGAGGTCGACTTACACCCAGAACCAGAACCTCTTGTTCGCACACACTACACGTCTAACGGCAACAATGGAACCATCACGATGGAGCTCTATACCAATCCGAAGGACCGTCCAAATGGAAACGAACTCGAGTCGTGCTTATCCAGCTATTTCTTAAATGCACTTGGAGTTTCTTTCAGCTTTCCTTCAGAAGCAAATATTCCTGGTGCTGAGATTGCGATTGAGGGCGGCAAGGGAATTCCTGACCTGGTGTTGATCAACGAATCTCGCATGCGTTTTTTTACCGGCACGGACGGTAAAGTAACCTTCAATGTGATTGGCAGGGCGCAGAAGATCACCATCCCAGACAGCGCGCAGCCGGTCGATAAGGAGTTCAGCATTATCGTCAGCGCCCAGCCGGAAGAGGCTGGTCTTGGCTCAATGGCGAATATTTTTTTTGGCGGTCTCGGCGCACTCAGCGGGGCGGCTGCATTTCTCAGCAGCCTGATCGACATCCTCAAAACCTTTACCTACGATATGGGTGAAAAGGTTTTACGCTTGACCGATTGGGCTGCGCCCGGCTGGAGGGTGGAGAGCTGGAATAATGTGTCCATCCCCGGGTTCGGCGTAAAATGGACCGGGGGCCTGAATTGCGGTTCACCTTACGGACCGTGGGAATTTAAAGCAGAGGGAACGTCCACGACCCAGGGCGCAACAATTTTACAAACCTTCAAGATTCCGTTTTCCGTGGACGGAAATACAACAGCAACTCAAACTGAGCATTTAACTCTGGCAATGGGAGGGTTGGTTGGAGACTATACAGGCAACCCCAAGGTGACGATCACCCAGATCCCGGGAGGGTATCGAATGGATTTTGCGTCTTTTCGGATGACCGGCAGCACCTGTGCCTTGAACAACCCATGCCAGGATTATGATGCATTCAAAAATGCGTGGAGTACCAATATCGTCCCGGCCGATCCAGGTCAGTGCCCATAAGCCTGAACTCAAAGAGTCTCAGATCATTACGCCTTTCCATAAATTTGGAAGGGCGTTTTCCTTACAAGCTGTCTGACAACCTTGTCAATGAAACGTTTTGGGATATAATTTGTCTTAAATAAAAAGGAGATGATGATATGCGCCGAACTCGTTTACTTGCAATTCCTCTCGTGATGGTATTTTTATTGGCATGCGGCCTGACCAACGGCATCTCGGGACTCGCCACCCAGCTACCGGGGATTTTGACCAGCGCACCGACCGCCTTTGGCGCGGTTGAAACGCTCTCCGCACAGCAATCATCCAGCAATTGCCCCGCCACACCGACGGCAGCCGGCCTGGGAATTTCCCTGGATCAGGTAAAAACCGTCCTGCAGGCCACCCAACAGTTCGTTTTTACCGATGCAACTGTAAATGGCCAACCTGCATCCACAGCCACCCTGGGCCCGACGCTGACAACTTCCTTCCCGGACATAGCCGCCGGGTTTTCCGCCCAATTCATCGGCGATCCCTGTAATATTGGTGAGTTAAAAATTTCCCTGCCGCGCACCGATCAACAGGTGACCGCGGACCAGGCGGTCGGTCTGATCGACGCGCTCATCGCCGCATTCCTACCTTCAGGCGACCAACTCGCCGTCATTAGCTGGATGAGCCAGAATTATGGCTCCATCCCGGTGGGAGGGCAGGCGCAAACCACCCTGGGCAGCATGCAGTTCACCCTTACCCGCAGCCAAACTGAAATGGTGCTGGACATCGTCCCCGCAAAATAATCCGTTCGATCTAAAAAAGGGCGGCCCGAAATGGGCCGCCCAGCTCATCTAAAAATCAGGTTCGTCGCCACCCGCATCCTCCGATCCCAGGTTCGGAAGTTCTTTTTCGATATCCTCCGGGCTTTGACCTTTTTCCAGGCGATCGGCCACGTCGCTAAACTCCGGCGGCAGGTCTTCGCCCATTTCGTTCCCCATTTTACGCAACATGCGTCCCATCGCCTGCGGGTCGTTTTCGAGACCAGCCAGGGCGGACGGGTCGGAGAAATCCCCGGCAAGGGAGTCCATGCGGCTGTCGTCCGATTTCGCCACGCGCACGCGCGGAACGCGACGGCGGACGTTCCTGCTCCCACAGGCGGTGCATGTAACGGGCTGCGTCCCGTATTGGGCATAGGTCATGAAAACATCAAAGCGGGTTTTGCAATCCTGGCAAACATAATCATAAAGCGGCATGGTTTCGGTGTTCCTTGGATACAGCTTGAAATGGCGCTGGTAAAAAGGGAGGAAATAAAGATAAGTGGAGGTCCCATTTGCCCGGCAGCCTGTATTTTACTTCATTCGCCGTCTGGTACAATAAAGACATGCCTGATTCAGAATTCAACCTGCATAAACCCCAGCCTCTGTTGATCGTCATCTCAGGACCATCCGGGGTGGGCAAGGACAGCGTGCTGCACTGCCTTAAAGAATGCAACCTGCCGATGCACTTCGTGGTAACAGCCACCACCCGCCCGCGAAGAGAGGATGAGGTGCAGGGGGTGGATTACTTTTTTGTCTCCAAGGACGAGTTCGCCCATATGATCGAGCAGGAAGAGTTGATCGAGTATGCCATCGTTTATAACGACTATAAAGGCATCCCCAAACAACAGGTGCGCGAGGCGCTGGCTTCCGGGCGTGACGTGGTCATGCGGGTGGACGTGCAGGGAGCAGCCACCGTGCGCAAACTGGCGGCGGAGGCTGTGCTGATCTTCCTGACGACCGAGAGCGAAGATTCCCTGGTGAAGCGTTTGAAAGCGCGCAAGAGCGAGACGGCGGAAAACTTGAACCTGCGCATTGCGACCGCCCGCCAGGAACTCAAACGGGCGGCAGAATTTGACTACGTTGTCGTCAACGCAGACGGTCACCTGCAAGATACAGTGGATACGGTGGTGGCGATCATCCAGGCCGAGCACCACCGGGTGAACCCGCGCAAGGTAAGTTTATAGGTTTGATACTAAATTATTTCCGGAGAAACATGAACCAAAACCCGACCCCCACACAAGGTCCCCAGGCACAAACTCCCCAGCAGCGCACCGTGCAGGTGGCGATGCCGAACGTGAAGCCGTACGCCACTTATATTATCCTGGCAGTAACCACCATAATCTACCTCCTGCAGGTTGGCCTGCCATACCTGCTCAACGCAGACGTGGTCACCGCGCTGGGAGTGAAGGACGACGTTCTTATTCGCGCCGGACAAATTTGGCGCTTGATCACACCGGTCTTTTTGCACGCGTCCATTTTGCACATCGCCTTCAACATGTATGCCCTGTTCATTTTTGGACGAGGCATCGAGGCACGCTACGGCCATGCAAGATTCATACTGCTATACTTTCTTTCGGGGTATGCCGGCAACGTGATGTCGTTCCTGCTGACAGCCAGTCCTTCACTGGGAGCATCCACTGCCATTTTCGGACTTATCTCAGCAGAGGGTGTTTTCATCTTCCAAAACCGCAAACTGCTGGGGGACCGGGTCAACCGCTCCTTGATGAACCTGTTTTACATTGCGGGAATCAACCTGTTGATCGGATACAGTGTTCCCGGCGTGGATAACTGGGGTCATATCGGGGGGTTGCTGGGCGGATTGATCTTCGCCTGGTTTGGCGGCCCGCGCTGGAAGCTGGAGGGGTTCTACCCGTCCGTGACCCTGGTGGACGAGCGTGAGGGTCACGGAGGTTTAGCAGGGACCCTATCGGTGTTGCTGTTTTTCATCCCGCTGACCGCCCTGGGGTGGATCTGGATCGTACATTAATTATTATCAGAGCAAAACAAAACCTTCCGGGGAAGCAACTCCCCAAGAAGGTTTTTTTATCCGATCGCGTCTTTGAGGCGGCGCGCCAGGTCCCCGAAATGCTGCGTAAAGCGGATTTCGTCGGCGCGCGGGCGGGGCAGGTCCACCTCCAGGTCCACCTTGATCCTGCCGGGGCGCTGCGTCAGCACAAGGACACGGTCGGCCAGGAAAAGCGACTCGCTGATGGAATGCGTGACCATCAGCACGGTCTTCTGGCGCATCTGCCAGATGCGCGAGAGTTCGGTCCACATGCGTTCGCGGGTGAGTGCATCCAGCGAGCCGAAGGGTTCGTCGAGCAGGAGGATATCGGGGTCGTGGATGAGGGCACGGGCGATGGCCACACGCTGGGCCATGCCTCCCGAAAGATCACGCGGCCAGGAAGACTCAAAACCCTGCAAACCGACCAGGTCAATTAATTCCTGGGCGCGCAGGCGGGATACGTCCGGGGAAACACCCTCGAGTTCCAGTGGCAGGGTGATGTTATCGAGGGCAGTGCGCCAGGGCATCAGGTTGGATTCCTGGAAGACCATGCCAATTTTCGGTCTTCCGCCGGCAAAGGTGTAAGAACCGCCGGTGGGTTTGAGCAACCCGGCCAGGATGCGCAGCAGCGTGGATTTGCCGCTGCCCGAAGGTCCCAGGACGCAAACAAATTCCCGCGGCTGGATGATGAACGAGAGCGAATCGAGCGCGTCGAGACCCCCGTTGGGGTCGGGGAAGGTGACACTCAAATCGTGAACTGTGAGGATGGGTTCGGCCATTGGATTTCTTATTCCGGGCAGGGGTGAGTTTTGAACCACCCCGGCAGTATTTTTAAGGTAGAAACTGGTTGGTAAAAGCTTTGGTAAGATCCAGCGTCCGGGTCAGCAGCCCCATATCCAACAAAACATTTTGCATATTTTCCCAGGCAGACGCGTTGGATTCACCCAGGCGGGCGGCCTTCCAAAGCTCGATGGAGGTGGCAAGGACTTGTTTTTGGATAGTCATATCAGCCTGGGCAAGGGTGGAGACATAGCCCAGGGAAATTTGGTAGGCAGCTGAAGGGTCTGCGATGGTATCCGAGAGACCGTGCAGCAAGGCGGCGACCATGCCGCGCACAAGGGCTGGGTTCGCGGAAGCCGTCGCCTCGTTCGTAACCAGCCCGTTGGATGCCAGCTGCACGTAATCGGCCACGCGCAGCTCGGTGAGATTGTATCCCTGGGCTTTCAGTTGGATGGGTTCGTTGTTGGTATAAACCGAGACCGCCTGGTCGCGCCCAGCCACCAGCGAGGCCACCTGGGTGTAACCGATGGAGTCCAGCGTGACGTCAGACTCTTTCAAACCACCAGCATGAAGCAGGGCGCGCAAGCCGATGTAATTGGCACCATAGGGTCCCGGCAGACCGATGGTCTTGCCGCGCAGGTCGGCGGGGGAGGAAATCCCCTGGCCTGACATGGCAACCACCGAGACCGGGTACTGCTGGTACCAGGCAGCCACGTAGACGACCGGCAGTCCCTGGGCGCGGGCGAGCAGCACCTGTTCGCCCGAAACCACGGCGAACTGGAGGGTGTTTGCGCCCACCAGCGCAGTTGCCTGGGTTTCATCCTGGTAGGCGAACTCGATCTCAATACCGGCGTCGGCAAAATAATTTCTCTGGGCTGCCACATAAAGCGGGGCGAACTGGATATCAGGAATGTAACCAAGCGAAAGCTTGATATGGGTGAGGCTGGGGGTTGGTTTCGACCCACAGGCTGAAAGCAGAACCAAGGTAAAGATCGTCAAACGAATATTTTTTTTCATAAACACTCCTGGGTACAGCAATTGGAAAGAACCGCATCAGCGCTCAAAAGGTTCCCGCCAACTGAGAAACTTCCTCTCCAAAAATGAGACCAGTCCATAGAGCACCAGTGCCAGGGCGATCAGGGTGAAAACCGCCACGAAGACCAGGGCAGTATCGTACTGCCCGCGCCCAACGGTGACCAGGAAACCGAGCCCGCGGTCTGAACCGACCAGTTCGCCCACCACCGCCCCGATAACCGAAAGCGTAGCCCCAATCCGCAGACCGCCCAGTAAAACCGGAAGCGAGGCAGGCAGCTCGAGCATGCGCAGGGTTTGGGGGCGGGTGGCGTGCAGGGATTGCATCAGGTCGTGGAAGGGACGCGGCACGGCCCGCACTCCGACCACCGTGTTAACCAGCACCGGGAAGAAAACGATCAACGCGCAGATCAAGACCTTGGAGAAGATGCCAGGTCCAAACCAGATGACCAGCAAGGGGGCAATGGCGACGACCGGGATGGCCTGGGTGGCGACCAGGTAGGGGGAAACCAACTGTTCGAACAAGCGGCTCTTGGCAATGGCATAACCGAGGATCACTGCGGCGGTCGTCCCGGCCAGCAGCCCAAGCAGGACTTCCGTCAGCGTGGCGGCAGTATGGAGGACGAGGGTGCCATCCACCAGCGCCTTCCAAAAGCGGACGGCAACCTGCCCAGGTGCGGGCAGGATGAAGGCAGGCAGCCCGGCGAAGCGACTGATCAGCCACCAGCCCAGCAGGGCCGCGCCGAGGGAGGCAAAGGCCGTCCAGCGCAGGAAGGGGCGGGAGGGGCGGGAAGGTTTACTGAGAATTTTCCAATCCATGGATAAAAAAAGCCTCGTCCACTAGAACGGGGCAGGCGCGATTCATCGATAAAAAAACCCGGAAGCAAGTTCCGGGGCGGATAGACTGACCAGACCACGGCTGGTCGCGTCTTCACCTTCTCTTATCCGGACTGTCACGGTCGGCTACGGAATTCACAGGTTGAGCGAGTGTCACCGTATCATGCGCAGTTGCGCTCGTGGGCTTTACCACCGGTCGGGAATAGCCTTGCATTGCACCAAACATATCCGGTGCAGTGCAGGGGTCACCCTGCCCCGAAGGTCGAATATTCAGTTGCTGGGATTATACTGCAAATTCCAGGGAAGCCTGGCAGTTCCTTGAAATTCCCGCCAATGGGTGATCAAACCGTTAAACGTTCAGGGACGGATTTCTCCGTCCCTGACTGTTGACTTGCTTCGTCATGCCTTGAGAATGGCTGTATCGGCCACCGGGCACACGGCCTGACACTGCGGGGTATCGAAATGACCAACGCACTCCACACAGGTGGCGGCATCAATCAGGTAGGGGGTACCTTCGGTGATCGAGTTGGTCGGGCATTCCGGGACACAAGCGCCACACGCAATGCACTCATCAGTAATTTTCATTGCCATGGAAAACACTCCTTGAAGTAATTCGGATAACTATCGTCCTGAATTTACTTTATCGCCGGTTGCATGTCAAATGACGAATGTCTTTGAATTGACTGCTTTTGTCACAGGTCTTAAATGGGTCTCAATCGGTCAATTCCCGTCTTCATGTATTCCTTTTTAGTTGGGAGTCAATTTTCCCGGCCGTTTCCTTAAAGGCAGCCAGGCGCTCGCGCTCCTTGCGGACAACCGCTTCAGGTGCCTTGCTGGCAAAGTCGCTGCCAAGCAATTTCTCAAGCCGGTCGATCTGGACCTGGGTCGCGGACAGTTCCCTGCCCAGGCGGCTGCGCTCCTCTTCCACATCGATCATGCCGGAAAGCGGGATGTAGATTTCCAGCGGACCGGTAACGAGGGCGATGCTGTTTTCCGGCTTTGCCGGAAGAGAGGCAAGAATCGAGAGGAGGGATGGATCGAGCCCGGCGAGTGCCGCAATGACCGGGGCCTGCTCTTTTAACAGAGTCGTCTTATCGCCGCCAGCAAGGGTGGCAGGAATGCGCCGGGCAGGGCTGACCTTTTTCTCGGCGCGCAGGTTGCGAACCGAGCGGACCGCTTCCTGGATGAGGGCAAAATCTGCAACCCTTGAGGGTTCCCAGCTTTCTTCGGGGCGCGGCTCCGGCCAGGGGGCGATGATCAGCGCTTCAGGCCAGTCTTTCGCCAACCCGGTCAGCGGCGATGACCGCAGGGCAGCCCGCAAGTGACCCCACAATTCCTCGGTCACGAAGGGGGTAATGGGGTGCAGGAGCCGCAGGGAAATGTCGAGGACGCGCGCCAGGGTCCGAGCCGTGTTATAGGAACGCTGCCCGCCTTCTGCCATTTGCAATTTCGCCACTTCAACGTACCAGTCGGCAAAATCATTCCAGAAGAATTCGTAGATCTGGCGCCCGGCCTCGCCGTATTGGTAGGCCTGGAACAAGCGCTCCACTTCACGGACCAGGGATTGCAGCCGCGCCCAGATCCAACTATCGGCAAGGGTCCAATCGGTCTGACCGTCAACCGGGGAGGACATGGGTTCATCGTTGGATGGGAGTGCGTCGCCAGCGGGTGCCAGGCTGTTGATGGCCGAGACCACAAACCGGCCCGCGTTCCAGACCTTATTGGCAAAGTTCCGGTTGCCTTCCACTTTTTTCAGGCTGATGTTCGAATCGTTGCCCGGCGTGGAGCCAACCAGAAGCGTGAATCGCAGGGCATCGGTGCCGAACTCTTCCATGACCGGCAGAGGGTCAATACCGGTGCCCTTGCTCTTGGACATTTTCTGCCCTTCCTCGTTACGTACCAAGCCATGCAGGTAAACCGTTTCGAATGGCACTTTGCCGGTAAATTCCAGACCATCCATGATCATGCGCGCCACCCAGAAGAACAGGATGTCGTAGGCAGTTTCCATCATGGTGGTGGGATAGAAGTATTTATAATCGGGAGTCTCCTCCGGCCATCCGAGCGTGGAGAACGGCCAGAGCCCGGACGAAAACCAGGTATCCAGCACGTCGGGGTCCTGGTGGATGTTTTTGCTGCCGCAGTGGGCGCAGGCGAGCGGGTCAAGGCGCGTGCAGGTCTGCTTGCCGCAGTCGTCGCAATACCAGACCGGGATGCGGTGTCCCCACCACAACTGGCGGGAGATGCACCAGTCCTTGATATTCTCCATCCAGTTGAAATAAACTTTTTCGAAGCGTTCGGGGATGATGCGGACGCGTCCATCCCGAACGGCCTCCAGGGCGGGTTTCGCCAGCGGCTCGATCTTGACGAACCATTGCTCCGAGATCATCGGCTCAACGATCTCACCCCCGCGCTGCGAATGGGGGACGTTGATGGTATATGGTTCCTCCTTGATGACCAGCCCGGCGGCGCGCATATCTGCCCAAATTTTTTCGCGGCAAACGAAGCGGTCGAGGCCGGCGTAAGGTCCGCCGGTTTCAGTCACTTTCGCCTCACGGTCCAGCATCGATAGGACTGGCAGCCCATGCCGCTGGGCGATGGCGTAGTCGTTGGGGTCGTGCCCGGGAGTGATCTTGAGCGCCCCGCTGCCAAACTCACGGGTGACATAATCATCGGCGATAACGGGAATCTCGCGTCCCAAAATCGGCACCACTACTTTGCGCCCGATGAATTTTTGGTAACGCTTGTCATCGGGGTGGACGGCAACGGCTGTATCAGCCAGGATGGTTTCGGGGCGGGTGGTGGCAACCGGGATATATTCACCTGCCCCCCCAAGGGGGTCCGATCCGGAGAGCATGTATTTGAAATAATACAATTTGCCGGGCGCTTCGGAATACTCCACTTCCAGGTCGCTGACGGCGGTCTTCAGCCCGGGGGACCAGTTGATGAGACGCGGGCCGCGGTAGATGAGACCCTTTTCGTACAAGCGCACGAAGGCCTCCCGCACCGCTTTCGAAAGCCCCTCGTCGAGGGTGAAGCGTTCGCGCTCCCAATCGCAGGAGGCGCCGATCTGGCGGATCTGGCTGGTGATGATCTGGTGGTACTTGGCCTTCCAGGACCAGACCCGCTCGACAAACTTTTCCCGTCCTAGTTCTTCGCGCGTGACTTCCTCTGTGCGCAACAGGTCTTTTTCCACCTGCAGCTGCGTGGCGATGCCGGCGTGGTCGGTGCCGGGCACCCACAGGGAGGGGATGCCCTTCATGCGGTGATAACGGATCATCAGGTCTTCCATGGCAACGAACATGACGTGACCGATGTGCAGTTCACCGGTTACATTGGGCGGCGGGATGGAAATGACGAACGGTTTTTTGGACGGGTCGAAACCGGGCCGGTTGGGGTCGTTGGACGGCCGGAAGTACCCGCCCTGCTCCCACATCTTGTAAATGCGCGGTTCGGTGGTCTTGAAATCGTAGGCTTTGGGTAACTGATATTCGGTCATACCTGGCTCCTTAAATTAACACAAAACGCCCGCATCCTGTTGAGGACGGCGGGCGCCGCGGTACCACCTCAATTCACCCATTAGGGTGCACTCTGTGCCTGACGATCATCTGGCTGGTCTGTAACGGGACCGCCCGTGCTGTTCTACTCTCGATTGGATTTCTTCAGCACATAGACCGTGCGACTTCGGCAGGGGGTTGCTGTGGAGGCTTCCAGCCAGGGCCATCCTTCTCTATCAGCATGCCGGACTGCCTACTGCTCACGGCATTATTGGGCAGATTATACAGAGTCCGGGGAGGTGAGTCAAGCGTTTGGATATCGTTGGGAGACGTCTCGATGGACGTCGCGGCAATCTCTCATTGGCAGGAGATTGCCGCGGGCTGGAAAAAGCATCCAGCCCTCGCAATGACACCTAGATATGGTATCCTTGACTTACCACTTTTTCTTGCGGGAGAGACCATGTACATTGCCATCGAGGGAGTCATCGGGGTTGGAAAGACGACCCTGGCACGCATGCTGGCGCCGAGCTTCGAAGCGGAATTGCTGCTCGAGGTCTTCGAGGAAAACCCATTCCTTTCCGATTTTTATTCCGACCGGGCCCGATACGCCTTCCAGACCCAGATCTTCTTTCTCCTGAGCCGTTACCACCAGCAGCGGCGGGGTGTCACCGCCCTGATCGAATCCGGCAAGAGCCTGCTCTCCGATTACACTTTCGCCAAAGACTCGCTATTCGCCCGCATCAACCTGCAGGGCGACGAACTGGAAATGTACAAGCGCGTGCACGAGGCGCTGGCCGAAAAAATCCCGATGCCCAATTTGCTGGTCTACCTGCGCGCCGACACGGATGTGTTGATGCAGCGGATCGCCCTGCGCGACCGCAGTTACGAGCGCAACATGGAACGCAATTACATCGCTGACCTCAACCGGGCCTACGAAGAATTCTTCTCCAAACCTTACGACGGCACACCAGTGCTGACCATCGACACCAACCCGCTGGACTTTGTGCGCAACCCGGGCGATCTTGGCATCATCGAGAACCGCATCCGCGAAAAACTGATCCTGCCGCCATACCAGCCATTCCTGATCGACCGTTAGGGAAACATTCGATGCGCATCACACGTGAGACTCTAACCCGCATCGCCAAGGAAACCGCCCTTAAGCGAGCCAATGCGGACCCCGGCCTGGTTGCAGTTTACCTGACCGGTTCCTTGCGGACAGAAAACCCATTCCTGGGCAATTCAACCGATATCGACATGGTGCTCGTCCACGCCGGCGAAGTATCAGCCCGCCGCGAGATCGTGCCGCTGACGCCCGAAGTCCACCTGGATATCGTGCATAACCCGCGCAGCGAGTACGAAAAGCCAAAGGAACTGCGTTTGCACCCCTGGCTGGGACCTGATCTCTACGATTCGCTGCCTCTCTATAACACCCAGCATTTCTTCGAGTTCGTCCAGGCAGGCGTGCGGGCCGGTTACGATGAACCGGTTAACGTGCTGGCGCGCGCCCGTCGAAATGCCGACCACGCGCGTCAAATCTGGAGCGGCCTCAGATTCAGCCAGGAGACCGGACCCGCCCGGCTGCTTTCGTACCTGAAGAGCGTCAATCATGCCGCCAATGCGATCGCGGTATTAACGGGCGGTCCGCTGGCTGAGCGGAGGTTCCAGCTCCAGTTTGCGGAACGGGCTGAGGCGGCTGGCGTACCAGGTCTCACCGCCGGGCTGGCAGGACTGCTTGGCAACGTACAAGTCGATGCCGGGTCACTGAGGGAATTTCTCCCGGATTGGGAAGAAGCGTTCGTCGAAGCAGCCGGCCGGGACCAGGTCAATCTTAATATCGCCGCGCCACGATTGGGATACTACAAACTTTCATTCCAAGCCATGCTGGCGGGCGAATCTC
>Ga0209638_1000340_pt1 | contig 30756 bp, 21 predicted proteins | sample BarGraNGADG00211_FD_184490 | JGI IMG/M metagenome (GOLD analysis project Ga0209638, IMG submission 184490) | Arctic peat soil microbial communities from Barrow, Alaska - Barrow Graham LP Ref core NGADG0002-211 (SPAdes) (version 2) | ecosystem: Environmental > Terrestrial > Soil > Wetlands > Peat...
GAGCGGCACGCCGTACTGGAGGGCGACGCTGACCGTGGTCGCGAAGCTGTCCATCAAGCCTGAGATCGTGGAGCCTTCCTTGGCCATCTTGAGGAAGATTTCGCCGGGCTTGCCGTCGGGGTAGAGGCCGACGGTGATGTAGCCCTCGTGGCCGGAGATGTCGAACTTGTGCGTGATCGCCGTTCGCTCGGCAGGGAGGCGGCGCCGGTATGCCTTCGGCTCGGCTGCGGGCGCCGCGGGTTGGCTCGCCACCGCGACCGCCGCGGCCGCTTCCTTCTTCTTGCCCGTGTTGAGGGGCTGTGAGCGCTTGGAGTTGTCGCGGTAGATCGCGATCGCCTTGAGGCCCATCCGCCAGCCCTCGAGGTAGACCGTCTCGATCTCCTCGGAGGTGGCCGCCTCGGGCATGTTGACCGTCTTGCTGATCGCGCCCGAAAGGAACGGCTGGACCGCAGACATCATCCGCAGGTGGCCCATGTAGTGGATGGAGCGCGTGCCGTTCATCGGCTTGAAGGCGCAGTCGAAGACCGAAAGGTGCTCGGGCCGGAGTTCGGGCGCGCCTTCGATCGTCTCGCGTTCGTTGACGTAGGTGACGATCGAATCGACCTGTTCGGGCGTGTAGCCGAGCTTTCGCAGGGTGCCCGGGACGGTCTGGTTGACGATCTTGAGGAAGCCTTCGCCGACGAGCTTCTTGTACTTGACGAGGGCAATGTCGGGCTCGATGCCGGTCGTATCGCAATCCATCATAAAAGCGATGGTTCCGGTGGGCGCGAGCAGCGTGGTCTGCGCGTTCCGGAAGCCATTTGCTCGACCCAGCGTGAGCGTCTCGTCCCAGATGTCGCGGGCGGCGCGGTGCAGGTCCGACGGGACGTGCTGCTTGTCGGGGATGCCGTGGGCGGCGTCGCGATGCTTCTGGATGACGCGCAGGAACGGCTCCTCGTTCTTGCGGTATTCGGCGAACGGGCCGCCGTGGTCGCGGGCGATGATCGCGCTCTGGCTGTAAGCCTCGGCAGTCATGACCGAAGTGATGGCGGCGGCGTAGGCCTGGCCCTCTGCCGAGTCGTAGGCGAGCCCGCGGCTCATCAGCAGCGCGCCCAGGTTGGCGTAGCCCAGGCCGAGCGGCCGGAACAGGTGCGAGTTGTTGGTGATCGCCGGAGTGGGGTAGCCGGCGTTGTCGACGAGGATCTCCTGCGCCGTGATGGTCAGCCGGCTGGCATATCGGAAGGCTTCGACGTCGAATTCGGCGTCGTCGCCCACGAACTTCATGAGGTTGAGGCTGGCGAGGTTGCAGCTCGTGTCGTTGAGGAAGCTGAACTCGGAGCACGGGTTCGTGGCGTACTGGCGGTCCGAGTTGGAGACCGGGTTCCAGTCGTTGATGGTGGTGTCGTACTGGATGCCGGGGTCGCCGCAGACCCACGCTGCGTCGGCCATCTCGTGCAGGAGCTTGCGGGCGCGGAACGTGTCCATCGGGGCGCCGTCGCGGACGGCGTGCGTGGTCCAATCGCCGTCGGCGACGACCGCGTGCATGAACTCATCGGTGACGCGGACCGAATGGTTGGCGTTCTGGAAGGCGATCGAACCGTACGCCTCACCGGTGAAGCTGGCGTCGTAGCCGGCCTCGATCAGCGCCCAGGCCTTCTTCTCTTCCTTGAGCTTGCTGTTGATGAAATCCTCGATGTCGGGGTGGTCGATGTCGAGGATCACCATCTTGGCGGCGCGGCGGGTCTTGCCGCCCGACTTGACCACGCCGGCGAAGGCGTCGTAGCCGCGCATGAAGCTCACCGGGCCCGACGCGGTGCCGCCGCCCGACATCTTCTCCCTGCTCGATCTCAGCGTGGAGAGGTTCGACCCGGCGCCCGAGCCGAACTTGAACAGCATCGCTTCGGTCTTGGCCAGATCCATGATCGAGCTCATCGAGTCCTGGACCGAATTGATGAAGCAGGCCGAGCACTGCGGGTGCTCTTCGACGCCGACGTTGAACCAGACGGGCGAGTTGAAGCTCATCTTCTGGTGGACGAGCAGGTGGGTCAGCTCGGCCTGGAAGGCCTGGAGATCCTCGTCTGTCGCGAAGTAGTGGTTGGTCTCCGCCCAACCGGCGATGGTGGTGACGACGCGATCGATCAGCTGGCGGACGCTGGTCTCGCGCCCGGGCGTGCCGAGGTGGCCGCGGAAGTACTTGCTGACGACGACGTTGGTGGCGAGCTGGCTCCAGAACGCCGGGACTTCGACGTCCTTTTGCTCGAAGACGTTGACGCCCTTCTCATTGCCGATGGCCGCGGTCCGGGTCTCCCACGCGATCTCGTCGTAGGGATGGACGCCGGGACGGGTCCAGCGTCTGGGGAAGTGGAGGCCCGGAACGCCCTTGCCGGTAAAGCGGCCGTCGGGGAGCATGGCGACGCTCTCATCCATGACGGGGATTGCGCCTTCGGCGGCTTGGGTCATTTCCTGCTCCTCATCGCGGGGTTTTCGGGGACGCGTGCGTGGTGGCGTGGTGAGTGGCGTGGCGAGTGGCGTGGCTGCGTGGCTGCGTGGTGAGTGGCGACGTGGTTTCGTGGCGTGGCTAATGGCGTGATTGCGCGATTGCTGGTAGATCCCCTGCGTGGGTGGGGTTGCTGCCCCCGGCAGACGGGGCAGGGCGGGTAGTCCTTCGAGCAGTGACGACTCGCGACGATAGCTGCGAGGACTGTGGCGCTACTCCTCCAACCGGACCGTCGACAGCCGCTCCCGACCGCGTTCTGGCGGTCCCTTCGGCCATCTCCGGGCTCTCTATGTGCCCGGCCGACCGACGGAATGTACGCCTGCCGCTCCGGTGCAGTCAAGCCCCAAAAACACAACATCTTGTGGTATCCTGCGCCACGCAACCACCACATGTTGGGGATGTGGGCGGTTTTGTGGAGATCCCCGCCGGGCCGGTGGACCGGCTGCGGACGGTGTGTGGACGCCCTGTGGACGAGTCGCGGCCAACCCGCACCGGATCTCGTCGGCGCGGCCCGGATTGGGCCTCTGCCGGTCTTGATCCGCACCAATTGAGAACGGCTATTCTATACCCTGCGCGCGGCGCACCCGCCCCGCGTTCCGCACCCCTGCGCCCCTGCGCGCGGCGCACCCGCCCCGCGCGCTCCGCCAATCGCTCCGAGCTCCTACCGCCGCGGACGGTATTGGCCGACCGTTCCGGGCAATTCCCGAGCACGCACCGCCGGGGACGGTATTGTGCGAGAGCGTCTGGTGTCACGGGGCCAGGCAGCCATTGCCGAGAGACTCGATGGCGGTTCGTAGCGTCGAACCACGCTCAGAGTCGAGTTGTCCGTGCCCGCGCGTAACGGCGGTTCGCCGAAACGGCTGCCCGAGTTACACCTAGTACCGCCCTACCCGGTATCTGCTCGGAATCGAGCCGCGTTACGGGCGCTATCTCCCCGAAGCGGGCCGCCGGCGGCCGTTGCCGCGCTTGCGAGTGGCGCCACGGCCCGGCGACCAGCGAGGGGCGTCCGCGTCGTCGGGCTCGGCTGCGGAACCGGAACCGGGCGCGCTACCGGCCGAAGGCGTCGGGGCAGACGGCCGGCCGGTAGCGGGGGCCGACAGCCGTTGACGCCCGAGGCGTTCGAGCAGCCAGGTGTTGCGAACCGTTCGGCCGCCCCAGCGTCGAACGATGCCGGACAACTCGATGTCGTCGGTGACGACCAGGGTACCGGCCCGCCGTTCGGGGGAAGGGTCGTTGGCGAGGCGGGAGATGAGCGCATCGGCGGGCTCGCGACCGGCGTACCTGACCTCCACACCGGCGGCGACGTGGCGCGTGACGAGGCCGAACTCGGGCGAGCCGTCGAGCACGACCATGACGGCCACCCCGGGCGGGACGATTGATCGCAGGCGGCCGATGAGCGCGACGGCAGGGACCGGAGTCGATGACCGCGACAGGACGTGCATGAAGTTGTTTCCGTCCACGATGAGGCGGGTGATTCCTTCCAGGACGCGACGGTCGTCAGGCATCGATCGCGCCTCGGACATTCGCCGCGCAATCTGCGGCAGCGCCGCGGCCGGCTACTACAGCCGCGCGGCGGCCGGCTACTACCGGCCCACGGCGGCCGGCCACTACAGCCGCGCAAGTAGCGGGCGCGTCGCGGCGCGCTACCGCCGCCCCCACGGCTGCGCAAGCTTGCTGCCCGTCCGGTAGCATCCCGACCATGCTTCTGCTCGTGGACCTCGATGGCGTTGTCTACCGTGGCGCCCAGCCTGTGCCGGGCGTTGCTGCCGTGCTGGCGGCTCGCGTTGCCGCCGGCGACGAAGTCGTGTACGTCACCAACAACTCGATGTGGTACCGAGCCGATTACGTCACGCGCCTTTCTAGTATGGGCGCGCCGGTGACGCCCGATCGAATCGTCTCGTCGGCGCGAGCGACCGCCCTCTACCTGCGCGACCTCGAACCGGCCGTTCGGACGGCTCTCGTCGTCGGCGGACCGGGACTGATGCACGAGATCGGCGACGTGGGGATCGAGGTGATTCGGTCCGGCGACGCGGCCGATCGATGGACGGCCAACGGTCGCGACGCGGCGGCTGCCTCAGGCCCGGTCGACGCGGTGATCGTCGGGCTCGACCTGGAGTTCACCTACGCCCGGCTGGCCGTGGCATCCGAGGCGGTCCGGGCCGGCGCTCGGTTCGTGGCCACCAATCGCGATCCAATCTATCCGCTCGAACACGGCTTCATGCCCGGAGCCGGGTCCGTCGTGGCGGCGATCGTTACTGCTTCGGGCGTGGAGCCGGTCTCGATCGGCAAGCCTGGGCCGCTGCTGCTGCAGGTCGCGGCGCATGCGGTGGGCCGCGACGTCGCCGAGGCGGTGATGATCGGCGACAGCCTGATCACCGACGTGCCTGCGGCCGTAGCCGTGGGGGCGCGGTCGGTGCTCATGCTCACCGGCATCAGCACGCGAGATCAGATCGGGGCGCTGGCGGCCCGGGACCGGCCGACGGAGGTCGCGGCGGATTCGGCGGAGCTGGCTTCCGTGCTCGAACGCCTGGCCTGCAGCTAGACTCGCACCCCGCGCCCCGCCCGCAGACCCGCGGCCGCAGACCCGCGGCCGCAGACCCGCGGCCGCAGACCCGCAGTTGGCGTGTCTCCTGAAGCGGCCGGAGGCGCAACTTGTGGTCTCAGATGACCGAATGCAACATATTCATTATGGATAAACTCAAACGGTGCGCTCCGGGCAAGCCCAACCGCTCGTTACGGGGATGTAAGGTTGCTAATATGGCACAGGGGCTAGTCGTCACCGTTACTATCGCCCATTCGGTCGGCAGTAGCCGCCCGTTTGCCGCCGCTAGGGAACTGTAATGGACGCTCGCGTACCACCCGCCGAGCAGGTGCCTGAATCGGGAGCCAAGCTCCGCCTCCCCACCGATCTGCGCAGCCGCATCGGCCAGATGATACTGGTCGGCTTCCGCGGCTTGACGCCGATGGAGGCCGCCCCGACGTTGCGCCGCGTCAAGGACGGCTTGATCGGTGCTGTCGTCCTATTCGATGTCGACGCCGAGACCGGTGGCCCCAGGAATATCCAATCCCGCGACCAGCTGCACGACCTCGTGGCTGCGCTTCATGAAGCCAACGAGATCCCGGTCCTCGTCACCGTCGACGCGGAGGGCGGCTTCTATCACCGCCTCAAGGAGAAGTACGGCTTCCCGCCGGCAACGCCTGCGCAGAACATGGGCGAGCGCAACGACCTCGCGTTCACGCATGCTGCCGCAGGCGTGACGGCCGAGGTCCTGGCAGACGTCGGAATCGACATGAACCTGGCGCCGGTCCTGGACCTGCTGAACCCGGCCAACCTGACCGTCAGCGCCCGCCGCCGAAGCTTCTCTTCCGACGCAGCCACTGTCACGGCTCACGCCCGCGAGTTCATCCTGGCTCATCGAGAACATGGTGTGATGACCGCGGTCAAGCACTTCCCGGGGATGGGCGGCGTGCTCCGGCCGCATACTCCCGGACTCGGTGAGCTGATCGAGGACTGGTCTCCGGCCGAACTTGAACCCTATCGGACGCTTGTTCGAGAAGGGATGCTCGATGCCATCCTCACGGCCCGCATTACGCACCCACAGATCGACCCCGACTATCCGGGCTGTCTGTCGAAGAAGGTGATCGACGGTCTGCTGCGGAACGAGACGGGCTTCGATGGCGTCGTCATCTCGGACGCCATGGAGATGCTCGCTATTTGGGACGTGTTCGGGTTCGAGCGCGGGACCATTCTGGCGATCAATGCCGGAGTCGATCTTCTGCTGTACTGCAACGAGTCGGGCATGGTGCCCTACGACGACGAGCGGGGCCCGACGGCGGTCCAGATAGTCCTCGATGCGGTCTCCAGGGGCGAGATCTCCGAGGAGCGCATCGACCAGGCCTGCGGTCGCATCCTCAAGCTGAAGCAGCGAACCCTCTGAGGGTCCGGCCCCGGCCCGACACTGACAGTGCTGCCGCGGACCTGTGCCTGTGCAAATCGGGCCCGCGTGGCTGGCACCGCGGACGGGGCGAGCGACGTCCTAGGCCGCGGTTGCCTGCTGCAGGGCCGCACGATCTCGAAGCAGGGCGGTGATCGCGTCTCGGGCGAGCGGCCGCGAGTAGTAGTAGCCCTGGCCGATGTCGCAGTCCAGGGCTCGCAGCCGATCGGCCTGTTCGGCATACTCAATGCCCTCGGCCACCGTCTCGAGGCGGAGGGTCTTGCCGATGCGGATCATCGCGTCGACCAGAGCGCTCGCTGTGGGTTCGGTCGCCACGCCGTCCACGAACGACTTGTCGATCTTTAGGATGTCGAATGGGAAGCGGCGCAGGTAGGCGAACGACGAGTAGCCCGTGCCGAAGTCGTCCACGGCCAGCCGGACGCCCAGGGACTTGAGCTGGAAGAGCTGGCTGAGAGTGGTTCCGGTGTCGGTCATGAGCACGCTCTCGGTGATCTCGAGGATCAGCCGGCTCGGCAGCAGGCCGGTGTCGTCGAGGACGTCGGCGATGTCGCGCACGATGTTCGGATCGCGAAGCTGGCGGGCCGAGAGGTTTACATTCACACAGAGCGGCTCGTCGGCGGGGATCTCGCTCTGCCAGATGCGGACCTGGGAGCAGGCTTCCTTGATCGTCCACAATCCCAGCGGGAGAATCAAGCCGCTCTCCTCGGCCAGCGGGATGAACTCCATGGGCGGGACGAGGCCGCGCTTGGGATGCTGCCAGCGGACCAGCGCCTCGACGCCGGTGAGGCGACCGGTCTTGAGGTCGATCGTGGGCTGATAGTGAAGGACGAATTGCGACTCGTCGAGGGCGGTCCGCAGCTGCGACTCGACCTCAATTCGCCGAATCGCCTCGGCGTGCATGTCCGGGTCGAAGAGGGCGTAGCCGCCTTCGTAGTGCCGGGCAAGACGCACTGCCAGGGCACTGTTGCGTAGCAAGTCCTCGGGCGTGCCATCGCCGGCGATCGCGACGGCGATGCCGACGAAGGGCTGTAGCTCCACGGACGCGCCCGGCAGCGAGAGCGGCTGGCTCAGCACGGCCATGATCCGTCCCATGGCCAGGACCGCGTCCGCCGGCGAACCGAGCCGGTCGAGCAGCAGCCCAAACTCGTTCCCGTCGAGGCGCGCGACGGTGTCCTGGCCTCGGATGCAGGAGCGGAGCCGGTCGGCGATCATGGTCAGCGCGGCGTCGCCGGACCGGTAGCCCAAGCCGTCGTTGAGCCGATCGAAGCCGTCCAGGTCGCAGTGGAGGACGGCGATGGTGCTCGCATCACGTCTGGAGCCCTCAAGCGCGTGTTCGATGCGGTTGCTGAACAGTGAGCGGTTGGCCAGCCCGGTGACCGAGTCGTGGAAGGCCTGGTGCCGCAGTTCGGCCTCGAGGCTATGGCGCTCGGTGACGTCGCGGGTATTGAGCACGATGCCCTCGACCGCCGGCACGTCCATCAGGTTCGACATTCGCGTTTCGGTGTGGCGCCATGAGCCGTCGGCGTGGCGGATCCGGCATTCGCACACGACCGACATGCCGCGGCTGGCCGCAACCTCGAGGAAAGCGACGGTCACGTGGGGGGCGTCGTCGACGTGGACGAAGTCTCCGATCTCGCGGCCGACCATGTTCGCGGGGTCGTAGCCAAGAACCGACTTCGTCGCGGGCGACTGGAAGCGGATGCGGCCGTCCGGCCCGAGGATGCTGATGACGTCGCTCGAGCTCTGGATCAACGCACGGAAGCGATCGTTGCTCTCTCGCTCCAGAGTCTCCTTCTCCATGTCCGAGCGGGATATCGCGAGCGACAGCTGGGTGGCAAGGGCCCTGATCGCGCCGAGCAGCTCGCTGGGGACAGCCCTCTTGTGTTCGACGATGACCAGGCCGCGCGTCTTGCCGCTGACCGCGATGGCGGTCAACAGCGACTCGCCTGCGAGAAATGGGGGTCGGGAACAAGCCGGTTGCGCCGGCGGGACCTGCGACTCTCCCGCCGCCGAGGGTTCGAGCGTGACCGGCAGACGCCACTGGCCCGGCGACGTGGGGCCGGAGAGGCCGATCTGTTCGGCGTCCAGGATCTGGCCGTGCCACGCGTCGGCCTGCTCGCCCGCAGCCGCCAGGATCTTGAAGCGGAGAGGTGCAGCCGTGACACGGACGGCGGGCGCCGCCGCCACGTCGACGACATCCGCCTCGACATACGGTTCGGGCGTGGAGAGGGCCGCCGGTGCACCGGCGAAGTCCAACTCGCCGGACGCCTCCGGTGACGGTGCCGACCAGCCGCTGCCTTCGACCATCGCCAGGCTGACCCTGACTCCGGCCAGCGCGGAGCACAGCGCATACGCGCCTTCGATCGCCGCGGCCACGATACCCGGTGTGTCGGCTGTGGCCACGAGATCCAATCCTGCAGCGGCAAGGATCTGCTCGCGACGCGCCGTCTCTTCGTAGCGCGAGATCGAGATCGCCAGCTCGTGCATCAAGATTGCGACGACCATGAGACCAAGCGAGAAGGCGAGGGCCGTGGGCATCGTCGCCGGGTCGCTCACACCCTGTCCCAACTCGATCGAGGCCAGCAGGCCCGTTCTGATCAGCACATGGGACAGGGAGCCGTACGCCGCGCTGAAGAAGGTCACGGCGGAGAGCAAAGCAAGGGCTTCGCCGTTCCAACGCAGACTCACCGCCATCGTGATGAGGCAGATCCCGCCGATTGCGACCCCATCCGAGATGGGCCCGAACGAGCCGCGTCGGTGGGCGTTCGTGCATACCATCGCCAGAGCCGGGGCGGCGACCAGACCCGCGATCCAGAGCACGGGGGGCTGGATGTCGGATGCCAGGACCACGACCAATGCGCCGGCCGAATTGAGCAGGGCGAACGTCAGCAGGAGCCGCTCGACGCGGCCGAGTAGATCACGAGGCCTTGCGCCGGCGCGCAAGCTCGCGACTCTCTCTGCTATCTGCTTTCGCGCCAAAACTGCCAGTCCCTTCGGCGAGGTTGGGCGAGAATCGGTAGACGGGCGACCACTGCACAGGAGCGGCCCCTTTCGGCGTCGGTTGGAACTTGCGCAATTTGAGGGAGGACCCCTACGTCATCTGCGCGATCTTCGGCTAGGGCTCTAGTTCGGAGACCCAACGCTGTCGTGTCGTGTAGCATCGCGACGACCATGCCCAACCCCAGCCAGCCTACCCAGAACCTCCCCGGCGGCCCGGTGGATCCCGTGGCGGGGACCAATTTCGATGAGTCCGGCGGTGAGCTCTTCCCCTTCGACCGGTACGACGACTACGACCCCTACGACTACGGCCCCAGCCGGCGGCAGCGGATCCGCAGGTGGTCGGGTCGAATGCTGGTCCGGCTCGGTTGGCTCGGGCTGGCCGCGGTCCTTGCCCTCGGGTCCGCCGGCATGGTCGCTGCAACAAGCCACTCGCCGTCACTGGGCAGCCGTCAGGAGCTCACGTGGGGCGCCGACCAGACCCTCTCTGCCAAGCTCGATGGAGCCGTCCAAGACCTCGTCCTGCTTTTCCAGGACGTGGCGCTCGCGAGCGACATGACGCGCAATGTTCTGGCGAGCCTCACGCAGGTCAATGGCGTCGGCGTGAGCGCGGCGCAGCAAGATGGAAACGCGGCGGTGGCCGCGATCGACAATCGCGCAGCGCTACTAAAACAGCGACTCGACTGCGGGCCGCCGACCGACGCCAAGACCGCGCTGCTGATCGAGACCTACGGCACTGACACGATCGACCGCTATCTCACCGTCTGCCAGGCCCTGGACTCGGTTGCGCCCATCGCCGCCGACTGGGGCTCGCTCGTGGACAGCAGCACTCTGACCATGCAAGTGGTCTCGGACATCGTCGCCCACGACCAGCTCGCCACTCAGGCGCTCCAGCTGGCGACCGGCGGCCGCTTCCCCGACGCGCTCGCCCGGCTGGCGGAAGCAGACAAGCCGCTGGCCGAGGCCGCCTCGATCGCAACGAGGCTGTCCGCCGTGGCCGACCTCTCGACTCTGACCGCGTGGCTGGCTCGGAGCAAGGCCTTTGACGATGCGCTGGGTGTGCTCTGGCAAGCCATGATCGACTGGAAGAATCCACTGGCGCCGCAAGTGATCGCCGCGCTCAAGTCCGAGGAGGCCGCCAAGGCGCTCCTTCCCACCAGCAATGACGCCCTGGAGACGTCGGTCGATGAGATGACCAAGATCCTCCCGGCGAACGGGATCTCGATCGAAAACGCGAAAGGGCTGATCGCGACCGCGATCAACACCCTCACGGGCGGCACCGTGGTCGGAGGCTAGCGCCGCATCTCGGGCGGAGGGCGAGCCCCCATCGGGGACTCGGTAGACTTAGCGCACCATTTCCTCCACCGCGTCGATGGGCCGCCGGGGCTACTTGGCCGGCCCTTGTAAGCCGGAGGGCTTTGTTGTGCAGTTGCGCGTTGTCTCCGATCAGCCGTGGGACGTGCCCGCTGATCTGCTGGCCATTCCTTTCGTAGGCGAGCCGCCGCTCGACGGGCTCCTGGCTCCGCTGGATCAACGGGCCGGCGGCGAGCTGCGGACGCTGGCCGCTTTCGGTGAGCTGAAGGTCGAGCGTTACGCCGCGGCCCTTCTCGCCGGCGGCGAGTGCCGCGCCACGCGGCTGCTGGCCATCTCCGCCGGAACCCCGGAATCCCTCACCCGTCAGGTGGTCGTCAGGATCGGTTCCGCCATCGTGCGACGTCTCGCGGATCGCAAGGTCCGGACGCTCGCGATCTGGCTCGGCGACCTGGGCGAGCGGGTCGACGGTGGAGTGGAGGCCGTCGCGGAGCTCCTGGCCCGAGGCGTCGTGGAAGGAGAGTTCGACCCGGCGGCTCTATACCGGCACTCCGATGCGTCGGAACCGGACCGGCTGGTGGAGTTGATTCTCGTCGCCCCCGGGGCGAACGTCACCGCCCTTGCCCGAGCCGCCGAGCGCGGCATCGTCGTCGGCGAGGGTTCCAGCATGGCTCGCAGCCTGGCCAATCGAGCCGCCAACGACGTCACGCCGGAGGTGCTGGCGCAGGAAGCACGTGCGATCGCGGAGCGCCACGGCCTTGCCATCGACGTAATCGGCCCCGAGAAGGCCGCCGAGCTCGGCATGGGCATGTTCCTCGCGGTGGGGCAGGGGAGCGACAACCCGCCGCGCATGATCGTCCTTCGGTCCGGCGAGGCCGGCGCCACGGATGCCGCGGGCAGGCGGCTGGCCCTCGTAGGCAAGGGCGTCTGCTTCGATTCCGGCGGCATCAGCATCAAGCCTGCCGACCGGATGGAAGAGATGAAGATGGACAAGACCGGTGCCTGCACGGTCATCGCGGCGATCGCGACCGTGGCCCGGCTTGCTCCCGGAACGCCGCTCATGGCCATCGCTCCGGCCGTGGAGAACATGCCCGGCCCGCATTCGGCCCGGCCCGGCGACGTGGTCAAGGCGATGAATGGCAAGACCGTGGACATCATCAACACCGACGCCGAAGGGCGGCTGATCCTCGGCGACGCCATGGTCTACGCCGAGAGTCTGGGCGCCACGCATCTCGTCGACGTCGCAACTCTGACCGGCGCCGTTGCCCGTGCTCTGGGCGACCAGATGACCGGCGCCTTCGGGACGCCCCAATCCTGGTACGACTCAATGGTCGCGGCCGGGGAACGGGCGGGCGAGCGCTACTGGCAGCTGCCGATGATCGAGGAATACCGCAAGGAACTCGACAGCTGGTACGCCGACTTCACCAACACGGGCCCGGCGGATGGCGGGTTGATCCGGAGCGCCCTCTTCCTTCGTGAGTTCACGACGGTGCCGTGGATCCATCTCGACATCGCCGGCACGGCCTATTTCCGAAAGAAGACCCCGTACGCACCGACCGGCGCCACGGGCGTCGCCCTTGCCACTCTGGTCGAGCTTGCGCTCGCCGGAGCCAAGCCCTAGCTACACCCCGTTCGAGAGGGAGGCATCCGTGGTGACGCTGCCCGGTGGGCTGGACCCGCTGGTCGTTGTCTTCGGGACGTTCGGCGCCGTCTGGGGCGTCGTGGCCGATCGCATCTCCGCTCGCTGGCCCGTCCACGAGGACGGCTCGGTTCGCAAGGTGGACTGGCGGACGGTCGTGGTCGTGGCGTTCGGCGTCTTCGTCCTCGCCATGGTCCCGGTTCGTTTCGCCGGCGTGGAAGAGCGGGCGCTTTTCGGCGTCTATTTCACGGCGCTTGTGCTTCTCATGGGCACCGATCTGGATCAGCGGCTGCTGCCCGATGTGGTGACGCTGCCGCTGATTCTTCTGGGTTTCGCTGTCCTGGCCTGGGGCGGCGACTCGCTCGTGTCAAGGCAGGCGGTCTGGCTCCCGATCGTGGGCGCCATCTTGGTGCCGGGGATTCTTTTGGCCGTGTCGCTGCCGTTTGGCGCCGGAGCGTTCGGTGGGGGCGATGTGAAGCTGCTGGTTAGCGTCGGGCTGCTGGCCGGATTCGCTCGCATCATCCTGGCCGCGTTCGTGGGCGTGATGCTGGGCGGAATCGGCGTCGCGGCACTTCTGGTCGCGCGGCGGGTGACGCTCAAGAGCCACGTGCCGTACGGGCCGTTTCTGATCGCGGGAGCCGTCTGGGCGATGCTTCTTCCGGCGTCCACCTGAGTCCGGCCGGGTTACGGCGCGACGGTCGTCCGGCGCGTGTCGCAGCTCGGGCAGTAGTAGGTCGTGGAGTTGGGCGCAGACTGCTCGAATCCCAGGATTTCCGTCAGTGGCGCGCGCAGTCCGTCCTTGCGGACCCTCGAGGCCGGGTAGCCACAGCGGCAGTATTCGATCCGCTCGCTGGCGCCTGGGTTGTAGAGGCCTTCCCGGGCGAGGAAGCTGCCCAGTGCGACTCGCCTTTCGTCGCCGGTCCCCGGCCCGTCGAGCGTGTTCAGCGCCTCCTGCACCAGGTCGAGTCGGTGGAACGGGTAGGGCCTGGTCTGTCCGATCGTCCCCATCACCGTCGCTGCGGCTGCGCGCTCACGCCACTTGGGAGCGGTTCGGACGAAGGCGTCGAGGGCCTCGACCGCGGGTTGGCCAATTTCGAGGCACTTGTCCCAGCGACGCTGAGACACCCAGTAGTGCCCCGCCATCTCGTCGGCCTGGTCCGGTTGCCATCCTGCCACTTGCAAGGCGGCGATGATCTCGGCCTGCTCTAGCGGATCGACGTGCTGGAAAGCCGAGACGAGGAGGGGGATGGCCCTGGGTCCGCACTCGCCGCAGCGCCGCCACTCGCGCCTCGCGGCCCAGTAGTTGGCACCGACTTCGTTCGCGGGTGCCTGCCAGTCGATCTCTTGAAGGCCGCGGGCTGCGGATCTCCGAATGACCGGGTCTTCGTCGGAGAGTGCGGTCACCAGCGAGTCGGCGACCAGGGGCGAGCCGATCTTGGCAAGTCTGCGAACCGCGATCTCCCGTACGTCCGCGTCGTCGTGAGCAAGCGCGATCTGGAGCGGCTTGATCGCCTTCGTATCGCACAGGGCATCGAGCGCGGCCGTGGCCGCCCGCTCGACGTTCGCGCTCGAGCGTCCGGTCGCCTTCTGTCGAACCTGCTCGTGGGCCAGCACGATGATGAGGGACGGGACGGCCGCAACGTCACCGATAGCCTGGAGCGACCTGATGGAGGCTACGCGAACCCCATCGTCGGCATCCATGATTGCCTTGACCAGCGGCTCCACCGCGTCGGGTGGGCGAACCCGGCCCAGGGCCGTGGCCGTCTCGCGGCGAGTGTCCTGGTCCGGATCTGTCATCAGGCTGCGGTACACGGCCGCCGCGGCCGCAGATCGCACGCTCGGGTCGCGATCCCCGAGCGCCACCACGAGAGGATCGACAACTCGATTGCCGCCCCGCGCGGCGAGAGCTGCGACACAGGCCTTCCGCACGGCGGGATTGTCATCCTTGATCCCTGCGATGAGCGGGCCCACAGCGCTCGGGTGCTTGAGCGGCGCGAGCGCTTCTGCCGCTGCCCTGCGCACAGCGGGGTCCTTGTACAAGAGCGCCTTGATCAAGCCCTGGACATCCCTCTTGGCCTCCAACTGAGTGATGTTGGGGGGACCAAAGAGCGGCATTGAATTGTTCCCTCCCTCATTACCGCCGAGTTCGATCTCGGCTGACTGCCAGGACATTCGGCTCGTTGGACGGACCCGACATACCCGCAAGGTGCGTACTGAGAGGCTAGCACCGATCCGTGGTCGCTTGCGAGCCCGCGCGCCATAACGGGTACGAATGGCACTGTAGGAATGCCACGCGGTGGGGCGGAGCGCTATCCCCGGAAAGGTACGTGCCCCGACCGGGACCTTCAGACGGATGGTCGCGCTGCAGGCTGGAACCCATATTGCGTGTACAAGCGTTGTATGATCGCAACAGCCGGAGTCGTCCAGAGGCTGTGCCCCTCCCGAAGGACGGCAGTTCACCGGCGGGCGATGCCGCCAGGACGCGCTCCTCGGAGCGCAATACGGGAGCTAGCTCGCAGTGACCGCCTCGTACGACCGCCGCGTCCGCCGCCACTCACGATGGCGGTGGCTTCGGTTCCTCCTCGTCTTAATGGTCCTCGCACCTGCGCTCTCCACTCAGGTGCCGGTTCAGCCTGTCCGAGCCGACCAGCTTTCCGACGCGGTGGCCGAACGGCAGCGACTTGCCAAGCTGATCGCCGACCAGAAGAAGAAGCTCTCTCAGCTGGCCCAGGAACAGGCAGGGCTCCAGAGCAAGATCGCCCTAACTCGCCAGAACCTCGCCACGATCAGCCAGAACATGGACGCTCTCAACAGCCAGGTCACCGACCTGTCGGCTCAGGTCGCCGGCGAGCAGGCGACCTATGAAGGCCTGGCCCGGCAGCTTTCCGACCTCCAGGTCGAGCTGACGCGGATCGAGACGCAAGAGACCCAGAAGACGCAAGAGCTGGACGAACGTCGCGCGATCCTGCGGGACCGAATCATTGCCGCGTACGAGTCCGGTCAGACGTCTTTGCTGGAGCAACTGCTCACGGGTCAATCGCTGACCAGCGTCGTTAGCGATGTCGACTACTACACAGCTCTGGGTGCTGCCGACCAGGCATTAGCGGAGCAGATCGTGCTGGACCAGCGCACTCTTGCCGACATGCACCAGAACGTCGTCCAAACGGCGGCGTCGACCCAGGAGTTGGCGGATGAGACCGCGGCCCGCAAGACACAACTCGACTCAGAAGTGGCGCAGCTCGGCCAGGCCAAAGCCCAACTGAATGGGCTGCAGAATCAGATCCAGCAGCAGCTGGCGGAGCAGAAAGCCCAGGACACCAAGCTGGCGCAGAACAAGGCTCAGCTTGCCGACGCAATCAAGGCCAACGGGCAGGCCCTTTCGGACCTCGGCAAGAAGATCGACCAGCTGATCGCGAAGCAGGCAGGCAAGGGCCGCATTCCATCCCAGTACAGCGGCACGCTCAGGTGGCCGATGGGCGGTGTCGTGACTCAGGAATTCGGTTGCACCGGGTTCGGATCCGAGCCACGCGTGGGCAACTGCGCCCACTTCCATCTGGGCATCGATCTCGCAGCTCCGTGCGGAACCCCGATCGTCGCATCCGGGCCTGGCATCGTCGTCTTCGTCGGCTACAACCCCTACGACCCCCCTCCGAGGGCCTGGCTCGTGATCATCGCCCATTCCACGGGTCTCCAGACGTGGTACGCGCATATGTCGCCGAAGAAGCCGGCCAGCATCGCCTATGGGAACCATGTCGCGGCCGGCCAACTGGTGGGCTGGGAAGCTTCGACGGGCCACTCGACGGGCTGCCATCTTCACTGGGCCGTTCGCCTCAACGGCACGTTCTCCAACCCTCGCCTGTTCGTTTGAGCCCGGTGACATCGTCCCGTCGACCGGCCTCCCCGGTCGCCGGACGGCGCCCTCGCTGCCAATTGCCCACTCCGGCATCGGACCCGGCCGCGTGGTGCTAGCATCGCGTTTGCCCGAACAAGTCCGGGCCTGAACCCAAGAGGACGCCCGATGAAGCGAACTCTGGCGGTGATACTCGCCGGTGGCGAAGGAGAGAGGCTTTCGATTCTCTCCTCAATGCGCGCCAAGCCCGCCGTCCCGTTTGGCGGGAAGTACCGGATCATCGATTTCACGCTTTCAAACTGCGTCAACTCGGACGTCGACAACGTCGTCGTCCTGACCCAATACAACCCGCGCTCGCTCAACGACCACATCGGCATGGGCCGGCCCTGGGACCTCGACCGCAACAACGGCGGAGTCCGGATCCTGCAACCGTATATTTCCCGAGGTCGCGTGGCGGAGTGGTACCGGGGCACGGCCGACGCCGTCCTGCAGAACCTGAACGTCATCGAGCAAGCCCCCGGTGACGCGGTCCTCGTCCTGGCGGGCGACCACATCTACAAGATGGACTATCAGCCCTTCGTGGCCGCACATCGCCGCCACCGCGCCGACGTGACCATCGCGGTGCGGCGCGTGCCGCTCGCCGACGCCACCCGGATGGGGATCCTGGCCATGGACGAGGCGGGTCGCGTCGTCGAATGGACCGAGAAGCCGCGCCAGCCCAAGAGCGATCTGGCCAGCATGGGGGTGTACGTCTTCTCGAAGCGAGCTTTGAAGCAGTGGCTGAGCGACTCTCGGGCTGACTTCGGCCACGATGTCATCCCGGCGATGATCGAGGCCGGCGCCCGGGTCTTCGGCTACCGCTTCGACGGCTACTGGCAGGACGTCGGAACCGTGCAGTCCTACTGGGAGGCCAACCTTGCCCTGCTGTCCGACGCTCCCGAGCTGGACCTGTACGACCGCGAGTGGGTCATCCACACTCGATCTGAGGAGCGAGCTCCGGCCAAGATCGGCGCCACCGCCCAAGTCCACCGCAGCCTGATCAGCCACGGCTGCGTAATCAACGGCTCGGTCGTCAACTCCATCCTGTCGCCCGGTGTGGTGGTGGACGTGGGAGCGAGCGTCCGTGACTCGATCGTCCTCTTCGACTCGGTGATCCGTCCCGGAGCCGTGGTGGATCGGGCCATCCTCGACAAAGAGGTCGCCGTCGGACCTGGGGCCATTGTGGGCGAGGGGACCGACTTCGACACGCCCAATCGGCGCGAGCCCGGCCGGCTCAATACCGGCATCACAGTGGTTGGAAAGCGGGCGGTCGTCCCTCGGGGCGTCCGAATCGGCCGCAACGTGCTCATCGGCGAGTCCGTTCGAGCCACCGACTTCGTCTCGAGAGTAGTCCGCAGCGGATCGACGATCGAGCGACCGCGCGAGCGAATCGCTCGTCCCGCATCGAGGGCGCGGACCGTCGAGGGCGGCACGGACGGGCGCGAAGCGCCGATCGGCAATGAGCCGGCCCCGCGTTCGTCGGAGATCGACGTCGGCAGGGGCGGATCCGGTGGACGGTCCAGCGGAGAGTCGGGCGACTAGCCTGGCGATCATGGGCGTGCGCGGAGTCGCCCGTCGAGGAGCCATAGCCGCGCTGATGGCTTCGGTTGTCGTGTGCCTGCAATGGGCGGCGCCGTCAAGCGTCCTGGCGGCCGGGCCGGGCCTCACATTCGTTTCCGATTCGACGTGGACCGCGGATCCGGACGCTGGTCGTGTGCACGTCCAGGTCGCGGTAACTGCCACCTCTCACACGGTCGACCAGGGCATCCGCAGGTACTACTTCCAGACCATGGAGCTGGATCTACCTGCTTCGACGCAGGGGTTCGCAGCCACGGCCGCGGATGGCAAAGCCATGCCTGTGGCGGTCATGTCGAACACGGTCCTCGGCGTCGTCCTGAACCTGACGTTCGAACAGCGCCTGTATTCGGGCCAGAGAATCTCCTTCAACTTGCGCTTCGACCTGGTTGACAGCGGCAGCTCTACGGCTCGGGATCTGCGGATCGATCGCGACCTCATGTCCTTCCCCGTCGCGGCGTTCGGCAGCCCGGGTACCCCGGGAAGTTCGGTCAGGGTCATCTTCCCGCCCGGCTTCACGGTCAAGGAGGAATGGGGCGGTCTCACGCGAAAGCCGGACGGTCCGGACGAGGTGGTCTTCGCAAACGACTCGATACCCGACGCGACCGCCCTCAACGCCTGGTTCACGGCTGCCCGACCGGTCCCTGCCAGTGATTTCCAGGTGCGCGTGGCCGCCGTGGGGCGGTTGCAGGTCACGCTGCGCTACTGGAGTGACGATCCCGCCTGGGCCGACCAGATTGAGCGGACCCTCCAATCCGGCTACCCGGTGCTCACGGACCTGATCGGTCTCGGCGCTCCGGCGAGTTCGGCCATCACGATCCAGGAATCGACAAGCCAGTCGGTTGTCGGGTTCAGCGGCCAGTACGACCAGACATCGGGTCAGATGGAGGTTTCGTATTTCGCCGACCCGTTCGTGCTGCTGCACGAGATCGCGCACCTCTGGTTCAACAGCACGCTTGCCTCGGATCGGTGGATCGACGAGGGCTTTGCCTCTTACTACGCCGAGCAGGCCGTCCTGAAAATGGGCCTGCCCGACCACGCGCCGCAACTCGCGGACCAGCTGCTGCCGGCCAGCCTGCCGCTAAACGACTGGGTGGGGACGGAAGCGGCGGATTCGGATACGACGGCCTTCCTGTACGGAGCCTCGATCGAAACGGCCAGGCAGATTGCCGCTCTCGCCGGGCTCGACGGCCTCAAGCGGGTTTGGGGCGATATCCAGGTGGGCACCGAGCCCTACCAGCCGACCAACGGCGCCGCAATCGACACGCAGGCCGGTGGGGGCACCGACTGGCGTGGACTGCTCGACCACCTGGAGCAGGCGACGGGCAAATCGTTCGAGTCGATCTGGCGTCAGTGGGTCGTCGATTCGTCACAGTTCGTCGACCTCGTGCAGCGCGACCAGGCTCGGGCCGACTACAGCGCGCTCGCTGCCGGCGCAGCGACCTGGAGCGTCCCAGGCGACATCCGCCGCGCGATGGACTCGTGGCAATTCACGCAGGCGGAGGTCTTGATCGCCGGCGCTCGCACTGTCCTTGAGGACAGCGGGCAGGTCGCTAGCCGAGCGGCAGTCGAGGACACAAGGCCGCCGGCCGCGCTGCGTGCGGCCTTCGAAGGAGTGTCGGTCGCGGCTGCCTCCCTGGAGGCTCAGAGCGAGCTGGCGGCGCTGAACTCGATGGCTGGGGCACGTCAGGCGCAAGCGGCGAGTCAGGGTGCCGCTCGGGCCGTCGGGCTGCTCGGCACCGACCCTGAGGCCGACCTGGCCGCCGCCCGAGAGGCATTCTCCCAGGGGGACGTGGCCAGGGCCCGGACGCTCGCCGATTCCGCTCGGGCGGCCTGGGAAGGTGCCAACGGGTCCGGTCAGGTACGGATCTTGGGCGCTGCGGCAATCGGCGTCGCCCTGATGTTGCTGCTGCTCGCGATGCTCGTTTCGCCGCGGCGGGCGGCCGTGTCGGGTCCCTCTGACCCGCATCGCCGGCCTTCGCCCTCGAACTAACTGGACTCGGCTACCGGGGCGAGTGCCCTTCGAGTCGGCGGGCAAGCCACAGGATCCCGGCAACGGACTTGGCGTCTTCCACAAGACCGGCTTCGACCGCCGCAACAGCGTCGCGCCAATCGAGTCGCGTAAGCTCGAGCCGCTCGTCGTCGTCCGGGCCCAGGCGGTCTTCGCCGGCCGGGCGCAGGTCCGTGGCCAGATACAACGTCAGGTATTCCGTGGAGAAGCCGGGCGCGGACCAAAATCCACCCAACCGCTCCATCGACCCGGCGCGGTAACCGGTCTCTTCCTCGAGTTCACGGTGGGCGGCGGCCTCGGGATCCTCGAAGACGCCCGCCTCGGAGACGTTCAGCGTTCCGGCCGGGATCTCGAGTATTGCGCCGCCGGCTGCAACCCTGAACTGACGAACGCACAGCAGCCGGCCGTCATTGTCGAGGGGCAGGATCGCGACGGCTCCGGGGTGGACGACCAAATCTCGTCTGGACTCGAGACCGTCGTTGCGTACGACCCTGTCGGTCTCGAAAACCATGTACCGACCGCGATAGAGCGTGCGGCGCTCTACTACCGTTTCGACAAGCGTGGTGTCGTCGGCGGCAAGCCGGGCCAGCAACGAGTCCAGAAGCGGTTGGTTGAACGGCGTGCGCCGCGGTCGGCGGCGAGCGGGGGAGTCGGGCATGGGCGAACTATACGTGGGCCGGACATGTCGACGCCCCGGCCGGATGGCCGGGGCGTCGAGCGGTTGCGCGGAAGGTCAGGCCGTTACGGCGCCGAACGGGAGAGCGAAGTTGGTGTCGGGGTCGAAGAGCTGGATCTTCTCGAGCGGGACGCGCAGCTCGAGCATGTCGCCCGGGCGGACGCGGTACGACGAGTCGACGATCGCCACGATGTCGCGGCCGGCGCCGGAGGCGTGGATCAGCTCCTCGTTGCCGAGGTACTCGACGACTTCGGCCTTGGAGTTCACGACGGCCGTAGCACCGCTCACCGGGCCGAGGACGAGGTGCTCGGGGCGGTAACCCGCGATGAGCTGCCGGCCCGCCGCGCCGACCGACTCGCGGAATTGCGGCGGGAGCGGGATGGTGACGTTCGGGCCGGTGAGCTGGACGCCGTCACCGCTACCGGCGACTTCGACCGAGGTGAAGTTCATCGCCGGGCTGCCGATGAAGCCAGCCACGAACCGGTTGATCGGCCGGTCGTAGAGCTCCTGCGGCGAGCCGACCTGCTGGAGGCGACCCTCGTTCATGACCGCGATGCGAGTGCCCATCGTCATGGCCTCGATCTGGTCGTGGGTCACGTACACGAACGTGGTGTTGAGACGCTGATGCAGGCGCAGGATGTTGGCTCGGGTCTCGACGCGCAGTTTGGCGTCGAGGTTGGAGAGCGGCTCGTCCATGAGGAAGACCGCGGGCTCGCGCACGATTGCGCGGCCGAGGGCAACGCGCTGGCGCTGGCCGCCGGAGAGTTCTCGCGGCTTGCGATCGAGGTAGCGGGTGAGGTCGAGGATCGCGGCGGCTTCCTTGACGCGGGCGTCGATCTGGGCTCGCGGGAAGTGGCGCAGCTTGAGCCCGAATGCAAGGTTGTCGCGGATGCTCATGTGCGGATAGAGCGCGTAGCTCTGGAAGACCATCGCGATGTCGCGATCCTTCGGCGGGACATCGTTGATGATGCGGTCGCCGATCCGCAGCGTGCCGGCGGTGATCTCCTCGAGGCCGGCGATCATTCGCAGGCTGGTGGTCTTGCCGCAGCCGGAGGGCCCGACCAGGACCATGAACTCGGCATCTCTGATATCGAGGTTGAGGTCGTCGACGGCAACGACGTCGTCGTAGCGCTTGCTTACGTTCTCGAATGTGACTGTGGCCATTTGCCTGAGCTCCCTTTGTCCTGGGTGGGCCGATCCGGAGAGACTAGCAAGGAGACTCCTTATCGGTGCCGCCAGAGCGCGGTCAGGTGGGACTAAACGTTTAGCCAGCCGGTCCCGGGTCCGCATGCCGTGGCGGCGTCCGGGTCGGTCGGTGCAGAGGCTGTACTTTTCAGAGTCAATTCAGTCTGGGGCAGGAGAGTGGCGCTCATCGGGCGACCGGGCGCGGACGGTGCCAGGGTCGATTCCCGACACGGACCCTAAGGTTTTCTGCCATGAACGATAGGCTCGATCCGAACCAGACCCCGATAGACGACCCGGATTCCGCGAGCGTGCTCGGATCGGATTCAGACGTTCGCTGGACCCCCGATCCTGGGTACGGGTCCCCGGCCATGGGCGACCCGCAGTCACTCGCGCCAGCGCACCCGGGACCGGCGTATCCGGCTCAGCAGCCCTGGACGCAGCCGGCGCCGCAGCCGGCTCAGCAGCCGGCTCAGCAGCTTTGGACCCAGCCGGCTCAGCAGCCCTGGACGCAGCCGGCTCGGCCGCAGGGGTCGTGGTACCAGGCTCAGAGTCCGGAGCCTCTGTCTCCGACGTCCGGCCCGCCGTGGCCTTACGCTCCGGCTTGGACTCCGCCGCCCAGGCCGCCAGCCTCTTCGAAGGGCTCTGGGCGCATTCTGATCCCGCTGGTCCTGGTGGCCGCGCTGGTGTCCGCGTCGTTATCGGCCGCCGGCACATACGCGGTCGTGTCGATGACGACGCCGGCACAGGCGGCGGCCACGGCCGCTCCGGCCGCCACGACGCCGGCCTCCTCCAGCCAGCCCACGTCCGGGCAGCTGACGAGCCTGACGCAGACGCAGGCGATCGTCGACGTCTTTAGCACGGCCAAGCCCTCCGTCGTCACCATCGACACCGTCGATTCGACCAGCCGCTTCGGATCCTCGGGAGGGGCCGCGTCGGGCATCATCGTCAGCGCCAACGGGCTGATTCTCACCAACAACCACGTCGTCTCGGGCGCAGCCTCCATGACCGTGACTCTGGCCGACGGCCGTCAGCTTCCGGCCACGGTCGTGACCACCGACCCGCTCCACGACCTCGCGATAATCAAGGTGCAGGCCACGGGTCTGAAGGCCGCGAAGCTGGGCGACTCGAGCGCTCTGCAGGTCGGAGAACTGGCAATCGCAATTGGCAGCCCGCTCGGGACCTTCACCGACACCGTGACGTCAGGCATCGTTTCCGGCCTGAACCGGTCGGTTACCGTCGGCGAGGCTGGGTCTCAGGCCACGCAGGACCTGACCGGCCTGATCCAGACCGACGCAGCGATCAACCCGGGTAACAGCGGCGGCCCGCTCCTGGACGCCAGCGGCGCCGTGATCGGTCTCGTGACCGCCAGCTCCAGCAGCGCCCAGGGGATCGGCTTTGCCATCCCGATCAATCAGGCCAAGCAGATGGTCGCCACCGCGATCGGAGCCTGAACTCGAGCTTCCCTGAGGATCCGGACACCGGACTCGAGCCGCTACTCAGAATCTTCAGGGAAGCTTCAGCCACGGGCGCCATACATCATCCGGGCACCGGCGCGTCCCTCCTGGGCCGGGGCAGGAGAGTGACTGAAGACAAGGGGATCGTCGAGAGGCATGGCCCAATGAAGCTCAAACTGGCAGCGCTGGGTCTGATCGTGGTCGGCATGGTGGCGGCCGCTTTCGCCATGGTGGGCCCGATCTGGGCCAGCAACTCCGGCGCGAAGTACATCACGGCGAAGGCGGACGCTGGCACCGTGAGTGCTCAGTCGGTTGCGAACGGGACGATCGCGGCCAGCACTGTCTACGGTCTCAAGTTCGGCGTGACGCCCGACGTGGTCAGCTCCAGCGGCACGACGTCCGGCGGCGGGGGTTCCTCCAGCAACTCCAGCAGCAACTCGAGCAACTCCAGCAGCAACTCGAGCAACACGAGCAACTCCAGCAGCAACTCGGGCAGCTCGTCGGGCAGCAGTTCGCTGACGTGGCCCGTCAAGACCGTGACCGCCACCGTTGGCCAGACGGTCAAGCAGGGCGATGTCCTGGCCACCGCGAACGACTCCGCCGCCCAACTCCAGCTCGCATCGTCGCAGGCGACGCTCGCCTCAGCTCAGGCCAAGCTCGCCACGGATCAGGGCGGACCCGCCGCCACCGTCATCGCCCAGGCGCGCGACCAGGTCAACCAGGCCCAGAACGGCCTCAATCAGGCAATCGCCAACCAGAAGACCACGCGGCAGCAAAACGCCCTGACGCTGAGCCAGGCCAGTGCAGCGGTCACGGTCGCCCAGGCCAAGCTGACCGCGGACACGACCGCGGGCGCTCCGCAGCAGTCGATCGCGCAGGATCAGACGGCGCTCGGTCAGGCCAAGGCGAATCTCGCCTCGACGCAGCTGAAGGTCGACCAATCCAATCAGCAGGCCGCCCAGCAGGTCACCAACGCCCAGTTGCAGCTCGCCTCGGCGCAGCATCAGTACGACCTCAAGGTAGCCCCGGCTGCCAGCGCGACCGTCCTCGCCGATCAGGCCCAGGTCGCCTCGGCCCAGGCTGCCGTCGCCAGCGCCCAGGCTGCCGTGGCTGCCGCGACGATCACGGCCCCGGCCGACGGGCTGATCGTCGCCGTGAACATCCTCGCCGGCGTCAACGCCCCATCCGGCTACGCGATAGATGAGTCCGTTGCGCCGATGGTCGCGAGCGCCAGCTTCGCTGAAGCGGCCGTCCCCAATCTCAAGATCGGTCAGGCCGCCACGGTCGCCGTCACGGCCGCCAAAGTGACCGTGAATGGCACGCTGACACAGATCGTGCCGGTCGCGTCTTCGGCGGGCAGTTCCAGCGGCGTCGTCACGTACACCGTGACGGTGACCCTGACCAACCCTCCCGCAACGGTGCTCTCGGGCATGAGCTCGATCGTGACCGTGACGACCGTCTCCGTCGACAACGTGCTGCGGGTGCCGGCCACTGCGCTGCAGGGATCCGCTGCGGCCGGTTACAGCGTCCTTGTAGTGGGCACTGACGGCGGTGTGACCACTCAGACAGTGGAAGTAGGCCTGGTCACGACCTCTTACGCGCAGGTAACCAGCGGCCTGACCCAGGGCCAGGCAGTCGCGATCGGCACCACCAGCTCCCGGACGGGCACATCCACCTCGGGCGGCGCCGGCGGTCTGGGCGGCCTCGGCGGCGGACTGACCGGCGGCGCAGGAGGCTTCGGCCGATGACCGCGCTGGCCGCATCCGAGCCCATCATCCAGCTCGAGGGCGTGAGCCGCATCTACGACACCGGCCGGATACAGGTACCCGCCCTGTTGGACGCGAATCTGGAGGTCGCCAGGGGCGAGTTCCTGGCAATCATCGGACCGTCCGGCTCGGGCAAGTCCACGATGATGAACATCCTCGGCTGCCTCGATCGGCCCACGGAAGGGCGCTACATCCTCGACGGCCAGCCGGTCGACGAGCTGAACGACGACGGCCTAGCCATGCTGCGCAGCCGATCCATCGGCTTCGTGTTCCAGAGCTACAACCTCTTGCCACGCACCAGCGCCCTCGAGAACGTGGCCACGCCACTCATGTACCAGGGCGTTCCCCGGAAACAACGGCTGGCGCGGGCCCAGGCAGCTCTCGAGCGGCTGGGCCTGGGCGATCGGCTCGGCCACGTGCCCTCGGAACTCTCCGGCGGGCAGCAGCAGCGCGTTGGCATCGCTCGCGCTCTCGTGACTGAGCCGGCGCTGCTGCTGGCCGACGAGCCGACCGGCAATCTCGACAGCCACTCGGGCGCGGAAGTGCTGGAACTCTTCAGGGATCTCCACTCTCTCGGCCGGACGATCGTCCTCATCACTCACGATCTCGACGTGGCCGATGCCGCCGACCGCGGGATCCATCTCCGGGATGGCCGCCTGCTCGATGAGGCGGTCCCGGCGTGAGGATCTCCGATCTGTTCCGACTGGCGTTCTCGAGACTCGGCACCGGCAAGATGCGGGCGGCCCTGACGATGCTCGGCGTCATCATCGGCGTGGCTTCGGTCGTCGCTCTCGTAAGCGTCGCCCAGGGCGCCACCAAAGGGATCAGCGATCGCCTCCAGGCCCTCGGCACGAACCTGCTCACCGTCAGCGCCGGATCCACATCCAACGGCATCACCCGATCGGCCTTCGGCGCGGCCACGACGCTGACCCTCGACGACTCAGCCGCAATCTCGCAGCTCCAGGGCGTTCAGGCCGTGGAGCCGGAGCTCTCGGTTAGCAACAAGCTGGTGGTCGCCGGCAGCCTCAACGAGACACCCACCATCATCGGGACGACTCCCGGATACCCAACCGTGCGGGCCTACACGATGTGGGTCGGGACGTTCCTCAATCAGGCTTCGATCGACAACAACCTCAGAGTCGCGGTCATCGGCGCGACAACGGCCGACAACCTGGGCCTGGACGGTAGCTCTATCGGCTCGACGATCTACATCGGCGGCATGCCATTCGACCTCATCGGCATCATGCAGCCCAAGGGCGGTGGAACTGGCTTCAACAACCCCGACGACGAAGTGCTCATTCCCGTATCGACCGCCCGGGAGCTGTTCGTTGGCACGAATTCGGTCCGCACGGTCGGCGTAAGCGCGGTTAGCGCGGACCAGATCGATACCGTCTCAGCGGAGATCACCGTCCTGCTCGAGCGGCGGCACGGGATCACGACCGGCGTGGACGACTTCACCATCTCGACCCAGGCTCAACTCCTGGGCACGGTCACGTCGGTGAGCGACGTGCTCACGCTGCTGCTGGCCGGCATCGCTTCCATATCGCTGCTCGTGGGTGGCATCGGGATCATGAACATCATGCTGGTCTCGGTTCGGGAACGAACGCGTGAGATAGGCATCCGCAAGGCGATCGGCGCCCGCGGTCGCGACATCCTCTCCCAATTCCTTGTCGAGGCACTCGCCCTGTCGCTGGCCGGCGGACTCATCGGAATCGCGGTGGGGGTCCTTGCCTCATTCGGAATCGGTCTGTATGCCGGATGGGGCTTCATATTCAACCCGGCCACGGTCCTCGTGGCCGTCGGCTTCAGCCTCATCGTGGGGATCGTCTTCGGAGTCTGGCCGGCCAGCCAGGCGGCCCGGCTCGATCCCGTAGTAGCCCTTCGGTACGAGTAGGAATCACGGAACACGCGAAAGGGGATCTCGGATGACTGAACCAACGGGCCCACAATGGGCCGAGCAGGACGCGGCCGAACCGGCGCCCGAGGCATCGGCTGGGTCCTCGCGGCTCGTCCGGACGGCAAAGCCGGCCCCGGGGCTTCAAGCCAGGCCCGCGAAGAGAGATCGCAGCACCATGATCCTGCTGCTCATCGCATCCATGGTTGCCATCGGCGGAGTCGCCTTTGCCGGTGGCCGGCTTACCGCTTCCCCCGCAGCCGCAGCAGCAGCCAGCAACCGGTTCGGTAACGGTGGCTTCAATCGCGCCTCGCTCGCGCCAGGACAGACCTTCGATCCCGGCGCGTTCGGCGGCGCTGTCCGGGGCGTTGGCGGGCTCGGCAGCGGCGTCAGCGGGACCGTTCAATCGCTCAACGGCTCCACCCTCACACTTCTGCTCTCGACCGGCACGACGGTTACGATCGATTTGTCGGGCACCACTACCTACCACAATGAGACTGCGGGCAGCTCGAGTGACGTGAAGGTCGGCAGCAAGGTACAAGTCACTGTCAGCGCATCCGCCGCAGCCGGCGCTACGCCCGATGCTTCGGGCGGACGAACGCTCACTGCTTCGGACATCCTGGTCACGACCCCCTAGGAGGCGATGGTGCATCTGCTCGTCGTCGAGGACGATGCTCGTTTGAGTCGGCTGCTCAAACGGCTCTTGACCCAGGATCGCCACGTCGTCGAGACGGCGCTCACGGCCGAAGACGGCCTCGAAATCGCAACCTCCACAGCCGAGCTGGACGCTGTCATCCTCGACGTTGGGCTGCCCGACCGATCCGGCTTCGAAGTCGCCCGAGCCCTCCGCCGGAGTGGCTCGCAGGTCCCGATCCTGATGCTCACGGCGCGGGACGCCGTGAGCGATCGGGTCGAGGGCCTCGACGCGGGCGCGGACGACTACCTCGTGAAGCCGTTCGCCTACGAGGAGCTACTGGCCAGGCTCCGTGCCCTGGGACGGCGTCCGCCCGCCCGCAAGTCGATGGCCCTGCGGGCGGGACCGTTCGAACTGGACGAGGGAACGCGCCGGGTGACCGTCTCCGGGAAACCAGTGGACCTGAGCCAGCGCGAGTTCTCGATCCTCGAATGCCTGCTGCGGCGCCCCGGCCAGGTCCTTTCGCGTGACCAGCTGCTCGACTACGCCTGGCCCTACGGCGTGGCGCTCACTCCCAACACGGTGGAGGCCTACATCCACCTGCTCCGCGAAAAGATCGGCCCCGAAGCCGCCGCCTTCGTCGAGACGGTGCGCGGCGTCGGCTACCGGCTCCGAGAAAGCTGATCGATGAGGATCCCGCGGCCGTGGCTTCGGAGGCGCGCCGAAGAGGACGAGGAAGCAGTGCTGGTCGTCCCGAGCGCGCTCGACGACGATGCGCGTCTTCTGCGACGTGCTCGGCTGCGTCTCATGGTGGTCAGCGGCGCGGTGACGCTGACCCTGCTGCTGTTGTTCGGCGCCGCCGTCTACACCGCGACCTCTAATGCCTACCGGAACGACAGCGTCACCCGGCTGCAGGATTACGCCAACTCAAGGGCCGGATGGTGGGCTCGCCTGAACGGGATCTCGCCTCCGTCGGGGCAACCCGGCAGCGTGGACCTCGAATTCGGAGATGAGTACGCTGGCCTCTTCGTCGTCGCCGTCGACTCCTCAGGCCGCCCGCTCTTCTTGAGCGACGTACTGCCGCCCGGCATCCCAATCAAGGCGGGCATCGTCGCCGTGGCCCAAGGTGGCACTGACGTTCGCCAAGTGACTACCGGTCGAAACGTGCAACTCCGGGTCTTCACCGAGTCGGTGCCATTGCCCGGTGGATCGACGTACTTCGTCCAGACAGCCGCCAACATGAGCGACGAGGTCAGTCTGCTCAACCTGCTCCGGACGGTCCTTCTCGCCGGGGGGGCTCTGGCCTTCCTGGCGGCGCTTGCCGCCGGCTACTTCTACGCCGGCCGGGCGTTAGTCCCGATTCGCGCTTCGATCGATCGGCGCCAGGCGGCATTGCAGCGGCAGCGCGAGTTCGCGGCCAATGCCAGCCACGAGCTTCGCACGCCGCTCACAGTCATAAGGGCGAGCGTCGAGGACCTGAGACGCAACAGCAAGAGTCGGGTCGCCGACGTGGGCGACGCCCTCGACGACATGGAGGCCGAGGTCCGGCATCTGACCGCACTCGTCGATGACATGTTGCTGCTGGCACGGACCGATTCGGGCGTCGTGCAGGTTGAGCGCATGCTGTTGGACCTCGCCGACGTCGCGGTCGAGGCGGCTTCCACTCTGTCTGGGCTGGGTGAGGAGCGCGGAGTGGGCGTGGTCGCGGATCCGCTGCCGGCGCCCGTCCTCGGCGATGCGCTACGCCTTCGCCAGCTGGTCACGATCCTCGTGGACAATGCGATAAGGCACAGCCCGTCGGGCTCCACGGTCACGGTCAGTATTCGGTCAGGCAATGGGGTCGCGCTTCTATGGGTCGAGGACGAGGGCCCCGGCGTCAAGCCGGAGGACCTGCCGCGCCTGTTCGAACGGTTCTGGCGAGCCGACGACGCACCCGCCGGGGGCACCGGGCTGGGGCTCTCGATCGCCAGATGGATCGTGGAGCAGCACGGCGGCACGATCGGCGCCGAGAACAAGCCCGAAGGTGGAGCTCGCTTCTGGGCCCAGCTGCCTTCGGCCGATCCGCGGGCCCAGGCGGTTCTGGATATCGACGCTCCTAGGGCGGAGTCTCCCGAGCCTTCTTCGGGCCAGTCTCCGGAGTGGATCCCAGGGGATCGGGACCAGCCCGTTATCTAGCCCCGAGCTGCGGTAGGCCCGCTCAGCCGGCCAGCAGCCTGACCTCGGCCACGATACCGACGCAGATGATCGCGAGGCGCAGCAGCGGCGCCGGGAGTCGCCGTCCGACGCGAGCCCCCACTTGCCCGCCGACGATCGAACCGACGGCAATGAGCAGCGCCACGTCCCAGTGGACCGGCGCCACGAACGCGAACAGGAGCGCGGCCACGCCGTTGATCAAGACCGCGAGCACGTTCTTGAGGCCGTTGAGCCGCTGGATGTCGTCGGGCAAGAAGATCGTGAGGAGGGCGATCATGATGATCCCCTGACCCGCCCCGAAGTAGCCGCCGTAGATTGCGGTGCCGAAGATCGTCAGCGCCAGAGGCCAGGACTTGTGGGCCTCGTCGTGGCGCTGGTGCGCCAGCGCCTTCGACAGCCGCGGCCCAACGGCAACCAGAACCAGCGCCACGAAGATGAGCGCCGGGACGATGGCCGCGAAGGCGCCGGGGAAGGCCCGCAGCAGCGCCGCTCCAGTCAGCCCTCCCGCGCTGGCCACGATACCGAGACGGATTGCGCGCGACTTCTGGCCGACGAGTTCGCGGCGGTAGCCGATGGCGCCGCTGATCGACCCGGGCACGAGCCCCACGGTGTTCGAGACATTGGCGTCGAGTGGCGCATAGCCGAAGGCCAGGAGGGTTGGAAAGGTGATCAGCGACCCGGAGCCGACGATCGTGTTGATCGTCCCCGCCGCCAGTCCCGCGCACAGGATCGCGACCGCCTCGAACGGCGTCATCGAGTGGCCCGGCGCGAAGCGCTGCGCACTGCGCGGAGCGCCGCTCGCGGGGCGCTGAAGGCGGGGTCGTGGCTCATCGGCCGATCGTATCCGACCGGCGGGTTCTTCGGCCCTCGTTCACACCGCCGACCCGATTCCGGCGATTGCGTAGAGGAGCTGGGGTGGCCTACGGGGGTCGAACCCGTAACCTGCGGATCCACAGTCCGCTGCTCTGCCGGTTGAGCTAAGGCCACCATCGCGTGCCCCCGCGGGCCGCGGCGTCGACCGCTCGTGCCGCAGCGTTGGGCCGACCGGGAGTATAGCGGGTGCGCGGCGCAGAGGGCTGAGCGTTGCCGGGCGTGGGGGC
>Ga0209638_1000342_pt1 | contig 30712 bp, 30 predicted proteins | sample BarGraNGADG00211_FD_184490 | JGI IMG/M metagenome (GOLD analysis project Ga0209638, IMG submission 184490) | Arctic peat soil microbial communities from Barrow, Alaska - Barrow Graham LP Ref core NGADG0002-211 (SPAdes) (version 2) | ecosystem: Environmental > Terrestrial > Soil > Wetlands > Peat...
CCATGCGCTTGCGGCGCTTCTTGATGACTGAGCCCATGAGTGTCCTTTGCCTTCAAGCCTGAATAAGTGGGCAGTGCTGAGTTGTTGCGCTGAGTTTGTTACCAAATACTGTGTCGACCTACGCCTTGCTCCGAGAACACGTTGCAGGCACGAGCGTTGCAGGCACGAACTCCGCACCACGCCGAGCATTCTGCGACAGCGTACCGCCCTGGCTTCCCCCATCCCAAACCCTGGGGGTCAGTCGGTGTCGATGAACGAGGTCCTCAGGTAGTCGTGAACAGCACTCTCCGGGACCCGGAAGGACCGACCGACCCGAACGGCCGGAAGCTCGCCGCTGTGCACCAGGCGATAGACGGTCATCTTCGACACCCGCATGAGCGACGCCACCTCGGCGACGGTGGCAAACCGTACGTCGGCCAGTCGGCGATCCTGAGCCATCGTGCACCTCATGTTTCTTCTGCATTCGGCCTCACACCGGCGTCCCCTCCGGCAGATGTTGTCTTGCGTACAAAACCAGAATAAGGGCAGCAGCAGACCATGGGACACCACGGATGACTCTTCAGCCGTGGTGCATGGTTGGGAGCGGCCCCGCGGGCACGCCGAATGCATGCGGCTCAGTCGAACCAGATGTCGAGGCCATGAAAAGGGAACACAGCCTCCCGAGTTGCCATCACGGCTACGTCCACCGGGTCCTCTGGGTCAAACCCGACCGCCCATGAACGCCACCACACTCGTCCACCCTTGGTCATGACGTCCCCCATGTGGGTGGGTCCTGGCCGTACGAACCGGTCCTGCACGTAGTCCCGCCACACCTGCGGCACCACAGCGTCAAGGGGGATCGGGCGGTGAGCGGCGATCGCTGTCAAGTGCGTCCACGCCCGGGGCACCACGGTGACCAGCTCGTAGCCTCCACCGCCAAGGGCAAGCCACTTGCCACCACATACCTCATGGGCCAGATCATGGATGGACTCGTAGGACGTTCGTTGCGCGTCCACGGACAGGGCCAGGTGGGCCAGCGGGTCGAGGATGTGTGAGTCACAGCCGTGCTGGCTCACCAGGATCTGGGGGTTGAAGGCGCGCAGCAACGGGGGCACGACCGAGTGGAACGCCCGCAGCCAAGCGGCGTCGCCGGTGCCGGGCGGCAGGGCCACGTTGACGGCGCTGCCGGGTGCACCCGGGCCGCCGGTGTCACCAGGGAAACCGGTGCCAGGGAACAGCACCTTGCCGGTCTCGTGCACGGAGATGGTGAGCACTCTCGGATCGTCCCAGAAGATGTGCTCGACGCCGTCACCGTGATGGACGTCGACGTCGACGTATGCCACCCGCTCGGCACCGTTGTCCAGTAGCCACTGGATGGCCACGGCGACGTCGTTGTAGATGCAGAATCCCGAGGCCCGCTCAGGCATTGCGTGGTGCAGCCCACCACAGAAGTTGACACCGTGCTCGGTCTCGCCTCGCCAGACCGCAGCTGCAAGGCCCTGGGAACCGGCCGCTATGCGAGCACTCGACTCGTGCATCCCGACGAAGGCCGGGTCGTCCTCGGTGCCCAGGCCTTTGGACTCGTCTGCGTCCTTGGGCTCGACCGAAGCATGCCGAACCGCCGCGACGTAGTCGGCGTCGTGGACGGTGAGCAGGACCTCGTCACCGGGCATCGCGGGGCTGACGACCTCGACGTCTGGCTCGTCGAACAGTCCGAAGGCTCCGCACAGCCGTGCAGTGAGGTCAAGACGCACCGGGTTCATGGGGTGGTCCGCGCCGAAGTCGTAGCTCGTGAAACTCTGATCCCAGACCACGCGCGCCTGTGTTGGCATAATGGAACGGTACCGGCAGGTTGCCTGAGGCGCCGTCTGAGTTAACCTGCACGCTCCAAGGAGAGTTCATGGCCAAGAACCGTTTGTACCAAGATGACGTCCTCGTCATCGGGCTCGGCCGATTCGGTTCTGAGGCTGCCCTTGGGCTCCATGCGCTCGGGCACAAGGTGGTGGCGATCGAGAAGAACCCGCAGGTCGCCGAAAGCTTCTCCGGGCGGCTGAACCGGGTCATTGTCGGCGACGCTTCTCTGCCGCAGATCATCGAGGCACGCGGCACGAACACCTACAAGTTCGCCGTCATCGGCATCGGCACGTCGGTCGAGGCGTCAGTACTGACCGCCGGGAACCTCGTCGACGCCGGGATCCCGTCAATCTGGGCCAAAGCCGTCAGCTACGAACACGCCCGCATCCTGGAGCGGATCGGGGTGCAGCACGTCGTCCGGCCCGAGGTCGACTCCGGCCGCCGGGTGGCGCACCTGGTCAACGGCAGGTTGCAGGACTACATCGAGTTCGACGACGGCTACGCGATCGTCAAGATGTCTCCGCCGCAGGAGGCGATCGGGTTCACGTTGGCGCAGAGCGCGATTCGCACCAAGTACGGCGTGACGGTCGTCGGCGTGAAGGCACCCGGTGAGGACTTCACCCACGCCGTGCCGGAGACGAAGGTGAACGCCAACCACACCCTGATTGTGAGCGGGCCGAGCGATCTGCTCGAACAGCTGGTCGCCCGACCGTGAGCCAGCCGGGGAACCCAGCCTGACGAAATCAGCGAATGACGGTGCTGGGGACTGTGCCAGGGTCCTCGCCCAGAGGCAGGACCATCACCATCTCCTCGGCTCCGTCAGTCTCGTTGGTGACCCTCATCGCCCGGCGGGTCCCAGTCGGGCGGAACCCGAAGCTGCTGGCAAAGGCCACAGCCGGCCCGTTGTTGGTGCCGACCCAGTAGCCCAGCTGCCTGTGCCCGTCTGCGAGGGCCTGGGCGGCGCCGGCCTCGACCAGCTTCCAGGCAACGCCGGTTCCCCGTCCCTCAGGTGCAACCCACAGTCCGAACAGCTCACCGGTGCAGGAATGCTCAGGGTCGCCCTGTCCGAGGCTGACAACTCCCACCGGTGTTCCGTTGCGCTCGGCGACCAGTCGGCGCGCCCGTCGCATGCGCTCGCGCCAGGCCTGTTCGTCCAGTGCCGCCTCCTGCGCGGCGGTGGCGACAAAGGCCTCTGGAGAGTCCCGCAGCGCCGTCAGACGAATTGTGCGGAACAGCTGCCAGTCCTCTTCCCCGAGGGCACGCACATTGATCTCGCTCATGGGCTCACCATAGGTCGGAGGGCTCCAGGGCAGCGACGCGGGCCGCGCAGGCTCGCCGCCGCGATCGGTGACAGGGACCGTGGACGTCGAGCCACATCCCGACCTCGGTCAGCGGGTCTGCGTACGGCTGGGGTCCTTCAACCTGTAGTCACCAAGCTCGCTCGCTCGTCAGGTCCGTTGGCCCGGCGTCCTGCCACCACGTGAGGGTCGACGCGTCGCTCGCCTTGGCTGCGACCCGCACCAGGGGCAGCCGGCCAGACGAAGCCAGGATCAGCCCACATGCCGCCCGAGCCGGGCGCGACTGGAAGACGTGGACCGCCCAATCGCGTCATAGCCCGGTTGGTCGTCCTGGCCAGCCTGCCTGGTGACGGTCTAAGACTCAGCCACTGCCCGACGCGAGCTGTTTGGAGCGCAGCGCGGCCGCTTCGATCGCGGTGACGAACGCCGCCCGCACCTTGTGGTCATCAAGCTCGCGCAGCGCTGCCATGGTGGTACCGCCGGGGCTGGAAACCTGCTCACGCAACACGGTGGGGTGCTGGCCAGTCTCCTTGAGCATGGTGGCCGCCCCATAGAGCGTCTGAACGACCAGCTCGGTCGAGGTCGTACGGGGCACACCGAGCAGCACCCCCGCCTCGATCATCGCCTCCACGACGTAGAAGATGTATGCCGGCCCGCTGCCACTGATGGCGGTGACAGCATCCAGGTGCTTCTCCGCCAACCGCAGGACCTTGCCGCAGGAGCGCAGCAGCTCCTCGGCTTCAGACAGATGCACCTCGTCGCAGTGCTGTCCCGGGCTGACGGCAGCCATGCCCTCGTCAACCAGGGCAGGTGTGTTCGCCATAACCCGCACGACTGCGGTGCCCACCGGCAGGCGCTCCTCCAGGAAGCCGGTAGTGATGCCAGCGGCAAGGCTTACCACGAGTGCCCCGTGTGGGACGTGGCCGCGGATCTCAGCGAGCAGACCCTCCATGTCCTGGGGTTTGACCACCAGAACCAGGGTGTCGGCCGCCTGCGCCGCGTCGACATTGCTCATCAGACGAACGCCGTACGTGCCGGCCAGCATCTCTGCTCGTTGCGCATTGCGGCCCGTGATGACCAGCTCGGCGGCGTCTCGTCCTGAGCGAATCAACCCTGAGAGCAGTGTCGAACCCATGACGCCAGCGCCGAGGATCGCGACGGTCTTCGGGCCGCTGGCGCGCTGGTGGCTCAGAACGTTCGCATGATCTTCCGCCGGAATCTCCATGGCTGCTGCTCTCTCAGCTCTTGGTCGCAAGTCCACGCAAGAAGACCATGGTGTTGGACGGACGCTCGGCCATCCGGCGCACCAGGTAGCCGTACCAGGCCTGGCCGTAAGGGATGTAGACGCGCATTCGGTCCCCGCGATCGGCGATCCGTTTCTGTTCCTCAGGCCGGATGCCGTAGAGCATCTGGTACTCGAACGTGTTCGCGGCTCGGTCCTGCCTGTTGGCCAGGGCACCCGCGATCTCGACCACGCGCGGGTCATGGCTGGCCACCATCGGATAGCCGTGCCCTTCCATCAGCACCTTAAGACACCGGACGTATGACTTGTCGACCTCTTCCTTGCCCTGGAAGGCCACCGACTCCGGCTCCTTGTAGGTGCCCTTGCACAGGCGGACACGGCTGCCTTCGTGAGCAAGGTCATGACAGTCGGCTTCGGTCCGGTACAGGTAGGCCTGGAGCACGGCACCCACCGAGGGGAAGTCCTGGCGGAGCTCGCGCAAAGTCTCCAGCGTCCCGTCGTTGGTCGTGTGGTCCTCCATGTCGAAGGTGACGTTGGTGCCGACATTGGCGGCTGCATGGCAGATCTCGCGCGCGTGGTCCAGAGCAATCTTGGCGCCGTCCCCCGGCAGTGCCTGTCCCACAGCGCTCAGCTTAAGGCTCACCTCAGCCTTACCGCCCTGGGCCAGTCCGGCCTCGCCGAGCGCCGAAAGCAACGAAAGGTAGGCATCGCGGGTGGCCTGCGCCTGCGCCAGGTCAAGGGTGTCCTCACCGAGGTTGTCGATCGTGCACAGACGGCCAGTCAGGTCAAGCTCGCCCGCCACCCTCACGGCGTCAGCCGTCGAGTCGCCAGCCACGAACCGCCGCACGACGTCCCTACTGACCGGAGCCGTCTCGACCAGGTCACGCACGCGATCACTCTTAGCCAACTGCAACAGCACCTGGCGCAGTACACCGCTTGGGTCCAACACGTGTTCCTCCTCATGCCGTCTTCAGTGATATTCACCCCAGGCTAGGCCCCACAGCCACCTCGGCGTGCAGCGCTCCCTTCCTGCGCCGTCAGCGGTGCGCCGAGGACATGAGCCCGCCGAAAGCATGGCCGCCACCACGTGCACCGCCACCACGTGCACCGCCATCACCTGGGCTGCAGCACGAAGCACTGCCGAACCACCCAACCGCCGAGCTGAGCACGGCAACCGTGGCCGCGGGCTCCCTCAGGACCATGGCGGCGCCACCCGAGATGGCCTGCACGCAACGATCGGCCAGAGCAGAGCCTGCGGCTAAGAGCCGAGACTGTTGGACAGCGCGGGTGCGTTGTGGTCGGCGACCGAGACGTCCTCACAGGCCGCGACCTGGTCCCTGTAGTCGCCGGTGGCCGCCTGCTCTATCGGGCGTCAGGTTGGTCCGGCCAAATCGTTGTGCCAAATCGTGTCTCGGGCTGGAGCTGGAACCACAGCGATGCCGTCCCTGATGGCGCCGGCCCGTACAAAAGATGGTACCGAAGGCGCCCACCTTCAGCCCGATGCTCTTACGCATGCAGAATCCTGCCTCCTTTGCTTGTCTTCGCGTGTCCCCGCTGTCCCTGTGATGCGGGACCAAGCTTTGTCCCGCTGATGTCAGACAAAGCGGAACGATATGAGGCAGCAGATCCGTTTGCGATTACTTATGCCGCATCTCACCAAGAGCCCGCCCAGGACCAAACAGGGCCTATGGCGCAGGGAGCAGCGCGGCGGTCGGTTCGATCAGGTCAGGGGAACAGCCGCCGTTGCCAGGTGCAGCCTGGCAAACGCCAACGACTCGGCGAGATCTACCTCACGCTGCTCTTCGGACACCCGCCGGGTGCTCACCTCGACCACGACCGACCCCGAGAACCCTTGTACCGCAAGGGTTTCAAGTAGCTCCGCGCACGGCTGACTGCCACGACCGGGAACAAGGTGCTCGTCCATCGAAGAACCCAGGCCATCGGCCAGGTGTAGGTGCGCAAACCGTGGCCCCAGTGCCGCCGCCATCGCCAGGGCGTCCGATCCAGAAATAGCCGCGTGGGACAGGTCCAGGGTCACGTGGTCGTAGGGCTGTTCGACCGGGTCCCAGTGCGGCAGGTAGGCCTCGACCGAACGCGTACGCGCCCGCCACGGGAACATGTTCTCGACAGCAAGCCTGATGCCGGAGTCGTGTTCACGAAGAGCCACCCCGTCAGCGAACGCCTTGGCGTACTCCTTCTGCCAGCGAAAGGGTGGGTGGATCACGACGGTGTCAGCGCCAACGGCTGCAGCCAGCTCGATGGAGTTGTCGATCTTGGGCCACGCCTCCGGACCCCAGACCCGCTGGGTGAGTAGCAGAGTCGGCGCGTGGATCGACACAATCGGCATCTCATGGAGGTCCGACAGAGCCTTCAGCGCGCCAGCCTCCTGTGAGACAGGGTCGGTCCAGACCATCACCTCGACCCCGTCGAAACCGAGTCGCTGTGCCAGGTCGAAAGCCGTGGCGCAGTTCTGCGGGTAGACCGATGAGGTAGACAGCGCCACACGCGCCCTGGGCACCTGAACTGCGGTCATGACCTCGAGCCTAATCGCCAGGGCGTCAACCGGCCGAGATCCAGTCCAACCGGCGCAGGATCACGCCTTCGCGCAGGGCCCACGGGCAGATATCGAGCCGTTCGATGCCTAGCAGGTCCATGGCGGCCTCGGCGATGATCGCCCCTGCGAGCATCTGTGGCGCACGCCCCACAGAGACCGCGGGCAGTTGAGAACGCTCGGCAGCAGTCATCTCGCCCAGCCTGGACACCAGAACCGAGACGTTCTTTCGGGTGAGCGTGCGAACGGCATACGGTCCGAGCGTGCTGCCGGCCGCCCCGGCGATCCGAGCAAGGGACCGCAAGGTCTTGCTTGTGCCGACAAATCTGTCAGGCATCCCCGCTTGGTTTACCGCGCCCAGCACCCACGCGACATCAGCCCGAACCTGTTTGCGCACGGCCTTGATCTGCGCCGGCTTGGGCGGGTCTCCGACAAGCGCAGACCTCGTGAGGCGACCCGCCCCCAAAGGCAGACTCAGGGCGACGTCTGGCACCTCGTCAATGCCAGCCGCGAGTTCCAGCGAGCCGCCGCCGATGTCCATCACCAGCAACCGTCCGCTTGACCAGCCGAACCAGCGGCGAACAGCCAGAAAGGTCAGCTTCGACTCGTCCTCACCGGACAGCACCTGCAGCTCGACCCCGGTCTCCGCACGCACCCGGGCAAGAACCGCCTCCCCATTTGGCGCTTCGCGAATTGCGCTGGTAGCGAAGGCAAGCAGGTCGTCGACCTGTTGGTCTTCGGCAATCGTGAGGCACTCGCGGGTGAACTCAACCAAGGCGTCAGCGCCCGATCGGGCAATCGAGCCATCCGCGTCGACGTACTCTGCGAGCCGCAGCTCGATCTTGTGCGACGACGCCGGCAGGGGATGGGCGCCGACGTGTGCGTCGACGACCAGCAGGTGAACGGTGTTGGATCCCACGTCGATCACGCCTAGTCGCATGTGGTGAATCTACCGAGGTGAGAGCAGCGCACGTGCCGCATAGTCTTGGCAGATGTCAGAGACCGCCCTCGATATCCCGCGCATGTGGGTCGAGTTTCCCGACCCTGCCGATGCCAACCAGCGTTTCCGCTGCGACCTGACCTGGCTCACGTCGTCCTGGACCTGCATCTTCGGCAGCGGTTGCGCTGGGATCTACAAGGACCGCCCCGACGACGGCTGCTGCACGCTGGGCGCGCACTTCGCGGACGCGGACGACGTGGCGCGGGTGAAGGCCGCAGTCGCCGAGCTCGGGGAGGACGAATGGCAGTACTACGAGCCCGGCCGTGGCGGCCGTTGGAAGACCAAGGAAGACAAGGAGCTCAAGACCCGGGTCGTGGACGGGGCCTGCATCTTCCAGAACCGTCCGGGATTCCCCGCCGGAGCCGGCTGCGCCCTGCACCAGCACGCCCGGCTGCGAGGCCTTGAGCCACACACGGTCAAGCCGGATGTCTGCTGGCAGCTGCCGATCCGGCGCACCTACCGCAACGTCGAGCTGCCAGACGAGAGCTCCTACCTCGAGGTGACCATCACGGAGTACGACCGCCGCGGCTGGGGCCCCGGCGGCCATGACCTGGACTGGTACTGCTCGGGCAACCCGGCTGCACACATCGGTAATGAGCCGGTCTATCGCAACAACAGCGCCGAGCTGCGCGAGCTCATGGGTGATGCTGCCTATGCGGAGCTGGTCGTGCGCTGCGATGCTCACATGGTCGCCGTGAATGCCGCCCAGTCCGTGGGGTCGCGCAGGCTGCTACCCCTTCTGGTGCACCCGGCAACGCTGGGCGCACGCAGTCCTTGCGCCGGCAGTGCCGCCGGCGGCCCACAATGATCCCGAGCCCGAACATCTGGGCGAAACCGGACGTCTACGAGATCGAGAACCGCGGGATCGATCCCGACCGGCTGATCGAGGCGGCCATGGCCGGCATCCACGACTGGGCGGGCCAGGCGGTCCTGGACATTGGCTGTGGCAGTGGGTTTCACCTGCCGCGATTCGCGCAGACCGCGTCCACCGTGGTGGGAGTCGAACCGCACGAACCGCTGGCCGATCTCGCGCGGCAACGGGTGCGTGATCTGTCGCTGGCCAACACGTCGGTTCTGGACGGCGCCGCCCAGCAGCTCCCGCTTGCCGATGACAGCATCGACGTGGTGCATGCTCGGTGGGCCTATTTCTTCGGGCCCGGATGCGAGCCGGGCCTGGCCGAGGTGGAGCGGGTGCTGCGACCAGGGGGCACGGCATTCGTGATCGACAACGACGCCTCGCGGTCCACCTTCGGTCGGTGGTTCCGCAGGGCCATGCCGTCCTATGACCCCGCTGCAGTTGAGCGCTTCTGGGCCCGGCAGGGGTGGTCGCGCGAGCGCATCGACATGCGATGGTCATTCGGGTCCCGCGCAGATTTCGAGTCGGTTCTGCGGATCGAGTTCACCGAGACCCTGGCCGACGGCATCCTGGCAGACCACCAGGGATCGGGCGTGGACTACGCGGTCAGCTTGTGGTGGCGCACCGTGGTCTGAGCGTGTCCGAGGCGTCTCGTAGGGTCGCCCGTATGGCAACCAAGGCGATGACCCGTTCGCCCGGGCACCGTTGCTCCGAGTGCGGCTGGTCCACGGTCAAGTGGGTCGGTCGGTGTGGAGAGTGCCAAGCGTGGGGCACGGTCACCGAGATCGGCACAGCCAAGGTCAAGACGACCGCCGCAGTGGTCGTCACCCGGCCCGCCATCCGGATCGGTGAGGTTGATGCCCGACAAGCCGAGGCTCGTTCCACGGGCGTCAGCGAGTTCGACCGCGTGCTCGGAGGCGGCCTGGTCCGCGGCGCCGTGGTCCTGGTGGCCGGGGAGCCAGGGATTGGCAAGTCGACGCTGCTCCTCGACGTCGCCGCCAGAGCTGCCCGGCAGGGGCAAACTGTCCTGTACGTCACTGGTGAGGAGTCGGCCGCGCAGGTCAAGATGCGGGCCGAGCGCATCGAGGCGATGGCCAAGAACCTCTTCCTCGCGGCCGAGACGGACTTGGCCACCGTGCTGGGCCACATTGACCAGATCGGGCCAGACCTTGTCGTCATCGACTCGGTGCAGACCATCGCCAGCGGTGAGGTCGAGGGTGCGGCCGGCAACGTCTCCCAGATCCGTGAGGTGGCCGCCTCACTGATCCAGCTCGCCAAGTCCCGGGGCATCTCGATCCTGCTGGTCGGCCACGTCACCAAGGACGGGTCGATCGCCGGGCCGCGCGTCCTGGAACACTTGGTCGACGTCGTGATCCAGTTCGAGGGCGAAAGACACTCCCGGCTGCGGCTGGTGCGCGCGGTGAAGAACCGCTACGGCCCCACAGACGAGGTGGGCTGTTTCGACCTGTCCGATATCGGGATCGTCGGTCTTCCGGACCCCAGCGGCCTGTTCCTGTCCAGCCGCGACCTGATCGTCCCCGGGACCTGTGTCACCGTCGCGCTTGAGGGCAGACGCCCCTTGGTCACCGAGGTGCAGGCTTTGCTCGCGGCCAGCACCGCCCCCTCACCCAGGCGCACGACCAGCGGGTTGGACAGCTCCCGGGTCGCGATGATCATTGCGGTCCTCGACAAGCGCGCGAACGTCCCCGTCCGCCAAGCCGACTGCTACGTGTCGACGGTCGGAGGGGTCAAGGTGTCTGAGCCGGCCTCGGACCTCGCGATCGCATTGGCCATGGCCAGCTCGGTGTCCGACCGGGCCCTTCCCGCTGGCACTGTCGCCATGGGAGAGGTGGGTCTGGCCGGGGAGATTCGGGCCGTCACCGGCATCCCTCGCCGGCTCGCCGAAGCAGCACGCCTCGGGTTCCGCACAGCCGTGGTGCCCACGGGCGCCCTCGGCACCGACCACGCCCCGGCCGGCATGGAGATCATCGAGGTCTGTGACATCGTCGAAGCGGTCAGCCTCGGGATTCCGGTGCTGGCGCGAGAGTGACCCGCCCGTGATATTGCCCAGGTCACGGGTCGGTCACAAGACGCGACTGAGGCGTTCTGCCCGATAGACTGCCCGCAGGCCGGGAGTGTGAACCGGCGACTGGAGCCGAACGACAAATCCGACCCAGCCGTCCAAGCCCAGGGGGCGACCGATCATCGTAGATAGAACCGACGACAAGTTGCTCCATGCAACCTTGGCGGCAGTGGCCCCCGGGACCGAGCTGCGGGATGGTCTGGAGCGGATCCTGCGCGGGCGCACCGGTGCGCTCATCGTGCTGGGCAACGACAAGGTCGTCGAGGGAATGTCGAGCGGCGGGTTTCCGCTCGACGTCGAGTTCTCCAGCACGCGCCTGCGCGAGCTCGCCAAGATGGACGGGGCGATCGTGCTCGACCGTGAGGGCGGGCGGATCCTGCGCGCAGCCACCCAGCTGCTGCCTGACCCCTCGATCGAGACCAACGAGTCCGGCACGAGACATCGCACCGCCGAGCGGGTCGCCAAGCAGACCGGTTTCCCCGTGGTCTCAGTGAGCCAGTCCATGCAAATCGTCGCGCTCTACGTCGCAAACCGACGCCATGTCCTGGAGAACTCGGGTGCGATCCTTTCCCGCGCAAACCAGGCCCTGCAGACTCTTGAGCGCTACAAGACGCGTCTGGACGAGGTCACCGGCGCGCTGTCAGCGCTGGAGATCGAGGATCTGGTCACCGTCCGCGACGTGGCCACCGTGCTCCGGCGTCTCGAGATGGTCCGGCGAATCAAGGAAGAGATCGACAGCTATGTCATTGAGCTGGGCACCGACGGCCGCCTGCTCACACTCCAGCTCGAGGAGCTGACCGGCGGCCTGGGCAATGACCGCGAGCTGGTGATCAGCGACTACCTCGACGCGGCACACAGCGGTGGCACCGTCGACCAGGTCTTGGCCGACCTCATGAAGCTCACGTCCATCGAGCTGCTCGACCTTGCCGCGGGCGCCAAAGCCGTGGGATTCTTCGTCGGCGGCGACGCCCTCGACACCCCGGTCAGCCCCCGCGGCTACCGGCTGCTGACCAAGGTGCCCCGCCTGCCGGGCGCCATCATCGAACGGCTGGTCGACCACTTCGGGAGCCTGCAGAAGCTTCTCGCTGCAAATCTTGAAGACCTCATGGCTGTAGAGGGCGTCGGTGAGGGCCGCGCCCGTGCGGTTCGTGAAGGCCTGTCCCGGCTGGCTGAGTCAAGCATCCTCGAGCGCTACGTCTGAGCCGGGCCGCCTCCCACCGATGACTCAGCCCCATCAACACAGCATCGTCAGTCAGGGCGCTTCATGAGCGCAGCCGGCGGCGCGCCGAAGGTGTCCAGCTCGCTCTTGCACCAAAGAATTCTGAGCTGGTACGCCAAGGAGGCAAGGAACCTTCCCTGGCGCGAGCCGGGTACCTCTGCGTGGGCGGTTCTGGTCTCGGAAGTGATGCTGCAGCAGACACCTGTCGTCCGCGTCGAGCCCGCATGGCGGCAGTGGATGTCACGGTGGCCCATCCCGGCCGCCCTGGCCGCGTCAGCGCCCGGCGATGCGGTCCATGCGTGGGGACGGCTGGGTTATCCACGCCGGGCGCTGCGCCTGCACGCTGCGGCGGTGGCGATTGTCGAGCGGCACGGCGGACAAGTTCCCGACAGGTCAACCGAGCTTCTCGCGCTTCCGGGCGTGGGCACCTACACGGCTGCCGCAGTGTCCGCCTTCGCGTTCGGTCGTCGGACAAGCGTGGTCGACACGAACGTGCGTCGTGTGTTTGCCCGGGTCGTCAGCGGCGTCGGACAGGCCGCGCCGTCGCTGACCCGGGCCGAGACGGACCTGGCCACGACGCTTCTTCCCGATGACGCCGACGAGGCACGAGTCTGGGGTGTGGCTGTCATGGAGGTGGGTGCCCTGGTCTGCCTGGCGCGGGCCCCACGATGCGCGGCCTGTCCCATCCGCGATCTGTGCGCCTGGCAGCTGGCGAACCGGCCTGCATATGAGGGTCCGGTACGCCGTAGCCAGGCGTGGCATGGCACCGACAGGCAGTGTCGGGGCACCATCCTGGCAATGTTGAGAGCCACGACCCGACCCGTCACGGCAACCGAGGTGGACGCCGCATGGCCCGCCGACGGCCCCCAACGAGACCGGTGTCTGGAGAGCCTGGTCAAGGATGGTCTGGTCGAACCAGTGGCCGCAGACGGGTACCAGCTGCCGGGTCGCTAGAACCTGACCCCTGGCATCGGGGACACCGCAAAAGCGTCATGCAGCACCGGATCGCCGTCATGGCGGCACCCTGGTTGGGGAACCTGATGCCTCCGGTCGCCGCCGTCCCATGATGAGGATCGCTTCGTGAGCCGAATCCGCCGTGTCCGGCCCTCCGGGCCAAAGCCAGGAAAGGTGCAGCGATGGGTCTTCTTCGATCCCGCCCGTCGTGATCATGGGCGATCAGGGCCCTGAGCACAGCACCATCGGGGGCCCTGGCCCAGCGCCTTGGCGAGCCGTGCACTACCGGGACGGACTGCGTTCGGTGGCGACCACGGAGCGCTTGGCCTGGCGCTCTGCTCTCTTGCGACCGGGGGACGCCCGCCGTGGCTGAGGTGCACGAGCGCTGAGCACGCCTCGGCGCCGGGTCCGCTATCGTCGAGGCTTGCTCAGCGCCCAAGCGCCGGCCAACCCCCCTGACGGGGCCGTTCAGGACTGCAAGGAAGTCGACGCTGGTGACCGGGCAGGACCGCAGATCACAGCATCCGAAGCATCCGGGTGTTACCTAGCGTGTTCGGTTTGACCCGCTCGAGGTCCAGGAACTCCGCTACTCCCTCGTCGTAGGAACGGAGCAGCTCGGCGTAGACGTCAGGCTCGGCGGCCTGACCCACGATGGGCGAGAAACCGTGGTGCGTGAAGAAGTCCACCTCAAAGGTGAGACAGAAGATGCGACGTAGGCCAAGTGCCCGGGCATCATCGAGCAGGGTCTCCAGGAGTCGACCGCCCAGGCCGCGCCGGGCGAATTTCGGGTGCACCGCCAACGTGCGGACCTCGGCGAGCTCATCCCATATCACGTGCAGCGCGCCGCACCCGATGATCCGTCCAGGCAGATCAGGATCCGGGGCCACCCGAAACTGTTGCAGTGCCTCGTAGTAGGCGACCGGGTCCTTGGGCGTGAGCGTGTTTCCTGCCAGCGGGCGAACGAGCTCACGGATGGAACTCACGTCACTGCATCGAGCCCAGCGAACCTGGATCACGGGCACGATAGCCTGCACACCGACTGTCACGACAGGTTCCCATCCCTGCTGTCGGCGAACAGACCCCGCGCCTTGGCGTCGAGAGCAACGTTCGACTGGCGGCCCGCTGTGCATCCGAACCCGCCGCTCGCCCAGTTGCCAAGGGTGTTCGGTGAGGTGAAACAGTCCCCAGCCCCGAAGGTCAGCACCTGCCCGGCGCCCAGATTGGTCAGCATCTTCGGAGCCCGCATCTGCGGGACGCCGGGCAGGCTCACCGAGCCAACCTGTCTGGCAGAGTCGGGCGCAGCGGTGACGAGCTGGCCCTGGTGGACCGAGCGAACGAGGTCGCCGCCTACGACCTCGAAGGCCGTGGCTACACCGACCGGAACCCCGCTCGGTGTGGCTACCGCATTTCTGACGGCCTTGGGCTTCGACGAAGCTCTCGTCAACGCCAAGGCGTCGACGAGAAGAGTCGACAACCCGATGACCCAAGCCGGGCGCGGCGAAGACCGCGAGACGGTAGGCATGTCGCAACCGTAAGTAGTGCTCGCCACACGGCCGCGCAGCCTCACCCGTCTCGGACCATCGACACCGCCGTCACCTCTGGTCCGGCGCGACCATCGGTCACTTCTCGTCGGGAGCAACCGGAGTCGTGACCGTGTCCTGGATATCACTGTCCTGGAGGTCAGGATCGTGAATGTCACTGTCCTGGATATCACTCAGTGGCGGAGCGTCCAGCTCAGAGTGCGCCGCACCCTCGAACGTGAACGCCTCGTTCTTCTCGGCACCGTCAGTGCCGACCACGACGATCTCACCGGCCTTGAGCTCACCGTAGAGGATCTTCTCGGAAAGAACATCCTCGATGTCCCGCTGGATCGTACGACGCAGGGGACGCGCGCCGAGCACACGGTCGTAGCCCCTCTTGGCGAGCAGGGCCTTGGCGGCGGGCGTGAGCTCGATACCCATGTCCTTGTCCTTGAGTCGCACGTCGAGCTTGGCGATCATCAGGTCAACGATCTGGACGATCTCAGGCTCGGTCAGCTGCGGGAAGACGATGATGTCGTCCACCCGGTTGAGGAACTCAGGCCGGAAGTGCTGCTTGAGCTCGTCCTGCACCTTGTTCTTCATCCGCTCGTAGCCGGTCTTGGTGTCGCCACCGGCTGCGAACCCAAGTGACTGACCTTTGGCGATGTCGCGGGTGCCAAGGTTCGTGGTCATGATGATCACAGTGTTCTTGAAGTCCACGACCCGGCCGTGGGCGTCAGTGAGGCGGCCGTCCTCGAGAATCTGCAGCAACGAGTTGAAGATGTCGGCGTGGGCCTTCTCGACCTCGTCGAAGAGCACGACGGAGAACGGCTTGCGGCGGACTTTCTCGGTCAGCTGGCCCCCCTCCTCGTAGCCGACGTAGCCGGGAGGCGAACCAAACAGCCTCGAGACCGTGTGCTTCTCGCTGTACTCGCTCATGTCGAGCTGAATGAGCGCGTCCTCGTCGCCGAACAGGAATTCCGCCAGCGTCTTGGCCAGCTCGGTCTTACCTACGCCGGTGGGACCGGCGAAGATGAATGAGCCGCCTGGGCGACGCGGGTCCTTCAGGCCAGCGCGGGTGCGTCTGATCGCCTGGGACATCGCTTTGATGGCCTCGTCCATGCCGACGATGCGCTTGTGCAGCTCATCCTCCATGTTGAGCAGACGCGAGGACTCCTCCTCGGTCAGCTTGAACACGGGGATGCCGGTCGAGGCTGCAAGAACCTCAGCGATGAGCTCCTCGTCGACCTCGGCCACCACGTCCATGTCACCGGACTTCCACTGCTTCTCGCGCTCGGCCTTCTGGCCGATCAGCTTCTTCTCGTCGTCGCGCAGGGATGCGGCCTTCTCGAAGTCCTGAGCGTCGATCGCGGACTCCTTCTCACGGCGGACGTGCGAAATACGCTCGTCGAACTCCCGCAGGTCCGGCGGCGCGGTCATCCGGCGAATGCGCAGCCGGGCGCCCGCCTCGTCGATGAGATCGATCGCCTTGTCTGGGAGGAACCGGTCGTTGATGTACCGGTCGGCCAGGTTGGCCGCCGAGACCAGTGCGGCATCGGTGATGGACACCCGGTGGTGGGCCTCGTAGCGGTCGCGCAGACCCTTGAGGATCTCGATGGTGTGCGACAGCGTCGGTTCGGCGACCTGGATCGGCTGGAAGCGCCGCTCTAGGGCCGGGTCCTTCTCGATGTGCTTGCGGAACTCGTCAAGGGTGGTAGCCCCGATCGTCTGGAGCTCGCCGCGTGCCAGCATCGGCTTGAGGATGGAGGCAGCGTCAATGGCGCCCTCAGCCGCTCCGGCACCGACCAGGGTGTGAATCTCGTCGATGAACAAGATGATGTCGCCGCGGGTTCGGATCTCCTTGAGGACCTTCTTCAAGCGCTCCTCGAAGTCACCTCGGTAGCGCGAACCCGCAACGAGGGCCCCCAGGTCGAGGGTGTAGATCTGCTTGTCCTTGAGTGTCTCGGGCACTTCGCCCCGCACGATGTCCTGGGCAAGGCCCTCGACGACAGCTGTCTTGCCGACGCCTGGCTCCCCAATCAGGATCGGGTTGTTCTTGGTCCGCCGGGACAGCACCTGCATGACCCGTTCGATCTCCTTGCCCCGGCCGATGACCGGGTCAAGTTTGCCTTCTCGGGCGGCCTCGGTCAGGTTGCGGCCGAACTGGTCGAGGACCAGCGACCCAGCCGGAGTGCCCTCGGCCGGACCGACCCCGGCGCCCTGGTGCTCCTTGCCCTGGTACCCGCTCAGGAGCTGGATGACCTGCTGGCGGACGCGGTTGAGGTCGGCGCCGAGCTTGACGAGCACCTGGGCGGCAACACCCTCACCCTCGCGGATCAGGCCGAGCAGGATGTGCTCAGTCCCGATGTAGTTGTGGCCAAGCTGCAGCGCCTCGCGCAGGCTCAGCTCGAGGACCTTCTTGGCGCGCGGGGTGAAGGGGATGTGCCCGGACGGGGCCTGCTGACCCTGGCCGATGATCTCCTGGACCTGTTCGCGGACAGCGTCCAGCGAGATCCCGAGGTTCTCCAGCGACTTTGCCGCGACGCCTTCGCCCTCGTGAATCAGACCGAGCAGGATGTGCTCAGTCCCGATGTAGTTGTGGTTGAGCATGCGCGCTTCCTCCTGCGCAAGCACTACCACCCGGCGGGCTCGGTCGGTAAACCGTTCAAACATCGCTCATCGCTCCTCGCTTCGAGATACCTCGATGCTATCTGTGCGCAGCGGTGATCGCCTATGTCAGTCGGAGACTGATGCGTCATCGGAACAAACGATGCCGTATGCCGGTCTGTTCCGCCCGGTAAGCCGGCTCGGTTCATGTTCGCCCTCGGCGTATCCGGACGCCCTCTGGTGGCGGCGCGTCACCGGTGGCATAGTCAACAGCCGTCGGCACTGCCCGACCCGACATAGGTCGGTTTGCAGCGTCGATTCATGCAACCATCGTAACCAATCGAGGAGACCAACATGGCCACAACACGGACCGCCCGAGCTCACTGGGAAGGCTCCCTCCTGGAGGGTGCCGGCCAGATCACTCTTGAGTCCTCAGGTGTCGGGACGTTTGATGTGAGCTGGCCGTCGCGGGCAAACGAGGCGAACGGCAAGACCAGTCCCGAAGAGCTGCTGGGTGCGGCACACGCGACCTGCTTCTCGATGGCCCTGTCCAGTGCCCTGGCCAAGTCAGGCACGCCGCCGACCGCGATCGACACCTCGGCAGACGTCACCTTCCAGCCGGGCACGGGCATCACCGGGATCGTCTTGAGGGTCAGCGGCACAGTTCCCGGTATCACCGCAGACGAGTTCGCGCAGGCCGCCGAGGGCGCCAAGGGCGGTTGCCCTGTGAGCCAGGCTCTGGCTGCCACGCCGATCAGCCTCGAGGTCAAGAGTTTCTCCAGCTGAGCTCACGGTCAGCGGCGGCGCTGGCAGCGCCCACACCAGAAGAGGTTGCGGCCGGCGACAAGCTGCGTGCGCACCGGTGAGCCACACACCCGACACGGCTCACCGGTCCGCCTGTAGAGGTAAAAGCGTCGCTCGAAGCCCTCGCCGAGCTGTGCCCCTGTGACCGCAGCGGTATCCGCGGCCGCTGAGCCCTCCGCGACCTCGGCAAGCCCATCGGCGACCTGGTCATCCATGGTGAGGATCTGGCCAAAAGCCACCCCCAGCGGCATCAGGGCGACCAGGTCGTCCCAGATGGCCAGCCACGTGGCGGGCCGGATCTGTCGACCGGACCGGAACGGGTCGACGCGATGGCGGAACAGCACCTCGCACCGGTAGACGTTGCCGACCCCGGCCAACACTGCCTGGTCCATCAGAAGCTCGGCAATCGGCCGGGCGCTGCGCGATATCCGGCGCAGCGCCAGGTCCGGGTCAGCGTCGCGGCGCAACGGGTCGGGGCCGAGTCGTGCCTGGATGTGGTGGACCTTCTGCGGGGAGACCACGGCACACACGGTCGGGCCCCGCAGGTCCCCGACCCACCCGTGGTTCAGCAGGCGGAGCCGCACCTGTCCCTTAACCGGGACCTGGCCCTGAGGCCTGAGCATCACGGAGAACTTTCCGACCAGGCCAAGATGGACGTTGAGCCAGCGCTCCCCCTCGAACTCGGCGAAAAGGTGCTTGCCCCACGCCGTGGCTTCGACCATGGTGCTTCCGTCCAGCAGCGCGGCGCCGCCGACGAACCTGCCCTGCGGGCTGGAGACCGCAACCGGCGACCCGGCGAACGCCCGGTTCAGCCTTGCGGCAAGGGCATGGGTTGTGTGACCTTCGGGCACTCAGCTGGCCTCGCCGCGCGCGGCCTTGGCCGCCTCGACGCTGCGCTGCAACGCCGCCAGCAGGTCAACAACCTCACCCCCGCTCTCCTGCGGGGCGGGCACCTCCCGCACCTGTCCACCCTCGAGCTTGGCTTGGACGACCGCGTCGACAGCCTGCTTGTAGTCGTCCTCATAGTCGTCCGGGACGTAGTCCCCGGCCAGCGACTCGACGAGCATGTTGGCCATCGCCAGCTCGGTCGGCTTGGCCTCGGCGTCCTCACCGAGACTGGCGAAGTCGGGGGAGCGGATCTCGTCCGGCCACAACATGGTCTGCATCACGATGACATCCTCACGTACGCGCAGCACCGCTATGGTCACCCGGGCGCGCAGCGAGACCGTCACGATGGCCATCCGGTCGGCGGCCTTGAGCGCATCCCGCAACAATGCGTATGCCTTGGCCGCCGTCTTGTCGGGCTCGAGATAGTAGGACTTGTCGAGCAGCATCGGGTCGATCTGGTCGACGGGCACGAACTTGTCCACGGCGATCTCGCGGCTGCTGCGTGTCGGCAGGTCTGCCAGGTCCTCGTCGGTCAGCACCACCATCTGGCCGTCCTCGGTCTCATAGCCCTTGGCGATGTCGTCATAGGACACCTGCTCGCCGTCGAGGCTGCAGATGCGCTGGTACCGGATACGGCCTCCGTCCTGGCGGTGCACCTGCCGGAACTGCGCGTCATGGTTCTCAGTGGCCGAATAGAGCCGCACAGGCACGTTGACCAGGCCGAAGGACACAGCGCCCTTCCAGATGGCACGCATGATCAGATCATCCTCCCGGATCGTCGCGAACCCACCTCCCGTCCGTCAGGATGGACCCATGCGCCCCATGCTGGCTAGTGCGGGAACCGCGGTCCCCGTCGGTCCGCAGTGGGCGCACGAGATCAAGTGGGACGGTATGCGGCTCTTGGCCGATGTCGCTGACGGCCGTGTGAGGTTGTCGTCACGCAACGAGAACGACGTCACGTCCACCTTTCCTGAGCTGAGCACACTGGCCGGCCCGGGGATGCCCGACGACATGCTGCTTGACGGCGAGGTCGTGGCGCTCCAGGCAGGTCTCCCCTCGTTCTCGGCCCTCTCGGAGCGCATGCACGTCAGCAACCCCAGGAAGGTAGGAGCCCTGACGGTGACCAGGCCCGTCACCTTCATGGTGTTCGACCTGCTGCGCCTCGGTGGGGTCGACCTCATCGCGCAGCCGCTGGCCCAACGGCGGGCAGCCCTGGAGAGGATTGGCGTGGCCGGCCCTCACGCCCAGGTGCCACCGACATATCAGGACGGGGTGGCGCTACAGACGGCAACGCTGGAACAGGGGCTGGAGGGCGTCGTCAGCAAGCGACTGTCGTCCAGATACCGTCCCGGGCGCCGCAGCCCCGACTGGCTGAAGTTTGCCCATCGCACGTCGAGATCGGTAGTGATCGGCGGCTGGCGCCTGGAGACCGGCAGCGCCAGCCGGCTGGGCTCGGTGCTCGTCGGCCGTCCGGCAACGGATGGACTGACCTATCTGGGCCGGGTCGGAAGCGGCCTGGCGGGCCGGGAACAGAATCGCGTACTCAGGTCACTGCAGGGTCGCAGCATCGACCTCTCGCCCTTTGCCGACGAGGTCCCGCCGATGGATTCGCGGGGGACACTGTGGGTTCGGCCGGAGGTCGTCATAGAGGTGCAGTCCCTGGGACTTTCCGCGCAGGGCCGACTCAGAGCGCCGGCCTACGTTGGTCTTCGACCTGACCTGTCGCCCGACGACGTGCACGACGAGGGGTGCTGACTTGCCGGACAGGACAACCAACCTGGTCGCCGTGATCGTTGATGGCCGTCGTCTCCAGCTGAGCAACCTGGACAAGGTCATGTACCCGGCAACAGAGACCACCAAGGGTGAGGTGCTCAACTACTACGCGAGGGTTTCCGGGTTCATGCTCCCGCACCTCGCCGGTCGGCCGGTGACCCGCATCCGCTGGCCCCACGGCACGAACGGACCGTCATTCTTCGAGAAGAACCTGCCATCAGGAGCGCCATCCTGGCTGCAATCCGTGGTTGTGCCCACCAGCGGCTCGCGATCGCAGAGCGGCAGTGACACGGTCCGCTACCCCCTCGTGCATGACACCGCAGACCTGACCTACCTGGTGAACCTCGCATCGCTGGAGTTCCACGTCCCCCAATGGCGCTTTGACGCCGACGGGCAGCCCCGTAATCCCGACCGGTTGGTGATCGACCTTGACCCAGGAAGCCCTGCGGGGCTCCATGAGTGCGCCCTGCTGGCGTTGCTAGTGCGTGAACGGCTCGCAAACATCGGGCTCAGCACGGCGCCGGTCACCAGCGGCAGCAAAGGCATGCAGCTGTATGCAGCGTTGCCGGGCGCGCAGGACTCCGACGCGATCCGCGACATCGCGCGAGAGATCGCCCAGGATCTGACCAGACTGCGACCCGAGCTGGTCGTGTGGAAGATGACGAAGTCCCTGCGCCCAGGCAAGGTGCTGTTGGACTGGAGCCAGAACGTCGCCGCGAAGACAACGATCACGCCCTACTCGTTGCGCGGCAAAGACGCCCCCTTCGTCGCCGCGCCACGCACATGGGCAGAGGTCGAACGCGGCGCGGAAGAACAAAACGCCTTGAGACAGCTCGACATGGACGCCGTCCTGGCCCGGACGGCGATCGATGGCGACGTCTTCGCCACGGCCCTGCGAACCTAGGGGCCGGTCACCCTCCCAGCTGCGTCAGCTATGGGCCTTGTCGTAGGCCGCGAGGATGCCCGCGGAGATGCGGCCACGGTCGCTGACCTGGTGACCGTTCTTGCGCGCCCACTGCCGGACTGCGCCCAAGTCGCTGCGACGCTGACCAGCGGTAGCCCCTGCCTGGCGCGAGCTCTTACGGCCGCCGGAACGGCGAGCATGGTCCTTCCAGGTCTCGAAGTCGTGGCGTAGCTTCTTGGCGTTAGCCGCGGTCAGGTCAATCTCATAAGAGACGCCGTCAAGAGAGAACGATACGGTCTCAACCGCGTCTGTGCCGTCGATGTCGTCAACAAGCATGACTTGGACACGTTTTGCCATGAGAACTCCCAGATGAGGAACGTTTACGAGTTGGTGAACGATCTTCACCAGCTATTTGTTGTTCCACCATACGCGATGATTCTCACAATGCGGAATCCAGTCCGTCGATATTGTTGGATTGCCTCGCCAAAGAAGCCGCACGCTCTTGATCGGCAACCCACTTGGAATGCGCCAGCCGCTCACGGCGGTCACCTTCGAGCATTGCCTTGATGACCACGTAGAACAAGAAGGCGACGCCGGCGCTCGGCAACAGTGCGCCAAGGGCGATCAACACAGAATGCAGGCTCATGTTCACTCCGGCTTCAGCAACGGGAACAGAATAGTCTCACGGATACCGGCACCTGTGAACAACATGACGAGGCGATCGATACCCAGACCGAGGCCACCCATCGGCGGGGCGCCATACTCCAGAGCACGCAGAAAGTCCTCGTCGAGTTGCATCGCCTCCACATCGCCGGCGGCCGCCTTCAGGGACTGTGCCGTCAGACGATCCCGCTGGATTACGGGGTCGATCAGCTCGGAGAACGCCGTGCCGCGTTCGGTGCCACCGATGACGAGGTCCCAAGCCTCGATGAGCTGCGGGTCTTTGCGGTGCGGCCGGGCGAGCGGCTGAGCCGACGGCGGATAGTCACAGACAAATGTCGGCTGCAGCAGCGTCGGCTCGACGATCTCCCCGAATAGCTCGACTACGAGCTTCTCCGCTTCCCATTCCGGCTGAACCTGCACATTGCAGCGGGTCGCTATCCCCTGCAGGGTCTGCACATCCGTGTCTGGCGTGACATCCTCTCCGACCGCCTCGGAAAGGCCCTGATAGACCGGGAGCCAGCGCCATTCACCGGCGAGCTGGATCTGCCCGGCAGGAGTGTCGATGACTCGGGAACCAAAAGCGTCGGCGGCCGCGAGAACGACCCCCTGGGTCAACTCTGCCATCGTGTGTTGGTCGCCAAACGCTTCATAGACCTCGAGCATGGTGAATTCCGGGCTGTGTGTGGAGTCAACACCTTCGTTACGGAAGATACGGCCCATCTCGAACACCTTGTCCACGCCACCGACAACAGCACGTTTGAGATACAGCTCAAGGGCAATCCGGAGCGACATATTGATGTCGAACGCATTGAGGTGGGTCGGAAAGGGGCGGGCGGCAGCTCCACCGTGAACAAGCTGGAGTACGGGCGTCTCGATCTCGATGAACCCTCGGCTGTGCAGAGTGTCGCGTATCGCGCGGATGATGGCCGCCCGGTCGCGGACCATGTCTCGCGCCTCCTGGCGCACGATCAGGTCCACATAGCGCTGGCGCACCCGCGCCTCCTCCGACAGCTCCCTGTGCATCGTCGGCAGTGGTCGAAGGGCCTTGCTCGCCATGACCCATTCGTCGGCCAACACAGAAAGCTCGCCGCGCCTGCTCGAGATCACCCGGCCGTGCACGAAGACGAAGTCGCCGAGGTCCACGTCGGCCTTCCAATTCCTCAGGGACTGCTCGCCAACCTCTGCCAGGCTGAGCATCGCCTGCAGGCGCGTTCCGTCGCCCTCCTGCAACGTGGCGAAGGCCAGCTTGCCGGTGTTGCGAATGAAGACCACCCGACCCACGACGCCCACCACGTCCTGGGTCTCCTCGGCGGTATTCAGGTGCCCGTAGGCCTCGCGCACCTGGGTGAGTGTGTGCGTGCGAGGCACGCCGACGGGATACGGCTCCCGACCCTCGCCCAGCAGGTGGGCCCGTTTGTCCCGGCGGACGCGCATCTGCTCGGGCAGGTCGGTTTCGGGTAGGTCAGGGGATGGGGTGCGACTCACCCGGCAAGGGTACCCAGCAGAGCGCTAGAAGAGTGCGGCGCCACTGAACGACAGCTCGAGGTCGAGCAGCTGCTTCTTTCGGTCGAGACCGCCGCCATAGCCGGTGAGGTTGCCATCTGAGCCGACGACGCGGTGGCAAGGGATGACAATGCCGATCGGGTTCCTCCCGTTCGCCAAGCCCACCGCACGAGCGGCACCGGGGGAGCCGATGCGTTCGGCCAGCCTACCGTAGGACTCCGTCTGGCCGTATGGGATGTCTTGAAGGGCAGCCCACACCCGCTGTTGAAACGGCGACCCGCGTGGTGCCAGGGGCACAGTGAAGCAGGTGAGCCTGCCGGCGAAGTAGGCGCCAAGCTGGTCGGCGGCACTCTGGAACGGCTCAGCCTGACGGCCCCCAGGGTTCGGCTCGCCGAGCTCGATGTCGGCCGGGCAGTGCCGTTGCAGGTCCATGTACAGTCCCACCATCGCGCCACCCTGGGCGACCAGGGTCAGTGGGCCAACCGGGCTGTCGATCACGGTACGGCTGCGCATCAGGCGACCTTCTCATGAGGCATGTGGTTGATCGGGTGCTCCCCAGTTGCCCAGAGATGCTGCACGGCATAGGAACGCCACGGGCGCCAGGGGTGTGAGTGGTCTGTGAGCGCTCTGGGCGTGCCCGGCATCCCAAGGCGCTCAGCGGCAAGCCTGATGCCCAGGTCGGCGGCGATGAACGCGTCGGGATCACCCAGGGATCGCATGGCGATGCTCTCGACCGTCCAGGGACCGAAGCCGTGCAGGACCCGCAGCCTGGCCCGCGCCTCGCGCCAGTCGGCACCCAGGTCCAGGTCGAGCCGTCCCTGGGCCAGGGCCTCAACCAGACCCATCAGGGTGCGCCGCCGTGACTGAGGCAGAGCAAGATCGGACGGATCCATCGCGGCCAGGACCTCAGGAGTGGGAAACAGATGCGTCAGGCCACCATGGGGATCAGTGACCAGATCACCGTGCGCGCGAACCAGCCGCCCCGCATGGGTGCGGGCCGCAGCCGTCGAGACTTGTTGTCCCAGCACTGCCCTGACGGCGAACTCGGCCGGGTCCAGCGTCCTTGGGACGCGGCGCCCGGGGTTGCTCGCCACGAGCGCCGCCATCACCGGGTCCTGGGACAGAGCAGCGTCGACAGCCACAGGATCGGCGTCAAGGTCTAGCATCCACCTACACCTGCTGATGGCGCTGGTGAGGTCGCGCTGGTCGGTGAGGGATATCTCAGCACCCACATGGTCCGGGGTTGGCCGCAGGGCGACGATGGCGTGACCGTGTCTGAGCCGGATCGTCCGGCGGTAGGCGCCCGCGCGCCACTCCTCCACCCCCGCAACCGCGGTCGCTGCTAGGTGACCGAACAGGTTGTCCGGGCAGAACGGCTTCCGGAAGGGCAGTCGAAGCGACAAGGTCCCCGCGGTCGTGGAGGCGAACGGCGGCATACCACTGCCGGCCTGCCGACCTGGCCGGTCGCTGGCCCGGGCCCGTAGCTCGGTCGCAGACTGGGCGAAGACCTGCTGGACGGTGCCGTTGAACGCACGAATGCTCGCAAAGCCCGCAGCGAAGGCCACATCGCCCATGGGCAGAGCAGTGGTTTCGAGCAGAACTCTCGCGGTTTGGGCCCTTTGGGCTCTCGCGAGCGCAAGCGGGCCGGCTCCCACCTCCGCGCTGAGCTCGCGTTGGATCTGGCGCACGCTGTACCCGAGCTGGCTCGCCAAGCCGGTCACACCCTCTCGATCAACGACGCCGTCCGCGATCAGTCGCATGGCCCGCGCGATCAGGTCCGAGCGAACGTTCCACTCTGGCGACCCGGGGCTAGCGTCGGGCCGGCAGCGCTTGCAGGCCCGGAAACCCGCCTGTTGCGCAGCGGCAGCGCTGGGGTAGAAGCGCAGGTTCTTCAGATGTGGCCGAGCAGGGCAGCTTGGGCGGCAGTAGATGCCGGTGGTCACCACCGCACAGAAGAACCACCCGTCAAAACGTGCGTCCCTGGACCGTATGGCGCGCTCGCAGGCTCCGGTGTCCTTGTGCATACCCCTCAGGATGTCTGGTGCCGCCGACATGTACTAGCGAGAATACGACATCACCAATGAGCAGACACCCCTCAACCCTTGTCCTCGACGAGGTCAAGGGCGATGTCCAGGATCGGGGAGGAGTGGGTCAGCCCACCGACGCTGAGGAAGTCGACGCCCGTCTGGGCGTAGGCTCGCGCAGCAGCCAGGGTCAGCCCGCCCGTGGCCTCGATCTCGACCCGCTGTCCTGTGCTCCGCACGGCCTCGACGGTGCGTCGCAGCAGGTCGACGGTCATGTTGTCGCACAACAGGAACCCGGCCCCTGCGGCGACAGCTTCGAGAGCCTCGGCCGTGGTGGTCACCTCGACCTGTATGCCCACGGCGGGATAGGCCAGCTGGACGGCCTCAAAAGCGGCGGAGACCGAACCAGCGGCCCGCTTGTGGTTGTCCTTGATCATGGCCACGTCGTGCAGGCCCATCCGCTTGTTCGTGCCGCCACCGCAGCGCACGGCGTACTTCTCCAGGGCGCGCAGTCCTGGGGTCGTCTTGCGTGTGTCCAAAACCATGGCGCCGGTGCCCTGGAGCACATCGGCCCACGCCCGGGTGTGGCCGGCAATTCCCGAGAGTCGGCTGATCAGGTTGAGCATCGTGCGCTCTCCGACGAGGGTGGCCCGTGTCGAACCTCGAAGAATGGCGATGACCTCACCTTGGTGGACCGCCTCGCCGTCTTGGCGGAGCAGCTCCACGTCAACCTCCGTTGATCGGATGCGCTCGGTCACCGCGCGAAAGACCAACGGGATCAACGGGATCCCGGCCAGAACACCGTCAGCCCTGGCCACCACGTGCGCCGTGCTGCGTTGTGTCTCGGGGATGGTGGCGGAGCTGGTGACGTCCAGGCCGGGAAAACCACCGAGGTCCTCGTCGAGGGCGCTGTCGACAACGGCCTGGGCGCGGACCTCCGGGAACGAGTTCACGACACGTTCTGGGCTGTGATCGGGTGAAACGACATGCTGATCGAACCGCCCGCCTCGCGGACGGCATGGGTATTCCCGAGCCAGTGGGCGTCATCGCGGCCGTTGAAGTCTGAGCGGACATGGCCACCTCGGGTCTCCTCTCGCACCATGGCCACAGCGGTCAGGAGCTGTCCCACGTGCAGCAGGTTGGAGGTCTCCCACGAGTAAGGATCAGGGGTAGATCCCGGTGTCGCGTCAGCGATGACTTGGAGGGTCTTTTCTGCCTGGGCCAGCGACTCGGCGCACCGCACGGCTCCGGCGCCCAGAGTCATCGCCCGCTGGATCGCGGTGCGCTCGCTGCCAGCGACCAGTGTCGTGTCGTCCCCGCGCTCAAAAGACTCGGCCGGCGCCAGGTCCCCCGCGCACAGGCGGGAGATGATGTCGTCGGCGATTCGAGAGGCGAAGACCAGACCCTCGAGCAGGGAGTTGGAGGCAAGCCGGTTGGCACCGTGAACCCCGGTGCATGAGACCTCACCGCAGGCGTACAGCCCAGCCAGGCTGGACCGGCCGACAACGTCGGTGCGCACTCCCCCGCTGGCGTAGTGCTGTGCCGGAGCCACGGGCAGCAAATCGCTCACCGGGTCGAAACCGAGCTCGCGACAGCGGGCAACGATGGACGGGAACCGATTCTCGAGGAACTCTTTGCCGAGGTGGCGGGCGTCCAGGTAGACGTGATCAGCATCGGTCTGCGCCATCCGGGCGACGATGGCCTTAGCCACGATGTCGCGCGGAGCGAGGTCCACCAGAGGGTGGACCCCTGTCATGAACCGTACCCCGTCGCGGTCCACCAGGAAGGCACCCTCGCCGCGCATGGCCTCGGACAGAAGCGGCTGCTGGCCGCTGGCGCCCTCACCAAGCCACAAGACGGTCGGGTGGAACTGGACGAATTCGAGATCGGCGATCACGGCGCCCGCCCGCAGTGCCGCTGCAACACCGTCACCCGTGGCCACGGACGGGTTCGTGGTGGCCGAGTAGACCTGTCCGATCCCGCCGGTGGCCAGGACGACGGCTCGAGCGTGGGCTGCGCCCACGCCGTCCATCTGACCCTCGCCGATGACATGCAGCGTCACGCCGCACACACGAGAGTCCTTGCCCTGCAAGAAGTCCACGACGAGCGCATGCTCGAGCACCTCGATGCCCGGATCTTCCTTGACTGCGACCAGCGCCGCGCCCAGCGACGCGATCAGTGCCCGGGAGATCTCCTTGCCAGTCGCGTCCCCGCCAGCATGGGCGATCCGGTCCCGGCCGTGGCCGCCCTCTCTGGTCAGCGAGATCTCGCCGTCGGGCCCACGGTCGAACTGGGTCCCGAGGGTCACGAGCCCACGAACACGGGCCGGACCCTCGGAGACCAGGATGCGCACTGCCTCTTCGTCGCAGACACCCGCGCCAGCGACCAGCGTGTCCGCAAGATGCTCTTCGGCCGAGTCCGCTGGATCTAGGGCGGCGGCAATTCCGCCCTGGGCCCATTGCGTCGACCCCTCCGAAAGGACCGTCTTGGTCACGAGCAGTACCCGTTCGACGCGTTGGCGCAGACGGAGCGCGGCGGTGAGTCCGGCAATGCCTGAGCCGACGACGATGACGTCGGCCGAGATGGCCCACCCCGGTTCCGGCGCGGTCAGCCGGGCCGGGATGCGGAGGGTCATTGCTGACCTCGAGGCGTGCCGGATGCCTCGAGCCCGAACCCATCTGGGACAAGCCCCGGATCGCCGCCGATGTCGATGATGTGGTTGTCGTTGTCGACGAAGACCACGCGAGGTACAAAGGTCCGGGCCTCGGCTTCGTCCATCTGGGCGTAGGCGATGATGATCGCGATGTCGCCGGGGTGGATCAGGTGGGCGGCGGCGCCGTTGATGCAGATCTGCCCAGACCCCGCTTCCCCCTCGATCACATAGGTCGTCAGCCGGTTGCCGTTTGTGACGTCGACGACGTCCACCCGCTCACCGGGCAGCAGCCGGGCGGCCTGCGTCAGCGTGCGGTCGATCGTCACCGAGCCGACGTAGTTCGGGTCCGCCTGGGTGACAGTAACCCGGTGGAGCTTGGCGTGGAGCTTGGCGTGGAGCATGGTGTGTTGCACAGCGTTGTCCTTCAGCTCGGAGGGCTCGTGAGGTCTTGGCCACGCCCGGCGTCCTCGGAGAACACCTTGAGCGCTCCGCCGCCTGGTCCCACATTGATGGGGACGTTGTCGATCAGCCGGGTGGTCCCCACCCGCCCCGCGACGGCTAGCAACGCCTCGCCGCGGTACCACTCGGGCACGTCCTCCAATGTCGAAGGATCAACGAGCACGAGATAGTCGATGAGAGCCAGAGGCTCCCTGACCAGCACTGCCCTCGCTGCGCGGCGGATAGCCGAGGGTCCTTCGACGGCGCAGGCAGCACCGGCTCGCAGCGCCCGGGAGAGGCACAGCGCTGTCTCCCGGTCCGACTCGGCGAGGTACATGTTGCGACTACTCAACGCCAGACCATCAGCCTCCCTCACGGTCGCCACCGAGACGACCTCGACCGGGAAGTCCAGGTCGCGGGCCATCCGGCGGATGAGGAGCAGCTGCTGGGCATCCTTCTGGCCGAAATATGCTTGGTCGGCACGGGTCAGGTGAATCAGCTTTCCCACCACGGTCAGGACTCCGTCGAAGTGGCCCGGCCGGGCCTGGCCCTCAAGCACGTTCCCGAGAGGCCCGGCAGAGACCCGAACCCCCGGATCACCATCGGGATAGACCACACTCGGCGTGGGCATGAAGACCAGATCGACCCCTTCGCGTCTGCAGATCTCCAGATCAGCCTCGTTCCTGCGAGGGTAGCGCGCGAGATCCTCACGTGGACCGAACTGCAACGGATTGAGAAAGATCGTCACGATGACGTGCCGCGCTCTGGCCTTGGCCTCACGGATGAGCGTCGCGTGCCCCTCGTGGAGCGCACCCATCGTCATGACCACGCCCGTGTCTCCATCACTGAGCCCCGCCCGGGCGGGGCTCAGCTGCTCACGGGTCCGCGCAACCACCGGCCCTGGGCTGGCCACATCGGTGGCACTGGCCGTACCGGCGGCGGTGCCTGTGGTGTCTGGGCTGCTAAAGGTCTCGGTCACGAGCGTTCCTCCGGGGCGGCAAGGATGTCGAGCAGGGGCTCGGCGTCGGCCGCCGTCAGCCGTCCACTGGCGAGCGCCCGTTCTGCGGTCGCCCTAGCCAGGGCGACGTAGGTCGGCCGGATGTCTGGGGTCTGTTGGTTCAGTTGTGCCAGGTGCGCAGCAACCGTACCCGCATCTCCTCGGGCTACCGGCCCAGTGAGAGCACCGTCACCGAACCGAAGCGCGTTGTCGAGCGCAGCGTGCATGAGCGGGGCGATGAGCCGCTGGGGGTCCTGGACCCCGGCCGAGCCCACGACCTGCATGGCTTGGGCAACCAGGGTCACCAGGTGGTTGGCGCCGTGGGCAAGGCCGGCGTGGTACATCGGCCGGTCCTGCTCTTCGATCCACACCGGCTCGGCCCCCATCTCCAGCACGAGCGCCTCAGCAACGGCTCGCAGCGCCTCGGGAGCGGTGATGCCGAAGCAGCAGTCGGCAAGCCGCAGCAGGTCCATCGACGTGCCCGTGAAGGTCATCACCGGGTGCAGGGCCAACCCCAGGATGTGATGGCCGGCTGCGACCTCGAAGATCGCTGCGCCGTAACGTCCAGAGGTGTGCACCACGAGCTGTCCGGCCTGCCAGGCGCGCGTGGCACTCAAGCCGGCGACCAGGGGGGGCAAGGCGTCGTCCGGGACCGTGAGCAGGACGAGTTCAGCCCTCGCGACGACCTCTTCAACTGCCGTGATGGGGATGCCGGGCAGCATCGCCCCGGCTCGCGCGCGTGACTGCTCACTGACTGCCGAGACGGCCACGAGCCGGTGGCCGGCCCGGTGGAGGGCAGCCCCCAGGACGGCCCCGACCCGGCCGGTGCCGACGATGCCGACGTCGAGCCGGGCGGGTCGCTGCGTGGTTGCGGGCAGGTCACTCACTCCCGAAACGCTAG
>Ga0209638_1000343_pt1 | contig 30681 bp, 27 predicted proteins | sample BarGraNGADG00211_FD_184490 | JGI IMG/M metagenome (GOLD analysis project Ga0209638, IMG submission 184490) | Arctic peat soil microbial communities from Barrow, Alaska - Barrow Graham LP Ref core NGADG0002-211 (SPAdes) (version 2) | ecosystem: Environmental > Terrestrial > Soil > Wetlands > Peat...
GGCGGTGCAAGTCGTGGCGACGGCTCCGGTTCCGAGCCTTTACCGCGCCGGGCGGTGCAAGATTCGAGCGAGACAGTCGCGGAGCATGCATCCGATCCGATCGGTCGTACCAATCGGGCTCGTCGAGCGTGAACCAGAGCTCCGAACCCCCCAGAGTCGGCCAAACGGACGCCCACGACCGCTCGGTTCGTGTCTAGTACCGCGGCAGGCGGTATGTGCTCGACGATCGGCCGGGCGACCCACCCTGAATCCTGCCGGAACGGCCGCCCACTGCCCCTCATAGCCAGGGAATTGCGCACCATCGAGAACGTCGCATCTTCCAAAACCGGTCACGTTCGACCCAGGAGCGCAGCGATCTCATCCAGGCGCGCGATTTGCGCCCAGGCGCCCCAGAGCGGCTGTCGATCCAGCCGGTCGATCAGCACCGACCGAGCCCCTGCTCCATTTGCTCCTTCGATGTCCTTCTCCTCGTTCCCGACGTAAGACAGGCCGCCTATCGGCACACCGAGTTCGGCGGCCAAGCGAACGAACCCGGCGGGCGCGGGCTTTCGGTGGCCGACGTCGACAGACGTGAGCAGCACCGAGATGAACTCGTCGATGCCGGCGGCCGCCAGATCGGCCTCCACTCGCGCTCGCTCCATGCCGTAGGGAACATCCGTCAGGACCCCAATATCTACGCCAAGATTCTTGAGTTGCCGAAGCGTGGCGATCGTATCGGGGTAGGCAGTCACCTGACGTCGAAAGCAGTCGAAGAAGGCATCGGCGACCATCTGGCGATCGCCCGTGGGAAATCCCAAGGCGTTGGTGACCTCGGCGAATATCTCGCGCTCCGGAACTTCTCGGATACGAGGCGCGAGTCGCGTGTTGTAGAGCTCGAGGACCGCGACTGCCCGTCTGACTTCGGGCTCTCCGAGTCCGTGGTCGCAAGCGGCCGCGGCAGCGGCGATGGCATCCCGGTAGCGTGGCGACCAACTCTGTGGCACGCGCTCGTAGCGGAGGAGCGTTTCGCCGAGATCAAACCCGATCGCAATCGTGATGCCGCTCTCCTCGATCCGATCTGGGTTGAAATCGTTGTTGAGGCAGGACTTGCCGGCGGGCCAAACCCTACCCATTTTGCATCTTGCTGAACGTCCTAATTGACGCCGCACCCCGGGCCGAGTATTCTCGCGCTCACCCCGACTGTGCAATCCGCTGCGGATAGATTCCGCGCGATGTCCTGCACGGCGACTTCCCCACACGAGTTCTAACACTATGCCCGCCAACACTCCCGACCAGCGATCTCGGAACCGTCGCCCTCGTCGCCGCCCGGCCGGCCGCCTGCCCATGGCCGAATACGACGAGTTTGCCGACGGCGACAACCGCGATCTCGACATCAACGAGTTGCGGGATATGGACGTCAACGAGCTTCAGGCCGTTGGCCGCGACCTCGAGATGGACGGCGGCCCGACAGCCAAGGAAGATCTCGTCGATTCGATTCTCGCCCGCCAGAGCGAGTTGGCCGGGCACGCCTACGCCACCGGCATCCTCGACATCGTCGAGGAGGGCTTCGGCTTCATGCGCCGCCACGGCCTGATGCCGAGCCAGGATGACGTTTACGTCTCGTCCAGCCAGCTCCGCCGCTTTGGGTTGCGAGTCGGCGACCGCATCAGCGGCTCCGTTCGCGCCCCGCGCGAGGGCGAGAAGTACTGGGGCATGATCCGGGTCGATCGCGTCAACGGCATCGATCCCGAGACGGCGCGTCACCGGCCGGTGTTCGGCGACCTCACCCCCGTCCATCCCGATGTGCTGATCAACCTCGAGACGGACCCGAAGAACCTGAGCCAGCGGCTCATCAACCTCGTCAACCCCATCGGCAAGGGTCAGCGCGCCCTCATCGTCAGCCCGCCCAAGGCCGGCAAGACGATGTTGCTCAAGCAGATCGCCAACGGCATCAGCCAGAACTATCCGGAAATGTTGCTCATGGTCGCCCTCATCGGCGAGCGACCTGAAGAAGTCACGGACATGCGTCGCTCGGTCAAGGGCGAGGTGATCAGCTCGACGTTCGACGAGCCAACCGAGAACCACACCCACGTGGCCGAAATGGCCCTCGAGATTGCCAAGCGCCAGGTCGAGACTGGGCGCGACGTCGTAATCCTGCTCGACTCGATCACTCGGCTCGCGCGCGCCTACAACCTGGCCCTGCCGCCGTCGGGTCGAACCCTTTCCGGTGGACTCGATCCGATCGCCCTGTATCCTCCCAAGCGATTCTTCGGTGCCGCTCGAAACATCGAGGAGGGCGGCTCGCTCACGATCATCGGTACCTGCCTCGTCGACACGGGCTCGCGCATGGACGACGTCATCTACGAGGAGTTCAAGGGCACCGGTAACAGCGAGCTCATCCTCGACCGAAAGCTGGCCGAGAAGCGCATCTTCCCGGCGATCGACGTCCAGCGCTCCGGCACCCGCCGCGAGGAGCTGCTCCTCGAGGAACCGGTCCTCAAGATGGTTTGGACGATGCGCCGGATGCTCTCCGCAGTGGGAACGAACGAGGGCATCGAGTTGCTGCTCAACCGGCTCTCCAAGACGGAGAGCAACGTCCAGTTCCTGGCCACACTGACCAAGAGCCTCGACGCCTGACGTGGGTGGGCACTCGCCGCGCCCGGTTGAATTGCTCCAGTCCCACCCAGTCGGCCAGCGAGCCGTTCGTTTGGTTTGCGCAGCGGTGCCTCTGTCTGTTACGGTTCGCCCGACCAAACGCCCCCGTCAGAAGCGTCAGTCGTCCGTACTGGGATAGAAGCGGAATACCGAGACCCTCGGGCGGCGCCCACCACAGTCCCGTCACTGCCGCCCAACGCTGGAGGAGTCCGTATTGCATAGAGCGGCGATTGCTGTCCGCGAAGCTCTCACCCGACTCGGGGCCGATCATCGGAGCGCGACCCTAGCGGGGGCGCTTCTCTCGCCGCTACGCTCGATCGTGGCGCAGTTCGCTGGCTCCGCCACCGAACTGCTCGGTGGCCATCCGGCCAGGCTCCATCCCCTCGCCGAGAGCCGCAAGCTCGCCGATGGCATCAACGCCGCCGCGCACGTCAATCCCGCCGCCCTAATCGGCGCCGCTCGCTCGCGCCTGGGTCATCTGGATCGTCCCGAGCGCCTCGTCCCGATCGGGGTCTGCGCCCTCCTCGTCGCCGCCGCGGCCCTTAGCTCCCTGCCCACCGTCGGTACCGCCAAGGGCGGCGCCGCCCCCACCTACGGCACTCGTGTCGTGATCGCGGGCCTCGACAACGGCGCGGGCAACGCCTCCGACTCGAGCGGCTCAGTGGATGGCTCAGTGGATGGCTCCGTGGACGGCTCCGTCTTGAGCGGCGTCGTGGATGGCTCCGTCTCGCCCGGCCTCGACTACTATCCCGGCGACGGCGACCTCGCCAACATTCTCGGGGGTTCGGTCGCTTCCCCCGGCGGCCAGGGCCTCCTCACGACGTACGTGGTCCAGCCCGGCGACACCTTCGGGCGTATCGCCGCCAGGTACGGCATCAGCCAGACGACCCTCTACTGGGCCAACAAGACCGGCATCGACGATCCCGCCGCGATCCGCGTGGGGCAGAGACTCATCGTGCCCACGGTCGATGGCCTGGTGGTGGTGATCGGCGCTACCGACACGCTGGACTCGCTCGCGGTGAAGTACGGCGTCGCAGTCCAGGAGATAATCGATGCCAACAATCTCGCCGGCCCGAACATCGTCACCGGCGAGACGCTTCTGATCCCCGGCGCGAGCGGCGGGCCGATGCCCACACCGAAACCACAGACACAGACCACCAGTGGTAGCGGGAGCACCACCAGCGGTGGTGGCGGCGGTGGCGGGAGCACCACCAGCGGCGGTGGCGGGAGCAGCGGCGGTGGCGGGAGCAGCGGTGGGGGCGGGAGCAGCGGTGGCGGATCGACGAGTTGTCGGACCTGCGGCGGCGGAACCTACGCCGGCGGAGCCTTCCACTGGCCCGTTGCGGGCGGTGGCCGCATAAGCCAGTACTTCTGGTCGAAGCATCATGCCCTCGACATCGCGGCGCCCTACGGCACGTCGGTGATCGCGGCGGCGTCCGGCACGGTGGTCTACGCGGGATGGCGGTCCAAAATCGGCGGCGGCAACGTCATCTGGGTTTCCGAAGGCGCGCACCTTTACACCACGTACAACCACCTGTCGTCGTGGGGGGGTCTGAAGGCCGGAGACCACGTCACGGCCGGCCAGAAGATAGGCCGGGTCGGCACGAGTGGCATCGCAACAGGGCCGCACCTCCATTTCGAGGTATGGCTTGGCTATCCTTGGGCTCTGGGGAACGATTCTGACGCGGTCAATCCCTGCGCCTACCTGGCGGGCTGCTAGAGCGGGTACGGGGTACCGTCGGGGTGGTTCGGACCCCGAGCGGTGGCGTACGCTTCGCCACTGAAGGGTTCGTTGGCAGCCGAGGGGGAGCCGATCCCTCATGTGCCTTTGGGGAAGGCCGGGGATAGGTTGATGTCACGCTGGATACGGCTGTTGGGCGCGGCAATCGCGCTGGGCGCAATGGCGCTGCCGTCATCGGCGCTTGCGAGCGCGCCGCCATCTGCCGCACCGAGCGGCCCGACTGGCGACGTTTCGGCTGTCTGCTCCGATCGTGATCCGGGACGTTCCCGCTGCCTCGCGCTGCTCCGCACCGGTGTGACGTCGCTTCCGGATGTGATCTCGTCGCCGCAGACGCTGCCGCCCGGCTACGGACCGGCGGACCTCCAGAGCGCCTACAAGTTGCCCTCGTCGACGGCCGGCTCGGGGCTGACGGTGGCCGTCGTGGACGCCTACGACCTGCCGACCGCCGAAGCGGACCTCGCCGCATACAGGACCCAATACGGGCTGCCTGCCTGCACGGCGGCGAGCGGCTGCTTCCGCAAGGTCGACCAACGAAGGGCGGTGCGGCTTATCCGGCGGCGGACAGCGGCTGGGGCCTGGAGATCGCCCTCGACCTCGATATGGTGTCGGCGGCCTGCCCGAAGTGCCACATTCTGCTGGTCGAAGCCGACGACAACACCAACACCAGCCTGGGCGCCGCCGTCAACAAGGCTGTCGCGTTGGGCGCGAATGCCGTCTCCAACAGCTACGGCCACGCCGAGGTTAGCTCCGACACGCAGCTCAACCTCTACTACAACCATCCCGGTGTCGTCATTACCGCCAGCAGCGGGGACGCCGGATACGGGGTTCAATTTCCCTCCGCCTCGCCCTACGTCGTCGCCGTCGGCGGCACGAAGCTCACGCGAAGCAGTAATTCCCGCGGCTGGAGCGAGACCGCCTGGGGCGATTCGGTCCACATGACGGGTGCCGGCAGCGGCTGCTCGGTCTACCAGGCCAAGCCGTCGTGGCAGCACGACTCCTGCCCCGGACGAATGATCGCCGACGCCATACCATGCCGTCAGCTTCCAGGTCACGGGTAAGGCGCCGAGCGATCCGACCAGGAACGTGCCGGCCAACGCCACTGCAGTGACCGGCGTGCTGAGTGTGTCGCGCTCGACCGCCCAAGGTTATCTCGCCCTGACACCCGATCCCGTCAATCAGCCTGGAACTTCCACGCTTAACTTCCCCCTCGGTGATGCCCGGGCAACAGGGATCACTGCGCGCCTGAGTGCGACTGGCAGCCTCTCGGTCACCTATGTCGCCAAGAGCGGAACGGCCGATGCAGCCTTCGATGTGACCGGCTATTTCGTTGCCGGGACTTCAGGGGCCACTTACATCGCGCTCACGCCGAACCGGATCGTCGATTCGCGCTCCGGTACGGCGCTCGGGCTTTCGTCGGGTTTGACCGCTGGAACCGCCAAGACCTTCGCGGTGATCAATCGAACCCCCGCCGTGGCTGCGACCAACGTGCCGGCGACCGCGATCGCCGTAACGGGCAACCTGACCGTGACTGGTCAGACCGCGGCCGGCACGCTGTCTCTTACGCCGACGGCCACGAACAGCCCCACGACACAGTCGCTCTACTTCCCGGTGGGCGACAATCGAGCTACCGGCCTCACGATGATGCTCGGGTCTGGGGGCAAGCTATCCGTCACGTACACGTCGTCTAAGGCGGGAGCCACCGCGAACGTGGTCTTCGATGTGACGGGCTACTTCGTTCCGGGCACGTCCGGTGCCACATACGTGCCGGTTACCCCCAACCGTCTCGTGGACGACCGGCCCGCCACCAAGCTCGGGCTCGCGACGTCGCTCAAGGCGAACGTGGCCCAGACCTTCGCCGTGACCGGACGCGTCCCGACGGACCCGACCCGCAACATCCGACCGGCGCGGTCGCCGTCACGGGCACCCTGACTGTCGTGGGGCAAACGGCCCTCGGCTGGCTCGGGCTCACGAAAACTCCGCAGAACGCGCCCGGCACATCCACGCTGAACTTCCCCATGGGCGACATTCGGGCCACCGGCGTGACGGTCCCGCTGGGCTCGGGCGGAAAACTTTCGGTCACCTACGTGGCCAAAGCGGGTAACGCCACCTATGTCGTGTTCGACGTCACCGGCTACTTCCTGAACTAGATGCCGGCGATCCGGCGCGGGCTGAAGCGCGGACCATAGCGCGGGATCTTGATACCCGCGACCTCGAGGAGCCGGACCACCCGCGCCCGCTGTCCCCGGTATGGCTCGAGCAACTCGAGCATGCGCGCGTCGTCGGCACGCGGCTGGCCTGCCAGTGCCCACGCCACCAGGTCGGGGAGATGCGCGTCGCCGACGCTTACCGCGTCGGGGTCCCCGAACGCTGCCCGCGTGGCCTCCGCAGCTGTCCACGGTCCGATGCCGGGGATCGACTCGAGGCGCGCTCTGGCCGCGTCCGCGGGCAGCGCCATGAGCGCTTCCGCGCTCGGCTCCAGCTGCCCGACGCGTCGCAGGAGGTCGGCCCGGCGCCGCTCCAGTCCGAGCGGATGGAACTCGAAGTAGGGGAGTGCGGCGAGGCGGGCAGCCGCCGGCGGGAGCAGCAACGGAACAGGCCCGGGGGCCGGCTCCCCAAGTCTGCGAACCAGGTCGACATACGAGCCGTGTGCCTCGCCGACCGTCACTTTCTGCTCGATGACGGCCGCCACGAGGGCGGGAACGAGCTGGCCCGTGCGGGGCAGGCGAAGCCCGGCGAAGCGACGCTGCAGGTCGCGCACCAGGGGGTGGTGGGGGATCAGGAGACTCGGGTCGTCGTTCATGCCGGCTAGATCGCGGACCGCGTCGATGGCGAGTTGGGCACCCGGTCCCCACGCCTCGGCCGCGATCGCATGTCCGTCCGTGGCGAGCCTGATGGCCGCGGGGCCGACTGCCGTCGCACGCGCCAGCCAGACGCCATCGCGGGCGAAGCGAATCGTCGGGTCATCGCGGCCGTGACTGAGCGGGGCGAGGGTGAGCCCAAGGTCGATCGGCTCCGACGTGGCGAAGCGCGCCGACGCCTGCGGTGGCTCGGAGCCGGACGAGGCGGGCTGGGCGATGCTCACGCGCCGAGCTTACGTCAAGGGAACAGGTCGAACTCGCGAGCCATGATCGCGTCGGCGATGCGCCCCTCGCCTCGGGTCGGCCGAGCGCCGCGAACGATGGCCGCGGGGCGGCGAGCGGTCTTGCCGAGGGCCAGCTCGGCGGCGGACGCGATCTCGTCGGCGGTGGCCCGGATCGTGCTGCGCATGATCCGACCGTCGGCATCGGGAGAGCCTCGCATGTCGTCGATCGGCATCAGGCCGCTGACGCCGATGGCCACGTCGGTGATGCCCCAGCGCCACGGTCGCCCGAAGCTGTCCGACACCACGACGGGCACGTCCGTGCCGAACGCCTCGCGAACGGCCGCTCGGATCCGGGCTGCGGACGCGTCCGGATCGACCGGCAGGAGAGTCACCAGGCTGCCGCTCTCCGGTCCCACGTTGGAGGCGTCCACGCCGCCGTTGGCGCAGATGAAGCCGTGCGGCGTTTCGGTGATCAAGACGCCGCGCTCCATGCGTACCACGCGACGAGCTTCGCGCAGCACGACTTCGAGCTGGCGGGCGTCGCGATCCCAGCGCTCCGCGAACGCGACTGCCTCGGGTCGCGGTGTCACGGTCGTGAGGTCCACCACCGCGCCCTCGGCTTTCGAGACGACCTTCTGTGTCACGACCAAAACGTCGTCCGCGGTCAGCGGCAGGGCGTCGGGAGTTGCCCGGATCGCCTCGACCAGCACGGCCGGCAGGTCGTCGCCCGGCCGGATCTCGGGGATGCCATCGAGCGCAACCACTTCCACGCGGCCGGCGTTCATCGGCCGCCCTCGTGGCCGAGCCCGGCAAGGTCGGCCTGCAGGAGGTCCTCGGGTGTGTCCACGTCGAAGGAGAGCGGCCCGTCGAGCTCGAAGTACGTGGCGCCGGCAACCGCCGCGGCGGCCGAGTGCGCGCCCCGGCTGCCCTCGCCGAAGCCAAACTCGATGGCGCACGGCGGCGAAACGATGAGGGCGTTCGTCCCCGTTCCGTGGCGATCCGGGACCAGCCCGACGATCGCTCGCTCGGGGTTCCCCGCAGCCATGCGCGCGGCGGTCTCCGCCAATCGATCGATGGCGTCGGCCGAGACGCCGGGCAGGTCCGCGGGCAGGACCAGCAGCGCCGTCGCGTCGGCGCAGGACGCCAGACGCGCTTCGGACAGCGCCTCGTTGAGTCCGTCCGTCCGCTGGAGGAGGCCGCGCGCCCCCATCTCACCGGCCAGACGCAGCAGTTCCGCGTCTTGAGAGACCACCACGACCGAATCGACTCCGCGTGCGCCGAGCGCGGCCGCCACGGTGCGACGCAGAAAGGCGAGGATCAGGTCCGCCCGCTCCTCAGGGTCGAGCGGCTCGCCAAGCCGCGACTTGGCCCCGCTCAGGGAACGAACCGGGACGACGATCACGGTCCGCGAGAAGTCGGCCTTCATCTGATGGCCTCTCTCCCGGCGGCCATTGCCAGCATCTCCCGGGCAAGTCGGCCGCGGTCCGGTATGTCGGACATGACGGTGTCGGTGACGAATACCTCGAGTCCGAGCGATCGAATTTCGTCCGCCGTCTGTTCGTCCGCGCGGTCGATGACGAAGGCGTCGAGCAGCCCGACGGATGCGTATCGTCGGGCCACGCCCAGCGCGCTCGACTCCTCGCCGAGGCTCGCGAGCATCCGGTCGGCCGGTCCGCGAACGGCCTTTCCGCCGACGATTCCCGAGACGCCGACGACCCGCGTGCCGCGTCGTCGCGCCGCGGCGATCTCATCGACGATCCCGGGTACGGCCAGAAGCGGACCTATCGAGACGACTGGGTTCGATGGCGCGACCATGATCGCCTCGGCAGCCCGCAGCGCCGCCTGCACTTGAGCCGTAACGGCCGACCGTTCGACTCCCTCGTAGTGGACCCCGCGAACCTCGGGGGCCTGACGCAGGCGCACGAAGTAGTCCTGGAAGTCGAGCCAGCCGTCGTCGGTCCTGACCCTCGTTCGGACCGGCTCGTCCGCCATCGGCAGGATCCGCGATTGGACGCCGAGCGCCCGCTGCAGTTCGAGAGAGGCCTCGGTCAGGCCCAGGCCGCGGCGCAGGCGATCGGCTCTGAATAGATGGGTCGCCAGGTCTCGGTCGCCAATTCGAAACCACGTCTCCCGGCCGAGGCGGGTGAGCTGGTCCATCACCTGCCAGGTCTCGCCGACGAGCCCCCATCCCTGAACAGGGTCGGCGACGCCGGCCAGCGTATACATGACGGTGTCGTGGTCCGGGCAGATCAGGAGGGAGTGGAGTTCGAAGTCGTCGCCGGTATTGACGACCACGGTCAGATCGCCGGGCGCGACGACCTGCTGGAGCCCGTCGGCGAGCTTGGCTCCGCCGACGCCTCCGGCAAGGCAAACGACGCGCATATTTCCTCCGATCGGCAGCTAGATCGATCGAGCCAAGCGTAGCGCCAGAGGGGCGAACCCGTGCCGGCGCCAGGTGGTCAGGTTGTCCCTGCCTGGTACGGGTAGTAGGCGTCGGGCCCTTCCTGCAAGAGGACCGTCGAAGGCGACAGGTCGGTCGCCTTGACGGGCTCGGCGACACCCAGCCAGCCGAGCGGCGCGCCTGCCAGTCGGACGACCACGGGGTCGCCCGGGCCGACTATGCCGGAATCCCTGGCCCGGGCCAGGGTCGTCGGTCCGCCGCCGAAGTACGCGACGCCCGTCTCGCAGCAGGGCGCGTAGCGGTTGTAGCTCCGGCCCAGAACGTGGATCGTGCCCGGCTCGCCGTTGACACTGCCCCCGAGCACGAGCGCCGTTCCCGACCAGACCACCGCGACAAGGATCAAGAAGATCGCGCCGACCACGATGACGGCTCGCCGCCTCCGCGGTGGGCTCACCGCGCCGACAGGCTTTCTCGCGCGGCCGAGCCTTCGCGCGCGTCGAAGCTCCACGACAGCAGTATCTGCCTCGGATTTCTTGAACTCCATCGCGCGTCCCCCGTAGCGGCGAGATGCCCACAGCATACCTGCACCGTGCGCCGGAACGGATCGCCCGGCCGGTGGGGCAGTTCCCTTGACCGGTTTCTGTCAGATACGCCCACCAGGCGTGCTGGCCGCGATCCGGGAAGCCTTGTGCCAAGTCCGAGGCCTGCTCATCGCCAAAGTCACGCTCAGATCGTCAGGCAGCAGGCGGCGGCCGCCACCTCCGAGGGATCCCTTAGCCTCGCGATCGCGTCCAACACGTCCACCAGGCGTAGATGACGGAAACGTGCCGGGCGCGGCACCGGATACGTTTCCAGAGTGCAGGTGAGGGACTGTCGACTGTTCCCAATCCCATTTCGCGGCCGTCGAGGTCTTCGGGCCGAACCAGCTGGGCCATTTGCTCAAAATCCTTGGGTGAGCGGATGCCCAGGACTGCCGGGTCCTCAGTCGTTTGCGTGGCCCGATCTCTCCCCGGATGGCTCCTCGCTCGTGGCCGCCTGCATGATCGACGGGCACGCCCAACTCATCCTGGCTCACCTATAGGCTCTGGCGTCTCAGTCTGGCGGCCCGCTCCCGTCTCCGCGGAGCTGTCAGGCCGTCAGCTTCGGCAGGACCTCGCGTCCAAAGGCGTCGATCCAGGCCACCTGATTGCGCCCGACGTTGTGCAGGTAGATGCGGTCGAAGCCCAGGTCGAGGTACTTCTGGATCTCGCGCCGGTGGATCTCCGGGTCGGCCGACATCAGCATCCGGCCGGCGAAGTCTTCGGGCCGAATCAGCTGGGCCATTTGCTCGAAGTCCTTGGGCGAGCGGATGTCCTGCTTGGGAAAGCGCATCCCGCCGTTGGGCCATTCGGCGACGGCGTTCGCGACCGCTTCGGCGTCAGTTTCTGCCCAGGAGAGGTGCAGTTGCAGGATCTTGGGCATCGTCGAAGGATCCTTGCCCGCCGCGCGAGCCCCCTCCTCGAACTTGCCGAAGATGCCCTCGATCTTCTCCTCGGGCGCGCCGACGGTGATCAGGCCGTCGGCCAACTGGCCGGTTCGTTTCGCGGTGATCGGCCCGGCGGTGGCGATGTAGATCGGGGGTGCCTTATCCGGCATGGTCCAGAGCCGGCCGGTCTCCATCTTGAAGAAGCGGCCGTCGTGCTTGACGTCTTTGCCGCTGAACAGCTTGGAGATGATCTCGATGGCCTCGAACATGCGGTTGATCCGCTCCGGGGCCTCCGGCCAGTAGCCCCCCACGACGTGCTCGTTGAGCGCCTCACCGGATCCGAGCCCGAGCCACGTCCGGCCGGGATACATGACCTCCAGGGTTGCCGCCGCCTGGGCCACGATGGCCGGGTGCATCCGGAAGGACGGGCACGTGACGCCAGGACCCAGGTCGCCACTGGTGCGGGCACCGGCAACCGCCAGCACTTCCCAAACGAAAGAGGCGTGGCCCTGCTGCGGCGTCCATGGCTGGAAGTGGTCGGCGGCCATGACCCCGGAGAACCCGGCCGACTCGGCACGGGCGCAGTAGTCCAGCACCTCGGCCGGCCCGAACTGCTCGAGCATCGCCGCGTAGCCGATCTGCGGTTTGGCCATCGCTTGTGTCCCGCCTAGCTGCTCGTGTCGCAGCGATGGTACCGCTTGCACGCCGGGAAGGGCCGCGGCGGCGTCGCAGCGTTGTCTAGCGGCCGGATGCCCTCGAACCGTCCCAGGCAGGGATGGCGGCGATCGTCCCTGTGGCGATCGTCACCGGCACGGCCGGCCCGCCCCGGACCCGCCGCGGCTCGTGAGGGATCGGTGCGGAGCGCCCGAGGAGGTATCCCTGGCCGAAATTCACGCCCCGCTCGATGAGAGCGTCCAGATCGCGGTGGTTCTCGATCCCTTCGGCGACTGTCTTGGCACCGATACGGCCGCTGAACGAGACGAAAGCCTCGACCAGCGCCTTCTTGGCCTCGCTGTCCTTGTTCCCGATGCGAGTGACGATCTCGCGGTCGATCTTGATGATCGAGGGCTCCAACGCGGCAACGATGTTGAAGCTGGCGTAACCGGCTCCGGCGTCGTCGATGGCGAAGCCGAACCCCAGCCGGCGCAACGCCTTGACCTGCTTGCGGAGGCCGGGCACGTCGGCGATCGCCTGCTGCTCGGTGCATTCGACGATGATCTGGCGAGGGGAGAGGCCCGCCTTGGCGACACGGTCGGCAAACACGGCAGCTTCGAAGGTGGGAGACAGCAGGCTAGCCGGCAAGAGGTTGATCGCGAAGCGCGTCCGGTGCCCGAGTGGGCCCGGCTTCACGACTTCGGCTATGCGGGCCAGCGTGGCTTCGATGACGAACGTGTCGAAGTCGACCGGGCGCTTGGCGACGAGGGCAGCTTCCACGATGGCACTGATCGTTTGGGGAAGCATCGGCATGTTCGGCCTGAACAGGCATTCCCACTCGTGGCAGCCCATCGTCTGCAGATCCACGATCGGCTGGAACTCGACGTGGTGGTTCTCCTTCAACGCGAAGAAGTAGTCGAGAATCTTGCGTTTGGCGATCTCAGGCGTCTGGGCCATGCCGATGCGGTCGCTGAGGCCGGATATCTGTACGGCTTCGGCAAGGGCCTTGACGTAGCGCTCCGAGACCGGCAGGCCTGAGTCGATATCCGACACGCCGTAGGTGGAATCGCCGCAGATTCGAGCGACGACCGCGTCGCAGAGATCGTTGGCGGAGCCCATGACGCACCAGCCAGAATCGGCCAACTCGATGACTCGAGCATCTGGAACGTTCTGGGCTATCCGCGAGATCAATCGACTATCTCGCGACCAGAGAAGCCGCTCGACCGCCCCCAGTCGAGCCCTCTTGAACCGCACGGAGGTTCCTCGCACTCCAAGACCCCCGAAGTTGGGCACCTTGGCCGGGAGACGGGACCGGCCAATCAAGGGTCAGGGATGTCTCACGCTGGCGTTACTTTGAATGACTCCTGGCATCCATTGGTACGGCTCGGTCTTGAACCTACGTACCATACGATGAATATCGGCAGTCCCACAAGGCGTTCGTGCATATGTATCCCAGGCTCTTCACCGTTTGTCCACTCTCAACTGCACGGTACAGGCCCTAATCACTCCAAATCGAACGAGACGGCAATGCGAATTCCGTTGCTTCAGATCGACGCATTCACCGATCGCTCATTCGCCGGTAACCCGGCCGGAGTCTGCTTGCTCCAGGAACCGCGGGACGCGGCTTGGATGCAGGCGGTCGCCGCCGAGATAAATCTCTCGGAGACGGCCTTCCTTGTCCCCCGCGGCGATGCCGCTTTCGACCTGCGGTGGTTTACGCCGACGGTCGAAGTTGAACTATGCGGGCACGCCACGCTGGCTTCTGCTCATGCGATCTGGGAGCGCGGCATCGCCCGGCCCGAGGAGACTCTCGAATTCGCGACGGCAAGCGGGCGCCTGACGGCTTCGTTGAAGTCGGACGCCTGGATCGAGCTTGATTTCCCCGCCAACCCTCTCGCGCCGATAGAGCCCGGATCCGATCGGTGGCCGGAGGCGGTCGCCCTTGGCGCCGCTCTGCGCGTGACGGTTTCGGAGGCCGCCGCCAAAGGGCGCGACTGGATCCTTGTCGCGGGCGGGCCCGCCGAAGTCAGACGCGCTCGCCCCGACTTCGGAGCCGTGCGGAAGTTGGGCGACATGGTGATGCTCACGGCGCGCGCAGACGAAGGCACGGGCGTCGACTTCGTATCCCGCTGCTTCGTGCCCGCCTACGGCATCCCCGAAGACCCGGTGACCGGATCCGCGCACTGCGCGCTCGGGCCTTTCTGGGCACCGAGGCTTGGCCGAACCGAGATGACCGCACACCAGGTTTCGGCCAGGGGCGGCGTCGTGCGGGTCCGGATCGTGGGCGACAGGGTTGCCCTCGGTGGCCAGGCGGTCACGGTGATCGAAGGCGAGCTTGTCGCTTAGGCGAGCGCCGGACACGAATCGCCGCCAGCGCGCGACGACCCGCTCGAGCAGCGGCGGTTACCTGCGCCGCGGCGTGGCCGCGATCTGTGCGTGCCTGTTCATCGCGCTGGCCGTGCCATTGATGCTGCTCCTCAACGTCGGACGGGACCTGCTCGCGCCGAGCCTCTACAAGGACGCGCTCGTCAGCCAGGACGTCTACGGGCGCCTGCCCGAGTTGGCTGCCGAGCAAATCGCGTACAGCACCTATGCGTCCAGCTCGAGCGGCGTCTCCGGCAAGGCCGCGTCCGACCGAGCTTTCATCGCGAGCGCCATCGCCTCGGCTTCGACTTCGCTCTCGAGTTGCCTGGAAGACGGCCTCGGCGTGGCGGCCCATGCGGACCTGAAAGCCGCATCGCGCGCGGCTACGCCGATGGAAACGGAGCAGATCAAGACCTGCCTGCGGGCCAGCGGCGCCCCGTCGACCATCAGCCAGACAATCGACGGCATGCCGATCTTCTTCTGGATGCTCACCGAATCCGACTGGCGTGGCGTCCTCGTCGCGTTGCTCCCGCCGGACTGGGTACAGGCACAGGCGGAGAGAGCCATCGACCAGTTCTACTCACAGGTCCAGTCCGGACAGGGGAATGCAGTCGTCGACCTTTCGCTGGTCGCCCTCAAGACGCGCCTGGAGGGTCCCGAAGGCTTCGATGCCGTCGCTCGGCTGATCAACGCCCAACCATCGTGCTCGCTGGACCAGCTCGGGCAGGTCGCAGCGATCGTCACCTCCAACGCATCGCTCGGTCAGGTTCCGGTCTGCCGGCCTCCGGATGCCGTACTTGCGATCATGAGATCGAGCATCCAGGCGACCCTGAGCCTGCTGGCCAGCCAGATCCCCGATACGGCCGAGGTAGACCTATCGGGGAGCCTGGGAGGGACCCAGGCCAACTCGCTCGGGCCGGCGCACGACGCCCTGGACGCGACCCGAGTCGCCGCCTGGGCGGGCATCGCACTTGGGATCCTGTTGCTGCTGGCGACGGTCGCCCTGGGCGCGCGGTCCATCGCCGGAGTACTGCGCTGGCTGGGCGTTCCGCTCGCAATCGCCGGAGCCGTGGCGCTATCGTTCGCGACCGGCGCCCAGGCAGTCGCACACGGCTTCCTCACCGATCGGTTGCCCTCCACCTTTGGCGGATCCGGTATCGCGCCAGGTTTCGTCGCTTTGGAGGTGGATACCTTCAACTGGCTGGCCGCGGCCTTCTTCGGCAGGATGGCAATGCAGGCCGTCGTCCTCCTGGTTGTCGGGCTGGCGCTGATTGGAGTCTCGCTGTTAGTTCACGTGTCCGGCGTTTGGCGCAATGGGGAACGGTCCGTCTAGAATCGCATCCTGATCGCAGCCACGCGGCTGAGCCACCTCGTCGCCGTCCGGGAGTCCGCCGATGCCCCAAATCCACCTTCGAGCCGAGCCCGAGGACTACGCGCCCGTCGTCCTCCTGCCGGGCGACCCCAACCGCGCGACATGGATTGCCGAGAAGTTCGACGGGGGCCCGGGCGCAGCACGCCAGGTGAGCTCCCATCGTGGCCTGCTCGGCTACACCGGGACCTACCACGGCGTGCCGGTGAGCGTCCAGACGAGTGGGATGGGCGCGCCCAGCATGGCAATCGTTGTCGAGGAGCTGCTGCGTCTGGGAGTGCGGAAGCTGATCCGCGTCGGGACGTGCGGCGGAATCGGGCGCGGTGTCAAGACCGGCGAGATCGTGATCGCTACTGCGGCGAGCCCGGTGGACGGCGCCACGCGGACCTACCTGCACGGCGACCCGTACGCTCCCACAGCCGACTTCGGCCTCGTCCGATCGCTGGTCGCGGCGGCCGAGCGCCACGGCCAGAAACCGCACGTTGGCCAGGTCGCGACCGTGGATGTCTTCTACAACCCGGACTCGGATTACTTCTCCAAGTGGCGCGGACGTGGCGTTCTCGCCTTCGAGATGGAGACGTCGGTTCTCTACTACCTGGCGGCCCGGGCCTGCGCCGAAGGAGCCGACGTGGCGGCGGCCACGATTCTGACCGTCAGCGACGTGCTCTCGGAGGAAGAGAACTCGGAGGAGTCCTACCTTCCCCTCGACGAGTTGAACCGGGCGATCGAGCGCACCATCGAGATCGCTCTCGAAGTCGGGACGGAAGGCTGATGGCGTCCGATCCGGCGGCGTCCGGTCGCGCTCTCGGGCGGTCGGGTGCCTTCGGAGCCGAGCTGGCGCTCGCCATCGACCTCGCTCACGAGGCCGGCCGCATCCAGATGGACCACTACGAGCGCCTGGAGCGAATTGAGGCCAAGGGTCCGCGCGACGTCGTGACCGAGGTCGATCACCTGTGCGAAGGGCTCGTCATGCGGGCGGTCCAGGAGCGCTACCCGGCCGACGCGTTCTACGCGGAAGAGATCGGCGCGGTGGCCTCATCGGCGGCTCAGTCGGGCTCGGGCCGGGTCTGGATCGTCGATCCGCTCGACGGCACGGTGAACTACGCCAACGGGATCCCCTTCTTCTGCATATCGATCGCCCTCGTGGCCGAAGGCCGGCCTGTCGCCGGCGTGGTCCACGACCCGACGCGCGGAGAGACCTTCGTCGGCGCCATCGATGGGCCGTCGCTCCGAAACGGCAACCCGATTCGTGTCGGCGACAAGGAACTGCTCGAGGACCTCGTGGTCACGCTCGCCGTCGGCGGCCGCGGAACGATTCGCAAGAGGCACGCGGCGGTCAAGACGATTCGCGCTCACCGGTCGATGGGGTCGGCGGCGTTGACACTCTCATACGTGGCCTGCGGCCGCTTCGACATCTATGCGCAGGGCGCCGGGCTCTCGGCCTGGGACGTGGCTGCTGCCGGCCTAATCGCCGAACGGGCCGGCGCGACCGTCACCAGCCTGGACGGCGGTCCGTGGTTCGATCTGGCGCGGCCGGCGAAGAAATGGTCGTGTCTGGCCGCCTCGCCGCGTCACCACGCCGCGATGCTGGAGATGCTGAAGTAGCGCCTCAGTCCTGCCAGAGGTGCGGCCGCGCCGCGAGCCGCTCCTGCCCCAGCTCCTTGCACAGCGCCAGGAAGGGACCGCGCCGCGCGCCTTGCCAGCGCAACTCGTCGGGATCGCGTTGGGGCAGGGGAGCGTCCGTACGCAACGTCGCCAGCCGCCGGTACAACATCGCCTCGGACCAGTGCGCCCGCAGCGTCGCACCGAGGCTCGCCGGGGAACGGACGGAGACGCCCCACGATCCCGGCGCCTCGGGGATTGCCTCGAGGTGTCCGTAGCGAGCCAGGACCGCGGCCGCCGAACGCTCGCCCCATCCTGTCAGCCCGGGGAAGCCGTCCGCGGAGTCGCCGACCAGGGCAAGGTAGTCGGGGATCGACTCCGGCTCCACGCCCCAGCGCTCCATCACGCCGGTCTCGTCTATGGTCCTTTCGCGCCGCCGGTCGCGCATCACGACGCGGCCGGCTCGCACGCATTGGGCGAGGTCCTTGTCCGGGGTGCAGATCCAGATGCGCTCTACGCCGGGCCGATCTCCAAAGCGGGCGGCGGCGCTGGCGAGGGCATCGTCCGCCTCGAATTCGACCATCGGCCAGACCACCAGGCCAAGGGCCTCGATGGCGCGCTCGGCAAGTGAGAACTGGGCGAGCAACTCGCCCGGTACCCCCGCCTCCGTCTTGTAGCCGGGGTAGAGGTCGTTGCGGAACGAGCGAATGACGTGGTCCGTGGCGCACCCGACATGGGTTGCGCCCTCGTCGCGGAGCAGAGTCAGCAGGGTGTACATGAGACCCGTGACTGCGCCCACGTCGCGCCCGTCGGGCGCCACGACGGGTGGCTTCGGAGCGTAATGGGCCCGAAACAGCTCGTAGGTGGCGTCGACCAGGTGAAGCTCCACGGTCGAGCCGTCAGCCTGCCCGGGTCGCGTCGCGGACCAGGGCCACCCCCGCCGCGGCCAGCTCGGTGAGCGCGAGCTCCCCGTCGCCGGGCGCGAGGTCCACCGCCCGGGTGGCATCGACCAGCAGGGCGGTCCTGTAGCCCAGAGCGATGCCATCGAGGGCCGTGGCCTTGACGCAGTAGTCGGTGGCCACGCCGCAGATGACGATCCGTTGAGTGCCTGTGCGGGCGAGCGTCGCGTCCAACTCGGTAGGAGACAGACGACCGCCGGCCGGATTGCGCATCGAGAACCCGGAGTACCCATCTTCGCCGTGGATGCCTTTTCGGATGATCGGACCGCGAACGAGTAGATCCTTGTGCATCTCCGCGCCCCAGGTCTCCGCCACGCAGTGGACCGGCCAGATACCGCCGTCGGGAGCGAAATGGGGCGTGTGGCTCGGGTGCCAGTCCTGCGTGTAGACGACGACGGCGCCGTCTACGAGCGCCAGCTCGATTTCGACGTTCACGAGCGAGACGATTTCGGAGCCGCCCTTGACGTACAGGCTCCCGGCGGGGTCGGCGAAGTCGTTCTGTACGTCGACGACGACGAGGGCGACCTGTGGGCCATACCGCCCGTTTGGTGTGTCGTTCCAGATGCCGGACATGGCCCTGCCTTTCCGCTGTGCCGGCGCTATGGCCTCAACTGACGGCGAGGCGTGCCGCCGTCGGCTTTGTACGCGATCAGAGGGCGACGCGCAAGCAAGCCCTCGTTTTGGCGCGGATATCCGCGACTGGGCGGGCCGCCCGCGGATGCTGCAATGCGGCTGATATGGCGCCGCCGTCAGGGACAGGGCGCCCGTCAGGTTGCGGCACCTACCCTTACTCAGTTACCGCTCCAACTGATAAACCCCCGCGAAGACGCCGGTGACGGGGCGTCTTCCAGATAAGCAAGCGGCCTGGGTCCCCCTCCCCGGACCGCTTGTCTCGTTAACGGCGAGTATCCCCGAGGTCTAGGCTCGGGCGCCTTTCTGGGGGCCGCGTCCGTCGGGCGATGAACCGGCGACGGCGCCCTCGGTCTCATGGTCGTCGTGCCGGGGGCCGTCGACGTCGAGCAGGTATCCGATCCCCTGGAACGTCTTGATACGGCCTGGATCGCCCGGCTTGGCACCCAGCTTTCGGCGCACGCGGGAAACCCAAACGCGCAGATATTGGAGGTCGTCGCGGTACTCGGGTCCCCAGACCTTGGTGAGAAGCTCCGTGTGCAGCACCACCTTGCCGGCGTTCGTGGCCAGGTGCTGCAGGAGCAGCCACTCGGTGCGGGACAGTTGGACCAGCTCGCCCTTGCGTGTGACCGTGCGCCGTTCGAGGTCGATCTCGATATCGTCGAAGGTCACGGCGCCGACTCCCTGGGCCGCGCCGGATGCGCGCCTGAGGACCGCTCGAACTCGAGCGGCAAGCTCGTCCGGATGGAAGGGCTTGGCCACGTAGTCGTCGGCGCCCAGATCCAGGCCCTTGGCCTTGTCGGTGGTCGAGCCCTTGGCGGTGAGAAGGATCACCGGCACCGGACGGCGCTCCCGAAGCTGCCGCATCACTTCTATGCCGTCGAGGTCGGGCATGACAATGTCGAGAAGGATGATGTCGGGACGTATCTGCTCGGCCTTGGCGAGGGCCTCCTCGCCGCTGGAGGCCGTGACGACCCTGAAGCCCTCCTCGCTCAGGGCCATCGACACGAGCTTGGTGATCCGTGGCTCGTCGTCCGCGACGAGAAGCAAAGGCTGCGTGCCCACGTTTGGTCGGTCTCCTCCCTCATGCTGGCGTGGGCCCGGTCGCAAGACGTTCGCAGCGTCGGTTTTCGCTTACGGGACCACTGTGCACCGTTTCGACGCGGTATTCCAGTTGCGAATTGGATCGCGAGGTCCGGAGTCGCCCGCCATCCGGCCCAAGAGGGGCAACGGCCCACGCGACGAGACCGATCGGATACCCTGAGCCATCGAAGAGGAAATCGCCGCCCGGTCAAAGCTCGGAGCCAGTCGAGCCATGTACTTCGACCAATTCAAGCAGCAACTGCCCGACATCGATCCCGCCGAGACTCAGGAGTGGCTCGACGCGCTGGACCAGATCCACGGGCAGGAAGGGGACGAGCGGGCGCGTTTCGTCCTGTTCAAGTTGCTCAAGCGCGCCCGGCAGCTCCACGTCGGGCTTCCGCCGCTGACCCAGACGCGCTACATCAACACCATCAGTCCCGAGCAGGAGCCCTTCTTCCCAGGCGACGAGGAGTTGGAGCGCCGTATCCGGCGGCTGATCCGCTGGAACGCCGTGGCGATGGTCATGCGCGCCAACAACCGGGCTCCGGGCATAGGTGGCCACCTGGCCACCTATGCCAGCGCCGCCACACTCTACGAGGTCGGGTTCAACCACTTCTTCCGCGGCAAGGACGAAACGTCGCCGGGCGGCGACGCCGGGTCGGGCGACCAGATCTTCTTCCAGGGCCACGCCGCGCCCGGGATCTATGCCCGCGCGTTTCTGGAGGGGCGGCTCACCGAGGAGAACCTGGACCACTTCCGTCAGGAGGCGTTGTCCCCGGCCGGCCTGCCGAGCTACCCGCATCCGCGTACCCAGCCCAACTTCTGGGAGTTCCCGACGGTTTCGATGGGCCTTGGGCCGATCGCTGCGATCTATCAGGCCCGCCTGAACCGCTATCTTGCCAATCGTGGCCTGGCGGACACCTCGGCCAGCCGCGTCTGGGCCTTTCTCGGTGACGGGGAGATGGACGAGCCCGAGTCCATCGCGGGCCTGTCGATGGCCGCACGCGAGGGTCTCGACAACCTGACGTTCGTGGTCAACTGCAACCTGCAGCGCCTCGACGGTCCGGTTCGCGGCAACGGCAAGATCATCCAGGAGCTCGAGGGGCTGTTCCGCGGGGCCGGATGGAATGTAATCAAGGTCATCTGGGGTCGGGAGTGGGACGACCTGCTCGCCCGTGACGTCGATGGTCTGCTCGTCAACAAGATGAACGAGACGCTGGACGGGGAATTCCAGAAGTTCTCGGTGATGGGCGGTGCGTACATCCGCGAGCACTTCTTCGGGCCCGATCCGCGCTTGCGGCGGCTGGTCGATCATCTCAGCGACGACGAGTTGGCCCGGCTGCGGCGGGGCGGCCACGACTATCGGAAAGTCTATGCGGCCTACCGAGCGGCGACGGAGTACCGCGGCGCCCCGACGGTTGTCCTGGCCAAGACCACCAAGGGCTGGGCGCTCGGGCCGGGCGTGGAAGCGCGCAACATCACGCACCAGGCAAAGAAGCTCTCAGAGGCCGAGTTGAAGATCTTCCGCGATCGGCTGCAACTGCCGATCCCGGACTCGGAGTTGCACGACGCGCCCTACTACAACCCCGGCCCCGACTCCCAGGAGATCAAGTACCTGCTGGAACGGCGTCGAGTGCTGGGTGGGTCGGTGCCCAAACGCGTCGTACGGGCAGCGTCGTTGCCGGCGCCGCGACCCGAGGTGGACCGCGAGTTCGCGGCTGGATCCGACGTGGCGGTGAGCACCACGATGGCCTTCGCGCGGCTGCTCCGGAATCTGATCCGCGACCCGGAACTCGGGCGTCGGATCGTGCCGATCGTGCCCGACGAGGCGCGGACCTTCGGTCTGGACCCGCTGTTCAAGGAAGCGGGCATATACGCCGCCCTCGGCCAGCGCTACGAATCGGTCGACTCGGAGCTGGTCCTGAGCTACCGCGAGGCGACGGACGGGCAAGTTCTCGAGGAAGGGATCAACGAAGCCGGCTCGGTCGCTTCACTGCAGGCGGCCTCGACGGCCTACGCCACGCATGGCGTGCCTCTAATCCCGTTCTACATGTTCTACTCGATGTTCGGTTTCCAGCGGACGGGCGACCAGTTCTGGGCACTTGCCGACATCAGGGGTCGCGGGTTCGTGATGGGCGCCACCGCCGGCCGGACGACCCTTATGGGCGAAGGGCTGCAGCACGACGACGGCCATTCGCACGTGCTCGCATCCGTGATCCCCAACATCCGGGCATACGACCCGGCCTATGCCTTCGAGCTGGCGACGATCGTCCGCGACGGGATCGAGCGGATGTACTCGAAGGGTGAGGATGTCTTCTACTACATCACGCTTTACAACGAAAACTACCCGATGCCCAAGCGACCGGACGGCGTGACGGACGAGCAGGTCATCCGCGGCATCTACCGGCTCTACGACGCCCCGGATCTGGGTGACTCGGCCCGAGCGAAGGGGCCGCCGGTGCGCCTCGTCGGCAGCGGCTCGATCCTGCAGCAGGTGGTTGCGGCGCGGACGCTGCTCGCCGATCGAGGGATCGCGGCCGAGGTGTACAGCGCCACTTCGTTCCAGCAGCTGCGATCGGACGGGCTCGCTTCGGATCGGTGGAATCGCCTCCACCCAGACGCCGAGCCCAGGGTGCCCTACATAAGCCGGGTCCTTCCGCCCGAAGGCGGCCCGGTTGTGATCGCCACGGATTGGATTCGCACCTACCCGGACCTTGTCGCTCCCTGGCTGCCGGCGAGCCGCCTGGTCCTGGGCACGGACGGCTTCGGTCGGAGCGATGCGCGCGAGGCGCTGCGGGAGCTGTTCGAGATCGATCCGTCCCACATCGCGGCCGCGGCACTGGTCGGACTGGTGCGGGACGGGCGGATGTCTGCCGCGGAGGCCGCGACTGGAATACGAGAACTGGGCGTGAACCCGGAGGCCAACGACCCGCGCTCGTTATGAGGGGCTCGGTCCGCCTGACCCGGGGGGCAGCAGCTCGATCACGACGGCGCCCGTTACGTTGATGACGGTGGTCTTGCCGCAGCGGCTCTGCCAGTCGGTCACGCCGGCGAGCGGGGTGTGGCCGTGTAGCCATATCGGCGGCCGCAGCCGCTCGAGGAGCCAGCGATAGCCACGGAAGCCGCGGTGGTACTCGCCGCCCGGCAGGTCGCCGGCACCGAGGGGCGGCACGTGGCTGAAGACGATCACCGGCTCCGGTCGTCCCAGACGGCTAGTGGCGAGTCGGAGCGCCTGGTTCCAGGCCCCGCGCTCGCTGCGGATCGCGTTTCGCCCACCCTGACCGGGCCACGTCAGCCCCGCGAGTGAGAGCCCCGCCAGCTTACGCACGGCGGTGGAGTTGATTGCTTCCGGGCAGCAGTCGGCGTGGGCCCATCGCTCGTTTTTGTCGTGGTTGCCCCTGATGTATAGGATCGGCGCATTGATGGCGTCGGCGATGAAGCCGAGGTCCTCCCTCGCCAGGTCACCGCAGCCGACGATGCCGTCGATCGGCCCGATCGCCTCGCGGTTCCGCTGGTCGATTAGCGTGGTGTCCAACTGATCGGAAACCGCCAGGAGGCGGATCGGCGATCCATTCCTGCCCCGAAACGGGGTTGGATCGGGCCATTCGACCGTGATGCGCCGGGTCACTTCAGTTCGCCGCCCCCGGGCATCTCGGAGGAGAGCTCGCTCGCCTCGTCGTCCCGTGGCTCGGCCGATCCCGCGTCCTCGTGCTCTTCGGAGTAGTGCCTCCCCATCGCCGGTCGGAGGCCCCGGGCGGCCACTCGCATCTCGCGAGCTTCGGGGAAGTAGGAGAGCAGGCTCGACGGTCGCTCGCTACTCTGACCGTCGAGCGGCACGAGCTCGGTAACCATGGCATCCAGGCCGACGCCGTCGGCATACAACGCCGTCGCGACGCGGTTGTGGCCGTCCACGACCCAGTACTCACCGTCGTACTTGACGAGATCGACGGGCGGCAGCGGTGTCAGGCGCTCATTCGCCAGACGGATGCGGCGCCAGCGCGCTTCCCAGTTCTCGCTGCGGAACGGCTTGAGGGGGAGGAAGTCGCCGCCTCTCTGCGCGGCTCCGGCCACCGCAGTTCCCCGGATCTCCTCGAGCGGCACGAATCGAAGCCCGAGCTCGCGGGGCGATGCCAGGCGCGCCTCCGGATAGAGCTCGTACAGGCTCGTCAGCGGCTCCTTGGCCCTTCGTCGCAGCCGCCTCCCAACGGTTGCGTCGCGTCCGGACCAGGCATGGTTGGCCGCTCCGAGGACGCTGCCGAAGGCGCCGGCCACCGGCCTGACGACGTGCTGGTGGAGCGGCTCGACGACGTGCTCGACGACTGGTTCGGCCGCAGCTGCAACGAGGCCGACGACCCCTGCGGGTCGGCCTTCTATGGTCTGCTCGGCTGGTAGCTCGGTCGCCGGCTGTGCCGGCTGTTCGGCCGGCAGGTTGCCGGTAGCCTCTTCCGAGTCTTTGCCATGTTCGTGTTCCGGGCTCACCCGGGTCTTCTCATCCATGCCCGGAGCGTACCATCCGGCCACGTCGGGCGCCGCCGTGAGCCCCAGGGCTCATGCTGCGAGCCCCACCCCGTGGGCGCGCTCTCAGATGGAATCCCGGGCCCACCGACCGCTCGTCCGAACAGTCGGATCAAGCGGAGCGAGGAGCGCACGCCCAGCGTTTGGGCCACGACCAGGCCGCCAAGCCGTCGGCGTTGCGCCGCCGCTGGGACTGGCCTCGGATCCCGTCGTGGCCGCCGGGATCGCCGACATGCCACCGCAACCGAGTCAGCCTGTTATCTCTGCCCGTTCGGTGGAGATGGCGGCCACGGCGACGGAGCCGATCAGCCAGGCGAGCGTGACGATCATGGCGAAGTTCGGATCGATGGCGGCGCTGCCGATGGCGCTGGGGTCGGAGCTGCCGCTCGTGCCGGTGAATCCCGGCAGCCCGATGGCGACATTGGCAATGCTGAAGGGAAGGTAGTCGAGGAGTTTCCTGATCTGTTCGGGCAGAAGGAAGGGCACGATGGACGAGGCGATGAAGACGCCGATCACCGTCCCGATACCGGCCATCTGGCTCTTGGCCACCATGGCGATCGCGTACGCGACCGACGCCATCGCTACGATCGCAATCCAGCAGCGGACGACCCTGATGAGGACCTGCGCCACAGCCGGGCCGTCGGCGATGCCGGCCAGAGACACGCCTCCCAAGGTCACGCCGATGACGGCCGCCACGACGCCTACGAGGAAGGTGGCAACCAGCCCGATCCCGAGGACGATGGAAGCGGAGGCGAAAGTCGCAACGGCGTAGCGGGAACGACTTTCACCGCGGGCGATGGCAGCCTTGAGCGTACCCGAGGTCCATTCGGAGCCGGCGATGGTGGCGACATAGATCATGGCGACCAGGCCGCCATAGGCGAACACGAGTGCGAGGACCAGGTCGTATGCGTTGGGGAACTTGAAGCTCGATTCGAAGCCGGTGGAGTCGGCCGACCCCGAGGACATGCTGTTGAGTGAGGCGCCGATGAGCAAGAGTGGGACCGCCACGATGGCGATGACGATCAGGAGAGAGACAAAGCTGGCGGTACGGGTCCGGAGTTTGCGGACGCCGGCGAGCACGAGCCTCATGCGGCACCTCCGGTCGAATTCCAGCCGGGGATCGCGCCCGGCGCGGGTGGGGGCGGCGCCTGGACTCGAGTCAGCTCGAGGAAGAGCGACTCCAGGTCGCTGCCGGCTTCGATGCCGGAAGCGAAGATGCCGGCGGCGGCGAGTGCCCGGTTGGCCTCTGCCGCCCGGTTCGCGGCCAGGCGGGCCGTAAGCCAGGCCGCCTCGGGGTTGTCGATCGTGACATTGTCGGTCCCGGCCAACGAGCCCAGGATCTCGGCAGCTCGGCCGGCTTCTTCGCACGCGACCTTGACGCGGACGATGGCCTGTCTGGTGAGTAGCTCTTCGAGCGGGCCCTGAGTAACGAGTCGCCCGGCTGCCACGATGCCGACGATGTCGGCCAGCTGCTGGACCTCCGGCAGCATGTGGCTCGAGACGAAGACGGTCTTGCCCTGCGACGCCAGGACGCGGAGTGTGTCCCTCAGGGCCACGATGCCTGCCGGGTCGAGTCCGTTGGCCGGCTCATCGAGGAGCAGCAGCGCCGGGTCATTCAGCATTGCAGCGGCAATGCCGAGGCGTTGCTTCATGCCCATCGAGTACCGGGAGACCTTGTCGTTGGCCCGATCTCGCAGGCCCACGAGGTCGAGCAGCTCTTCCACGCGGCTGCGCGAGATGCCTGGACCGGCGGCCCCGAGCACGAGCAGGTTGTCCCGAGCTCCCAGATGCGGGTAGAAGGAGGGCGCCTCGATGAGCGAGCCGACGTCGAAGAGGCGGCGTCGATCCGACCGCTTGAACGGTCGGCCGAGGATCTCGATCGATCCGCTATCGGGCCGGATGAGGCCCGTGAGCAGGCGCATCGTGGTCGTCTTGCCGGCGCCGTTTGGCCCCAAGAAGCCATACACAACCCCGGCCGGAACGGACAGGTCGAGTCCGTTGAGCGCGGGTTGTCTTCCGTATCGCTTAGTCAGTCCATATGTGGCCAGCGCCGTTGCTCCGGGCGCGGTCATGGCATCCCCTCAATACGGTGATGTGAAGCTACTAGTATCACCTGCCGGGGCACTCGGCGCGCGACACCCAGCACGTGCCGACCATTGGTTCCGGCCCGCTGCATTTCCGGCGCGATGTCGGGGCGCTGTAGGCTTTCATTGCCGGCTCGGACCCGGCGACCAGGAGGAGGCACGTGGCCAGGCACGCGAACGGGGGGTCGTCAACCGGCGACCCGTCGATGGAACCGAACGGCATCGCCTTGCGGCGCGGTGGATTTGCCGTGCGAGGGCGGGTTCTCTTGCTTGGCCTCGCGATCCTGGCGGTTCTGTGGCTCGCCCGCGGCATCGTGGGGCCGTTCGTTGTGGCGGCCGTACTGGCATATGCATTCTCGCCCGTGGTCACGGCGGTCCAGACGCGAACCGGCATGCCGCGGGCGCTCGTCATCGGCATCGGCTTCGTCATCGTCCTCGGAGCGCTGGCCGCGGTGGCGATAGTCGCGGCCAGCCGTATCGACGCCGAGCTTCGGGAGCTGACCTCCGGCGGCAACGATGTGATCGCCTCGGCGTTGCACAAGGTGCTGGGCAACAGCGTCGATATCGCCGGCCAGCACGTGAATGTCGACGATCTGGCCAAGGAGATCAGGCAGTCGCTGCTCGGCCTCGTCAGGACGCCGTCGGATGCGCTCCACGTGGCTGCGCAGGTCGTCGAAGTCGCCCTGCAGGCCATCCTGGCGCTGATAGTCACGTTCTACTTCCTGCTCGACGGCAAACGCTTCGGCGAGTTCGCGCTCCGCTTCCTGGATCGCCCGCAGCGTGCGGATGCTCTTCGCATCAGCCACCGGATCCACGTGGTGCTGGGACGCTGGATCCGCGGCCAGCTCCTCCTGATCGCGCTGGTGGCGGTCGTCCTGTACGTGATCCTCGGACCGATCCTGCATGTGCCCTACGCCTTGATCCTCGGCGTCCTCAGCGGCTTCCTCGAGATCGTGCCTCTCGTCGGCCCGCTGATCGCGGCGGCCCTGGCCGGAACCGTAGCGTTCTCGACCAGGGGCACCGACACGACGATCGCGGTCCTGCTGGTCTACCTGGTCGTGCGCCAGGTCGAAGATCAGGTAATCATGCCGCTGGTCATCGGCCGGGCGGTGCATCTCCATCCGGTCGTCACGATCTTCGCGGTGCTGGTCGGCCTGAGCGCGTGGGGTGTCCTCGGTGGGTTGCTGGCGGTGCCGGTCGCCGCAGCTCTCAATGTGACCCTACATGAGCTGTTCCCGGCGGAGCGGGCGACCGAGATCGGCGAGGACCGTCCGCCACAAGGCGGGGACGCCGGCGAGCATCCCAGCGCCGCGGCACCCAGTGGGGAACCCTCCGGCGGCGGCTCCGCTTCGACTTCGATTGCGTCCGAGCCGGAGATCGCTCCGGCGCCGGGTTCTTCGCCGCCGCGCTAGCTTCGATGAATATCGAGCCCGGCGCCTTTCATACGGCGGTCGTTGCCGAGCCACCGGGGCTGGACGGCGATCCGGTAATCCTCGGTCTCGATATCGGCGGGACCCAGATACGGGCGGCCGCGATCCTCTCCGACGGCACCCGGCTCGCGCGCCATGCCACTGCCACTCCCCAGGGAGCCGGCCCTCGTGGTGAAGGCGAGGTCTGCGCCGCCTGCGAGGGCTTGCTTCGGGACGTGATGGCGCGGTTGCCGGCCCCGGTCCGCCGGCGCGTCGCGGCCCTGGGCATTTCTTCCGCGGGCCCCGTCGATCCGTGGCGCGGCGTAGTCGTCGATCCGCCTAACGTGCCCGGGTTGCGCAACACGCCCGTCGCCGACGAACTCGAGGCGCGGCTTGGGCTGCCCGCCTACCTGGAACGGGACACAAACGTGGCCGCTCTCGCGGAGCACTGGCTGGGCGCGGCGCGTGGCTGCGACGACTTCCTGTACGTGACCGTCTCCACCGGCCTGGGCGGTGCGATCTTCCGCGAAGGATCGCTGCTGCTCGGCCCGGACGGAACGGCAGGCGAGCTCGGCCACGCTTGCCTCGAGCTAGATGACGGGCCACGCTGCGCGTGCGGTGGAAGCGGCCACCTCGAAGGGATCGCTTCGGGATCCGGGTTGGCGCGCCAGGCGCAGGATGGTCTCGCGGGCGGCGCATCGGAGTTCCTGGCGACGAGGGCGGCACTGGCACCTCTCACCGGGCGTGATGTTGCTGAGGGGGAGGAAGCGGGCGACCGAGTTTGTGCCGGGCTGATGGAACGTGCGCGCCGCGCATTTGCCCTGGCCTGCGTCGGCTGGGTGAATGCCTTCAACCCCGCTCGGATCGTCGTTGGCGGAACGCTGGCCGAGCGGCAGGGCGAGCGCTGGCTCGTACCGGCGAGGGCCGCGGTGGAGGGCTCTGCCCTGGCCGTTCCCGCGCGCCGAGTTCGGATCGTGCCGGCGGAGCTGGGCGACGACGTGGGCCTGGTCGGGGCGTGGCCGCTCGTGGCCGGGCGGCTCGGAGACAGCGCATGGCGCTCCGCCCGCGCCGCGCCGCGCCCCGGCTAGCCTGCGCCACCTATAGCCTGCGCCCCAGTCGTTTCGGAGATGCCCCGCTCTTGCTCGCGGATCAGACCCAGCCGCGTAAGCAACTCGCTCACCCATGCCCTCCGCCTTCCCGTGCCGCGGCACCAGGACTCGGCATGTTCGCGCAACCAGAGCGGCCACAGGCCAACGAGGACCGCGAGGCGGGTGATCGCGAGGACGGGCATCGTCGCGGTGGCGGCGATGAACGCCAGCCAATCCTTGCGCCACCGAATGGCGGCGACCACTGCCACGACCGCCAGGGCGAGCCGAATGGCGAAGTCAAGCCCGCCGTTATCCCGCACTACGGCCAGAACTGCCGGTCCATTCATTGGCGACGCTGCTTCCCAGCCGAATGTGCCCGCATAGTCTCCCCAGAGCCCGGGGGCCACCGCGATGGAAAGAGCGCAGGCCGCTACGAACACGAGGCAGCCGATGGCGAGTGGACGGCGCGTCTCCGGTCTGGTGAACCACAGGTACGGGATCAGCAGGCCGGGGCCGGCTTTGAGCGCGGCGAACCACGGGAGCAGATATGTGGCACGCGTGTCCCGGAAGCAGAGCAGCGCGACCGCTCCGAGCTGAAGCGTCACGTTGCCGTAGCCAAGCTCCGCGAATGCCGGCAGCGAAGCGACGAGCGTCAGCCGCCACGAGCCGCACAAGTAGCGCAGACACGCCACTCCGCTGATCCGCCAGACCCATGCGACCAACCACTCGGGAAGCAGCGCAATTGGCGCGGTCAGCTGGGCGAAGATCGGCGGGTACTTGTAGGCGCCGTACTCCGAGATTGTCGCCGGGGCATACAGCGGCGAGCCGTCCAGGAGGTGGCGGGCCGCGAGCCAGTAGGCGTGCGTGTCGTAGGCGGGCCACCAGCCAATGTTGATTTCGTTCAGTACGGAGGCTGCGACCTGCGCTCCGATCGCGACGAAGCAACTCACCACGAAGACGTGCCAGGCCATCGCGTGGGCGGATCCCGTGCCAGGGCGCCAGATCCCTCGAACGGCCGCGAGGGCAACCGTCGCGGACGATCGGGAGGTGTCTGAAGCCGGCAGCGTGACGGGGTTCACTCGTGGGGCCCTATGCGGTCGAGTCGATCGATCGGCCGGACAAGTTTAGGCCCGAATCCACCAGCGCCGCTTGCATCTCGCTCGTCGCCGTCTTGCCTGCGCTCTTCGGACCGGTGGTCTGCCGCGCTTCACCGCTGGATCCGGATCTAGGCGATTGGGGCACCCCACCAGACGCTGGCGGCGATGATGACGTAGAGGCCGACGAGCGCCAGACCCTCCAGCCAGGTGGATTCGCCGTCGATCACCACCAGCGCGGCGAGGAGAGTAGCCAGCGCCAGAGCCGCAATCAGCAACGGCGAAAGGGTCAGCGTCAGAGCCGCACCGCCAAGCATCAGGCTCAGGATGACCAGTGCCGGTGTCAGCGCCAGAGCCACCTGAAGGCTCGAATTGAGGATCAGGCTGATGGCCAGATCGCCCCGGTCGGCCAGCATCGCGCGAATGCCGACGACGTTCTCCACAGCGTTGCCGGCGATCGCGACCACGACCAGCCCGGCGAACGACTGGGACATGCCGAGCGAACTC
>Ga0209638_1000344_pt1 | contig 30668 bp, 30 predicted proteins | sample BarGraNGADG00211_FD_184490 | JGI IMG/M metagenome (GOLD analysis project Ga0209638, IMG submission 184490) | Arctic peat soil microbial communities from Barrow, Alaska - Barrow Graham LP Ref core NGADG0002-211 (SPAdes) (version 2) | ecosystem: Environmental > Terrestrial > Soil > Wetlands > Peat...
TATGCAAGAAGATTTACAACTACAAATTCAGCAGCTTCAACAACAGGTAGAAAAGCTGCAAAAAAAGGTTGACAAAATGCAGAACAGCAGAAAGGACCAACTTTCAATTGCCTGCGTGTCTGGTGACTTAGACAAGATCCTGGCTACTATGATTATCTCTATTGCCGCTGCCGCAATGGACACCAAAGTGAAGATTTTCTTCTCATTCTGGGCGCTATCGGCATTGAGAGACAAACATAAACACGCAAAAGGCAAGGATATCATATCAAAAATGTTCGGCATTATGTTGCCAAAGGGTAAGGACCAGCTCAAATTGTCAAATATGAACATGGCTGGAATGGGTCCTATGATGATCAAATACCTGATGAAAAAACAAAATGTACTTTCTCTTGACCAGATGTTCAAGACAGCAGGTGAACTTGGTGTAGAAATTATAGTTTGCGAAATGTCTATGGGTCTTATGGGATTCAAGAAGGAAGAGATGATTGACTATCCTCATCTGTCTTTTGCAGGAGCTGCAACATTTGTAGCTGATGCAGGTGAGAGTGCAGCCCAACTATTTGTTTAGTTAAAAAATAAGAAATAATAACAATCAGATAAAAATACAGAATTATGACAACTGAAGAATTAAAAAACGTAATCGTTACAAAATCGGTAGATGCCAGAGGGACAGCATGCCCCGGGCCATTATTGGCTGCAAAAAAAGCGATTGGAGAAATTGAATCCGGAGAAATTTTAGAAATTTTATCTGCAGACGAAGGCACAAAACACGATATTCCAAGATGGTGCGATAAAATGGAGCATAAATTTTTAGGTACTGTGGAGGAAGATAGTTATACCCGGCTATTTTTGAAAAAAGCATAAATCGTGAACGAAAATTTCAAGCCGAAAATATTGGTTTTTTCCACAGATAAAATTTCCGATCCGGGAATAGACCAGGCAGGTCTGAGAAAGATACATTATTCTCCCTCTGTTTATGTAATCAGCTTGCCTTGTTCTTCAGGTATAAAACCAAAATGGATACTTCATGCTTTTGAAAAAGGATTTGATGGAGTATTTATTGCTGCTGATGGTCACGAATGTTCTTACAGTCCTAAATGTGAGGAACATACTAATAAAATCATTCTGGATTCACAAGAATTGATGAAAGCAAATAATATAAGCCCCAAACGCATCAGAATGGCGGCGATTTGTTCCGTTTGTGCCGAGCCATTTTCGAACCATATGGAAAATTTTAGCAAAATATTATGCTCCCTGGACGATAATTGAAGATGAACCAAAAGGATACAACATTTGATACGTTGATTATCGGAGGCGGAATTGCAGGTCAGGAAGCTGCATTAAACCTTGCCGATATGAACCACAAAGTGCTTCTTGTAGAAAAAGGACTTTCCATTGGGGGTAAAATGATTCAGTTAAGTAAGGTTTTTCCAACGCTCGACTGCGCTGCCTGTATCACTACTCCAAAAATGTCGGAAACTGCCAGGCACCCGAATATCACCTTGATGTTGAATAGCGAAATTGAGGGTATTACCAAAATCGGAAATGATTTCAAGGTTAATATTATCAGAAAGCCACGATATGTCATCCAGGAAAACTGCACCGGATGTCAGGAATGTGAAGTTGTTTGTCCGGAAGTAAGACCAGATGAATACAATTGCAATCTGGCAGGCAGAAAAGTTGCTTATATTCCATTTAGTTTGGCTAACCCGAGAATTGCAACTATAGACAGGCAGGATACTTCTGCACCTTGTATCAATGAATGTCCGGGTGGCGTAAAAGCGTACGGATATATTTCTTTGGCACGCAATGGTCAGTACGAAGAAGCAATGAAACTTCATCTCGAAGATATTCCAATACCGGGAAGCTTAGGCCGTGCTTGTTATTCACCCTGTCAGAATGCCTGCACCAGAGCAGGATTGGAGTCTTCTGTAGATATTCGTAAAATCAAACGCTATCTTGCCGATTATTATTACGAAAAATATCCTGTAGCACCTGCTGTAGAAATAAAAAACAAATCCGGTAAAAGGATAGCAGTTATAGGTTCCGGTCCTGCCGGTCTTACTGCTGCTTATCATTTGGCACTGAAAGGTCATACCGTAAAAATCTTTGAAGCAGCTCCGCAAGCCGGTGGTATGCTAAAACTTGCACTTCCGGAATACAGGGCTCCAAAAGATGTTGTTGACCGCGATGTTCAAAATGTTACAGTTTTGGGCGTTGATATTGAATGTAACAAAAAAGTTGAAAATTTAAGCGAACTTAAAGAACAAGGTTTTGATATTGTATTTGTTTCTGTTGGCACACATGATACCGTTACTCTTGGCGTTGAAGGTTCAAATTTGAATAATATCGTTTCTTGTCTCGATTTCTTACGTGAATCCAATATTGGCAAAAAAGAAAACCTGACCGGCAAAAAGGTGATGGTAATTGGTGGCGGTAATACTGCCATAGATGCTGCCCGAACTTCAATCCGGCTAGGTGCAGAAAAAGTTACTGTGGTCTATCGTCGTAGTCGTGAAGAAATGCCTTGTTTTGCTCCTGAAATTAAAGAAGCAGAAGAAGAAGATGTTGAAATTTTGCTACTTAGGAATCCGGTTAAATTTTTCGGCAATAATGGCAAATTGAAACAGGTTCAGCTTATTAAAATGAAGCTCGAGGGTGCAGACGAAAGCGGCAGACGCAAATCTGTCCCGGTTCCGGGTACAGAATATATGGCTGATGTTGACTATGTTATTGAAGCTATCGGATTGAAACCATCCACTTCGCCTTTTGCAAAAGAAATAGAACTGAATAAAAACGGAACAATCAAAGTAAACGCAAAAACCTTACAGACTTCCGTAACTTATATTTTTGCCGGTGGTGACGCTGTAACCGGTGCAACTACTCTTATCGAAGCAGCCGGACAAGGGAAAAAAGCTGCATTTTATATCGATAAATATCTCAATAATCTGAATATGGAAGATTATGAGTCTGGAGATAAATTGCCTTCGGTTGATAAAACCAAAGTATTGAAAAAATACGATGGAAAAGTATTGCCGGCTATCGAAAACAGCTGTATTCCTGTTTCGGAAAGGATTAAAACTTTTGATGAAGTAGAATTTACCTATACAGAAGAAGAATTAAAGGCAAGTACTTCGCGATGTTTGGATTGCAGCAATTGCCGTGAATGTCATCAATGCGTTTCGATTTGTCCTGCTAATGCGATTGATTTTTCTCAAAAGAAACAAACGGTTCTTACCACAGTGAAATCGGTGGTGGTAACTACGGGTTATAAATTGTTTCCGCCGGCAGGAAAACCGGAATATGGTTACGATAAATATCCAAACGTAATTGATTCCATGCAAATGGACAGGCTTATTGCACCTACAAGACCTTTCAACAACGTACTGAGGCCCGGCGACGGTAAATCTCCGGATAATATTGCGTATGTTTTGTGCACCGGATCGCGGGATTCAGCTATTGAAAACACAAGTTGCAGTGTTGAATGTTCTAACAATCTAATCTGCTCACAAATTTGCTGTATGTATTCCATCAAACAGGCTCAATTGTTAATGGGGGCTTTACCAATGGCCGATATCACCATTTATTATATGGATATCAGGGCGTTTGGGAAAGGATATGAAGAATTTTTCCAACAATCGAAGTCGATGGGAGTGAATTTTGTGAAAGGAAAAGTAGCAAAAATCCGCGAAAATGAAAACAATAGCGGGGACTTGATTTTACGCTATGAAGATGTTACTAACGGGATTGTTAAAGAATCTAAACACGATCTGGTCGTTCTGTCTGTGGGGGTGTTGCCAAATAAGGAAGTTCCGCAAATGTTCAAAAACGAAAAGCTGGAATTGGATGACTTCAATTTTGTAAAACAGACAGACGAACTCGTAAATCCCGCATTAACAAGTATTAAAGGTGTTTTTGTTGCGGGCGCGGCTTCCGGTCCAAAGGATATACCGGATTCGATTTTGTCTGCAGGTTGCGCTGCCTCTGAAGTAGCCGCTTACCTTAACAGCAAAGAAATTAGTCCTGCAAAGAATTTCAGTTTTGTCAAAAATTAGAGACATGAAACAAAGAATAGGTGTATATATTTGTCATTGCGGCGGGAATATTTCCGATTACGTGGATGTAGAAGAGTTAGGCAAAATGTTTTATACAGAAGATGGGGTTGTTGTGTCTAAAGATGTGATGTTTGCATGTGCCGATTCCAACCAGAAACAGATGGTCAATGATATTAAAGAGTTCAATCTGGATGCTATAGTTGTTGCTTCCTGTTCCCCAAAATTACATTTGCACACATTTAAAAATGTTGCCACCCGTGGCGGGTTGAACCCAACAAATTATGTTCAGGTAAATATTCGCGAACAATGTTCCTGGCCTCATTCAAATCTACCAAGGGAAGCTACAGTTAAAGCTGCAGGACTGATCAGAGCGGGCATCAACAGGGTTTCTCACTCCGAATCTCTGGATAATATTGAAATATCTGTAAAAAAATCCGTTTTAGTTGTTGGTGCAGGGGTGTCGGGAATGAAAGCAGCAATCGATCTTGCGCGTTTGAGAAACGAAGTCTATTTGGTAGAACAGGATTATTTTGTAGGCGGACACATTGCTCAGACAGAAAAGCTGTTTATGACCGGACAAAAGGGAAAAGACATAGTTGCGGGGTTGTTTGATCAATTAAAGAGCTACAGGAACATCACATTGTTTACAGGCGCTACAATAGATAAAGTATCCGGAAGTCTGGGAAATTTCCACATTGATGTAAGGATAAAACCTCGTTACATAAATGTGAAAGCAGACTACAATACGGTTCTCAAGGCTATGGAAGAATGTCCTTTCTTAATAGACGATAAATTTAATCTTGGACTTACAAAATGCAAAGCTATTTACAAGAATTATCCGGAAGCACTCCCTAATGTTCCTGTAGTAGATTTGGAAGCACTTAAAGATGATGCCGGCTTTATTTCGAAGTATGCTTCTGTCCTGGATTTCAACCAGCAAGATGAAGTTCTTTCGTTGATAGCCGGTTCGGTTTTAGTTGCAACCGGGTTTGATTCGTATCAGCCAAAAGAGGGTGAGTACGGATACAAAACCATTCCCAATGTGCTTACTTTACCTGAGTTCAACAGGCTGATAGAATTGAATCCCGGTAAATTGATATACAATAACAAGCCAATCAGCAAGATTGCATTTATCTATTGTGTAGGCAACAGACAAACAAAGGGAGACAACAAGTATTGCTCACGTCAATGTTGCTCATCTGCAATCAATACCTCTCTGGAACTTAAGGAAAAATACAAAAACATTACATCTTTTCATCTTTTCAGAGATATCAGAACTTATGGCAAACAGGAAATTCTGTACGAGAAATCCTCTAAACAAGGGGATATTTATCTCCGTTTTGACGAAAAGGAGCCGCCTGTTGTTGAACAAATTGGCAAATCGCTGATTGTAAAAGTTAAAGATTACCTGACTGCCAAAAAAGAGCTGGAACTGGAAGCAGATATGGTGGTGTTGGTCACAGGCATGGTCGCACGTGAAGACAGTCAACAGATTTCCGAAAAATTTAAAATTCCGATTGGCAGTGATAAGTTTTTTAATGAAATCCATCCCAAACTCAAACCAGTAGAAACGGTTATTAAAGGTGTCTACATTGGAGGTGCCTGTCAAGGACCGAAAAATGTAAGTGAGTCTGTTCAATCATCTCTTTCTGCTGCGGCAAAAATCAATGCATTGTTAAAAAGCGGCACAGTATCCATAGATCCGATTATTGCTCAGATTAACAGTGATGTATGTACCTGGTGCGGAAAATGTGAAGTAGTCTGCGACTATACTGCGATAAGAGAAATTGAGTTCGAAGGGAAACATATTGCTGCTGTAAACAAAGCGATTTGTACCGGTTGTGGGATTTGTGCTCCTGTTTGTCCGGTTAATGCCATTGAAATAGCTCAATATACAGACATGGAAATTGAGTCCATGATAGATGGCTTTATGGAAAAAATCGAGATGAAAGGTAAGGACACAGAAACTGAAGTAGTGGAAGAGAAAGAAGTTTTAATGATGAAAGAGTTCCCTCAGTTATGGAAAAACATTTTGTTAACAATACAGGGATGTAAAAAATCCATTCCTCAGATTGCAGAAGAACTGGCTGTTGATAAAGATATAATTACATATCATTTAATGACCATGAATAAATACAGTGTTGTTGTGGCCGATGGTATGGACAATGATGAAGCATATTATTATTACAAAATTAAAAATCAGAAAAATGGCAAGAATTAATTCTGAATTTGCCGCTGAACTAAAGAAATACGGAGCAGGTGATTTTAATTCATGCTTCAATTGTGGCAATTGCACTGCTACTTGCTCACTATCTACTGAAGACAATTCGTTCCCTCGCGAAATGGTACGGTGCAGCGCTCTGGGACTTGAAGAAGATATCTCTGCTTCGTTAAAACCTTGGTTGTGTTATTATTGTGGAGAGTGCACAACCCATTGTCCAAGAACAGCTAATCCCGGAGAGTTGATGATGTCTTTGCGCAGATGGTTAATGGCTAAGTACGACTGGACAGGATTGTCCGGAATACTATACAAATATATGAGCATAACAATAATTGCAATGCTTTTAATTGCTGCAGGAGTTGTGTGGTTTGCAGTATATAATTCATTTAACCTTGAAAAGATAATGAACTTTGGTCACATGTTTGAAATGTTTTCTATTGCAGGGGTATTTGCAATTATTCTGGTTCCAAACATAATTCGCATGTGGTATTTTACAATTATCAAACCCGGCCGGAAAGTCTCCTTTATGAAGTATGTTACAAGTCTTGGAGAGTTTTTCATTCATATGTTTACCCAGAAGAGGGCATTGGGATGCGACGACAATCAAACAAGGTGGTTCGAACACTTTATTTTGGTTATCGGGTACCTTACCTTGCTGTTTACCACAGTCTTCATGGACTGGTTCGGTTCAGACAGCATGTTTGTGATTGCTCTTGGTTATGTTGTGAGCACGATTATTTTTGTTGTAACCTTCGACTTTGTTTTAGGCAGAATTAAAAAAAGCAAAGAGGTTAGCAAAAATTCTCAGCCTTCCGATTGGTTTTTTGTCATATGGCTGCTTCTCATGGGGTTCTCTGCTTTTGCAGTCAGAACTTTCATAGATCTGGATATTTTGGAAAACAACAAGTGGTTGTACCTGGTTCATCTGATTGTACTTGCACAATGGGCGTTACTAATTGTCCCTTTTGGAAAATGGTCGCACTTTCTGTACAGGTCCTTTGCAATGTACTTTGCGAAATTGATCACTATTGAGAAGAGATAATTTTTTTTAATAACAAACTTATTGCATTAACTTTACAGTGAATTTATAATTATGTTCCTGTATGAAAAAGGGTTCCGAATGTAAAAAGTTTTTACTTTTCCAGCTCCCTTATATTTTTTATATATCCTTTCTTCTCTATTGGTTTTACGACACTTACGCAGATGACAGGAGTATAAACTACATTGCAATGGGTATTGCGATGGTAATATTCGTACAATTCGTTTTTCAATTCAAAATAGTTGGTGTTTCTTTTGGTGTTATCGGAATAATTTTCAGTCTTTTATTTTTGTATTCCATTTTAAATGACCATCAAAAGTTAGTGTCTGGAGGCAATCAGGAAGGCTTCATTATTACTTTGGGAATTATTCTGGCAATACTTTCTTTTCTGATGGGTCTCATTATGACTATTTCAAATCTTATGGCAAAATCTAATCAAAAAAGACACAGTTAATTTTTTGTTCTGTCATATTTTTGTATATATTTGCCGCCAATTAAAATTTTACTATTATGACAGAACAAACTGTCGGGCATATTTCTCAGGTTATTGGTCCGGTTGTAGACATTAGTTTCGAAAACGATGAATCTTTAAAACCCATAATTCTTCCTCGTATCTACGATGCCATTAAAATTAACCGCCAGGATGGTCGGGTGTTAATAGTGGAGGTACAGCAACATATCGGAGAGAAAACTGTGAGAACGGTTGCCATGGATTCTACAGACGGATTAAGGAGAGGAATGGAAGCCATATCCTTGGGAACATCAATGCATATGCCTATCGGTGGACAAATCAAGGGTCGCCTTCTGAATGTTGTGGGAGAGGCAATAGACGGTATGAAGCAACTGGATATGACTGGTGCTTACTCCATTCACAGAGAACCGCCAAGATTTGAAGATCTTATTACAATAAAAGAGGTCCTGTTTACAGGAATAAAAGTCATTGATTTGTTGGAACCATACTCTAAAGGAGGGAAAATCGGACTTTTCGGAGGTGCCGGAGTTGGAAAAACTATAATCATAATGGAACTAATCAACAATATCGCCAAAAAACATAATGGTTTCTCTGTTTTTGCCGGTGTGGGTGAGCGTACAAGAGAGGGTAACGATCTTTTGAGGGAGATGATTCAGTCGGGTGTTATCCGTTATGGAGAAGAGTTCAAAAAAGGAATGGAAGAGGGAAAATGGGATCTTTCGACAGTTGATAAAGACGAGCTTGCAAAATCTCAGGCAACACTGGTTTTCGGTCAAATGAACGAACCTCCCGGAGCACGTTCGAGTGTAGCTCTTTCCGGTCTTTCTGTTGCTGAATCATTCCGCGATGAAGGTACCGAATCAAACGACATTCTTTTCTTTATAGACAATATATTCAGGTTTACACAGGCAGGGTCAGAGGTTTCCGCGTTATTGGGCAGAATGCCTTCTGCTGTAGGGTATCAGCCTACTTTGGCAACAGAAATGGGTACTATGCAGGAGAGAATTGCTTCTACCAAAAAGGGTTCAATTACTTCTATCCAGGCCGTTTACGTTCCCGCAGATGACTTAACGGATCCGGCTCCATCTACTACTTTCAGCCACCTCGATGCTACTACGGTTTTAAGCAGGAAGATTTCAGAGCTCGGTATTTATCCAGCAGTTGATCCTTTGGAATCAACCTCAAGAATCCTCGATCCTCTTGTTGTTGGCGAGGACCATTACAATACTGCACAAAGAGTTAAACAAATCCTGCAAAGAAATAAAGAGTTGCAGGACATCATATCAATTTTGGGAATGGAAGAGCTGTCAGATGAGGACAAGCAGATAGTAAACCGTGCCCGCAGGGTTCAACGCTTTCTCTCCCAACCTTTTTCAGTTGCAGAACAATTTACCGGTGTTAAAGGTGTAATTGTCTCTATAGAAGATACCATACGAGGGTTTAAGATGATTCTCAACGGAGAAACAGATTATTTGCCGGAACAGGCTTTCCTTAATGTCGGAACTATAGAGGAGGCTATCGAGAAAGGCGAAAAGATGTTAAATCAGGCTTAATTACATATCAAATGAAGATGATTGTTCTTAAATCGGATCGGAAAATATTTAGCGGAGATGTGGAATTTGTAACGCTTCCCGGGAAAAAAGGTTTTTTCACTTTGGAGTCCAAACACGCTCCACTTATCTCTGTACTCATTAAAGGTGAGATAAAATACCGCAAAAAAAAGACTGAAGAACACGAATCCATAGCTATTGAAGGTGGATTTGCAACTATGAAGAATGATTTAATAACCGTGTGTTTAGATTAAACAAAATGTACAAGGCCGAAAAAAAACTATTGTTTGTACTTTTGATATTTTATGTCATGGTCGGGGTTCTGGCCGGGTTTATTCTGTATGAATTTTTCCCTGCTCATTATTTCAGTTGGTACCCGATTATTCCATTTATTTTTACGGTTTTTGGCTTTTTTCTATTCATGTCACTTATTAAATATAAACGCAAAACCCCGGCAAGAGTCACTATGTTATATATGATGATGAGGGGGGTTAAGTTTTTAATAACAGCGGTAATGGTACTTATATATACTTTACTGGCAGATGAATTCAGAGTGGAGTTTTCAATAGCCACTATTTGTTTTTACTTTTTCTATCTGTTAATAGAATCATTAATTTTTATCAATTTCGAGAAGGAGCAAAACAGTAAATGAATCAGAAGATTAAGATTATTGCCTGCATGCTCTTGCTGATAATTGCTGGGAACAACCCAATGCAGTCACAGGAAGTAAATGCAAAAAAAATCATACTTTCTCACATTGGTGATTCTTACCAGTGGCATATCACTAAATGGGGACATACCGATATAGCTATTCCTTTGCCGGTAATTTTAATAAGCAAAACAGGTGGTGGGTTCAGCATATTTATGTCATCTAAACTGGATGAAGGTGAAACTTACAAAAATTATAAAATTGCATCCGATGGTAAGTACTCAGACAAGATTGTAGAGGTTAACGCTGCAGGTGCAGAATCCAGACCATTGGACTTTTCTCTTACAAAGAACGCTCTTGCATTGTTAATCAACTGTACTATTCTTGTCTTAATAATAATGTATGTTGCAAGGTGGTACAAAAAACAACCACTGGCTGCCCCTAAGGGTCTGGTGGGTGCAATGGAGATTTTTATAATGGACATCCATGACAGTGTTATCAAGAATGTAATTGGAAAGGGTTATGAAAAATATGCACCTTACCTTCTGACGGCATTCTTCTTTATTTTTGTCAACAATGTAATGGGTATAATACCTATCTTTCCGGGCGGGGCCAGTACAACAGGGAACATTGCAGTTACAGTGGTTCTTGCTTTGTGTACTTTTTTCGTTGTCAGTATATCAGGAACGAAACATTACTGGATAGATAAAATATGGCCGGACGTTCCTATATGGCTCAAAATACCGATCCCTATTTTTCCAATTACTGAAATATTCGGAATTTTTTCCAAACCGTTTGCACTGATGATTCGTCTTTTTGCCAATGTTATGGCCGGACATGCAATTATACTAACACTAACTTGCCTTATTTTTATAACTGTAGCTAAGGGCCCTGCAATCAACACCGGAATGACAATTTTATCAGTAGCAATGGCTATATTTATGAGTTTGCTCGAGTTGTTGATTGCGTACATCCAGGCATATGTGTTTACGTTGCTGTCTGCTGTTTTCATAACTCTGGCAAGAGAAGAAAAAGTTAAAAAAGTTGAGGTCAATTAAAATTTTATAAACAATAAATTATTTAAGATTATGTTTCTATTTACTTATTTAGCCGATGCAACATCCAATATGGATCTTGGCGCATTGGGTAAAGCAATCGGATCAGGATTAGCTGCAATCGGTGCAGGATTAGCTGCAATTGGTGCAGGTCTGGGAATCGGTAATATTGGTAGTTCAGCTTTGGAAGCGATGGCTCGTCAACCTGCAGAAGCCAAGGAGATTCAAATGAATATGATTATTGTAGCCGCCCTTGTAGAAGGAACTGCACTCTTCGCTATTGTAATCTGCTTCCTGGTACTATAAAATATATAATATGTCACTACTTACTCCCGAAACAGGATTGTTGTTCTGGATGTTACTTTCATTCGGAACTGTATTTTTTATTCTTTCGAAATATGGTTTTCCGGTCATTGTCAAAATGGTGGAAAACCGTAGGGCCTATATTCAAGGGTCACTTGACGATGCTAAGGATGCCAAAAATCATATGGAGAATCTGATGGCAGAAAGCAATAATATTATTGCTACTGCAAGAGAGGAGCAAATAAGGATCCTTCGCGAGGCCAACCATGTAAGAGAGAGCATTATCGGTTCTGCAAAACAGGAGGCCAGAGAGATAACCGCCAAGCAAATTGAAGAGACCAGAAAAGAGATAATCAAGGAGAGAGATATTGCAATCAAGAACATAAGAGCTCAGATTGCATTACTCTCTGTAGATATCGCAGAAAAAGTCATTAGAGCAGAACTTCAAAAAACACCTGCTCAGATGGATATGATAAACAGATTTCTTGAAGAGACATCAGATTTGAAGTCTTAAAGCAATGAACAGGGGTATTATTTCCACTCGTTATGCAAAGGCTTTGTTATCCTATGCCCTCGAAAGGGGCGCAGAGGAAAAGGTCTATTCTCAAATCAGCCAACTGTCGAAAAGTTTTTTCGAGGTCCCGGATCTGGAAAAATCTTTGACCAGTCCAATTCACTCTCAGGAAACCAAAATTTCTCTGGTCAGAACTGCTGCCGGAGGTAATGTATCCGACGAGTTTATCAGATTTACGGAAATTGTATTTTGCAACAAGAGGGAGTATCTGTTGCGAACCATAGCCTTGGCTTTCATCTTTTTGTATCATAAGTACAAAAATATAAGCATCTGCAGTCTGATTACAGCTGTTCCAACTTCAAATGATGTTGAAGAGAAAATTAAGAAACTGATTACAGGTAAAACTCATGGATCTGTAGAACTGGAGAAAAGTGTAGATCCCAAAATTGAAGGTGGGTTTATATTTGAACTTAACTTCAACCGTCTGGACGCAAGCGTTTCAACTCAATTGAGCCGTATAAGGAAACAGTTTATAGCAATGAACAATAAGTAAAAGAATCAAATATGTCTGAAAATATAAAAACAAGCGAAGTTTCCGAGGTATTGAGGATGCAGCTTTTGGGTATCAACACAAAGGTAAAATTTGAAGAGGTAGGAACAGTACTTCAGGTAAGCGATGGTGTTGCCCGGATTTACGGTTTACTCAATGCAGAGGCAAACGAACTTCTTGAGTTTGACAATGGCATGGAGGCTGTTGTAATGAATCTGGAAGAGGATAATGTAGGTGTTGTATTACTGGGCCCATCCTATCGTGTTAAAGAGGGCGACAGGGTAAAACGTACAGGAAGGATAGCATCAATAGGTGTTGGAGAGGGTTTGCTTGGTCGTGTGATAAATGCTTTGGGAGAACCGTTGGATGGTCTTGGAGCAATCGCCGGAGACTTGACTGAGTTGCCTCTTGAAAGAAAAGCTCCAGGTGTTATTTTCAGGCAACCTGTTAACGAACCGTTGCAAACCGGCCTTAAGGCTATTGATGCAATGATTCCTATAGGCAGAGGTCAAAGAGAGCTTATTATAGGTGACCGCCAGACAGGTAAAACATCTATAGCAATAGATACAATCCTGAATCAGCGTGAAAATTATCTTGCAGGTAACCCAGTATATTGCATTTATGTTGCTATCGGGCAAAAAGGGTCTACTGTTGCATCAATTGTAAACGTGTTAAAAGAGAAGGGAGCGCTGGATTACACCACAATTGTATCTGCAACTGCTTCTGATTCTGCTGCAATGCAGTATTTTGCACCTTTTGCAGGAGCTTCTATAGGGGAATATTTCAGAGACACCGGACGTCATGCTCTTGTTGTTTATGATGACTTGTCTAAGCAAGCGGTCGCATACCGTGAACTGTCACTCATTTTGCGTCGTCCATCGGGTCGTGAGGCTTACCCTGGTGATATTTTCTATCTTCACTCAAGACTTCTCGAGAGATCTGCAAAAATAATCGAACAAGAAGAGGTAGCTCTTCAGATGAATGACTTGCCTGAGAGCCTGAAAGGCAAAGTTAAGGGCGGTGGTTCTCTTACTGCTCTGCCGATTATTGAAACCCAGGCTGGTGACGTGTCTGCATATATACCTACCAATGTAATATCCATTACCGATGGACAGATATTTCTGGATACAAACCTGTTCAATCAGGGTAACCGTCCTGCCATTAATGTAGGTATATCTGTATCCCGTGTGGGTGGAAATGCCCAGATCAAAGCGATGAAAAAGGTTGCTGGTACTCTTAAGATCGACCAAGCTCAATACAGGGAATTAGAGGCATTTACAAAATTCGGAGGTGATCTGGATCCTGTAACGGCCCGTACAATTGATAAAGGTCAGAAAAATACCCGTTTGCTAATTCAAGCCATATACTCTCCAATGCCAGTGGAAAAGCAGATTGCGATTCTTTACTGCGGAACTCATGGTCTTTTGAAAGACATTCCTTTGGAGAGGGTTCAGGAATTTGAGGTAGCTTTTCTTAACAGCTTAAGCGGAACCGATGTTTTAGAAAAACTAAAAAAGGGTATCCTTGATGAAAGCGTTACTTCGGCTATCGAGACAACAGCAGCTTCATTAACAGGAATAACCAAAAGAGATTAAAAAATGGCATCACTTAAAGAGGTAAAGACCAGAATAGCATCTGTCAACAACACCCTTAAGATTACTTCTGCAATGAGGATGATAGCTTCATTCAAGTTGCATAAGGCTCAGATTGCCTCGTCAAATATGATTCCTTACCAGAAAGCCCTCAGAGAGATGCTTATTGAAACTATTGGTGGGCAACACGAAGACATTTCTCCATATCTGGTATCCCGTGAGGTAAAAAGGGTGGCTATTGTTTCAGTCTCATCCAACTCTTCGCTTTGCGGAGCCTTCAATGCTAATGTGGAAAAGGCAGCAAAAGTTGTTATAGAAGAGTATAAACATCTTGGCATGGAGAATATAATTCTTTTCCCAATAGGAAAGAAAATATCTAAAGCTTTGACAAATAGCCATTTTACGGTTGAAAACACAGACTTCAGTCTTTCAGATAAACCAAATTTCTCCAAATGCGCCCACATTACAGGGCAATTGATGAAACTCTTTAAAGAACAATCAATCGACAGAGTTGAAGTAATTTACAATCACTTCAAGACTTCTGCTAACCAGGCTGTTACAAGGGAAACTTTACTTCCGTTGACTTTTACTGATGAGGTTAAGAAACAGACAACAGACTATATTCTCGAACCGGACAAAGAAACTATAATAGAAGATCTGATTGGCAAGGTTCTGATCTATAAAATTTATGCAATTTTACTGGATTCAAACGCATCTGAACATGCTGCCCGTACAGTGGCTATGCAACTGGCAACTGAGAATGCCAAAAATCTCATTCAGGAACTGACGGTGCAATACAACAAAACCCGTCAACAGGCAATTACCAATGAGTTATTAGACATTATGGGTGGGGCTTCTCGCTAACATACCTTTTCGTCTATATCTACAAAGCTGTATTCCGATACAGCTTTTTTTGTCTTATCACCTTGTAGAACTCAAACCAAGTTATACTCAATAACCCAAGTAGCACACAAACTATTGCTTCCAGGATTCCAATTCTTTCGAACAGGAAAAGATCAAGCAGAAATTGATTGTTCAATATCAGTATCAAAAAGAAAACTGCACCTCCAATTACCCATTTGACACTTTTATTTGGCGTAAGTATTATCCTGAATATATTTTGGGACCAGGATCTGTTGGAGAGTATCACTGCTATATTCGAAGAGATCAATGTGACAAAGGTGAGAGTCCTTACCTTATCCGGAGAATAATGCAAATCCTGACCAATAAAATAAACAAGCAGTGTTATCAAAAGAATACCCAACCCTTGAGAGCAACTCAACAGGATTTTTCCGATTCCGAAAAATGGTTCATCAATATTCTTTGGAGGTCTGGACATAACATTGCTCTCCTCTTTTTCTGCTTCAAATATTATTGAGCATGAAGGGTCTATGATAAGTTCCAGAAAAACAATATGTACCGGCCAAAGTATCAATGGCATGTCTGCAAAAAACACAGGAATCAATGATAGACCGGCAATAGGAACGTGAATCGCAAATATATAACTGAGAGCCTTTTGAAGGTTGTCAAAAATTTTACGGCCCATTTTTACTGCTCCTACAATAGATGAGAAGTTGTCGTCCATCAAAACCAGCGAAGAAGCCTCCCTTGCCACGTCAGTTCCCTTCTCTCCCATTGCCACACCAATGTGTGCTGCCTTCAATGCTGGAGCATCGTTAACACCGTCTCCCGTCATAGCCACCACTTCACCGTTCATCTTTAATGCGTTCACTATCTTTAGTTTCTGTTCCGGAACGACTCTTGCAAAAATATTCACCCCTTTTATTCTTTCGCATAGCTCCTCCTCACTCATTAAATTCAATTCAGGACCTGTAATGCAGCGCTCAGGGTGCGTCAGCCCTATCTCCTTGCCTATATTTATTGCCGTAACAGAATAATCCCCGGTTATCATTATTACTCTCATACCCGCTTTGTAACACAATTTCACCGCGTCCGGAACACTCTCTCTTATAGGGTCGGATAGGCCTATCAAACCAATAAACCCATAGTCTATATCGTGCTGTATCTGGGGAAGATCCAAAGGAATAAGCTTTGCCTTTGCAACACCGATAACTCTTAGTCCGGCCGAGGCAAGTTCAGAAACAACTTTCTCATATTTAGCAACTCTTTCCTTGCTCAAATGACATAAATCAAAAATTGCCTCAGGAGCACCCTTTGCTGCTATAACCCTTTCATGCGAAGAGGGATTGGAGAAAACCCTGGACATTGCCAGCATCTCCTTGGATAAAGGATACTCTTTCTCCATCTTCCAGTCATAATGTATATGCTCGGTATTTTTAAGGTGGTCGTCACCTATATTGATTATTGCCCTCTCCATTGGGTCAAAAGGGTTTGTCTGACTTGAAAGGATACCATACTCGATTATCTCATGAAATTGCTCCGGGAAATCCTTGGATACAGAAATGTTCAAGACCGCATCTCCATTATACAAAGAGTTAACGGTCATTTTATTCTGGGTTAATGTTCCTGTTTTGTCTGTGCATAAAACGGTTGCAGATCCTAAGGTTTCTATGGCTGCCGGATTCCTGGTAAGAACAGATTTCTTTGACATTCTCCACGCTCCTACTGCAAGAAATATTGTCAGTACTACAGGAAACTCTTCCGGAAGCATTGCCATTGCCAATGTAAGTCCGGCAAGGAACCCATTTAACAAATCGCCTCTGGTCAATGTATAGATTGCAACAACCGCAATACAAAGAATAATCCCAATTATTGCCAGTCTTTTTACAAGTGCACCCATCTCTCTCTTGAGCTTTGTGGGTTCTTCCTTTACAGATTCAAGCGCGCTCCCGATCTTTCCGATTTCTGTTTTCATCCCTATGGATGTCACCTCTATAATACCATTCCCTTGCACAACCATACATCCTGAATATATATAAGGTATATCGTCTCCTCCCGGAATGAAATCCTTGTCATCATTCATCCATTCTCTTTTTCTCACGGAAACAGATTCACCTGTAAGCATAGATTCGTCTACCAGAAGGTTGACACAATGCAGGATTTTTCCGTCTGCCGGCACCCTGTCGCCCTCTTGAAGAACAATTATGTCTCCTTTAACCACCTCTTTACCAGCTACTCTTATAGTAACTCCTTCCCTTATTACCAACGCTCTTGGGCTTGCAAGGTCCTTAAGTGCATCGAGTGCCTTTTCGGTTTTCCTTTCCTGAAAATATTCTATGCCCATAATTACCAGAACAAAACTCAAAAGCATTATTCCTTCCTGAACGTCGCCCAGAAACAGATACAAAGATCCGCATGCCACCAGAAGCATGAACATTGGTTCTTTCAATATCCCCATTGCTATTTGAAGTGCACCTCTTTTTTTTGACGATGGCAATTCGTTGAAACCGTCTATGCTCTGTCTTGTTTTTACCTCTTCATTGGTAAGACCTTGGTAGCTGCTCGGATTAGTTGTGTTTTCCATTATATAATTAGTATAGACTAACAATGTGGTTAAAAAAATTACCTGATTGTTTTGTTAATTAATTCTATGAATTTCTCTATCTCTTGTTTGGAGAGTTTTTTTGAAAAGAGTTCTGCAATTGACTTATGGGCAAAATCGTGCATTTGATTCAGCAGAATTCCTTTCTCTGTCAAATGAAGATGGGTACTCCTTCTATCTTGGTCTGAGCGTACCTTATATACACAGTCCCTCTCAATCAATTTATCGATTGCAACAGTAACTGTAGGTTTAGACAGCTTTAGTGCCAATGACAATTCCGTGAAGTTAGGGTTGCTCAATTGACCGATTGTCTCTAAATAATGCATCTGTGTTTGAGTAAGGCCGGTGGGATTGTATTGTTCCTTGGCTTTCTCCTCCATCTGAGCCATTATATTCGAGAGTTTGGCAATTATATCTACCAGACTTTTCATGCTGCAAATATAATTAGTTTATACTAATAAATTACATCTTGTCGTTACTTCCAAGAACATTAATGACCTTATGCTTGTAAAGTGCCTTTAGTGCATCACGTGCAGGTCCCAAATATTTACGAGGGTCAAACTCTTCCGGTTTCTCTGCAAATACCTTTCTAATAGCACCTGTCATTGCAAGGCGACCATCTGAGTCGATGTTGATCTTGCATACTGCGCTGGCTGCTGCCTTGCGAAGTTGATCTTCAGGTATACCTATTGAGTCTTTAAGCTTACCGCCATATTTGTTAATTTCGGCTACAATTTCTTGAGGAACGCTTGATGCGCCATGGAGAACGATTGGAAATCCGGGGATTCTCTTCTCAATCTCTTTAAGAATGTCGAGACGAATTTCGGGTTTTTGTCCGGGTTTAAATTTGAAAGCGCCATGTGAAGTTCCAATTGAAATGGCAAGGGAATCTACTCCGGTTCTCTTTACAAATTCTTCTACCTCTTCCGGTTGTGTATATGTGTGGTGTTCGGCAGAGACTTCATCCTCTACACCTGCAAGAACTCCAAGTTCTCCCTCTACGGTAACATCGTATTTATGTGCGTATTCAACAACCTGTTTTGTAAGTTCTATGTTCTTATCAAAAGAGAGATGAGAGCCGTCAATCATTACTGATGAGAAACCCATATCAATACAAGATTTGCAAAGTTCAAATGTATCACCGTGGTCCAGGTGAAGAACGATTGGAATATTTGCTCCCAATTCTTTTGCATATTCAACAGCACCTTGTGCCATATAGCGCAGAAGAGTTTGGTTGGCATATTTTCTGGCTCCGCTTGAAACTTGAAGAATAACAGGAGATTTTGTCTCTACACAAGCAGAGACGATTGCCTGCATCTGCTCCATATTGTTAAAGTTAAATGCGGGGATTGCGTATCCGCCTTTTACTGCTTTAGCAAATAACTCTCTTGAGTTTACTAAACCTAATTCTTTGTATGAAATCATGATATCTTAAATTTATATTCTTTATCGCTGCAAAGTTAACATAAAAATCTAACTTTGCTGTCAAATTGATTATTATGAAACCACATGTACTTCAGGAAACTAACTGGAAAAGAGTTAAAAATGAGGAGTTTAAAATAGCGGTGTTACCTTGGGGAGCCACCGAAGCTCACAATTATCATCTTCCGTATGGAACTGATACAATTTTAGCGGAAAAAGTTGCAGCAGACGCTGCTGGAATTGCTAATGAATCCGGAGCGGGATGCATAGTTTTGCCGTCAATTGCATATGGTGTAAATACCGGGCAAATGGAGGTTAAGCTCTGTATGAATATGAAACCATCTACCCAGATGTCTATAGTTCGCGATATTCTTGAAGTTTTGGATAAACATGGCATCAACAAATTGGTCATTCTTAATGCACACGGCGGAAACGCTTTTGTTCCCTTGATAAGGGAACTCTCACTTGAGTACCCGCATATTCTTATGAGTGCCATTAATTGGTGGGTTGCATGTAAACCTGATGGCTATTTTACAGAGGCCGGAGATCATGCCGGAGAGCTTGAAACAGCCTGTATGCAATCCGTGGCACCGGATCTGGTTCTGCCTTTGGATAATGCAGGAGATGGCACCGAGAAAAAATTTGCAATAGATGGTTTCAGAGAAAAATGGGCGTGGACTCCTCGCAGATGGATTTATATTACTAAAGATACCGGAGTAGGGAATCCAAAAGCTGCCACTCCGAAAAACGGAGAGAGATTTCTGAAGTGCTGCACAGAGAAGATAGCAAAGTTTCTAATTGATCTCTCAAAGATTAATAGTGAGAGTGAGCTCTATGAACAGTAACAATAAGAAGAGGACAGCAGAGCATAGAATGCTTATCTTTTCCGCTCCATCAGGAGCAGGAAAGACAACAGTAGTCCGTCATCTTCTAAAAAAATATCCCTGTCTGGATTTTTCAATTTCAGCCACATCTCGTCTTCCCAGAGGAGAAGAGATCAACGGGCGAGAATATTTTTTCCTTAATAAAGAGGAGTTCAAAAAGAAGATCGATGCTGGTGAATTTATTGAATATGAGGAGGTATATCCGGGATTTTTCTATGGTACACTTAAAAGTGAAGTTGAGCGCATTTGGTCAAAAGGAAATATTATTGTTTTTGATATAGATGTAAAGGGCGCTGTTAATTTAAAAAGACTTTACGGTAAAAATGCACTCGCTGTTTTTGTTAAGTCCCCCTCGGTTGAGATTCTCCGGGAGCGCTTGACAGCACGAGGGACAGACACCCCTGAGGCAATAGAGAGGCGGATTGCCAAAGCTAAAGAAGAACTCTCATACGAAGGATATTTCGATGAAGTATTGACAAACAAAAATCTCGAAAAATGTCTTCTTGAGGCAGAGCAACTTGTAGAAAAATTTTATTCAGAAAAATAGTCAGATTTCATAAACAAATAAAATGCGTGTTGCACTCTATTTCGGATCATTTAACCCGCTGCATATCGGCCATATAGCCATATGTAGATTTCTCCTCGAAGGAGGAGAAACAGATCAGGTGCGACTTGTGGTCAGCCCTCAAAATCCTCTTAAAGAGAGCACTCAAAACCAGAGTGGATTTGATCGCTTGAAACATGCAAGAGAGGTTGTGGCAAAAATGGGCAATCAAATTTTTGTTTCAGATATAGAATTCTCATTACCCGAGCCACTCTACACCATCAAAACCCTTCGAAAATTCAGCGAACTGGAACCTGACAATAAATTTATTCTGATTATCGGGGCAGATAATTTAGCAGTCATAGAAAAGTGGAACAGTTGGAAGGAGTTGCTGGAGGAATATGTGGTTTGGGTCTACCCTCGCAGCGGTTTTGATGGCATTGAACTTTGTAAAAAATACGGAGTCCGCCTTTTGGATGCCCCATTTATAGATGTCTCATCAACACAAATTCGCGAAAGTGAAGCAGCCGGAATTGACCTCTCCTTCCTACGGGTATAGGTTGGGTATACAATTTGCGTCCCCTAATACCCTCCAGAGAGTATCCTGAGGTACAGGAGCTTCAATATACAACTCCTCCTTTTTGACGGGATGTAGCAAGCGTATACTGCGCGCGTGTAAAGAGATACTTCCATCCGGATTTGAACGTGGTGCACCATATTTAAGATCACCCTTGATAGGGCAACCAATCTCTGCGAGTTGACAACGAATCTGATGATGTCTCCCTGTGAGCAGCTCTACCTCAAGAAGATGGTAACGATCGCTGCTTGCCAAAAGTTTGTACCTAAGGCGAGCCTCTTTTGAGTCTATCTTGGGAAGTAAGTTGGCGTAAGATTTATTCTGCTTTTCGTTTCTTATAAGATAATGTTTGAGTTCGGCAGCAGGTGGTTCGGGCTTATTGGCAACTATGGCCCAATATTTTTTCTCTATCTCACCCATTCTGAACATCTCATTCAATCTTTCAAGAGCTTTGGAGGTCTTTGCAAAAATAGCAACTCCGCTCACAGGTCTGTCAAGTCTGTGCGGTACCCCAATGAATGCGACTCCGGGTTTGTTATCTCTTTCTGCGATATACCGGGAAATTTTTTCACTTAGAGGCTCATCGCCTGTTTTGTCGCCCTGTACAATCTCTCCCGATCGTTTATTGACAACAATCAAGTGATTATCTTCATAGAGAATCTCTAAATTAATATTGCTCCTGATCATTGGGAAACTCTCTGCTTTTGATATCGCTGATGTAGTTCTTAACAGCTTTAAGCATCTCATCGTGGAGGTTATGATACCGGCGCAGGAACCTTGGTGAAAATTCCTGTGTAAGCCCTAACATATCGTGCATCACCAAAACCTGTCCGTCTACTCCATTTCCTGCACCTATTCCGATTACAGGAATTTTTAGCACAGATGCAACCTTAGTACCTAATGATGCCGGAATCTTCTCAAGAACAATTGCAAAGCAGCCGGCCTCTTCCAAAGCAATAGCATCCTCTACAAGCTTGGTTGCCTCTGCCTCCTCTTTAGCTCTCACACTGTATGTTCCGAACTTATGAATCGATTGAGGTGTCAGTCCCAGATGTCCCATTACAGGAATACCGGTTGAGATAATGCGACTTACAGATTCAATTATCTCTGACCCTCCTTCAACTTTTACGGCGTCTGCCTCAGACTCTTTCATGATACGAATAGCACTTGAGACTGCCTGGAGAGAATTGCCCTGATATGTGCCGAATGGCATATCTACAACAACCATAGGGTTCTTTACAGCTTTTACTACACTTTGTGCGTGATATATCATTTGATCCAAGGTGATCGGGAGAGTAGTTTCGTGCCCTGCCATTACATTTGCGGCAGAATCTCCAACCAATATTATATCTATTCCGGCTTCATCTATAATTTTGGCCGATGTAAAATCGTAAGCAGTTAACATAGCGATCTTCTCACCTTTTTGCTTCATCTCAAGCAAACTATAAGTTGTGATGATGCGTTTTCTTCCCTCTACAGACATTTTTGAAATTTGTTTTAAAATTTATTACAAAGCTAACTAAATAATTAAGATGGAGTGTCTGCCACCTTGTCAGTTTTTTCATTTGGCACAATGTTAGATGTAACGAAAGGCAAAGTAAAAGAAAACAATTAAAATTTTATCAATATTATGGGAAAAATTATTGGAATTGACCTTGGAACTACCAACTCTTGTGTAGCCGTAATGGAGGGAAACGAGCCTACTGTTATAATTAACAGCGAAGGCAAGAGAACTACCCCTTCTGTTGTTGCTTTTGCAGACAATGGCGAAAGAAAAATAGGTGATCCTGCAAAAAGACAGGCTATCACTAATCCTACCAGAACAATCTACTCCATCAAGCGATTTATGGGGGAGACTTTCGATCGAGTTCAAGCTGAGGTACACCGTGTACCTTATAAGGTTGAAAAAGGCGATAACAATACATCAAGAGTAAACATAGATGGCCGTCTTTATACTCCGCAAGAGATATCTGCAATGATACTTCAGAAGATGAAAAAAACAGCAGAGGATTATCTCGGTCAGGAAGTAACAGAGGCAGTAATCACGGTTCCTGCATACTTCAGCGATTCACAAAGACAAGCAACTAAAGAGGCAGGGGAGATTGCCGGGCTTAAGGTAAAAAGAATTATTAACGAGCCTACTGCTGCTGCATTGGCTTACGGTCTGGACAAGCAACATAAAGATATGAAGGTTGCAGTATTCGACCTTGGTGGCGGAACTTTCGATATCTCTATTCTTGAGCTTGGTGGGGGTGTTTTTGAAGTTAAATCTACAAATGGTGATACTCACCTTGGAGGTGACGACTTTGACCAAATGATTATTGACTGGTTGGCAGAGGGGTTCAAGAGTGAAAACAGTGGTCTTGACCTAAGAAAAGATCCTGTGTCTCTTCAAAGATTGAAAGAGGCAGCAGAGAAAGCAAAGATTGAACTTTCGAGTCAAACCTCAACTGAAATTAACTTGCCTTACATTATGCCCGTAGACGGAATTCCAAAACACTTGGTTAAAACTATCTCTCGTGCTAAATTCGAGCAAATCTGTGACTCTTTGATTCAGAAAACTGTTGAGCCTTGTCGTAAAGCACTTAGCGATGCACATTATAAAACCAGCGATATCGATGAGGTACTTTTGGTTGGCGGTTCAACCCGTATTCCTGCAATCCAACAGATTGTCGAGAAGTTCTTTGGCAAAGTACCAAGTAAAGGCGTAAATCCTGACGAAGTTGTAGCCGTGGGAGCTGCCATTCAAGGTGGTGTGTTAGCCGGAGATGTTAAGGACATACTTCTATTGGACGTTACCCCGCTTTCGCTTGGTATCGAAACATTTGGTTCTGTAATGACAAAACTTATCGAATCAAATACTACAATACCTACACGCAAATCTGAAGTTTTCAGTACTGCCAGCGACAATCAGCCATCTGTAGAAATTCACGTTTTACAGGGCGAAAGACCAATGGCTAAAGATAATAAAACCATAGGCCGCTTCCATTTGGATGGAATCGCTCCTGCTCAAAGAGGTATTCCACAAATTGAGGTCACATTTGATATAGATGCCAATGGTATACTTAATGTCTCTGCAAAAGATAAAGGGACGGGTAAAGAGCAAAAGATCAGAATTGAGGCCTCAAGCGGGTTGAGCGACGCAGAGATCAAGAGAATGCGTGACGAAGCAAAAGTAAATGAAACTGCAGATAAAGCAGAAAGAGAGCGTATAGATAAAATTAATGCTGCCGATGGTATGATCTTCCAGACCGAGAAAAATATTAAAGAGTATGGAGACAAGATTCCTTCAGATAAGAAAGGTGCTATTGAGAGCGCACTATCTGCCCTTAAAGAGGCTCATAAATCCGGAGATATCTCATCTATAGACAAGGCAATGGAGGGAATGAATGCTGCATGGCACGCCGCTTCTGAAGATATGGCCAAGGCTGCTCAAAGTGGTCCTTCTGCGGGAACCGAAACTGATTCAAACAATGCTCCAAACAACGGTGGTTCAAGCAATGGCGGTTCAGACAAAGAGGTAACCGATGTAGACTTCGAAGAAGTTAAGTAATTAGCCCACTAATGGGGAACACACCTTGTACCCCACATATTTCAAGAGACACATTTTGTACTGTCACAGGTATGCAATGTGTCTCTTTTTATTTACACTATTAATAATTTTATCCTAAATTTGTGGAAAACCTTTATGTTATGAAATTACTGACTTTTTTAAAAAAATTTGCTCCAATTACCGGAGTTTTCACTCTTTTCGCTGTCATTTCCTTAAATGCATCTGCGCAATCAGAATGTTGCTCAAAGTCTCAAACGGACTCAACACTTCAGAAAGAGATTCTCTCTCTCAAAAGTCAAATTGAAAATAATAATCACACATACGACATTCTGATTAAGAAAATTGATGACGTTCTTTGGTATGAGAAGGTTGGCGATATTGCTTATGTAGATAAGGTGAGACTTACCGGCCCCCCCAGATGGAGACCAAAAAGCAAGGATGATAAGTTTGCTGCCAATCCGCTTCAATTTTACGCTTATGTATTTATACCAAAATCAGTTGACACCGCCAGGAAATATCCCCTCATTGTGCTGCCACATAGTGGAATACATGCAGATTTTTCTACCTACTACGCGCATATTGTGAGAGAGTTAATAGCGCAAGGGTATGTGGTTGTCTCTGCAGAATACAGAGGAAGCACCGGCTATGGTAAGGATACTTATGAAAACATCGATTATGGTGGTCTGGAAAATGAAGATGTTTTGGTTAGCAGAGATTATATGATTGAAAATTATAGTTTTGTAGACAAAGAAAATGTCGGGATAGTTGGTTGGAGCCATGGCGGAATGATCTCTTTAATGAATATTCTCAGGTATCCGGACAAATACAAATGTGCTTTTGCCGGTGTACCGGTGAGTGATCTGGCAAACAGACTCGCTTCTCACGAGCAAGACTACAGAGACTACTTTACTGCATCGCACCATATCGGGCAATCTATTGAGGAGAATCCTCAGGAGTACAAAAGGAGATCTCCCTCTTCATATGCAAAAGATTTGGTAAAACCCCTCCTGATTCACACAAATACAATTGATAATGATGTTTATGTAGAGGAGGTACGGCTTATGATAGACTCTCTTAAAGCCAATAACAAAGTGTTTGAATACAAGGTATTTGAAGCTGCCTCCGGCGGACATGGATTTGATCGTATAGACAGCAAAGAGGCCACTGATATCCGCTTCTCCATATATAAATTTCTGGAACGTTATCTTAATCCTGAGAAACCATTCAAAACGCCTGAAGATATGAGAAAAGCAGCCTATTATTTTTAGTCCGCCAATATTATATGAAACGACTTTTAACATTAATTATCACTTTCACTTGCATGTTGTGCGACCAATTATCCTACGCCCAAACCGTGAGCATAGTTTACTCTTTTGGAGGCAACGATCTCTTTAGCTCAACTTCCTTTGTTGGCGGTCCGAGTTACTCCGGTAAAGGGTTCTATGGTTCCGGAGTTCATGCTTCCATGGAAGTTTATAAAAATCTGAGTATTGTTACCGGCTTTTCATATGAGGGAAACAGGTTTGCGGTGACTCCTGCTCCTACAGGTGCTCCAACTATTTTACGTTACGAGAATATTAATGTTTTCTCCGTGCCTCTCTATATAAAGTATCACTTCTTAAAGTTTCTATATGTAAGCGGAGGGCCGGTTTTTAGCATAAATAGCGGAGATCAGGATCTAAATGGCATTGGAGCCGCAGCAAATTTTGGAGCTGAGTATTTATTCAAAAACGGTTTAGTTCTCTCTTTTGGCCCATCCATGAGAATCCATGGTCTTGTCCCATGGAAACATTATAGGCTTATAAACAGTGGCGTTAATTTAGGAATCGGCTACAGGTTCTAGTATCTTACAAAATTATTATGGATAAATTGAATATTTCATACTGTTCAGACAAATACCAGTATACAATGGGTAAGACCTTCTATGATCTGGGGCTGCAGAGTAAAATTGCAGTGTTTAACATGTTTTACAGAAGTGCACCGGATAAAAATAACTGGGCTGTTGTCTGTGGTGTAAGAGAGGTTCTGGAGATGATTTCCGGACTTGGAAGTGAAGATGAGAATTTTTTTGAAAAGTTCATTCCCGGAGAAGAGAACAAAGGGTACCGGGAATATCTTGCTAACATGAAGTTTACAGGAAATGTTTATGCTATGCAGGAGGGGGAGATTGCATTTCCCACTCAACCTGTCATTACCATTGAGGGTCCTCTTATTGAAGCACAGGTACTTGAAACACCCCTGCTTTGTATTATGAATCATCAGATGGCTATTGCTACAAAGGCTTCAAGGGTATCTCGTGCCACATCAAAACCTATCAGTGAGTTTGGTTCCAGGAGAGCTCATGGGCCATGGGCAGCAATATATGGAGCAAAAGCGGCATACATAGGGGGTTGTCAAAACTCTTCAAATATTCTTACCTCAAATATTTTTGGGATTCCGGCATCGGGAACTATGGCTCACAGTTTTGTAACAGCCTTCGGGTGTACAATTGCAGGTGAACTTGAGGCTTTTGAAACCTACTTGAAATCTCATTATGGTGAGTCTCTCATTCTTCTTGTAGATACTTATGATACGCTAAAATGTGGCCTCAAGAATGCTATAAAAGCATTTTTGAATAATGGAGTTGACGATAACTACGGTCAAGGCTATGGAATACGATTGGACAGCGGCGACTTGGCCTATCTTTCAATTAGGTGTCGGGAGGGGTTGGATAATGCCGGGCTCACAAAGTGTAAAATTTTCGCAACCAACTCTTTGGATGAGTATATCATCTCAGACCTGGAACGTCAGAATGCAAAAATTGACGCTTATGGAGTTGGAGATGCAATTGCAACAAGTAAGCACAATCCGTGCTTTGGAAATGTTTACAAGCTCGTACAGATAGACGGAAAAGGAGTTTTGAAAAGATCTGAAGATAAAAGCAAAGCAATTAACCCCGGTTTTCAGATTACTTACAGAATAATTCAAAAGGGCTATTTTAAGGCAGATGTTACCTGTCTCAGGGGTGATAACCTATCTAAGCAGATAGAGAAAAGAGAAGCAATCACCATAAGAGACGAACGTGATGATACTAAGATAACAACTTTTATGGAACAAACCTATGATTTTAAGCCTCTTCAAACCTTAGTAATGAAAGAGGGGATAAAACTCCACGAAGAAAAACCGGTTCAAGAAAAAAGAAATTATTACCTTAGCAGCCTCCAATCTCTGAATGAGACCGAAAAGAGAATTATTAACCCACACTTTTACAAGGTTGATATATCTGACGATCTTTTCGACCTTAAAGAGCATCTGATTGATTCATTAGTTAAAGAGATAAGAAATTTCGATGGACCTGAACTCTAATAATGTTACACATATAGTTGTAGATGTGCTCTACGACTTTATCGATGGCACATTAGCCTGTAAAAACGCCTTTCCGGCAATCGAAAAATCTATTGAGTACATAAACAAAAACCCAAATCAAAAGGTTTTGTATGTATGTGATTGCCACCCTGCCAACCACTGTTCATTTATTCAAAACGGCGGCACTTGGCCTGCTCATTGCGTTGCAGGTACACATGGGCAGCAAATTCATAGTGATTTCTTCACTAAAGTTTTAAAAGAATCTTCAAGACCAAATAATACAAACATTTTTACCAAAGGAGAATGCAGCACAGAGGAGCAATATTCCGGTTTTGATGCTGTAAACAGTAATGGCGAGTCAATCGGGGAGTATATAAAAAGGATAAATTCCGAGAAGAAAGAGAGCATTGTAATTGTAAGTGGTATAGCAACTGAATTCTGCGTTATGGAGAGCTCAATGGACCTTCTGAATGCAGGAAACAGGCTCTTTGTTGTTGCAGATGCCTTGGCCTATGTAGATTATCAAGGCCATTTAGATACTTTAAAAATATTGAAAGATAAGGGAGCAAAGCTTTTATAGCAACTGTCACTATAATAATTTAAATCTTAAAACTTATGGTATACATCGGACTTGACCTTGGCGGCACTAAAATCTCCGGGGCACTTTTTTCAGAATCAAACACAATTCTTTTGCAGGAGACTCTCCTTCTTGAGGGAAGAGAGGGCAAAGATGTAGCAGAGTTAATCTTTTCGCTTTGCGAAAAATTGATTGAGCATGGCTCAATAAGGATGGACGATGAAAAAAGTATTGGTATTTGTATTCCCGGGATTGCCTATTCAAAAACAGGAAATGTTTGGGCTCCCAATATACCCGGATGGGAGAACTATCCGTTGAGGGATGAGTTAAAGAGATGTCTCCCTCATTCATATGTTATTGTAGAGAGTGATAGAACATGTTATATTCTCGGGGAGACCAGCCAAGGTGTTGCAAAGGGCTGCAACAATGCGATTTTTATTGCCGTAGGAACAGGTATAGGTGCCGGTATCTTAATTGATGGAAGGGTTTTACATGGTGCTTCCGACATCGTGGGAGCAACCGGATGGATGGCACTCCAACCACCCTACTCAAACGATTATGACCAGTGTGGTTGCTTTGAAACATATGCTTCCGGAACAGGTATAGCTCTTCAGGCAAGGAATCTTATAAAACAGGATCCTTATTACAAGGGAAAATTATCTGAGATTCCTTTGGACCACATTACGGCACATGAGGTTTTTGATGCTCTTGAGAGTAAAGACCCTATTGCAGTACAGGTTATCGATAAAGCAATTGAAATGTGGGGGATGGCCTCTGCAAACTTTGTAAGTCTCTTTAATCCGGAAATGTTGATCTTTGGTGGCGGTATCTTTGGCCCTGCTGCCGAGTTTATAGACAGAATATATCTGGAGGCTCAGAAATGGGCGCAGCCAATCTCAATAAAGCAGTGTAAGTTTGCTGCGACCCATCTTCCAAACCTTGCAGGGTTGTACGGGGCCGGAGCCATAGCTATTCTTAATAGCCAAGATAGCTTGACTATCAAATAAATAAATTGATAAATCTATAATAATTATACCATGAAAAGTAGAACAAACGGACCGGTACTTACAGCAAGCTTTATAGGAATGGCATTTTTCGGAGTTGCCTTTGTAGTTATGGGAGCTGTTCTCCCATCTCTTATTGCTCGATTTTCGCTTGATACAGCTACAGCTTCTACGCTCGCCGGTCTTCTTCCGCTAGGGGTTCTTCTTGGCTCGATGCTTTTTGGTCCTGTCATAGACAGATATGGTTATAAAAACCTGATGATAGCAGCTAGTATCATTGCCGTTATAGGGCTTGAAATGCTTGCTTTCTGTACAAAAATCGGTGAGATCCGTTTCTCTATTTTCATTATTGGTTTAGGGGGAGGTATCTTAAACGGTCTCACTAATGCTCTTGTCTCTGATGCCTCATCGGACCATTCCAGAGCCTCCAACCTTAGCATACTTGGGATATTTTACACCGTGGGCGCCATAACAATTCCACTTTTGTTCGCATCGCTCACAAAAATCATCACTTATTCACCAATCGTCGCCGGAGCAGGAGTATTGATGGCTCTGTCTGTTATTTACTACCTTTTTGTTGACTTTCCTAAAGCAAAATATAAACAAGGATTTCCGTTAAAGAAAATTTTAGAGATGGCAAAAGAGCCGACAATTCTCTTTTTAAGTTTTACACTCTTTTTCCAAAGTGGCGTTGAGGGTATCAGCAATACCTGGATTGCCAGTTATATGGAGTTGGGTAAAGGGTTTTCATCAGGAACAGCTCTTTATGCACTAAGTTTCATTGTAGTGGGTATGTGTGCCGGACGTTTGCTCCTGAGCCTCCTATTGAGGAGAATTCCCAAGATTACACTTTTAACTATCAGTATGTTTATCGCCACCATCGGGATGATTCTGATAACACTTTTAAATACAAATTCTGCAGCAATTGTAGGAACATTTCTTATGGGGTTTGGTTTTGCATCTACTTTTCCTATCATTTTGGGAGAGATTGGAGAACGTTACAAAGATATTTCCGGAACAGCTTTCAGCTTTGCTTTAGTAATTGCTTTAACCGGAAATACACTTATAAACCTGCTGGTTGGAGTCATTGACCTTGCTGCATTTCCAATTTTAGTTGTGGCTTGTACATTTATTATTACCCTGTTATACTCTGTAAATTATCTTAGAATCAACAGAAAAATTAAACAATAGATCTATTTATAAATACAAATTAAAACAAAATTAAAATTATGTTAGCGTTAGAATGGTTAAAAAATGCAAGAGCTGTAATGTCGAATATCGAGGAGAGTCAGCTGGAAA
>Ga0209638_1000347_pt1 | contig 30550 bp, 19 predicted proteins | sample BarGraNGADG00211_FD_184490 | JGI IMG/M metagenome (GOLD analysis project Ga0209638, IMG submission 184490) | Arctic peat soil microbial communities from Barrow, Alaska - Barrow Graham LP Ref core NGADG0002-211 (SPAdes) (version 2) | ecosystem: Environmental > Terrestrial > Soil > Wetlands > Peat...
CGGCCGCCTCCCGCGCGTTCCGCATGTCGATCTCGGCGCACTTGTGCGCGGTCACGTCGCGGGCGATGCCGTGGACCCCCACCGGACGCCCCTGGCGCTTGATGATCCGCTCGACGATCTCCACGACGAGGTGCGTGCCGCGCGCGGTGCGGAACTCCAGTTCGCCCCGCACCGGAACGCCGCCGCGGACGACGTTGAGCATCAGGCGCTGCGCGCCCTCCTGCGCACCGGACGCGACGAGGTCGAAGATGGTAAGACCGTCCTTCTCGGCGAGCCGGAAGCCAGAGAGCTCCTCTCCGGCCCTGTTCAGCGACGTCAGGCGTCCCTCGAGGTCGAGCGTGTAGACCATGTCGCTCGCGTTCTCGAACAGCTCCTGGTAGCGCTCGGCGAGGGCGCGCTCCGACTCGAGTTGCCGCTGGACGAGCCGCGCCTGGGTCGTGACGGCACGATAGAGGAGCAGTACGCTGACCAGTGCCGTGCCGGCGGCCGCGGCACCGGCGAACGGGGCCCAGCCGGCATGGAAGGGCGCCATGGCTGCGGCGGTCAACACAGCCAGCGTGGCCAACGAAAACACGGCGAAGTGAGTCAACTGGGATCGATGCACGAACGCCCCCGCAGGCCGTAAAGCCTACCCCTTTCGATAATCGTCATTTGTCCGGCGATCTTGACTGAATTCGTGAGTCAGAGGCCAAGACCAGGAGTCGGGAGTCGGGAGGCGTGTCTGAGCCGGGCGTGGGCCGACATAGCCGATGCAGCGCGATGCCGGTGGCGGTGGCGACGTTCAGCGAATCGGTGCCGGGGGCCATCGGGATGCGGAGGGCGACGTCGGCGTGGGCGAGGGCGTCGGCGCTCAGGCCGGGTCCTTCAGCGCCGACCAGCAGGGCCAGGCGCGCCTGCGGCGAGACCGCCTCGACGTAGCGGGCCATGTCCTGCGCGTCGGCGGCAGGAGTCAGCGCCGCCACGATGAACCCCGCGGCGCGCAGCACGTCGAGATCCGCGGTCCAGTCGGCGGCGTGGCAGAACGGCACCCGCAGCGCCGCGCCCATGGAGACGCGAATCGCCTTCCGGTAGAGTGGGTCGCAGCAGCCGGGCCCCAGCACCACGGCGTCTGCCCCGAACGCCGCGGCGTTGCGGAAGATGCCGCCAAGATTGTCAGCGTTACCGACCTGCTCGAGGACCACCAACCGGCGGGCGGTCGGCAGGCGGTCGAGCATCGCGCCAAGGGGAATGGAAACCGGGCGTTCGCCAATCGCCAGGCACCCGCGATGGATGTTGAACCCGGTCAGGTCTTCGATCGCGCCCTCCGACACGATGAACACTGGCGTGCTCGCCAGGCGCGGCTCGATCACGTCGGCTAGCCCCCTGTAGGCGTTCTCCGTCAGCAGGACGGACCGGGCGCGCAGCGGCGACTGTGACAGCAGCGTCCTGACCACGAGCCGTCCTTCGGCGACGAACACCTCTCCTCGCCGCAACAACTCGGGGTCCGGCACATGACGGTAGTCGGCCAGCCGCGGATCATCCAGCCTGTCGAGGCGCTCGATTGTCATTGCCGCATCATACGGTATCACGCCCTGAATTCCGACTCCTGGCTCAGGAATCCTGTCAGCGCTGAGATGGTCTCATGCGCCTGCTCATGGTCGAAGACGATCCGACGATCGCCTCGTTCCTCGTTAAGGGGCTGCAGGAAGCAGGCTACGCGGTAGCACCGGCCGCTCATCATCAGGTCCCGACTCTTCATCGTCAGCACCGACTCTTCTGCGTCAGTTCCGACTCTTCATCGTCAGCACCGACCCTTCTGCGTCAGTTCCGACCCCTCATCGTCAGCACCGACCCTGATGCTCAGCGCCCGGCTGCGGGTTTCCAGGCGGCGAACATCCAGATCGCTCCCGACAGCGCCACCACCACGGGCATGATCAGGACGGCGTTCGACAGCCCGACGTGATCCGAGACTGCGCCAATCACGAGCGGCGCTGCGGCATCTCCCAACAGGTGGATCACGAAGATGCTCACCGCCATCGCGGTCGCGCGGATCGCCACCGGCACGACGGTGACAATCACGACGTTGATCGGGCCGGTGCTGAGAAAGACCATGAACTCGGCGACGAGGAGCGATGCCAGGAAGATCCTCGGCTCACGCGCGGTGAAGGCCACCCAGGAAAACGGAATGGCCAGCAGCATCGACACACCAGACAGGTACAGGTGAGCCTGGCGTATGCGAGGCGCGAGCATGTCCGCCAGATAGCCGCCGAGGAACGTGCCGCTGATGCCGGCCACGACGGTGACCACTCCAACCATGAAGTTCGCTTCGGTGAGAGACATCCCGCGCTCGCGGTTCAGGTACGACGGCACCCAGAACGACATCCCGCCCACGGCGAACGTGTACGCGGCATAGCCGAGGACGGCCAGTACGTAGTCGCGGTTGCGGCCCAGCAGGAGGAGCGACTGTACATAGCTACCCGCTTCCGCCGGCACCGCGGCCGGGGGGTCGTTGATCCCGCGAGGCGGATCGGGAGCGGTGAGCGTGAGGAGCGCCAGCAGGAGCCCCGGCAACCCCACGGCAAAGAACGCCGCGCGCCAGCCGAACTGGTGTTCGATCGCGCCGCCGAGGAGGTAGCCCACCGCGCTGCCCACGGGGATCGCCAGGTAGAAGATGGCGAACACGCGGCCGCGCCGGTCCGGCGGGTAGTAGTCGGAGATCAGCGCCGGCGAGATCGCCGCGTAGGACGCCTCGCCCACGCCAACCGCGCCGCGCGCCGTCAGCATCTGCCCGAGATTGCGGGCGAGACCTCCGCCCGCGGTGGCCAGGCTCCAGATGGCGACGCCGATGGCCATCAGCCTGGTCCGTGAAAAACGATCGCCCATCCAGCCGAAGACGGGCGACGTAAAGAAGTACGAGACGAGAAACGCGCTGCCGAGAAAGCTGAGTTCCGTGTCGGTGAGCGAGAGCGCCTCCTTGATGCGGGGCGCGACGGCGGGCAGGATGTACCGGTCGATGTAGTTGACGAAGTTGAGCAGCGTCATCAGCCCGAGGCCGTATGCCGCTGCTTGCCGAGTGAGTCCCGATTTGCCGGTCACCGCTTCGTTGGCCATGCTGTCCTACCTTGAATCGATGGGATTCACAAGGTTACATAGCCAGCGACAAAAGTCACGCCGGCGGACGAGCAGGGGCGATCGTACGAACCGGCCGCCCCGCTCCACCTATCGACTACTGCAACGCGACGGTCTTCGTGGCCTTCCCGGCCTTCAGGGACTGGTAGGCAACGGTCAGCTCTCCCTTGCCCGACACCAGGAACTCGAACTCGATCTTCCCGTTGCCGGGAACCTGGAGGAACTGCACCTCGGGGCGATAGGGCTTGTACGCCACCGTCTCGATGGGCATGCCGCTCACCTTGCCGTCCGCGATCACCTTCACGCCGGCACCCGACACCTCGAGCGTGTCCTGGGGATGGATCTTCCGCTGAATCGCGTTGTAGGTGAGCGAGGGAATCGACCCCGCGTTGACCACCCGCACGCGCACCTTGTAGAGGTCGGCATCCACCTTTTCCGGCGCCAGCACGTCGAGCGTCACGCTCGGCGTCTGCGCGGCGGCAAACAGCACGGCCGACGCGTTGCGGTGGACGAGGTCCGTGAGCATGAACGGATGCGGCAGCCGGGAACTCATCTTCACCCAGCCGCCAATCTCGACCTCGCCGAACTGCGGGTGCTTGAACGCCTTCCACGGCCTGTAGAGATCGCCCTGCGTGACGTAGTCGTTGAACTTCAGGCGCTCACGCTCCCGGTCGTTGTTGCCGCCCATCATGTCCATCACGTCGGCCGGCGGCTGCGCGGGCGCGCCAGGCTTCGGCGGCGGCCGGTAGGATTCCGTCTCGGTGACGAACAACTCGCCCACGAAGCTGTAGGCGCCGACCACGTTGTCGGTGAAGTCGGTGAAATCGCCGTACGTCGGGTACAGGTCCTTCCAGGACACGAGGTACCGATAGCCAGGCACGATCTTCTCCACATTCCTGCCAAGGATGTCGTAGACGCCGGTGTCAGCCGGGTTCATCGGCTCCTCGGCCTTCGTGCTCGGCCCGCGCAGGTACATCCCCCCGTTGTTGTGGAAGGCGAAGACGACGATGATATTCGGGCGGTCCACCAGGTACTTGGCAATCGCACGCAGGCCGGACGCCTCGAACGGATAGTCGCCGGAACCGGCCTGCACGTAAGGCGGCGCCCAGTTGATGCCCCAGTTCCGGTTGCCGTCCACGTACCCCTCGCCGTCCTCGTTCACGCGGCCGTCACCGTCGTTGTCGATCCCTTCCTCGCCGAGGATGGTCCACTCGCCCTTCTCGCCCGGCTTGATGCGGATCATGAGCCGCGGGTCTTCCGGATCCGTCCTGTACTGGCCGAACGGGTCCTTGCGCCGCATCGTGCAGATGTTGCCGTCGCCGTCGAGGTCGTCGGCCGGGTCCTCGTCGATGAGCCCGTCACGATCGTCATCCTTCGGGATCCGGAAGCTGCGATTCGAGCTGGGATCGTTCGGGTCGCTGAAGAAGTGATACCGGCCGTCCACGTTGACCGACGGGATGACGTAGAACGCGTTGCGGTCCACGGCTTTCGTCATCTGATCGTTTTGCCCGTAGGCGGTGAGCAGGCGGTTCAGCAGCGACAGGCACACCTCGCCCGCCTGGATCTCGTTGCCATGGATGTTGCCGTCCACGTAAACGCCCGGCTTGTCGAGCGCGGCGCCAGTCTTCGGATTGTTGACGGTCATCGCCCAGATGTCGCGCCCCTCTTCGCTCTTACCGACGACGTCGATCGTCGTCAACTGCGGGTAGGCGGCGTGAAGCACGCGGAGCGCTTCGCCGACCTGCTCGTAGGTGTAGTAGTGATCGAAGCGCAGCGGGACCGTGATCTTGTCGGTGGTGACGCCGAGCGGAGTGGCGGCCGCCTTCGCCGGCTGCGCGGTGGCTCCCGCCTTCACCGGCTGCGCCGGCTTCGGCGTGGCTGACGTCGGCGTGGCTGACGTCGGCGTGGCTGACGTCGCCGTGGCTGGCGGGGCCTGCCCCTGGAGCGCCAGCGAGGAGGACGCGACGAGCGCCGCAAGCGTGATCGTGCCAACCCAGTGCAGCTTCCTCATTTCGCACCTCCCGGCCCGCCGGCCAGGTTCATAAACTTCACGTCCACGCCGGCATTGGCCGATTCGAGCACCACCTCGAAACCCGGCACTGCGGGCGCCTGCACCAGCCATTCCAGCTTGACGCTGCGTCCGCCGTCGATGGCATTGATCGTCGTCCGCTTCTTGCCCGACAGGAACGTCACACCTTTCAGGTTGTCCTTCGTGGCCAGCGTCACGACGGCCGGCGGCACGTGGAGGTTCTTCTTGCCCATCGCCGTGGGGAACGGCAGGTAGCCGGCGTTCTCGACCCACACCGTGACGGCATAGATACCGGCGCCCTTCGGCTGCACGTCACTCTTCAGGATGCTCAGCCGCGGCAGTCTCTCGGCCAGCTTCAGCACCCACGGCACCTGGCCGTCGAGCAGCGTCTTGACCATCGAGGCCGGCGGCGTCGTGTCGGCGAACGGGACCATCCCGCCAAGTTCCACGTCGCCCAGCGTGGGGTGCTTGTACGGCGTCCAGTTGACGTAGCCCTTGCCCTGCAGCTCCTTGTCGCTGAATGCGAGCAGCGCCTTCTGCTTCGGGTCGGCGCCGGTCGTATCCTTCGGCTTCGGCATCTGCTTGAGCATGCCCGCCATCTGCTTGGGCGTCATCTTGCCCGATTTGACGCCCTCGAGGAGCATCGCCGGCTTGATGCTGTCGGGCGCGCCGACCTCCTTCAGGAACGCCGCGATCTTCGTTTCGCCGAGCGCGACAAACGCGTCCGACGTCATCGCTTCGAGCGACTCGGGCGTAATACCCGTCTTCTCCTTCTCATCCGACTTCACCTCGGGCAGCGTCCAGAGATCCATCGTGAAGGTCGGGACGCCCAGGTGGTAGTACGACCACAGTTCGAACGAGCCGTCCTTCGGCTGTGGCGGGTCGAGGCGCTTGCCATCGAGCTTGCCGGCCTTGAGGAATTCCTTGTACTTGTCCGACAGTTCCTTGTAGAACTTCAGGTCCTCGTCCATCGGGTTGACGACAGCGCCGAGGCCGAGGAACGAGGCGACGATTCCCTCGGTAATCTCGAACCCCGGCGGCGCGAGCGGCCGGATCAGCTCGACGATCTCCTTCATCGTGTAGGTGCGGCCAGGGTCGGCGCCGAAACGGGACGCCATCTGCTCGGGGATCTTGATCGCGGTGGCGTCGAAGCTGCCCTGCCGCCCGCCGGCCGGCGGTTGCAGGCACATGTTGGTGGCGCCGAACGCGAACGTCATCGCGATCTCCGGGTGGTCGATGGCGAACTTCATGATGCCGAACGTCTCCGGCTCGCTCCCGGGCCATCGGCCGCCGGTGGCCGTCCACGGGTGGAAGAGGTGAGGGAAGGTGATGCCGATGTTGGCGCCGCCCGGGCCGTCCTCGTTGTAGTCGCCGTCGCCGTCGTTGTCGGTGCCTTCCGAGTAGAGCTTGTAGACGCCCTTTTCACCCTTGGTCGGGTCGGCCTTGCGCATCAGGCGAGGCTCACCCTCCACGCTCATCCACTCGCCTGCCGGGTCCTTCACGCGCATCTCGGTGACGAGACCGTTGCCATCCAGGTCGTCGGGGCCGTCCTCGTCAACCTGGTCGTCCATGTCGTCGTTCCACTTGCTGGCATTGCGCTCGTCGGCGATCAGCGGCTTGCGGAAGTAGCGGGTGGCCGCATCGGGATTGCCATTCGGCAGGATGAACCAGGTGAGCGACTTCGTGGCGCTGGCGTCGGCGAGCACCCGGTCGGCGAGCGACAGGGCCGCCTCCGAGGACAACGGCAGCACCCCCTCCATGTTCGCGACCACGAACATAGCCGGCCGCTTGCGGATCTTCTTGCCGACGTCCGGGCCGATCTCGAGAACCGTGAGGTCGATCCCGCCGGGGCTCGTGGCGATCCGGTGCAACGCGGTCGCCGCGGGGTTCGCCTTGTTGATGGTGATGAGCGCGGCGTTGGCCTCCTGCGGAGAGTGGTAGCGGTCGAAGGCGACGGGCGGCGGGGCAGGCGAGACCGGTTTCTGGGCCTCGATGACGACGCCCGCGCCGATGACCGCGACTGCCAGGACCGCCAGCAGCCATCCGCGGCCCGAAGTGATACTCATGGATCCTCGCTTATGAATGATTCAGCAGATACCCCCCGACCCTGGTTCGATCCGTTTCAACACTACCACTGTCTCGACATGCGCCGTGTGAGGGAACATGTCGATCGGCTGCACGCGCTCGAAAATGTAACCTGCCCCCGGCACCCCGGCGAGATCGCGGGCGAGGGCGTCAGGGTTGCATGACACGTAGACGATTCGCGCAGGCCGGAGCGTGTGCACAATCCACTCGAGCACGTGAGGTGGGCATCCTTGGCGCGGCGGATCGAGGACGACGGCGTCCCAAGAGCCCTCGTCTGGCCCGGCCGGCGATCCGTAGTCGCGTGCGCTTCGACGGCCCGCCAGGCGGTCCATCGCGTCCTCGACGCGCGACGCGATCAGACGGCAGGACGGCTCGCTGATCCGGTTGACTCGAAGCGCGGCGGCCGCGCCCGCCATCGCCTCGCGGCTTTCGTCGACCGCGGTCACCATGCGCCCCTCCCTGGCCAGCGGCAAGGCGAAGAGACCGACGCCGGCATACAGGTCCAGGATGCGCCGGTATCGCGCGTCCGACAGCGCGTCGAGCACCTCGCGGACCAGCACCTGCGCAGCGCGCACGTTCGTCTGGAAGAACGCGGTGGGCGATACCAGGTACGAGGCGCCTGCCACCTGTTCGCGCACCTCGCCCAGGCCGAACAACCTGCGCGTGTCACGGCCGAAGAGGAAGGAGCCGGGTCGATCGTGGAGGTTCAGGTGAAAACCGACACGCGGCTGGCTGGCCCCGGGATCGCCGGGCGCAATGCCCGCCTGCACGTCCGCCGTCACGCGGCGAAGCGCCTTGACGTTCTCGGTCACGACCAGCGTGCCGAGCCGCTCGCCCGTGCCCTCCGACACACGGACGACGACGTGGCGGGCGATGCCGTCCTCGCCGTCGGCGGTCGTGCCGCGAATGCGGGCACGCGCGAGGGCATCGCGAACGACAAAGGCGAAGCGGTTCCCCTCCTCCGCGTGAACCGGACACTCCTCGACCGGCAACACCGTGCGCGAGGCGCGACGGTAGTGGCCCATGACCAGCGACCGCCCGCCGGGGCCGAAGGCGAAGTGCACCTTGTCGCGATAGCCCCACGGCGTGCCGCCATCGAGCGTCGGCGTCCCAAGCGTCAACCGGACCGAGGGCGCGTGCGCCCCGAGCGCTGCGTCGAGCAGCCCCTGCAGCAGGCGCTGCTTCAGGCGCAACTGCTCCGGGTAGCCGATGTGCTGCCAGGTGCAGCCGCCGCACGGTCCGAAGTGGCGGCAGCCGGGCGTGACGCGGTGGGGAGAGGCGACGAGAATCCGGGTCAGTGCGCCTGTGAGCCCACCCTCACGCGATCGCTGGAGCGCCGCGACGACGCGCTCGCCGGGAATCGTGCCCGGGACCGTCACCGTCCGCCCCTCGAACGTGGCGACGCCGTCACCGTCGGCGTTCACGGATGTGATGAGCAGATCGGTATCCACCGCCGTCTACACCCTGGCAAAGTCGATGAAACCCCGCCGTGCGTCGGTGTGCACTAGCCGGACGCGCACGCGGTCGCCGACGTCGAGGCCCTCGCTTCCCCGCACGACCTTGCCTTCCACGGGTGGCCGGAAGATCCGCACCCACGTGCCCTTCTTCGACGCGCCCGTGACGATCCCGTCGAAGGCCTCGCCGATGTGCGACTCGAGGAGGAGCGCCGCCGCGGACTTTTTCACGAGCCGTTCCACCTTGTGCGCCTCGTCCTCCATGTCGGTGCAGTGCGCGGCGACGAGGTCGAGTTCTTCCGTGGGGTAGGGCACGGGCGCGTCGGCAATCGCGGCCTTCATCAGGCGCTGGGTGATCAGGTCGGGGTATCGGCGGTTGGGCGCGGTGGAATGCGTGTAGTCCTTCACGGCGAGGCCAAAGTGCCCGGCACCATCCTCGTGCGGGCGATCCACCACGTACTCGCCTGGGCCGAGGAGCTTGATGACGGAGAGCGACAGGTCAGGGAAGCGAACCGGGTCGGCTGCCCGGCGCGCGGCCAGGAAGTCGGCCAGCGCGCGCGAATCGGGGTTGGGCGGCAGGCGCACGCCGTAGGTCGCCGCGAGCGCCTCGATGCGGTCCCACCGCTCGGGAGACCGGACCACGCGACGGATCGAGGGGAAGCCTTTCGCCTCGAGGAACCGCACCGTCGCGCTGTTGGCTGCGATCATGAAATCCTCGATGAGGTCGCGCGCGCGGTTGTCGTGTTCCTCGGCCAGGTCCTGGACGGCATTCCCGTCGAAGACCGGCCGCGTTTCGATCGTCTGGAAGTCGAGGGCGCCGCGTTCGAGGCGCGACTGGCGCAGGCGGCGGGCGACCTCGTCCTGCGCCCGCACCTGCTCGGCCATCCCTGGCACGGCCGCCATCGGCTGCGGCATCGGTCCCTGGCCCTCGAGCCACGCGGCCACGCTGTTGTAAGCCAGCTTGGCGCGATTGCGGACCACGGCGCGGTAGACGGTCGATTCAATGGTCGAGCCGCCCGCGTCGATGACCAGGTCCGTGACGACCGCACGCCGGTCCTCGCCGAAGGCCAGCGAGGTCAGGTTGGTCGAGAGCCGCTCGGGAAGCATCGGGAAGATCGCAGCCGGAGTGTAGACGGACGTCGTGTTGTGGCGCGCGTAATCGTCGATGCCGCCCCCGGGCTCCACGAGCGCGTCCACGTCCGCGATGGCAATCAGGATGCGCCCCCCCCCGGTGGCCTGCAGTTCCGACACCGAGAGCTGATCCAGATCGCGCGAGTCGTCGTTGTCGATCGAGCACCACAGCAGGTCGCGCAGATCGCGCACGTCTGAGGGAACAGGCTCGCGCGTGGCTTGCTGGCCGGGCGCGCCGGTCGAGGGTTCGTCGGTCGCTCGCGCCCGCTCGGCCTCGGCGAGCGCGGCGGGTGAAAAATCAGGCCGCAGCCCGTAGTCCACCATCGCCTGCCTGGCAATCTGCTTCAGGAGTTCGCGATGGTCGTGCGCCTCGTGCGTCGTATCGTTCATACCAGTGATCCTACTCCGTGACGGCCGACTCCCGCTGCACGCGTGATCCACCCGTCTCCGTTCTCCGTGCTCTCGTGTCCTCCGTGGTGGTCCGTCCGAGGATTCACTTCGTGGTGAATCGCGCCAGGTTGCCGCCGGGGCCCCCGTCTGGCGTCAGGCCTGCTACTGCAAAGATCTCCGCCTTGCTCCAGCCCTTCTTCGCCAGCTCCAGATAAAGCGCCCGGTGCGCCTGCACGGTGCCCGCCGGATCGACGCGCATCGACACCAGCAGGTTGGTGCTGCTGCCCAGGGCCGTCCGAAGCGCCTGAAGGTTCGAGGCGCATGCGGACACGTGGTCGGGAACGCACTCGAGCGCGAAGGCGCCATCCTTCGCCTTCACCTGTCGCGCGGCCGCTTCGTCCGGCCGCGCGATCCCGCTGACGAGGACCGGCCGGGAGGCGATCGCGAGCACGTCCGCAAGGAGCGTCGGCGTCGGGCGCACGAGATTCGGCGTGACAGCCATCTCCTCCAGGGCCTTCATCCCCGCCTTTCCCTCGACCGTCAGCCCGCCCTTCACCCACACTCCATCGTCGGCGCCAACGTCCACTCGCGCGACGTCGAGCGCGGCGGCCGCGGCCTGAAGCAGGGCCAGGTTGCCGCCGACAGCGCCAGCATTCACGCCGAGAAACAGCCGCGGGGGTGCGTCCGCGGATTCGCCGGACGCCTCGACGCCCTGCCCTCTCTTCAACGCGCCAATCGCCTGCACGATCTCTGCCTGCAGTTCGCGCAGCGTCTTCGCCCCTATGGTCCGCCAGCCATTGGGCGCCTGGCCGCCGATGTCGGGGACCGCAAAGCGCAGCGCGTCGCACGCCTCGCGCCGGCCGGGAACGGGGAGCGCTGCCTCGATCTCGTTGGCGAGGTTGAACGCGGCCTGCAGGACGAACTGGCCGACCGTTGCGAGCAGCGCGGGCTGGATCTTCGCGGGCACGTCCGCCGAGTCGTGATAGTCGGGGTGGCCGTCTCCGCCGCTCGTCAGGAGGGCGATCGAGTCCACGCCGTGCTCGAGGAAGGACGCGTAGTCGCTGCCGCCAGGCCCGCTAATGTCGGGCCTGACCACCTTGGCGATCTCTGGAAACTGGTCGCGCATCATCACGGTGAAGATGGCCGGGAAATCGCGCGCCCCGTTCGCGTCGATCCTCGTGCCGAGACCCACCATGTCCATGTTGATGTACGCGACCACCCGCTCCATCGTGAGGCCACCTGGTGGCGAGGCCGTGAAGCGGCGGGAGCCGTGGTGACCGTTCTCTTCGCCGCACCACAGGGCAAAGACCACGGTGCGCCGGGGCCTGATGCCGGCCGTGGCGAACATCCGCGCGACCTCGAGGGTCACGGCGGACCCGGACGCGTTGTCGTCCGCGCCGGGGTGCACCAGCCCGCTTCGAAAGCCGAGGTGATCGAGGTGCGCGCCGACCACCACAACCTGGCCCTTCAGCGTCGGATCCGATCCTTCGATTTTCGCCAGCACATTCCGCGACTGGTTGTTGCCGTAGGTCTCTCCGTAGCGCACCACCTCGTCGAATCCCTTGACGCGGACGCGCGCGAGGGTGGATTCAGACCGGGGCTTCTTCTGTTGAATGGCTCGGCGAACCCGGTTGATGCGGTCGATGAACCCCACCCCAGACTCCTGCGCATCGCGCATCATGACGGCGCGAAACAGGTGCGGATCGGAGGCCAGGACAACGACAAACGGGCGCGTGAACGGTGAGGGCTGGACCGAGGGGTTCGGTTTCGGCTGCGCGAGCCGCGCCTGGGGATCCCCGTCGCACAGGACGATCGCCGCGGCACCCTTCCGGTAGGCGGTCGTCATCTTGGCCAGCGCCGTGGACTCCTCCGTCCACGACTCGACGGGACCGGCGTTGAGCGGCGGATCGGGCGGGAAGGCGGTCAGATCGGGGGGCGCGTCTTTCGGCGAGCCGGTCAGCGCGAAGACGACTTTCCCTGTGACGTCGAGGCCTACATACTCGTCGAGCCCCCTGGCCGGCGCGGAAATGCCGTATCCCACGAACACAGCGTCCGCGGTGACGTCCACCGCGCCCGTTGACACGGGGTCGATGGTGAAGTCGCCCTCCTTGAAGGAGAATGGGCGGCCGTTGACCGCCAGCGCGGGCATCCCCGTCGTCCAGGTGAAGTCCGCGCGCGGGCCGACGATCGGCACAAACTGGAAGAACGTGCCAGCGTCACCTGCCGGCCTCAGGCCCCACTCGCTGAAGCGGCCGGCGGCCCACTCGGTCGCCCGGTCGAACCCCGGCGTCAGCGTGCGTCTTCCCTGCCATCCGGGTGCCGCGAGCGTGGTGACGTAGCCATGGATGATCGCGCCGTCCACGGGCGTCTTCAAGGTCTGCGCCGATACTGCCGGCGCCAGGATGGCGGTTCCGAGGACGAGCGCGCACGCCTGCCGTTTCATCACGAATGCCTCCGCGAGCGGAATGATACACTCTCCGGCCATGCCGATTCCTGCCGACCCCGGCATCGCGCGTGCTGGCGCTTCAAGACCTGGCCCCAGGACGGTGAGGACGGTGTGCCCGCGGAACTGCTATTGCACGTGCGGCATGGTGGTCACGCATGAGCAGGGTCGCATCACCCGCATCGACGGCGACCCGGAGAACGCGGCCACTCGGGGCCACGTCTGCCTGAAAGGGATCAGCTACGCGCGCCGCGTGACAACCGAATCGCGGCTGCTGCACCCGATGAAGCGGCAGCCGGACGGCTCGTTCGCGCAGGTGTCGTGGGACGAGGCGCTCGGCGATATCGCGTCGCGGCTCGAACGGCTGCGGCGCGACCGCGGGCCGGAGTCCGTTCTGTACTACGAGGCGTCGGGCAGCCACGGCGCGCTCGGCCGGCTGGCTATGGCCTTCTGGCACCAGTTCGGCGGGTGCACGCTGACCTACGGCGACCTCTGCTGGCCGGCGGGGCTCGAAGCCACGCGCCTGACGTACGGCGCCAACCTGCACAACCATCCACGTCACACGGCCGCAAGCCGGTTCGTCCTGCTCTGGGGACACAACCCGGCGGAGACCAACGTTCACCAGATGCGGTGGGTCCACGATGCGCAGGAGCGCGGCGCCATCGTCGCGCTCATCGATCCGCGCAGCACGGACACCGCGGACGCGGCCGATGTCCACCTCCAGCCAAGGCCAGGAACGGACGCGGCCCTGGCGCTCGGAATTGCGCGGGTGATTGTCGATTCCGGGCTCCATGACGCAGCGTTTCTCGAGCGGCACGCCGTCGGAGTGGATCGCTATCTCGATCGGCTTCGCGAATACCCGCTCGAGCGCGTGGCCTCGATCACCGGTGTTCGCGCGTTGGAGATCGGACGCCTTGCCCTCGACTACGCCCGGCTCAAACCGGCACTCCTCGTCGCCGGCTTCGGCTTGCAGCGTCATCACCACGCGGGACAGACGATGAGAGCGGTGTCTCTGCTGGCGGCGCTGACGGGCAACATTGGCGTAGCGGGCGGCGGATGGCAGTATGCGAACCTGAACAGTCACTGCCTGCAGGATCCGCCGCTGCCGCCAGAGCCGACCTCCGTTCGACGGGCGATCCCCGTCTCGCGCCTCGGTCCGGCGCTCGGCGAACTCGACGCGCCCCGTGTGGCGGCGGCGTGGGTCGAGAAGGGCAACCCTGCCAGCCAGAATCCGCGGTCCCTTCTCGTGCGCGAGGCGCTCGAGCGGCTCGACCTGCTCGTGGTCGTCGATCAGTTCATGACCGACACGGCACGGCTGGCGCACTACGTCCTTCCCGCAAAGACGATGTTCGAGGAAGAGGACCTGGTCACCGCCTACTGGCATCCGTATCTGCAGCTCCGGGCGAAGCTCTGGGACCCGCCTGGGGAGGTGAAGACCGAGACGGAGATCTGGCGGTTACTGTCGGAGCGGTTCGGGTTCGACACGCGGTATTTCCCGTCCGGCGACGAGGAGACGCGGCAGCTGCTGCTGAAGATGCTGCCGGCTCGGCCGCAGCAGTCCGAGGCGGTGGCTCAGGACTCGCAGTCTGTGCTCTTTGATCTGCTGTCCCGCCAGCCCGTCGATCCCACCGGCGACGGCGACATTGCATTCGCCGATCTCCGATTCCCGACCCCCTCTGGGAAGATTGAGTTCGCCTCGGAGGAGGCCGCGCGGCTGTGGGGTGTCGACGCGGTGCCAGAGTACGTTCCGCTCGATGAGGGACATGAATCATCGCTCGCCTCGCGGTATCCGCTGCAATTGCTGTCGTGCAAGACGCGCGACCGGATCCACTCTCAGTTCGGCAATCTCGACTGGGTACAGGAGATCGAGCGTCCTCATCGGCTCGACATGCACCCGGTGGATGCGGCGGCGCGCGGCCTCTCGGAGGGCGACGAGGCCGTCGTGTGGAATGACCGTGGCCGCATCGCGCTGGCCGTGCGCCTGGATGAGGGCCTGCGCCCGGGCGTGGTGCACGTGCTGGAGGGGCGCTGTCACAACGGCGATCCCGACATCAACCAGTTGACCGATGCCGGCGTGACGGACATCAACCACGGGGCGACGTTCTACGAATGCCTGGTGGAGGTGGCGCGCAGGGGCGGTCAACACGTGCGGCGACAGGCGACGCCGCCAGCGGCGCCCTCGGCGGTCGTCGCACGTCCCGAGACGTCTATCGCGAAACCGTTGGAAGCCTCAACGCCGCGAAGCGGCTTCCTCCTCGATCTCGGCCGCTGCGTCGGCTGCGGCGCGTGCGTGCTGGCGTGTCGCCTGGAGAATGGGTGGTCGTCGGAAAACCCGTGGCGCCGCGTGCTGCCGCTCAACCTCAGGCGTCGGCCGGGCGGGCCCACCTATTTCCTGTCGGTGGCCTGTCACCACTGCGAGAAACCCGCGTGCCTGGCCGCGTGCCCTTCGCGCGCCTACGAGAAGCGCGCCGATGGCATCGTGGTCCATCACGAGGAGCGCTGCATCGGGTGCCGCTACTGCGAGATGGCCTGCCCATTCGGCGCACCGCGCTACGACGCCGCGAAGGGCGTGATGACGAAGTGCCACTTCTGTCATCACCGCCTCGATGCCGGCGACCAGCCCGCGTGTGTCGCCGCCTGTCCGACCGAGGCGCTCCGCGCGTGTCCCGATGCGGAGCCGCGCACAGGGTCGCAGCCGCTCATCCCTGGATTCGCTGACCCGGCGGGCTGCAGCCCGAACATATGGTTCGTCGAGCCACGCGGCCGACGCCGTGCCGCGCTCTACGAGCGCCTGCGTGCGCGCCTGCGATGGACCCCGTAATCAACCACGAAGGCCACAAAGACACACGGAGGCGTGCACGCTCAAGGCTTCAACGCGGCCGGCGCCTGCGCCAAGCGCAGACGCCCTGGCCGGCGGCCTCGCGGCGGGGGTGAAGCCCGTACCTCGAGCCGACCCGGACTCCCGCCCTCTCGTCGTCCTCCGTGCTCTTTGTGACCTCCGTGGTTGGAATTCGGACCGGTACCATCCGTCGTGACTGGCGGTATGATGCTGCCGAGGCATTCTTCATGAACACCGGCCCTTCGAACCCCGCGGCGAGTGCGTTTCACGACTGGTCGCTCGTCGTCTTCACGACGCTGGCCATCATGGGAGCGGGGTTGCTGACGACGCCGCTGATCGCCTGGCTGGTGTCGGGCACGCCCGCCCCGGCGGCGGGCGCCGTTCGCTGGGGCGCGCTGTTGCTCGGCGCCGGCCTGCTGGTCTCGCTCGCGCACCTTGGCCGGCCGCTACGTGCACCGCTGGCGCCGCGCGGGATTGGCCGCAGCCGGCTGAGCGCAGAGGTCGTCGTCGCGGGGCTCGCGCTGGTGCTCGGCATCGTCACGGCCATGCTCCCGTACGTCTCGCCGGTGCTGGACCTGGCGACCGCGGCAGCCGCGATCGCGTTCCTCGCGACGCTGGGTCTTGTCTACAGCCTGCCCGGTCAGCAGACGTGGCGCGGAGCCGTCGTGTGGATGCCGCTCAGCAGCGGCCTCGGGTTCTCGGCGGTGGCGCTGGCGGGAATATGGGGCGATTCGGTCGTCGCCGTCGGCGCCGTCGCGGCGGTCGCTCTGGCCGCAGACACGGCGCTCCTGATCGTGCGCCGCCTGTCGCTGGCCTGGCCCCGCACGGAGTTGGCGCCCCGGTATCCGACGCTCTTCGCCCGCCGCCAGTGGCTGCTGGCCGCGCGCTTCGCGCTGGTGGACATCCTGCCCGGCTGTTCTCTTCTGGCCGGCCTCTCGAAGGGCGCGGCGGGCCTGCTGGCGCTCGGCATCCTTGTCGATCGCCTCGGCTTCTACGGCTTTGCCTCGCAGCACACCACGGAAGCCGAAGTGGAACGCGTCGAAGGCATCATCGGGTCGCGGGCCTGAAGGCCCGCGCCACACCTGCGCGCACGCTGTCCGCTGCCGGCTGCCTTCTTTGCACGCAAAAACAGTCTCAGCCCCTTGCAGTCACCTGCACAAACGGGGACGCTTGTCCTGCTCGAAATCGAGCGGATAGTGACCGGGTCGGCGCCGAGAGCCGAAGGCCGGAAGCCGAAAGCCGTCTGCGGAGGCGTCCCATGTGGTGTCGCGATCCGTTTCTCTCGTGCCTGAAAGAATTCGGCTACTCGGTGGTGCGCCTGCCGATGGCCGATCTCGCACCGCTCCAGCTCCTGATGGAGACCGGGCGAGATCTCGAGCGTCTTGGGACTCTCTCCACCGTCCTGACTCCCGCCCCGCACGTCGGCCTTCCGCGGATCAGGCGCGGCCTGCCCGCGCCGTCGATCTCGGGCCGTCGCACCGGCAACCTCGACGTCAGCGTTGGCCTGTCGCTGCTCTCCGGCGTCATTGCGGCGATGGGCGGCTCGCCGATCGGCCTCGACGACACCTACCGTCTGGCCCACACGATCACGTTCGAGTTCAGGGATGTCACCGAGGACAGCGTGGAGGTGGTGGACCTCGATCAGTACCTGTCCGGCGCGCGCGTCAGCCGCCCGTCGTCGCACGTGGCCGCCCTCCTCGACGCCGACGACCTATACGTGACGACGGCCGTCGTGAAGAGCCGGACGCTGACGGTGGAGGCGCGCGACGAGCGTGGCGGCTCTCTCTCGGTGCAACTGCCCGCGCTCGAGCACGTGACGGATGGTCGGGTGGCGATCACTCATGCCGGCGACGACTCGTCGGCCATCGTCTACACCGGCACCGCGCCGCTGGGCTTCGGCTTCCGGGCGGTGCGGCTGTTCTACGACGCTGGACGCTACTCGGCATTCCAGGCGCTGCCGGCAGGAGAAGCGGCGCTCAGCCGGCAGCCGCGGGTTGCCGACGACTTCCGCTCCTGCGGAGCCTTTGCCAGGCTTCGCACACATCGGGCCTGAGCTGCTCTCTCGTCTGGGCCGGCGGGTGCTCGGCGGCCGTGAGGCCGCGGACGCGAACCGGACTGTCGCGCCGCCCTTCGACGTGGCTCAGGGCGTGGTGAGCCTGTCGAACCACGGGCTCTGCTTCGGCAGCACTCGCAAGTCGCCCGTGAGGCCAGTCCGGTCCACGCCCGCCCCTTGTGGGCCCGGCGCCCTCGCTGGCCGGTGAGACGGCGAACGCGGGCCGGACCGCTGCGCCGGGCTCCGCGTCGGGGGACCTCGCAAGTCGCCCTTCGCATCGGCCCGGCCCACGCCCGCCTCTCGTGGGGCCGGCGCCTGTGGTGGGACAGCGGCAACCGGGGGCGGGAGGTATTGTCGGCTCAGATGCCGGTGGGGCTTGCGCCTTCGGCTGCCTGCCCCGCTCCACCGCGGAAAAGTGGTTGTCATGTCTGCGAGCGTCCGTTAGACTGCTAAAGATCGGGTGGTCCGGACCGTCGTGGACACCCGTGGGGATGGTGCTCGTGAAAGGTGACATGGAACCCCCAAGTTGCAGCGATTCGCTTTTTGACACGGCCCGCGCCCTGCGCACCGTCGCGCCGGGCGACCACTCGGAAGCTGCCCAGAGCCTGCGGCCCTAGGTCTCACTCCAGGCGCATTCCGAGCCGGGTCACAACCTGGCAGAAGGGAATGTGCCGAATGATCCTCTCGATCTTCAAGCACACGACTGCGCTGATCCGGCTGGCCGCGGATCCTCCGCTTCGCGTCTCTCGCGCCCGAGGTTTACGCGCGTGAGCTCTGCGAGGGTTGCCCCATGTTCTGGATCAGCAAATTCATCCACTACCTGAACCGTTTCCGGCGACGGCTGATCGTCTTCTTCGCCGTCCTCGGACCCGGGATCATGGTGATGGTTGCCGACAATGACGCCGGCGGGATCTCCACGTACGCCGTCACGGGGTCGAAGTACGGCTTCTCGCTGCTCTTCATCTTCATCCTGCTCGTCCCGATGGCGTACTACGTCCAGGAGATGACGGTGCGGCTGGGCGCCGTCACCAAGCGCGGGCACGCCGAGGCGATCTTCGAGGGGTTTGGCCCGTTCTGGGGCTGGATCTCGCTGGCCGACTTGGCCGTCGTCAACTGGTTCACGCTCGTGACCGAGTACATCGGGATGACGGCCGCGGCCAGCCTGTTCGGCATTCCGCCCTGGGTAACGGTGATTGTCGTCACCGGTATCCTCTTCGCGATCGTGCTGTCGGGCGAGTACTGGACGTTCGAGAAGCTCACGCTCCTCTTCTGCCTGCTCAACCTCGTCTACATCCCCGCGGCCTTCTGGGCGATGGAAACGCCGACCGCCCCGGCGTGGTCGGAGGTGGCCGAGGGGTTCTTCCGGCCTGGCGCGCTCAGCTTCTCCCCCGAACTGCTGTTCGTGGTCCTCGCCAACATCGGGACGACGATCGCGCCGTGGCAGATCTTCTTCCAGCAGAGCGCGGTCGTGGACAAGGGACTCGACGTCAAGGACATCACCTTCGGGAAGTGGGACACGCTGGCCGGGGCGATCCTGACGTGCGGCGTGGCGGTGTTCATCATCATCGCGACGGGCGCGGCGTTCTTCTACCATCACCCGCCGATCGTGATCGAGGACGCGCGGCAGACGGCCGAGGCGCTGGCGCCGCTGCTGCCGCACGCCGAGGGGGTGTGGGCGCGCCGCCTGTTCGCGATCGGCCTGTTCGACGCCGGCTTCCTCGGCGCGCTCTGCATCTCGCTCTCCTCGTCGTGGGCCGTCGGTGAGGTGTTCGGCTGGGCACACTCGCTCAACAACAGCGTGCGCGACGCCCCCTGGTTCTACCTGCTCTACCTGGTGATGCTGCTCACGGCCGGCGCCGTCGTCCTCATTCCCAACGCGCCGCTCGTGACGATTACGATGTTCGTGCAGGTGGTGGCCGTCACACTGCTGCCGTCAGCGCTGCTCTTCCTACTGCTACTCTTGAACGACCGGCCGCTGATGGGCGACTACGTCAACACACGCTGGCAGAACCTCGCGAACGGCGCGATCGTCGCGATCGTCATCCTGATGTCCACCGTGCTCGGCATCACAACCCTGTTCCCGACGCTGCTGGAATAGGAGGGGCCCATGGTCAACTTGCCGAAGAACCTGCCGCGTTCGAACGAGCCGCCTGGCAACCCGCCGACGCATTCTTTGGGCAGCGCGATGCACTTCCTGCATTTCTCGCAGCTGCTCAAGCGGCCGGTGGTCGCCGGGTCGATCCGGGATCGGATCGGCCGCCTGACGGACCTCGTCTTCACGCAGCTGGAGCCATTCCCCGAGGCCGCAGGGATCTTCCTCGATCACGGCTGGGGCAAGCCGACCGAGTTCGTGCCGTGGGACAAGGTGGTGAAGATCGAGGGCGATGCGATCTTCGTGCAGCCGGCGCCTGGCGGCGCGTATCAGCCGTTCGTGGACCAGCCGGGCTGGATCATGGTCGACAAGCACCTGATGGGCCGGACGATCCTCGATATCGACGGCCGCCGGATCGAGGTGGTCAACGACGTGCGGTTCCTCGAGTCGCACGGCCGGCTGCTCCTCGTGGACGTGGACCTGTCGTTCAACGGGTTCCTCCGGCGCTGGGGACTGGGCCGCGTGACGAAGTCGGGCGACAAGCTGGTGTCGTGGAAGTACGTGCAGCCGCTCTCGCTCGAGGACGCGATCCCGACCGATCGCCTGAAGCTGTCGGTCACCCGCAGCCAGCTCCAGGACCTGCCGGGCGAAGACCTCGCCGACGCGCTCGAGGAACTGTCGGGCAAGGAGCAGCAGGCGCTCTTCTCGGCCCTCGATCCGGAGAAGGCGGCGGAGACGCTGACCGAGGCCGAGCCGCGCGCGCAGCGGCAGATCATCGAGGACTTGGGCCCGGACCAGGGGCGAGCCATCTTCGACAGGATGACCGTGCTGCAGCTGGCCAACCTGTTTGCATCGCTGCCGCAGGAGAAGATGCGCGAGGTGAGCAGCTGGCTGGGGCCGGTGCGCGCCAAGGCGGTGCAGAACCTGCTGACCCAACGGGAAGCGACGGCGAAGGACATGATCTCGTCGGGCTTCATCGCGCGGCCCGCGACCGCGAGGGTCGGCGACGTGCTGGCGCAGATTCGCGGCGCCCGGTACGAACCGCGCAGCCTCTCCTATCTCTATGTCGTGGCCGAGGAAGCGCCGGTTCTGCAGGGCGTGGTCGATCTGCGCGACCTGGTGCTGGCCACCGATGACACCACTCTGGCCGACATCATGATTTCCCCGGTCGTGGCGGCGCAGGAGAACGACCTGCGCGATGACCTCGAGAAGATGTTCGAAAAGTACGGCTTCGGGATGATTCCGGTCGTGGACGACCAGGACCGCCTGTTCGGGGTGATCCGCTACAACGACATCATGAAGGGGCCGGAACTGAATACGTAGCCGGGAAGGCGGAGGGCGGGAAGGCGGAGGGCGGGCCAGTGTAGCGCGGGGTTTCAGCCCCGCGATCGGGGGAGACAATGCCGCGGGTGAAGCTGAATCGAACGGCGAAAACCGTCTTGTGGTCACTACAGTTCTACCTGGTCATCCTCCTGATCCTCATCCTCGTCCGCTTCCTGCGGGTCCTGTAGCGAAGCTCCGCCTCAAACCGCCGAGGGTCGCCCCGCGACGTCCGGCGGATCTTCGCTAATAGCGTGCGGGCGCCGCCTCGCCCTGTTGGCCACCTTCAGCAACTCGAACCACACAATACTCGCCGCGCCGACGCCCACGCACGATAGCACAGCGGCCACCGAGAGCCGCGAGAACCGGAACACCTCGCGCAACGCGGGCACGTACAACGCGCACGCGAGAAAGGCGGCGGCGCCGCCCGCCACCCACCACAGCGCCCGGTTCGGCGAACCGAGCCGCGAGACGATCGTCTGCGACCAGGATCGATTGGCCAGGATCAACCAGATATTGGCGACGATCAGCGTCGTGAACGACAGCGTCCGCGCCTCCTCCTCGCCGTAGCCGCCAGTCTGGGCAAACGCGAACACACCCGCCACGGTGAGGAGGACCACCACCCCCTGGAGCAGGCTCACGCCGAGCGTCTGGGCGCCGAACAGGCGTTCGCGTGAGTCGCGGGGTGGACGCTGCATGACGTCCGCCTCTTCGCCCTCGGCCTCGAACACGACCGAGCACGCCGGGTCGATGATCAGCTCGAGAAAGACGATGTGGACCGGCAGCAGCGCAAGCGGCCAGCGGAACAGCACGGGGATGAGCGACATACCCGCAATCGGCACGTGGATCGCGAAGATGTAGGTCATCGCCTTTTTCAGGTTGTCGAAAATTCGGCGACCGAGGCGGACCGCCTGCACGATCGAGGTGAAGTCGTCGTCCAGCAGGACGAGCGAGGCCGCCTCGCGCGCGACATCGGTGCCGCGCCCGCCCATCGCGATGCCGATGTGCGCGGCCTTCAGCGCCGGCGCATCGTTCACGCCGTCGCCCGTCATCGCCACGATCTCGCCGTTCGCCTTGAGCGCCTCGACCAACCGCAGCTTCTGTTCCGGCACGACGCGCGCGAAGATGCTGGCGGTCTTCACGCACTCGCACAGCTCGGCGTCGCTCATCGCGTCGAGCTCGGCGCCGGTCACCTCATGGTCGGCGCGCAGCCCCACCTGGCGGCCGATGTTCCGCGCGGTCCCGGGATAGTCGCCGGTGATCATCACCACGCGAATCCCGGCGGTGTAGCACTCGCTCACCGCCTCGACCGCCGTCGGCCGCACCGGGTCCTCGAGACCGACGAGGCCGAGCAGCTCGAACGAGAAGTCGTGCTGTTCGCCCGGCAGGGCCTCGGGCCGGAAGGTCGCCCGCGCCACGCCCAGCACCCGCAAGCCGTCCGCGGCCATCGCCGCGACGTCCGCCAACAACGCCTGCGCCCGCCGATCGTCGAGGTGACAGAGATCGGCAATCGCTTCCGGCGCGCCCTTGGCGGCGATGACGTAGTCCGCGGTCTCGCGCGATTTCCATACGTGCGACATCGCCAGCAGGTGTTCCGAGAGCGGATACTCGCGGACCAGCGTCCAGTCGTCGTGGAGGTGCTCGGATTGCGCCAGGTAGCGCTCGCCAAGCTGCCTGAACGCCTTCTCCATCGGGTCGAACGGATCGCGATGGCTCGCGAGAATGGCGAACTCCACGGTCTCGTGAAGCGGCTCCGGGAGTTCCTCGCGATCGGCGCGGACCTCGTGGACCTGGTTCGAGGCGCAGATCCGCCGCACGGTCATCTGGTTGAGCGTGAGCGTGCCGGTCTTGTCCACGCACAGCACGGTGGCCGCGCCGAGCGTCTCGATCGCGGCGACACGGCGCGTGAGCACGTGGCGTCGCGACAGGCGCCACGCGCCCAGCGCGAGGAAGATGGTGAGGACCACCGGGAATTCCTCGGGCAGCATCGCCATCGCCAACGTGATCCCGGCGAGCAGCCCGCGCAGCCAGTCGCCGCGCGTGAGCGCGTAGACCACCACGACGACGATGCAGAGCGCGGCGCCGAAGAGGGCCAGGCGACGGACGAGCAAGCGCGTCTCGCGCTCGATGGCCGTCGCCTCCGGCACGAGCGTCTGGAGGGCGCGGCCAATCTTGCCCAGCTCCGTGTTCAGGCCGGTCGCCCGGACCTGCGCGACACCCTGGCCCTGGACGACGAGGGTCCCGGAGTAGACGCGGGGCTGATCGTCGCCGCCCGGGCGCAGATGATCCGCGGCCGGCGACCCCGACGCACGTTTGCGCACGGGCGCCGATTCGCCCGTCAGGAGCGATTCGTCCACCGACAACCCCGTCGATTCCAGCAGCACGGCGTCGGCGGGGACGCGGTCGCCTTCGGCGAGCATCACGAGATCGTCGCGCACCACCTCGCGACCGGGGATCCGGTCCCGCCCTCCGTTCCGGATGACGAGGGCGCGCGGGCTGGACAGATCGCGCAGCGCCTCGAGCGCCCGCTCCGCCTTGCGCTGCTGGTAGAACGTGATGCCCATCACGACGAAGACGAACGCGAGCAGCAGCACGCCCTCGGTCACATCGCCGACCGCCAGGTAGATGGAGCCGCTCGCCACGAGCAGCAGGAACATCGGCTCGCGCACGACCTCGAGCGCAATCGCCAGGAGGTTGCGCGGCTTCGACGTCGGAAGCTCGTTGTAGCCGTCCGAGCGGAACCGTTCGGCCACCTCCGCGTCCGACAGGCCGACGGCGGTCGAGAGGTCGAAGATCGGCACTGGCGTTGGCATGGTGCGGCTCTCGGCTCTTGGCGGTGTCCGGCTTGCGGCTCGCGGCTTTCGGCTCGCGGCCCTGTCTGCTTCGCCGTCGGCTGTGGGCTGCAAGCTGCCTGCCGTCCGCCTTCCCGCGGGCGACCGGCCGGTCGCCCCTACGGCGTGTCTGCAGCCTGCTGCCAGCTCTCCGCTATTCCTCGTCTTCTACCTTCTGGCTTCCGACTTCTAACTTCTATCTTCTATCTTCTGCCTTCTTCTTCAGATACTTGTCGTACCAGCCCAGGATGCGCTGCTCGAAGTCGATGCTCTCAGCCGCGCTGTTGAGCGGGCGGTGGGCGCCGTTCGCGTAGCGCACCCACTCCACCTCCTTGCCGAGCCGCCGGAGCGCGTAGTACATCTCGCGCGACTGGCTCGACGGCACGTTCGGATCCTGGTCGCCGGTGATGCAGAGCAGCGGCGTCTTGACGCGGTCGGCGTGCAGAATCCATCTCGATCACCCGGTTGGCGGCCGACGTGACCCCCTTGATCCACGCCTCTCCCGGGCGGGTCTGGATCAGGTTCACCGACGGATGGAAGACGGCGTACCCGTGGTTGGCGAGGAACGCGGCGCGCCCGTTGAAGCCGTTGTCGAAGAACGTCTCGTAGATCTCGAACATCGTCGGGTACTTCTGCCCCTTGACGTAGTTCACCGGGTACCGCAGGACGCCGTGGATCAGCTTCCCGTCCGAGTCGCGATACGACACCAGTTCCGATCGCGGCAGGGTGCGGCTTGCCGCAATCCACTCGTTGACGCCCGTCAGCCGGCGAATCTGCGCGAAACCGCTGTCGGCGGCGTACAACTCCGCTGGCTGATCGCCATCGCTGAGCGTGAACACGACCGTTCGCCCGTCGCGCGAGAACCGGAACCCGCCGAACAGCCGCGCATCCTTCACCAGCGATGTCATCTCGCCGTTCGCCACGTTGATCCGCACGAGCCCGCGCTCCCACGTGTCCCGCGCCGACCAGGTGGCAAAGAGGCCTTCGCCGTCGGGACTCCACCCGATGGGATCGATCTTCGGCGAGGTCTCTTCCTTGTCGGGATCCAGCGTCATCAGCGACCGCCGTGACCCGTCCCCGACCCGGATGGCGTACCACGCCTTCTTCGTCGTCGCCAGCAACACCGCCCCGTCGCGGCTGAAGGAGATCACCGAAAACTGCTCCTTCTTGTCCGGGTCGTCGGGCGCCGCAATCGTGCCGGCAGCTGGCGCGGGCGTCGATCCCGCCGTGCCGGGAGCCGCGGCGGGCGAAGGTGAGGCCGGCTTCTCGTTCACGTCCGATGTCAGGCTGCGCGGCCTGGCCTCGTCGATCACTATGAGACGCACCCACGCCGGGGCCATGTAGGTGGGGTCGCCATAGCGCGTGTTGTCCACCTCGGCGTTGTCTTGCAGCCGGCGGGCCGCGACGGCCACCTGCCGACCATCGTCAGACAGGTCGAGCACCGACAGCGTGGCCACCTTCAACATGTCTTCGGCGGTGAACGCGGCTTTCGACGTCGCCGCGGCCGGGGCTGGCGGTGCCTGGGCGATGAACACGGACGGCGAGGCGAGGAGGGCGAGCAACAGGAAGGCAAAAGTGCGCATGGATATTCCTCTCGGGCTGACGCCTGTAGGGGGCGATCGGCCGGTCGCCCCCTACAGGATGTGGTCTGGACAAGCGAAGGCTCCACGCCTACATTGTAATATGGAGTAGTGTCATCACCCCCATTGAGGAGCTTCCTTATGGCTCCCGCGCCGGCGGTAGACGAGACAGTCTTGAGACGCGCGCGTGCGGAATATCTCGAGATGCCTGGGCTGCGGCTGACCAGCGCACAGGCCCAGCGACTGTGGGGTCTGGACAGGCGGACGTGCGACGAGTTGTTGACGACGCTGACCAGCGTGCACTTCCTGGCCCGCACTCGGGATGGTTCGTTCGTGCTGTCGGCGTCCCGGATCTAGCTCGCACCTGGGGCTCGCAGGACGCTGGGGAACCCGTCCTGGCTGGACGATGCAGAGCGGAGAATGCAGGATGCAGGTGTATTCTGTATTCTCCATTCGGCATTGTTGACTTAGGCCGTCAGCGACCGCCCTGAACATCCCCAGCAGTTCGATCTGTGGGCTTGCCCAGTGAGAACGGGACGTCCGGCCTGTTTTTGCGTACAATCCCTGATGGCCTGCAGGCGATCGCGCTCGATGCGACGGCGAGGCAGGCATTCCTCACCCAGGCGCCCGTAGCTCAGGTGGATAGAGCACCGGCCTTCTAAGCCGGGGGTCGCAGGTTCGAGTCCTGCCGGGCGCGCCACACTCGCCAGATTCTGCACATTCCGTCCTCCCCCGGCGAGTTCAGGCCATCTTCGAGGGCCCGTGAGACCGGTCACCCTTGGGCTCAGTGAAGTACTCCGTGGCTTTTCCCTCGGGAATCGAGGTAATCGTGATGACGCACGATGACTCGAAACCCGCCAACCACCGGCCCATGCGAGATCCGCGGCCTTCGGTTACGGCTGCAACTCTCCCAGCTCGAGTTCGCCACCCTATTGGGGGTATCGGCGGAGACCTACCGCACCTGGGACTCGGGCCGGCGCGCCGTACCAGCGGCGTGGTTGGACAAAGCCCGAGAAGTGGCCGCGACCAACGACCCGCACCGGCTGTGGTCGTTGCCGGAACTGGCCACCGCACTCGGCGTCCACGTTCGCACCTTGCGAGCGGCTGCGCGACGTGGTCGCCTCGAGGTGATGTATATCAACCGTGTCGTGTTCCGGAATCCAGTCCCGAGGGCGACGGTGGCGTCTGGGCGGGCGTTCCTAGAGCGATACTACCGGCAGTCGTACTCTCGGTCAGCGCCGCAGCCACGGCCTCCTGAACAGACTCGCGTCCCGCCAGATTGTGCTCAGAGACTGCTGCACGTCCGGCAGACACTCGGGTTGACGCAGGCTCAGCTTGCCAAGCAGATTGGAGCGGCCGGGAAAGCGGTGGTCTATCAGTGGGAATCCCGAAAGCGAAGACCGTCACCGGTGTTCTGGAAGAGGATCGAACAACTGATGACGTTGGGAACGGGAGATGGGCTTGATGCGGCGGACGGCTTGACTACGCTGCCTTAGTGATCTGGACACGTCGCTCAAGCGCGGCCGCGCCGGTCTGACCGACATCTGACGCCTGCCCCGAGAGGAAGCCGCGCACCAATCTCACGAACTAGCCCCAGTTTACCAAGTTAGCCAGGCGGCAGTCGTTAAGTGATTCAGCACGCGTCGGTTAACGGGCTGGGCCCGTACGACCTACGGCTGCTGATATCGATCGAGCTTCAGCGCCGCGACCAGTTGCCGTTGGAGGGGTGTCAGCCGAGTGTACGAGAGGTGCGGCTCGCGAGCCCGGCCGGGGTAAACAAGGGCCACCTCCTTGATCTGGGAGAGCGTCTCCAAGATGTGCGTGATGCTGAGCGTGATCTGCTGCTGCGCCAAGGCGCGGCGCAGCAGCGCAGCCAAGAGCAGCGCCAGGACGCAGTAGAACGCGTGCACGCGGATCTTCTGGTCCGTCCAACGGCGCAGGGGGCGCCAGCTGACGAACTGCGGGTCTTTCATCCGTTTGAACGCGTCTTCGATGTGATATTGACTCCGATACGTCCGGACAATCTCCTCGTCCGACCAGCCGTCTTGGTCGGTGAAGAGGACGTTCTTGCCGAGCAACGTCTCCTGCACATGGGTCCAGGCTTGCTGGTCGACCTCGTACGTGAGCGCGAGCGTCGGGACGTCGGTGAGCGTCACGCGGACAAGGTCTTTGAGGTGACGCGCGTGAAGAATCTCGCGGACGTCCTTCTCGACGGCCGCCCGGGTGCGCCTCGCTCCGCGCGCGGGCGCGCTGAGGGCGTGTTGGAGGTCGGTGAGGCGGTGGGTGGCTTTGCGCAGTTCGCGAAGAATGGTCTCGCTTTGGGTGAGAAACAGTTCGGGATTGAAGGTGACCACGAGCGTGCGGTCGGCGCCCAGCACCACCTTGCGCGTCCGGTAGGCGCAGGTTCCCGCCAGATCCGCGCCGCCGAGCGCGTGAAACCGGTCGCGGGGCACGGCGAGCAGAACCGGGTGTTGCGCGGGGGACACCGATCCGACGAAGTGATAGGGCGTCTCATCGATGGCCCGTTGGTTGTCGAGGCTGTTGTTGCCTTTGTCGTAGACCAGCGTGATGCCGTCCACGTGCCGGGCGAACAGGCGATAGCGTTCGAGCAATTGGTCGGTGACGGACGCGAAGGTCGGCGCATCATGGGCGTTGCCGGCGTAGACGTGGTGAAACAACGGAAGATGAAAATCCCGCGTTACGAGCAGGGCCAAGCCGATCAGGCGCAAGTCGCTGCGCTTCTGCTTGCTCTTGCCGCGCTGGGCCAACGTCGAGGCGTCGTTGAAGCTGTCGATGAAGGTCGCAAAATTCGTTGTGTCGTAGAGCAAGCAACTCAGATCGACCTTGAAGTCCTTGATGAGGGTGGCGGTCAGGTCCTGCTCGATGGCGGCGATCTGGGGGGCATCGAGGTAGCCCATATGCTGCCAAAACCGCTGGCTGGTCAGCGCCGCGGCGGGCACCGGCAGCAGACGCCGGAGGCTGGTGCTCGCATACCACGCGGCGAAGCGGGCCTTGCTGGTGGGAGCCAGACACCGGTTCAACGCGGCCAGGGTGATGTAGGTACCGACACTGACGCCTTGCGCGCGCTTGCCGGCGTGGCGGTCGATCGTCGCGATCAGATCGAGCTGGGTCGTCAGGTCATACAGGGCGGCGACGGCCCCAAACTCGGCGAGCACAACCTCGCGAGGTTTGGCGGCGGGGGCCGCAGCATCGAGGGCCCCGACGATGGCCTCGGCCTTCCCGAGGTACTTCTGCCAGACGATCCGGGGCTTGCCCTCGACGCGCTGACACTCCCGCGCGTACCAGTACGGGTGGTTGCGAATGACCTTCTTGCACAGGCTCATGGACATGCATTAGGTCATACACCAACGAGTGTGGCGTTGTCAAGCGGTAGCGGAGCACAGCGATAATGACCGCCATATCTGGTGTACCGTGACACAACTGGCGACCGTCCAGGCCGGAGATGACGGCACGTGTGTTAGGTCATACCTAAGACGTGCGCTGCGCGCGTCGGTCACCTTGGGCGGCGATGACGACAAACCCTTGATTGAGACGAAGATACGGGCGGCGGGCGACGCGCAACACGCGGCAGCCGCCTCTACAACTTGGTAAGATCGGGCTAGGAGGTGACACTCAGCAACTTGGACCAAAGAGGAATCGCCAAGGACCCGCACGGCGATGACACCCGTGAAGGACGACCTCGGCCTGTTCACAGCCGGCCGGGCCCTACGGCAGAGATCTTCCGGTCGTACGATGAGGGACATCAACCGTGGTGTCCGCGATCACCGACCTCATTGACTGGAGATCGCGACCCCCGGCCTCTTGAACCGGCGATCAGGCGGTGTCAGGCCGGGAGTACCGGCTTCATGCCCGTACCAGAAACCCCTCGCGAATGGGCGTGCCGCTTCGCCCCAGTTCCCGTAAGAATCGTGGTCGCCAAATGGGATGCAGGATGTCTCAGCAATCAGTGGATTGGCGAGACGGCTGGACACGCGCCTACCGCTTCACGGGCACCTTCGTCTTCAGCTCCTCGAACCAGTTCAGCGCCAGACTTCGGGCGGGACCTCGTCCGCGGCGGCTCCCGAGAAGTCGTTCTATTGCAGGCCGCGCGGTCGATCTTCACCATGCGGTCTGCTCCGCAACCCCATCCACTCACCGCGCTTTCGCGTCCCGGTCGAGGACGTCCACCGTACGGGATTACGCCACACGCGGCCGATCGCCGTAGCACCCGGCGCGGCTTCCGTCGTGTAGTCCACACGGCCGCCCTGCCGCCGCACGGCGAATAGCGGCACCAGGGCGAGAGACCGCAACCAAGCCGTGTCACGTTCCGTCTGGCACTCAAACTTGCCGCCATCACCGCCGCCCTGATACATACCCTCCAGCTTCGCGCCCTGGACGCTTGCGTTCACGTGCAACAGCGTCCCGTCATAGTTGACATCGAACTCCAGCCGCCCTCCGCGCGCGCGTCCGTTCTGAACCGTTCTCCCATCCACATCCCCGCGCACCGCCTCACCCTCTTGTCGCAGACTCAGCCCGAACTCCTGCCCGCCGGGCTCGCGGCACGCCCATTGCCCATCCAATGTGTCATCGCGCGGGAGTTCCACTGGCAGCGCGTCAAAGAGTCCCGCCACCGGCACAGTGCGTTCGTGCCGCCGCCTCGGCTCGAGCGCAAAGAACGCGATCTCCTCCACGTCCGCCCACGCCTTGGCGGCCTCCACCCCCTTTCGCAGCAGGAATCGTCCGTCCTTCAACCGGTAGACCGCCACGGGCAGCGCCAGCCGGGGATCGTCGAGCGCCAGCCGGTACATCATCTGGTTGTAGTCGTAGGCGGGAATTCTCACCGGGTTCCCGGAAAACGTGTCCGAGACCGTCCCCTCGAAGTAGATCAGCCGTCCGCCCTCCTGGTCGAAGAATGGGTGATGCACCGGGTTATAGAACGTGTACTTATCGTGGGTCACCACCTTCCTGGCGTACACCCACGGCCCCGGCGGCGTGTCCGCCTCCGCGTACCAGATTTCCCCGTTGTCGACGAGCCCACGGTCCTCTTCGACAATCATCACCCATCGCTGCCGCCAGGCGTTCCACGCCACACTGCCCGCGGGCGCACGTCAGATTTGTGAGATGAGATCACGCGGCCTCCCGCCGCGCCGTGACTGACCGCCGTTCCCAGAAGTCTTCAAACCGTCCACTGAGCC
>Ga0209638_1000348_pt1 | contig 30518 bp, 29 predicted proteins | sample BarGraNGADG00211_FD_184490 | JGI IMG/M metagenome (GOLD analysis project Ga0209638, IMG submission 184490) | Arctic peat soil microbial communities from Barrow, Alaska - Barrow Graham LP Ref core NGADG0002-211 (SPAdes) (version 2) | ecosystem: Environmental > Terrestrial > Soil > Wetlands > Peat...
CCGAATGGCCATCCTCGACAAGATGGACGCGGTCATCTCGACCAGCCGCACCGAGATGAGCAACTACGCGCCGCGCATCATCACCATCAAGATCAACCCTGAGAAGATCCGCGACATCATCGGCAAGGGCGGCTCCGTGATCCGCAAGATCCAGGAGGAAACCGGCACCGAGATCAACGTCGAGGACGACGGCACGGTCCAGATCGCAGCAGTGTCAGGTGAGAACTCGCGCAAGGCGGTCCAGTGGATCGAGTCTCTGACCCGCGACGTAGAGGTCGGCGGGCTCTACCTGGGCAAGGTCACGCGCATCATGGGCTTCGGCTGCTTTGTCGAGATCCTGCCCGGCAAGGAAGGCCTCATCCGCATCGGCGAGTTGGCCGACTATCACGTCCCCTCCGTGGAGGACGTGGTCTCGGTCGGCGACGAGGTCATGGTCGTAGTGACCGAGATCGACCGACAGGGTCGCGTCAACCTGTCGCGCAAGGCCGCGATGCAGCGCCATCTGGCCCGCGTCGAGAGCTAAGTCGCCGGTACGCAACTAAGAAGAGGGCCGGCCCCGACGGGGTCGGCCCTCTTTCTATCCGCGTCTGGGCCAGGAGGGTGCGCTGGTATACTTCGATCTTCCAGGCCAAGTCACCTGAGTGGAGCCATGTCCCGAGAAGCCAAGCCACTGGTCGTCGCGGTCGTCGGCGCCACCGGCGTCGTCGGCAAGACGATGATCAAGATCCTGTCCGAGCGGAAGTTTCCTGTCGGGGAGCTGCGTCTGCTCGCTTCGGGGCGGTCGGCCGGTACGACCGTGACCGTGGACGGACGGACCCTGACCGTCGGCGAGGCAACCCCCGATGCATTCGAGGGAGTGGACATCGCGCTTTTTTCGGCCGGCGGCGACGTCTCCCGCCAGATCGCCCCCGAGGCGGTGAAACGCGGCGCCACCGTCATCGATAACTCCAACGGCTGGCGCATGGAACCGACCGTGCCGCTCATCGTCAGCCAGGTGAACCCCGACGACGGCGAGTGGCACGAGGGCATCATCTCCAACCCGAACTGCTCGACGATGCAGCTCGTGCCCGTGCTGATGGCTTTGCGCGACACCGTGGGTATCGAGCGGGTAGTCGTGGACACGTATCAGTCGGTCTCGGGCACCGGGGCCGACGCTCTCGTCGAGTTGGAGACGCAGGTCCGCGCCTATGCCGCCGGCGAGCCGAGAGTGGCCTCGGTCTATCCCCATCCGATCGCTTTCAACGTCCTGCCCGAGATCGATGTCTTCCTCGACAACGGCTACACCCGCGAGGAGTGGAAAGTCCTCACCGAAAGTCGCAAGATCCTCCACATGCCCGATTTGAGGCTCTCGTGCACGGCAGTCCGAGTGCCCGTCTTCGTCAGCCACTCCGAAGCGGTCCACGTCGAGACCACGCGGCCCATGAGCCCGCAGGAAGCCCGGCGCGCCTTTGCCGCAGTCCCCGGCGTCACGGTGATGGACGATCCGGCGACTCATCTCTATCCCATCGCCGAGCAAGCGGCGGGCACCGACGACGTCTATGTCGGGCGCGTCCGAACCGATCCGTCGGTGGAGCGCGGCCTCGCGTTCTGGGTCGTCAGCGACAACGTGCGCAAGGGCGCCGCGACCAACGCCGTCCAGATCGCCGAAATCCTGGTCGAGCGCGGCTGGGTCCAGGCCCGCTCGCGCCGCCCGCTGGCGAGCCCCGTCGGGGAGCCAACGTGACCGAAGCCGAGCGCCGGGCGGCGCTCGCTGCCATCGCGCAAGAAGTGGCCGTCTGCACTCGCTGCCGCCTGCACCAAACGCGAACCCGGGCCGTGCCGGGTGAAGGCCACCCCGAGACGGAGGTCATCTTCGTGGGCGAAGGCCCGGGCTTCAACGAGGACCGGCAGGGCCGGCCGTTCGTGGGTCAGGCAGGCGCCAAGCTCGATGCGCTGCTGGCCTCTGTCCAATGGCGGCGCGACGAGGTCTTCATCACGAACGTGGTGAAGTGCCGACCGCCGGAGAACCGCGATCCGGAGCCCGACGAGATTGCCGCCTGCGCGCCCTTCCTGACGCGCCAGCTCGAAGCGCTGGATCCGGCTCTGGTCGTGACTCTCGGCCGGTTTTCGATGGCCCGCTTCAGCCCCGGGGCGAGGATTGGGCAGGTCCACGGGACCTACCGGCCCGCCGATGCCGGCTCCGGGGCGCCCGAAGCCCTCGCCTACGCCATGTACCACCCTGCGGCGGCCCTGCACCAGGGATCGCTGAACGAGGCGCTCTTCCGGGACATGCAGGGCGTGCCGGCCGCGCTCCTGGAGGCTCGTGCGCGCCGGGCGTCGGCAGCCACGCCCCGGGCCCTGGCCGCCGCGGAAGCCCCGGCTGCCGCAGAGGCCCAGGTGGCCTCGGAAGTGGCCGGTGACGCGCCCCGACCGAACCAGGATCCGGGGCAGGCGCTCGAGGCGGAGCCGGCACCCGAGGCGGAGCCGGCACCCGAGGCGGAGCCGGCGCCGGGGATCGCGCCCGCAGCCGAAACTCGGCCAGCGGCGCAACTCCCGCTCTTCTAGGATGGACGCAACCGATCGGCCCTGCCACTCGAGTCGAAATGTTTGACGCTCAGACCCCGCTCCGGATCATCCCCCTCGGAGGCGTGGGGGAGATCGGGAAGAACATGTACGTGTTCGAGTACGGCGACGACATCGTCGTCGTCGACTGCGGACTCATGTTCCCCGACGAGGAGATGTTCGGGATCGACCTCGTCATCCCCGACGTCACGTACCTTCGGGAAAATCGCGAGAAGGTCCGGGCGTTCCTGATCACCCACGCCCACGAGGATCACGTCGGCGGGCTGGCCTACGTGCTGCCGTACTTCCCGGGCGTGCCGGTGTATGCGTCCACGCTGGCGCGCGGCCTGCTGGGCATCAAGATCAAGGAGCACAAGCTCAAGGACAATCCGCTGCTGCCGTTCGATCCGGGCGACTCGCTCCAGCTGGGCCCGTTCCGGTGCGAACCCTTCCGCATCAGCCACTCGATCCCGGATGCGATGGGGATCGCGCTCTACACACCAGTCGGAACGGTCGTCACGACCGGTGACTTCAAGTTCGACCACACCCCGATCGACGGGCGTCGCTCGGACTTCGCGGTCCTCTCGCGGCTGGGCGAAGACGGCGTCATCTGCCTGCTGTCGGACTCCACGCGAGCAGAGACGCCGGGCTACACGCTGTCGGAGCGGACCGTCGGCGAGGCTTTCCGCGAGATCATGGAGCCGCTCGACGGGCGGGTCATCGTGGCCACGTTCGCCAGCAACATCGCCCGAATCCAGCAGGTCCTCGAGGCCGCCCAGACGTTCGATCGGAAGGTGGCGGTCGTCGGGCGCTCGATGGAGCAGAACTTCCGGATCGCGACCGACCTCGGCTACCTGACGCACCCGCCCGGACAGGTCATCGGCAAGGACCAGATCGGCTCCACCCCTGCGAATCGCCTCGTCATCGCGACGACCGGCGCCCAGGGCGAACCGATGGCGGGCCTGGCCCGGATGGCGAACCGCGACCACCGCTTCGTGGAGATTCAGGCGGGCGACACGGTCATCGTCAGCGCCAGCCCGATCCCCGGCAACGAGGAGTACGTGGCGCGGACGATCGACAACCTGTTCAAGGCCGGCGCCAACGTCTACTACCACGCCATCAAGCACGCCCATGTCTCGGGCCACGCCAGCCAGGAAGAGCTCAAGCTGATGCTCGGGCTGACGCGGCCCAAGTACTTCATCCCGATCCACGGCGAGTTCCGAATGCTCGTCCACCATGGCCGCCTGGCCATCGAGACCGGTGTGGCGCCCGAGAACGTCTTCATCATCGAGAACGGCCAGCCGATCGAGTTCTTCGCGGACGGCACGGCTCGGCGCGGCGCGCCGGTGACTTCCGGTTACGTGCTCGTCGACGGCCTGTCGGTAGGCGACGTGGGGGAGGTCGTGCTGCGGGACCGACGGGCCCTGGCCAGCGATGGCATGTTCCTCGTCGTGGTCACCGTAGACAAGCAGACGGGCCGCGTCGTCACCCGGCCGGAAATCGTGACCCGGGGCTTCGTTCACGGCAACGAGCACGACCCACTGATGGATGGGGCGGTCGAACACATTCTTGCCGCCGTCGAGAGCCCCGGAGACCGGACCAGCGAGGTGGGCCTGCTCAAGAGCCAGATCAAGGACGAGGTCTCGCGTTATCTCTACGAGCAGACCCGGCGGCGTCCGCTCGTCTTCCCGGTGGTGGTGGAGGTCTAGCGATGCCTTCCCGTTCCGCCCCGGCCTCGGGCCGCTCGGGTCGATCCAGCACGGCCCGGACCAGCCCGACTCGGCGACGCCGCAACCGCCCGCACATTCCGCCTGACGCCGCGAGAGTCATCATCGGCCTCGTCTGCATGCTCCTGGGCGTGGCCACGCTAATAGCGCTGCTCTTGCCGAGCCAGGGTCGCCTGACGGACATGTGGCGGGACTCGATCGCTCCCTGGGTCGGATTCGGCCGCTGGCTGCTGCCGTTCCTGCTGCTGGCCCTGGGCTGGTGGATGGTGGAGCGCGCCAAGAGCGTTCGCGGCGACTGGGAGCTGACAGCCGCAGGGGCTGCGGCCGGGCTCTGCGCGGCACTCGGGCTCGTGGAGCTGGCGTTCCCCAAGCACGGTGGGATCATCGGCAAAGCGCTGGTCGTCAACCTGCCGCCCCTGATCACGACCCCCGGCACGGCCTTGCTTCTAACGGCGATCATGATCGCGGGCTTCCTGCTCGCGATGGACAGATCGCTCCCGGCCGCGGTTTCGCCCATTGCCAGTCTGACGGCGCGGGCGGTCGAGATCCTGTCCCGGCCTGCCCCGGCTAGAAATGGCGTCCAAGCCGCCGGCGCCTCGACCTCGATCACGTCCGCCGCGGGGACGGAGAGGCTGCAGAAAGCGGGTAAGGACCTACCTCCGGAGCGAGTCCCGGGTGCGGCGAAGTCCGTGCCCGTCGCCATTCCGAGCCAGGGACCCATCTCGGCGACGTTCGCGCCGCCGGCACCGGTCGGCTTCTCGCGCGACGGCTCTCCCCTGGGCGAGGTCCCAGCTGGACAACAGGCATCGCCCCGCGATGGCGGTTCCGTTCGCGACGGAATTCCCGTCCGCGGCGCCGGCACGGGCGCGGCGGGGCAGGGGAATGGGAGCGCTGCCGACACAGGAGAGCCCGGATCCGAGCTGGGCCTGACGCTCGGCCTCGCCCCGGTGAAGCCGCGCCCCGAATACCGCCTCCCTCCGCTGGCATTGCTCGAGGACATAAAGCCCACCCTTGGCGACACGACCATCGATCACCAGCGCAACGCCGCCATCATCGAGGCCAAGCTCGCGAGCTTCAACATCCCGGCCCAGGTCGTCGCCTGGAACGCCGGCCCGGTGGTGACTCAATACGAGGTCGCGCCCTCGCCCGACATCAAGGTGAGCCGGATCGAAGCCCTCTCGGACGACCTGGCGATGGCGCTCGCCGCCCGGACCATCCGGATCGAGGCGCCGATCCCTGGCAAGAGCGTCGTGGGGATCGAGGTCCCCAACAAGGACTTCAACATCGTGGCGCTGCGCCGCATCCTCGAAGAGGTGGACCTGCGCGGTGCCTCCAAGCTGACGTTCGCGCTGGGTCGCGACGTAGCCGGCCACGCCCGCGCCGCCGATCTGGCCAAGATGCCGCACATGCTCATCGCCGGGGCTACCGGATCGGGCAAGAGCGTCATGGTCAACGCGCTCATTACGAGCCTGCTGTGCAACGCCACCCCGGACGAGGTGCGTTTGATCCTGGTCGACCTCAAGCGCGTGGAGCTGTCCGCGTACAACGGCTTGCCGCACTTGATGGTGCCGGTCATCACCGAGCCGGAGCGCGCTAAGGCCGCCCTCACCTGGGCGGTCGCCGAGATGGAGACCCGCTACCGCCGCTTCGCCGGCGCCACCGCCCGGAACCTGGCCGGATTCAACGATGGTCGAGCCGATCCCGCCGACCGGCTGCCGTATCTGGTCATCATCATCGACGAGCTGGCGGACCTGATGATGAGGGAGGGCAAGAATGTCGAGGAGCCGATCGTCCGGCTTGCCCAGAAGGCTCGAGCCACGGGAATCCACATGGTTCTTGCCACACAGCGCCCATCTGTGAATGTCGTCACGGGACTCATCAAGGCCAACTTCCCCAGCCGCATCGCCTTCGCGATGGCCTCGCAGATCGACTCGCGCACGATCCTCGACATGCCCGGCGCAGAGGACCTGATCGGCCGCGGCGACATGCTCTTCCAGCCGGCCGACCTGCCGCGTCCCATCAGGCTTCAGGGCGTCTTCGTCTCCGACAAGGAGATCGGCAACGTTTGCGAGCACTGGCGAGCGGAGGCCGAGCCCCACTACGATATGGGGATCATCGAAAGCGCGGAAACGTCGGAGCCCACCGAGCACTTCGAGGACCAGGACGCGGACCGCCTTCTGCTCGATGCCGTCGGCGTCGTCCAGGAGTACGATCGGGCTTCGGCGTCGCTGCTGCAGAGACGCCTGAAGATCGGATATGCCCGCGCGGCACGAATCGTCGACCAGCTCGAGGCACGAGGCTACATCGGGCCGTTCGACGGATCGAACGCGAGGCAGGTACTTCGGCGCGATGTCGTGACGCCCGCGCGTCCGACTCCGGGTCAAGAGGATGAGGAATGACCGGAAAGGACCACTCGCGTCGGGCGGTGAGGCGGCCGCTCGGGGGACAGGGCAGTGGCGCTGGCTCCAACGGCACGCGCGGGGGCGCGTCCCTCCTTGGGGAGCGGCTGCGCCGTGCCAGGGAGGCGAAGGGCGTAGACCTGAACCGGGTGGAGCGGGACATCAAGATCAGGGCCAGGTTCCTTGCCGCCCTCGAGAGCGGCGACTACGTGGAGCTTCCGGGAGACGTCTACACGAAGGGGTTTCTCCGCAACTATGCCGTCTACCTCGGTCTCGATGCCGAAGAGATCGCCGAGGAATGGCGGCGCGAGCGCGGTGACATTGCCCCTCCCAAGGAGGTCGTTGGGCCGCGTCCACTCAGCATGCCGCGCCGCAGCCTCCTTCTTCAGCCGAGCCATCTCGTCCTGATTCTGCTTGCGGTCGTGATCGCCGGGGCTGGCCTCTACTTCGGGTATCAGGTTTACAAGTTCACGCAGAACCCGACCCTGACGGTCACAGACCCTGTCCAGGGGACGACCACCCTGAAACAGGGCACGTCGACCTACGTGCTCAAGGGCACGGCCACGGCGGGGACGACCATTCAGATCCAGCTCAACGGCGAGGATCCGAAGACGGTCGCCGTCGACGGGAAGGGCAATTGGACCTACACGGCGACGCTCGTGCCGGACAAGAACCTGTTTGTCATCACGGCTCTGGACACGGGCACCAATCACAGCAGCGATCCGGTCAAACGACAGATCGACGTTCAGCTCGCGTCGGCCAGTCAGGCTCCGCCCCCTCAGATCACCGTCAACTCGCCCGCGGACGGGGCAGCCTTCCAGGATCGCCTGGTCACCGTGACGGGCGCGACGATGGGGGCCATAAACGTGACTGTTACTCCATCCTACGTCGGGCCTACGCCGGTTCCCGGAGCCAGCCCCTCGGCGAGCAAGTCGTCCACGCCGACTCCCACGGCGACACCGAAGCCGACCGCCACTCCCTCGGCCTCGGCGGGAACCTCGGCCAGCCCGAGCGGAACGCCCGGACCGTGCGCCGGATCCACTCCGCCTCCGTCGACGAACAAAGTTGCCATCGACGGAACCTTCAGCGTGGTGGTCCAGCTCTGCCCGGGCGTGTGGCAGCTTGCCATCGTCGCCGACAACGGGCAGGGCCTCACGGCGACCGCGCAGACCCGAACCGTCACGGTCGCTTACAACGGCCTGACCGTCTTGATCGAGTTGAACGGCGGAGACGCCTGGCTCAAGGTTTGGCGGGACGGCGTGGTGGACAACAGCCTGAACGGCGGCGCCCCCCACAAGAACGGCTCGACGATCACGGTTACGGCAAACCAATCGGTCTGGATCAGGACGGGTTCGGCGGGCGTCACCTACGTGACCGTCAACGGCGTGTCGTACGGGCCGCTCAGCCGCACAGTAGTCGTGGGCAGCTGGCGTCTCACCGCGAGCGGTCCGCCACAGCCGTCCAACGACGCCTGAGACCGGCATGGCGGACGAACCGCTGGGTAGCCTGGTAGAGCGGCTCCAGGAGCTGTGTCTCGAAAGAGGCCTGTGGGTGGCGACGGCCGAATCGTGCACGGGCGGACTCATAGCCCATCTGATCACGAGTATTCCGGGTTCCAGCGGCTACTTTCGCGGCGGCGTCGTTTCGTACGCGGACGATGCCAAGCGGCTGCTTCTGGACGTCGGAGAAGAGATTCTGGCGGCCCATGGAGCGGTGAGTGCGCAGGTGGCGCGGGCGATGGCCGTCGGGGTCCGCGGCAGGCTCGGGGTCGACATTGCCGTCTCGGTGACGGGCGTCGCGGGTCCGGGAGGCGGGAGCGCGACCAAGCCCGTGGGGCTGGCGTATGTCGCCGTCGCCGACGTCCGAGGCGTGGAAATGCGCCGTTTCGTCTGGAGCGGCGATCGGGCCGCGAACGTCGACGCGAGCGCAAGGGCGGCGATCGAGCTGCTTCTGGCGCGTCTCGAGGCGGCCGGAGCCGGACCGGGCGAATGAGCGAGGACAGCGGCGGTAACGATCCAACCGACGCCACGGGTGTCACCGGCGCCCCCGGCGGCGGAGCAGTCGCCGTCCGCGGGGCCGCCTCCGTGGGGAGTGGACTTGCAGCCGCGCGGGTGGCCAGGCCGATTCGACCGGGAGAGCGGATTCACGTCGTAGGGGCGGCCGGCGCCGGTGCGAGCGCTGCCGTGCTGCTTGCCCATCATGCCGGCGCGGCGGTGAGCGGCTGCGACGCCGGCGGCCCTTCGCCGTACACGCCGCCGATCGAGGCGCTCGGCATCTCCTTGTCCTGGGCCCACGACGCGAGCCACGTCACTCACGACCCGCATCCCGAGCGCCTGGCCGTGACGAAGGCGCTTACCGCGATCGACGCCCATAACCCGGAGCTCGAAGCCGCGCGGGCCGCCTCCATCCCGCTGGAGCCTTGGCAGCAGGTCATCGCCGACGCGGCCTCGGAACGCACGCTCGTGGGAGTGGCGGGAACTCACGGTAAGAGCACCACCTCCGGCTGGCTCGTCCACGTGCTCGCCGTTGCGGGGCTGGACCCATCGGCGTTCGTCGGAGCGCTGCTTCCAGGTTCGATCACCGGCGGGCTGCCATCCACGGCCCGGTCCGGCCGAGGAGCGGCTTTCGTGGTCGAAGCCGACGAATACGCCGGCAACTTCGACGCCTACCGGCCGGACGTGGCCGTGTTGACGTCGGCCGAGTGGGACCACCCCGACGTCTTCGCCGATGGCGCGGCCGTCGTCGACTGCTTCGTCGCGTGGCTCGAGCGGGCGGCAGCTTCGGTGGCTCGGCCGGTGCTGGTGGCGAACGTGCTCGACGACGGAGTCGCCGCGGTGGTCGAGCGGCTGAGACACGATGGCTGGCCCGGTCGGCTCGTCTGCGTCGGCGTTCCGGGGCCGGCTCGCATCGACCGCCGGGGGCGCGACAGGTCCGACACGGCCGAGCGGTTCAGGACCGCGAGCGGGCCCGCGGAAGTGCTGCTGGGCTACGTCACCCACGCGGGCCCCGACGGGACGGCTATCGAGATCGAAGGGACTGCGTCTTCAGCGCCGCTCGCCGCGCGGCTGCGCCTGGCCGGACGCCACAACGTCGCCAACGCGCTGGGAGTGGCGGGAGCGGCCCTGGCCCTGGGCGTGCAGCCGAAGGCGCTCGCTGCGGCCCTGGCGAGCTTCGAGGGCGTGGGTCGGCGCCTCGAGCGCAAAGGGGAGGGGAGGGGCGTGGTCGTATATGACGACTACGGCCACCATCCGACGGCAATACGCGAGACTCTCGCCGCCGTCCGCCAGAGAGAGCCCGGGAAGCGCATCTGGGCCGTTTACGAGCCCCTCACCTACCACCGCACGGCCGCGATGCTGGATCAGTTCGCCGACGTTCTGGCCGGCGCGGATGCGGTCGCCATCGCCGACATCTGGGCCAGCCGCGACCCGGATACATCGATAACTTCGTCATCGGCACTCGCCGACGCCGTTTCGCGGCGCCGGCCGGAGATGCCCGTCGCGGCGCCCGGCTCCGTGGAAGCCACCGCCGCCTGGCTCGCGGGAGAGGTCCGGTCGGGAGACGCCGTTCTGGTTATGGGCGGCGGCAAGAGCTACCTCATTGCCGATATCCTGGTTCGTGCTCTGAAGCGTTGAGCAACGGAGCCCGGCTTTGCGCGAGTTGTTGCGGCTTGTGCTCGCCGCCGAGCTGCAGGATGGATTCGGGGCCAGTTTGGGCCGCGCGGACGCGCCCGGTGCGGCACAATCGTCTCTTGCCGCACGGGTATCCGCGGTCGCGTGCAACGACACCGGATCAACACCATCCGGATCAACACCATAGGGAGGCTCGATGGCGGGCGATTCTTCTTTCGACGTGGTGAGCGAGATCGACGACCAGGAACTGCGGAACGCGCTCGATCAGGTGCGGCGCGAGGTTCAGCAGCGCTATGACTTCAAGGGCGCGTTCGTCGAGCTGACGCAGTCCCCGACCGAGCTCGTCCTCACCGCCAACGACGAGTTCAGGGCGAAGGCCGTGCGAGACCTGGTGGAGACCAAGGCCGTCCGGCGCGGGCTCTCGCTCAAGATCTTCGACTGGGGCAAAATCGAGCCGGCCGGCGGCGACAAGGTCCGCCAGCACATCGCGCTGCGTCGTGGCCTGAACGAAGACCTCGCCCGAAAGCTCAGCAAGCTCATCCGCGACGAGTTCCCGAAGGTCGTCCACTCGCAGATTCAGGGCGATGCCCTGCGCGTCTCCGGCAAGAACAAGGACGATCTCCAGCGGGTCATTACCCGTCTGAGGGAACTGGATGAACCGGTGCCACTGCAATTCACGAACTACCGGTGAGCGAAGGAGCCACAACCTCCCTGACTCGATCCGGCCACTGATCTGGTGAGCGTCGCCCGGGACTCCGGCGCGACGGCCTGAAGGAGAACGGCAATGTCTACGACTGAAGGCCAGAGCGCGACCTCCACGGTCGGCTCAGCCCTGGCCGCATCGCTGGCTCGGTCCGGCGTCAAGCTCGCCTTCACCGTCCCGAGCGAAAGCATCCTGGGCCTCATCGACGGCCTGGCCGCCCACGGCGTTCGCGTCGTCGCGACTCGCCACGAGGGGGCGGCGTCGTTCATGGCGGAGGCCGTAGCCCAGCTGACCGGCAGGCCCACTCTCTGCCTCGCGGGACGCGCTCCCGGCGCGGCGAACCTGGCAATCGGGCTGCAAGCCGCGCAGGCGGACTCCGCGCCGGTTGTGGCGATCGTGGGCCAGGTGCGTCGCGACGTGAAGGGCCGCGACGCGTTCCAGGAGATGGACATCGTCTCGAGCTTCACCCCATTCGTGAAGTGGGCAGCCGAGGCACGCGAGACGGCCGAGGTAGTCCCACTCCTCGAGCGTGCCCTGGCCACGGCGATGAAGGGTCGCCCAGGTCCCGTGCTCCTTTCCATTCCGGAGGATCTGTTCGACGAGGTTGTCGTCGCTACCGGTCCAAGCGTGCAGGCGGCGACCGCCAACCATCCCGACCAGCACGCCGAACCCGATCCCACTCTGGTACGGAAAGTCCTGCACCTTCTGGCCGACGCTCGCCGCCCGCTCATCCTGGCCGGTGCCGGCATTCTCCGGGCGCGCAGTTCGGATGCGCTCGTGCGCTTCGCGGAGCAGCTGGAGATTCCGGTCGTCACGTCCTGGCGCCGGCCAGACGCGTTTCCCAACCAGAACCCGCTCTACCTGGGCATGGCTGGCTCAGGTGCACCGGCCAGCGTGTTGCGCCGGATGCTCGAAGCAGACGCGCTGCTGGTCCTGGGCTGCCGTCTGAGCGAGGCAACCACGTTTGGGTACCGGGTCCCCGCGCCGAATACACGCTGGGCTCAGGTGGACGTGGAGCCACGCATTGGTGGCGCCGGAAGCCGGCCCGAAGTCGTGATGGCGGCGGACGCCGCCGGTTTCCTGCGGGTCGCCCGGCGGGCGCTGTTGCGCGCTGCTCTCGAAGCCTCGAGCCTTGATGCTCGCCGAGCGGCAAACGTCGCTGATCGCGCGGCCTATGAGGCCGCCTCCGTCGTCGACGCGCAGCCTTGGGACGGGCCGGGGGTCCATCCCGGTCGTGTCGTGGAGACGCTCAAGCGCGTCCTGCCGCCCGAGGCCATCGTGACCACGGACGCCGGCGATTTCGGGACATGGGTTGCCCGCGGGTTCCGCTTCCACAGGCCGGGCACCTTCATCGGGCCCACCTCGGGGTCGATGGGGTTCGGTCTTCCGGCCGCGATCGCAGCGTCCCTGGCGCGTCCGGGGCGTCTCGGCGTAGCGCTGGCTGGCGACGGCGGTTTTGCGATGACGATGGCCGAACTCGAGACGGCCGTGCGGGAGCGAGCCCACGTCGTGGCACTGGTATTCGACAACGGTCGATACGGCACGATCTGGCGGCATCAGGAGCAGCGCGGCGGTGAAGCGGGCCTGGCCACGAACCTCGGCCCGATCGACTTCGCGGCGGTCGCGAACGCCGCCGGAGCACTGGGCCTAACCGTCTCGGCGGACTCGGAGTTCGAGCCGGCTCTCCGTCAAGCTCTGGAGGCCGGGCGGCCGGCGGTACTGCACCTGGTGCTCGATCCGTCCTGGACGACGCCGGAGGCGGCCGCGGGCGAGGTGCTCCCAGAGCGCGTTGGACGGGCCGAGGCTGAGCCTGCGTCCGAAGCCGTCGAGCCGGCGCTTGAAGAAGTGGTGGAAGAATTGCTCGAAGAAGCGGTCGTGGTGGAGCTGGTCGAGGAAGCCGTCGAAGAGGCCGCGGAAGAAGCGATCGAGGAAGCTGTCCAAGACGCGATCGAAGACGCGCTCGTCGAGGAAGTCGTCGAAGAGGCGGTCGAAGAAGCGATAGCCGAAGAAGCCTTAGTCGAGGCGGTCGAAGCGGCGGTAGCCCAGGAAGCCGTCGAGGAAGCCCTGGAAGAGGCCGTCGGAGAAGCGGTGGACCGAACCGAGCCTTCCGACGCACCCGCCCCATACGACTAGGCGACCGCGCGTCAGTTCGGGAGCACGCCGACGAACCAGCAAAGAGCCAGGCTGCCCGACCTCGAGACCGCTCGGCTGCGCCTCAGACCGCTGCGCCTCGACGACGCGGCCGATCAGCTGGTGTATGCCCGCGACCCCGAGGTCGCGGGACCGGGCATGTGGGATCCGTTATCGACACTCGAGGACAACCGGCGCGACCTGATCGAGGCGCTCGCGAGTCAGGCGCGCGGTGAAACCGCCGAGTGGGGCCTCGAACATCGAGCTGATGGGCGGCTGGTTGGGCGCTGCGGCTTCGTCAGATTTCGACCCGCCCATCGAAACGCCGAACTTGGGTTCGCGCTTTCGCGGCCCTACTGGCGGCAGGGCTACATGGGCGAGGCGGTGACGGCCGTCCTCGCCCATGGCTTTCACCGGTTGGAGCTGCAGCGGGTGGAAGCGATCTGCCTGGCTGAGAACGTCGCCTCCTGTCGCCTGCTAGAAAATGCCGGCTTCACTCTCGAGGGCACCGCGCGCCTGGCCTATCTCCAAAACGGGACATACAAGGACCTGCGGCGGTACGCGCTCCTCCGCGACGAGTTTCCGAACGCGCCTGCCTGACCGTTTCTTCCCGGTGCGCCATCGCCCGCGGCTATGGGATGTCTGCCGGGTTCGGTGCGTCGGCGGTGATCGTCTTGGGCCACGTGCCCTTGAACCTGATCGCGCCCTCCTGCAGCTGCAGCGTATCGATCGTGATGCCGGCTTCGAGCATGGTCGCGTTCAGATAGGTGTCGAGCGACGTCTTGATGGTGTCGAGAAGGTTGCCGGGCACCCCGATCCGCCCGAACTCGAGATCCTTGATATTGACGCTGACCGTGTGATCGCTCGTCTTGACAATTGAGAATTCGCCGTACATCGGGCCCGAGATCGGATATCCGGGCACGTTCACCATCGCGGACAGGGCGACGAAACCTTCGTGGACCCGGAACTGGATCTGGCTGAAGTGCGCGTTCGAGGTGTTGAATTCGCGCAGCGAGGCGATGGCCTTCTCGCTGATGGTGTCGTCGATGGCGACACTGCCCGACCAGTGATGCTTGCTCGAAAGCGTGTAGTTCGCGGCTGCTGACGGCCGCTCGATGCCCCATTTGGCGCAGAAATCGTTGAACGCAACGCGGTCCTGGACCATCTGCAGGTCGCGCGGCTTGTCCATTCCGAACGCCGCGCTGAGGACCGGGACCTGGGCCACGCCCAGCCATGAAACCGAGACGGCCACGACGACCACCAGTCCGACCAGCACGATCAGCAACTTGCGCAACATTGTCGCCCTCCTCCGGCTCCAGATGGGGCGCGAGACGGAGGCGCCCCAAGGCAACGCGAAGCCTGCCAGATTGCGCAGAGAGCGGTAGGTCCGTTCGGCACTGAGGCGCTTTCCGTGTCCGGGAATGGACCGGCGCCCGGTCTCGGTCGCGAGCCTATCCGCCGGGGTGACGTGTCTCAGGTCGCGGGCTGCTCCAGGCGGCGCTCCAGGACGAGCTGCGTTCGGCGCTCGTGGAGGCGCCGCTCCAGACCCACCGGGTATACGTGCGGGTTGAGCAGGCGGCGGGTCGCCGGGTGGAGCGCTTCGAGCTGCCGATGCGCCCGTTCCCTGATTTCGAGCAGAGTGGGGGAGGGACCGACGCGCCGTCCTTCTCGCATTGCCGGCAGAACCAGCTCCTGGGGCGTCCAGCCGTGCTCGATCGCCCGCATGTGCAAAGCATCCGCCGGATCGACGATGACGTCTCCGGCCCGCGGCAGGGGCAGGGTCTGGTCGTAGATCATGTCGGCCCTGAAACGCCCGGTCGAATCGCTGAAGCGGCGTACGCCCAGAATCCCCGGGATCGAGATCTTGGCCGTGTGCTCGGAGAGCTTGACCGGGTAACGCCACGAGGTGCCCCCGTCGCATATGGCCGTGAGCTTGTAGACCGCCCCCAGCGCCGGCTGGTCGAAGCAGGTGTCGAGCTTCGTGCCGACGCCCCAGACGTCGATCCGGGCGCCCTGACCGCGCAAGGACGCGATCAAGTGCTCGTCGAGATCGTTGGAGGCGACGATCCGCGTTTCGGTGAAGCCCGACTCGTCGAGCATCCGGCGGGCCTCGATTGACAAGTAAGCGAGGTCTCCGGAGTCGAGGCGGATGCCGGCCAGTCTTCCGCCCTGAGCCCGCAGCCGCCGGCCCGTTTCGATTGCATGGGCTACGCCGGTCAGGGAATCGTACGTGTCGACCAACAGCGTCACGTTGTCCGGCTGGGCATCCGCATAGGCGTCGAAGGCACGCTGTTCGTCGTCGAAGACTTGCACCCAGGAGTGGGCATGCGTGCCCCGAACGGGTATGCCGTATAACCGCCCGGCCAGCACGTTCGAGGTGGCCGCTACTCCTCCGATGTAGGCGCCTCTGGCGGCAGATAGGGCGCCGTCCGGGCCCTGAGCGCGCCGCATCCCGAACTCCAGTACTTCGGCCTCGCCGGCCGCCTCGACCACTCGGGCCGCCTTCGTTGCCACAAGCGTTTGAAACCCGACGACGGTCAGCAGGACGCTCTCGACCAGCTGAGCTTGGAGCAATGGGCCCCGGACGCGTACCAGCGGCTCGTTGGCGAAGACGAGCGTTCCCTCCGGAATCGCGTCGACGTCGCAGGAGAACCGGAAACTCGCCAGCCGCTCCAGAAAGTCATCCCGAAAGAGCGGATTGCCCCCGGCCGCCCGAAGCCCGCGAAGGTGCTCGACGTCGAGCTCGTCGAAGCGAAGTCCCTCGAGGATCTCCAGAGCGTCGTCCAGGCCTGCCGCAAGCGCATACCCGCCTTCGAAGGGTAGGCTGCGAAACGTGAGCGAGAAGACCGCCTCCCGGTCCGACACGCCGGTGGCTTCGTAGCCGGCTCCCATCGTGAGTTCGTACAAATCGGTCAGGGTAGCCAGGCTCGGTCGGTACAACTCGCGGATCGCGGACATGCGGCGTTCTCCTGGCGTTCGACGCCGAGCGGACAGGCCCGAATGGCCGACCGCGGGCGTGAGGAGTTCTGTTGATCGCTCAACGGTACCCGCTTTTCGGGCCTGCATGGGACTGCCCAGGCGATGCGAATGCTGCTCATGTTCGGCCACACCGAGGCGAGCGAGGCTTTCCGCGATACACGGGGCCGTTCCATCCAGCTGCTCGCAAAACCGTTCACACCGGAGCGGCTGGCCCGAAAAGTCCGCGAAGTACTGGATGCCGATCGATGAGGTCCAACCCCAGCGCCGAGACCGGATCGGCCCCCAACGGCGCGTCGGTCCATCCCGCGGGTATGTGCACAGGTGCGGGTCACATGGTCGTCTACGGCAATCCCGCTTTTGTAGCGGCCTTCGGGGCCGCATCCGTCGGATTGCCGGCCCGCGAGGTCATGCTCGCCCTCTCCAGCGATGGGTTTGCCGTCATGGACGCGGTCGTGACCAGAGGTCGCCCCGCAGCCCGTTGGGTCAGGCTCAGTGGCGAGGAGTGGCGGCTTACGGTTGCACCCACCGTTGATCCGGGCACGGCAGAGGTCTACGGCATGCGCTTCCACCTGCGGCCGCGCGAGGCGTCGGCGTAGCCCGCCATCTCACGCAGTGCACCGTGGCTGGACATGACGCGGTCGCAATCGCGCCGCGCCTAGCATGAGGTCGCAATCATCTCGAGCGGCCCGGAGCGCACCGCCTGCGGCCCGGCCGACCACCGCCTCAAAGGGGACAGGATGATCAACGAGCGATTCGCAAAGCTTCTCGTCGCCCAGGTCGCCAGCGAGCTCGGGGCGCACCAGGTCTATCTGGGAATGTCGCTCTACTTCGAGCGTCAGAGCCTCCACAAGTGGGCCAAGCTCTACCGCGATCAGTCGGTCGAGGAGGCAGGGCACGCCACGAAGATCATCGACTTCCTGATCGACAACGAAGTCGAGTTCGACCTGCCCGGACTACCCTCGGCCACGACCCACTATGGCTCCGCAACTGAGGCCGTGCAGGCAGCCCTGGCCAGCGAAGTCAAGGTCACGGGCCAATTCAACGCGATGGCGACGTCCGCCGGCGAGGTGGGGGATCATCGCGGGCTCCAGTTCCTGCAGTGGTTCATCGAAGAACAGGTCGAGGAAGAGCGCACGATGCGAGCCCTGCTCGACCTTCTGGCCAGCGGCATCAACCTCTTCCAGGCTCAGGAATTGCTCGACGAGATCATCGGGTAGACCGTGGAGCCGCCGGAGCCGCCGGAGCCGCCGGAGCCGCCGGAGCCGCCGGGGCCGCCGGGCCGGTGGGCGCTACCCGGGCCGCCGGTCGTTACTTATGAGGTTGCGTAGACGACTGCGACGGAGACTTTCGTCTCATAGCCGCTTCCTTCGCGGCCCATGAACGTTCCGGCATGCCGCACCGGAACGGCCGCGGTGGAAACGATCCGCCAGCCGGACGCCGCGCGTGCCTCGGCATCCGCCGCAACGGCCGCGTAGAAAGCCGCCGGGTCGATCTCCACCCCGGTATCGTCCGAGATGTAAACGACGATCGTCTGGCTGGGTCCAGCGCTGAATTCGCTGTGCGTCATCGAGCGTCCTCCTCACGGCGGCGTATTCGCTCGCGACTCGGAGCGGGGCTCGCCGTCGACAGCTTGGCTCAATCGGGGATCGCGCGCTCGGCCACTTCGCCGCCCCGCGATCGCGGTTCAGTCGAGCGCCGAGAAGTAATCCAGCACGAACGGGACTACGTCGCGGAGGTCGCGGGTCCTGACCGAGAAGTCGGCCGCAGCGGCGGCGGGTTCGCAGCCGTTCACCGCCACCGAGAGCCCGGCGGCGGCGAAGAGAGGAAGATCCCCTTGCGAATCGCCCAGGGCCGCCAGGCGTTTTGGCGACAGGCCCGCGAGACGGCAGCGACCGACGGCGAAGGTGGCCTTGTCCGCCGGCAGGCAGTAACGCCGCACATCACCTTCGAGCACGCCGTCCGTGACGCTCATCTCGGTACCGCAAGCGCCGTCGAGGCCGAATTGGTCGGCGACAATCTGGCCGGCGAATGCCCAGGTGATCGAAGCGACTACTACCTCCAACCCCGACCCGTGGAGCGTGGCGACGGCGGGCCGGATGCCGTCCAGCCAGCAGGCTGAGTGAAGGATCTCCGCCACATCGCGGAGTTGGACGCCGCGCAACGCGCGAGCCGATCGTTCGGCGAAGATGTCGTTGCCGATCTCGCCCGCTGTGTAGGCTCGTTCCAGCTCGGCGATCTCCAGCGGGTCGCCGAATCGGACGCCGAGCAGAGTGGACACCGTCGTGTCGGGCAGCAGGGTGCCGTCGAGGTCGATTGCGACAACGCCGCGAAGGTGCATCTCGGCCATGGTCGGGCCATCATGGGTGCTCCGATCTAGCGCCGCAACAGAATCCGCCGGGCGATTGGGCCGTTCATCGGTGCCGCACACCGGGGTCGGGGCCTGGCCCGCGAGCCGCGCCTGGGGGCCGCTCGACTCTGCTCGGGTTTGGCGAGACGACGCTCATGAGGCGCAAGGCAATGCCGGAGAGCGCAGCCGCTCCCGACGCGTGGCCTCGCGCGATCTACTCTCCGTGGCGTGAGCCTGGACCAGTACCGACGCAAACGGGACTTCAACCGAACGCCCGAGCCGAGTGGCGCCGTGAATCTCGGCCCGTCGGCCGGCGGAAGGTTCGTCGTGCAGCGGCACCGTGCGCGCCGGCTCCACTATGACCTCCGCCTCGAGATAGACGGCGTGCTGGTCAGCTGGGCCGTGCCCAAAGGGCCGAGCCTCGACCCTGACCTCAAGCGGGCGGCATTCCACGTCGAGGACCATCCGCTCGACTACTTCGACTTCGAAGGCACGATCCCTGCCGGCGAGTACGGGGGCGGCGACGTCATCGTGTGGGACTGGGGCTACTTCGAGCCGGAGGCGACCCGCGATCCGGGCCAGGCGGTGCGCGACGGCGAGCTCAAGCTGGTTCTGCGGGGCGACAAGCTACACGGCCGGTTCACGATCGTGCGGACGCGGGGCTGGGATGGCGGGCGCGGGCGTGCCTCCGGGGTCGCGGGCGCCACTCGGGCCGCCGGCGCCGGGGCCGAACGCTCGGATCGCGAGTCCTGGCTGCTCATCAAGAAGCGCGACGAGTGGGCCGTCCCGGGCTGGAGCGCCGAAGCGTATCTCCACTCGGTCAAGACGGGCCGGATGAACGACCAGGTGGCGGCGGGCCTGGCGGGGAGTTCGGCGGCCTTCTCATCGGGCCCGGCGGCCTCGGGCTCCGCGGCTCCAGCCGAAACGGCGGCTCCGGCCGAAACGGCGGCTCCGGCCGCCGCTCCCAGGCCGACGCTCGGGGCCCCGCTCGCGGACATGCCCGGCTTTGTCGAGCCGATGACCGCCGCCCTGGCCGTCGGCCCGTTCAGCGACCCTGACTGGCTGTTCGAGCTCAAGTGGGACGGTTACCGCGTCCAGGCCCACGTCCGCGACGGGCGCGTGGCGCTGTTCACGCGGCGCGGCCTCGACGCGGCCGAGTACTTCCCGGAGCTCGCCGGCGCTCCGACCTGGATCGACGCTCGCGAAGCGATCCTGGATGGCGAAGTCGTGGCGCTGAACGCGGACGGCGAGCCGGACTTCGGCCTGCTCCAGACTCGCAGGCGGGTCGCCGGCCGGCAGCGCCCGGGCGAGGCGGCGTCCCCGTCCACTCTCGTCTACCAGGCCTTCGATCTGCTCTATCTCGATGGACGGTCGCTGCTGGGCGAGCCGTTGGAGTCCCGCAAGCGGCTGCTCCGGTCGATCCTCCGGGACACGGCCACGATCCCGGCAGGGCCCCGACCAGCCGACCACGGCTTCAAGACCGCCCCGACCAGCAGGAGCGCCGCAGCGCAGACGCCGAAGGCCGTTCGCCGGCCGCCTCTTCCGAGACGGACGAACTCGATATCGTTGGGACGCACTTGCCAATGTCTTTCCGGAAGGCGCCTGGCACCCGCCGCCGCCGAGCTGCAGCTTTGCGCATCCGGCGCGCGGCGTCTCCCGGGCCGGCGGGTCGTCTCGCCAGGCATCTATGGTCGGCAACGGCAGGCTCCGGCTACAATCGAACACGCGATGCTCCCGCCGATCGGGCGCCATCGGGCACACAGGAGACCCCAAGCAGTGAGTTCAGTTCCGACCGTGAAGCTCAACAACGGCGTCGAGATTCCGCAGCTCGGGTTTGGCGTCTTCCAGATACCGCCCCAAGAGACGCGGGCGGCGACGCTGGAGGCATTGAGGATTGGCTACCGGCACATCGACACGGCCGAGGGGTATGGCAACGAGCGCGAAGTAGGGCAGGCCGTCCGGGACTCCGGCCTGGATCGAGCCGAAGTCTTCGTCACGAGCAAGCTCAACAACGGCTTCCACGCCCGCGACAGGGCGCTCGGGGCGTTCGACCGATCGCTCGAGGTCATGAACTTCGATTACCTGGATCTCTTCCTGATCCATTGGCCGACGCCGGCTGTGGGCGACTTCGTCGAAACGTGGAAGACGCTGGAGGAGATCTACCGATCCGGCCGGGTCAGGGCGATCGGCGTCTCGAACTTCCAGACGCATCACCTGGAGCGGTTGGCCGCGGCGAACACGACCGTTCCGGCTGTCAACCAGATCGAAATCCACCCGTATTTCGTCCAGGACGACCTGCGCGCCTTCAACCGCGAACACGAGATCGCCACCGAAGCGTGGTCGCCCATCGCGCAGGGCGCGGTGCTCGACGACCCGACGATCGCGCGAATCGCCGATCGGTCGGCCAGGACTCCCGCGCAGGTCACCCTCCGCTGGCACATCCAGCGTGGCGACATCGTCTTCCCGAAGTCGGTTTCACCGGTCCGAATGGCGGAGAACTTCGCTATCTTCGACTTCGAGCTCTCGGACGAGGACATGGCGGCGATCACGGCTCTCCATCGCAACGGCCGCCGCGGCCCCGACCCCGACGAGTTCAACTAGATCCCCGAGGTGCCGACGCGCCTGAACGAAGGGCATGTCGCCGCCAGTCATCAGGCGCGGCGCAGGTGCGCGCTCCCGAACTCGCGCTCCAAGCCCCGCTGTCCGTTCACGGGGTCGTTGCTGGGCTTGTCGTCGTCGAAACGAACGAGCGCGCCGTCGGTCAAGTCGTCGCCATAGACGTTCCTATAGTTGTCCACGACGGTCGCCGAGCGCTCGGCATCCGGTCCGCTTACGACCACGACCTTGTCGCCGGGTTGATAGGTCTGCGCCATGCTGTCGCCCCGATTCTTCTTGCGTGGTTGTGAAACACCTCGAGCCATGGCGATCATAGTCTCTGAGGCTCTTGCACGGGTTCGGACTCGGCTGGTCCAGATCCAGTGCCCGATCTCGGGTGAGTTGCCACGCCGCGCCACCCCTCGCGGCCGCCGGGAGCAAGCATGACGACACCACGCACGATGGCGGGGAAAGCCGCTCTTTCGGGCATGCGCCCGTACGTGAAACGGGCGCTCGGACAAACCATTGTCGCCATCGAAGACGAAGCCACCGCCCCCTACCTGGAGGCGCTGAGGGAAGCTGTCCGCGTGCTCGAATCCCTCGCCGCCGAAGCGGCAGCGGCAACGTGGGGGACCGCTTCGAGAGTCGACCTGGTCGAGCGGGCCGGGGCGGCACGTCGGCTCGCGAAGCCCCTCCTCGCGTAGCGCAGATGCGGCGAGCCGCGCTTACGTCGTCGGCCCGACCAGAAAGACCGGGTGGCGTGGCGCCTCAGCCGCAAAGGCTTCGAGCGGTGATTCCGGCTTCACGTCGAAGAATGGCCTGGTGACGGCCACTTTCTTGATGTAGGACCGAAGCACCGGCGCGCTCTCGACAGGGCCCAATTCGGTGAACGAAACCGTCTCCGAGCGGCGCCCATGGCTCAACGTGACCCGGCCGGCGGCGCGCGCATTTTGCACCCATGCGACCTCGCCGTACGGGGCGACGATCCACCGGCAGTCGCCTTCCTGCACGAGCGTCACCGGCGTGGTCCGGAGGATGCCGCTCTTGCGTCCCGGGACTGTCAGCAAGCAATCGCAATCCGAGCCCACGCCCATCGAATTGAGCGTCCGCACGATGCGGTTTACGGCGCGGCGGCCGGCCGTCAGTTTGTAGGTTCGTGCCAAGGTGGTTCTCCTCCACAGTTCGAGCAGGCTCTCGATCAGCTCCATTCTGGATAGCCGCCGCCGTCCGCGAGCGAGCCGCCCGGCCCCAACGAGCCGGGATCGAGGACCAAAGCGCGCCACATCGACCCGGAGTGGGGCCGATAGGAAGCCGCGGCCTGGTTCGCCAGCAACGTCACGCTCCCTCGCCGACCCGCAAGGCGCGACGGAGAGGCCCAGGAACCCGGACCGTCGGCGACCCGATGCAATGTGAGAGTCCTGCACGACGAAAGGGGAGCCGACGTGGCCATAACTTCCACCGATCCGACCGCTGCTTACCTGCCCGCGCTGGCCGCCGGTCATGCCGACGCGATCCTGAGCCTGTTCTCCCGGGAGCCCGTGATCGACGACCCGCGGTCCGGCAGGGTCGCCGGGCACGAGGCCGTCGCCGCGTTCGTAGCCTCGCAGGCGCAGTGGGTGCAGGAACACGAGGTCGAGTTCGAGCACCTTCGAACCACGGTGGGCAGGGGCCTCTCGCTCACGGAATCGCTGGCCCGACTGACCGTTGACGGCGAGCGCACCGAGTTGCCCTTCGCGGTGGTCGGCGACGAAACCGGCGGTGCGCTACGAGAGATCCGCGTCTACCACAGCAACTGGCCGCTCGAGGGCCGCCATCGCCTGCGCCCGCCGATCCTCCCGGAGGATCGGAATCTCGTCATCCCTGACATCGTCGGCGCGTACATGGAGGCGCTGGCCGCGGGCAATCTCGCCGGCAGCGAGGCGGTGTTCGAACCGACAGGCTACTTCCGCGAGCCGAGCGGCGGGATCCACATATACCGCGGGACCGAGGGCATTCGGGAGGCCTACGGCGCCTTCTTCAAGGTGGGCGGGATCCACCTGCGCCACTGCACGATCATCGACGATGGCGTGGTCTGCGGGGTCGAATTCATCGCCGACGGTTGGGGCCCGCGACCGTTCGAGCCGCAGGCCGGTATCGGCGTCTACGTGCGCGGCCCCAGCGGCAAGCTGGTCGCCGCCCGCATCTACGACGACGTGAACGTGGATCTGGGTCTCCGCTCCTAGGGGTTCCCGACAACTTGGCCCACCCTGAAGGACGGCCGCTTCACCACACGAGCTTGTGGCGGCCGATGGTTGACGGCGTCCGTCCCGCGAGTAGGAATCCTAAGTGCCGCCTTGGGTTTGCCAGGAGGCTTGGTTGAGTTCGAGGAGCAGTCGCATGAAGCGCTGGACGCGTCCCTTCCTCTTCCCTGGCGCCAACTCCGACATCGGCCGCGCCGGTTCTCGCGGTCGATTCGCGAGCATGTCCGTTGAATACACCATCGCCGACCGCTGCCGCCATGCAGGCGGAGGCCCAGACGGTCCTCGGCCGACTGCCGTAGCCGCACGTTGGCCCAGCATCCCACCGGAGAGACGCTCGGCGCCCTGAAGGCGCCGAGCAGGCCTTCGACGTCAGCCCGAGACAGGCGCCCCAGATGAGCGCAAAATAGGTGTCCCAGTCGGCGCCGATGCCGCGTTTCCGAGACGAGGACCAGATGACGAAGCGGTCGAGACATGAACGCGAGCAGCGCGCGGAAGCAAACGTCAGGGTCAAGCAGATCACTGCCGAGTGGGAGCGCGCGGTTCCACCGGAGCGCGCGGCAGCATTCGCGCGCGAGGTAGAGGCGGCTCGAGCTCGTGGGCCGCGGCCCCGCCAGCCGGACATGGCCCCGGGAACCCTCCCGAACCCGCCGCGCCCGGGCTTCGAACCCCGACCGCCGAAAAAGGAAGAGACTCGCCGCTCGAAGTTCTAGGCGGCGCCGTTCTTCCGCGCCGCCCCAGTCATAGCCAGCGTGCGAGCAGCACCCCGAGCGATACCGCGAAGATTGCGAGCCACAGGATCGAGAGCGCTCCTTCGGCCGCGCCGATGAGTGAGCGCGCGTCGATGGACTCTTTCGATCCGTCCGCGTAGACGATCGAGCCGCTCACGCTCACGGTGCGACGCCGGATCGAGCGCGCGCGCATGGAGAGCCGTCGCTGGGCCAGGCTCAGCAACGCCGCCGCGAAGGCCGCAAGAACGGTCGGAACCGGATGGGCGCCGGTCGCGTACGCGGTCGCGGCTACCGGGAACGCTCCCCAGCCGACAGCGAATCCAACGTCCGAGTGCACGTAAGGCACTTCGAGCCCGTACAAGATCACGATCGACGCGCCGGCGGCCACGAAAAGAAGGAAAGCCGGACCGAGCATCGTCGCCCCCGCGAGGCCGATCGCGACCGCGACCGCGAGCGCCGCCGTGCCGAGCGTAACGAGCACCGGCGATGGGATACGCGTGCGTAGCGGCCGCCCTTGAAGCTCGTCGTAGGCGTGGGAAGCGACCCCGACGGCGAGCCCGAACGCAACGAGCGCACCCGCCACGATCTTCGGGTTGGGCGACGGCGCCAGGGCCGCCCCGAGCAGCACGTATGAGAGATGCCAGATCGTGTAGGGGGGATGGAGGAGCGTCCAGTAGTCGCGCCATCCGCCACCACGGGCGGCGTAGAACGCCGGCGTGAGCGACGTCCAGGTTGTGCGCGTCGGCTTCATGACCGGCCGCGATCCGGGCGGTGTTGGCACCTTGGTCGCGCTCATCACGACGCCGCCCCCAACGCTCATCCGACGGGCGTGCACATTGTCGAGTCCCGCCTCGCGCCAGTAACGCTCGACGGCCGAAAGCGGATGGCGGGCGTAGAAGCGCTCAATGCTGGGGCCCAGGAAAGCCCCAACCGCGGACCACTTCGCCGAGAACAGCCGACCCGCGACCCGAAGCCCGACGCGCGTGTACAGCCACCACAACGGGCGCCACAAGCCACGCGGCAAGCCGAACTCGACCATCGCCACGCGACCGCCCGGCTTCACGACTCGAGCGAGCTCCCGCATCGTGGCGGCGGGATCGTCGACATAGCGCAGGAGATACGTGAAGGTCAGGTGGTCGAACGACGCGTCCGGAAACGGCAGCCGCTCGGCGCACCCCTCGACGACGGTCTCGTAGACCCCGGCTCGAGCTCGGGCCAGCCGCAGCATGTCCGCGCTCTGATCGAGCCCCACAATCGCGCAGCCGTATCGATCGTGAAGAGCCTGGGCGACCATGCCGGTCCCGGTGGCAACATCGAGAACGCGGTCCGCCGGCCTCGCGTCGACCGCGTCGACGAGCGCACGCCTCCATCGCGGATCCTGCCCGAGCGACAGCATCCTCGCGACACGGTCGTACGACGCCGCGATGCCGGTGAAGATGCGATGCGCATCACCCGCACTCATCGCTCAACTCTGGCACATCTCCCGCGCGGAAACCGAGCACAGCTCCCGCAGGCCTGCGCGCCCCGCAGGTAGGGGAGTTGTGGCGCACGCTAGAGTAGGGACACCGTCACGCCATCGGGAATTGAGCTTGCCTGACGGCAGCGTCGCGATCTTTCAGCGCAAGGGTGGATATGAGCAGGCTTCTGTGATCGCGCCCCGGGCGTCAAAGACGCCAGAAACGTCGCAGCCGTCGGCTCGCCCCCTGACACTGGGGGTGCTGGCGGACTGGCTGGAAGGCCACTATCAGAGCGCCGTTGTCGGTGGAGCGGTGGAGGCCGCGCGCGAATCCGGCGTCAATCTCGTCCTGCTCGCCGACAGCATCTCAAGAGCCACTTTCCGGCTTGGACAGCGGCGCAACGTCGTCTACGACCTGGGCTGCTCCGACAACATCGACGGCCTCGTGGTCATGGCCGGAACGGTCGGCAACAGTCTGGGCCTCGACGGTCTCACCAGCTACTGCGAGCGGTACCGGCCGCGGCCCATGTGCAGCGTCGGCGCGCCGCTTCAGGGGATGACCGGCATCGTCGTCGCCGGCGAGAACGCTCTCCGAGAAGGGATCCGGCACCTGGTGGAGGTCCACGGGCTCCGGAGGATCGCGTTCCTCGGCGGGCCGGCCGAGAACCTCGAAGCGCGCGAGCGTCTCCAGACGTACCTCGACGTGATGGCCGAGTACGGGCTCACGCTGCCCGATTCGCCCGTTCTGTCGGGTGCGTTCCGGTACCAATACGGCGCCGACGCCGTCCGTGTCCTGCTCGACGAGCGGCACGTGGACTTCGACGCGATCGTCGCGGGGAGCGACTCGTTGGCCCTTGGGGCGATCGACGCACTGCGCGTTCGCAAGATTCGGGTGCCGCGGGACGTAGCCGTGCTCGGTTTCGACGACATCAGCGAGGCCCGCTTCAGCTCGCCGCCTCTGACCACGGTTCGCCAGCCGTTGCGGCAGCAGGGCAGGCTGGCCGTCGAGATCCTCCTCCGCCGTCTCCGAGGCGAGGACGTCGACGACGTATATGTGCTGCCTTCCGAATTCGTCGTCCGGCGCAGCTGCGGCTGCGACCCGTCGGAAAGCGGAGTCTCGACGGCGACGTCGGATGCCGAGAGCGCCGACGAAGACGAGGTCGTTCATCGGCTCATCGTTGAGCGCAGACGACGATCGCTCTCGGAGGCGACCGAGATACTCAGCGCGGCCTCCAATCTGGAGTCGCTCGATACCAAGCTGCGCGAGAGCCTGCCGCAGATGGACGTCCCGAGCGCTTACATCGTGTTGAGCGAAGGCGTCCCCCCGGCCGGTGCGCGGGTGATCTTCGCCCACGATCCGACGCGGGACCCCGCGGCCCTCGAGCGGCTCCGCCATGTCAGGGTCCAGGCCACATCGCTCCCGGACGGGCTGCTGCCTCCGGACCGAACCTGCGCCATGGTCGTGGAGCCGCTCTTCTTCAACGACGATCCGCTCGGTTACGCGGTCCTCGAGATGAGGCCCGAGGACGCCTTCACCTTCGACGCCTACGGAGCGTTGAGGGTCCGGATAAGCGGCGCCCTCAAGGTCGCCTTGCTCGTCGAGGAGCTCCAGATCCGTGTCGGCGAGCTCCGCCAGGCCCAGAAGATGGAGACGCTGGGCCAGCTTTCCGGAGCCATCGCCCACGACTTCAACAACCTTCTGCAGGCTATCCGAGGCTACTCGGAGCTGGCCGGCAAGGCCGAACCCGGCAGCGCCGAAGTCTCGGCCGACCTCGAGGAGATCGTTCGAGCCGCCGACCGGGCTTCTCAGCTGACGCGGCAGCTGCTCACGTTCAGTCAGCCGACCCGAGCAAACGCCCGGGTCGTGGACGTGAACCAGTGCATCGAGGAGACGATCCCGATGATCAGACGCCTCCTCGGCCCGACCATCGAGCTGTCCGCCGTTCTGGGCCCCGACGCGGGGTGTGTGACGATCGACCCGGCCCAGCTCGAGCAGGCAATCGTCAACCTGTGCGTGAACAGCCGCGACGCCATGCCGGAAGGCGGCCACCTCACCATCGAGACGGGGCGGCGCCTGCCTGCGGCCGGGACGTCTACGCGAACGATCGCGCTGCACGCCGACCGGTTGGCTGCCCAGCCAGGCTCCCCGGCCATGACTTTCGTGGAAGTGCGCGACACGGGCGTGGGCATCCGCCCCGAGATCAGGGATCGAATCTTCGAGCCGTTCTTCACCACGAAAGAGGCCGGCCAGGGCACCGGGCTGGGACTGTCTATCGTCTACGGGATCCTCCGCAATGCGTCGGGCGACATCGTCGTCGAGTCCGACCCGGGCCGTGGCACCAGTTTCGCGCTCATGTTCCCGACCTGCGACGCCGCGGAGGAGGCCTCGGCGCCGGGGCAGGAGGGACCTGTTCGCGGCACGGAGACGATCCTCCTCGTCGAGGACGAGCAGCCAATCCGCAAACTCGCTCAGCGAGTCCTCGAGGATGCCGGCTATCTCGTCCTGACGGCCGCCAACAGCGTGGAGGCGCGCGAGTTGTGGGCCGCCAGCGAGGGCAGAGTGGATCTGCTCCTATCCGACGTGACGATGCCTGGGCTATCCGGGATTGCTTTCGCCGCGGAGCTAGAGGCTGGCGGCAGGCGTCCCCGCACTCTCTTCATCTCGGGTCATCTTCCGGGCGAACGGGGCCGCCTGACTCTCCCGGAAGGGGCCGCTCTCCTGCCGAAGCCGTTCAGCATGTCCGCCCTGCTCGACGCGGTCCGGGCAGCGCTGGATTCCCCGGCTCAGGCGCCGGAGGCTCAGGAACCGGGCGCGCGATAGCTCAGGACAAGCGCTTCTATCGGCAGCTTCGCGAGAGCTTCGAAGTCCCACTGCCGCCTGCGGACGCCCAGCCGGTCTACCTGCCGGCCAAATGACCGGAAGGCGCCGTTGGGCGGCCAAACTCCGGGTCAGGAACGCGCCTCGTCGACGCGATATCGCCAGACGACGAGCGCCCCGATAAGCGGCGGTTGAGTGACCTGCGCCACGATCCGGAAGTCAAACCTCGGTTGGTCCGGCAGATGCTAGTATGCATGTATGAAGCGCACAACACTGAGTCTGCCCGATGACCTCGCCGCTGCACTCGGGAGAGAAGCGGTGCGACGTCGCGTCTCCGTCTCGCAGGTCGCCCGCGAGGCCATCGAAGCCCGGCTTGGCCGGGGCGCCGCCGCGCGCGAGATCCCGTTCGCGGCCCTCGGACGGAGCGGCCATCGCTCCACCGCCCGCGACATGGACGAGATCCTCGGGGCCGAATGGACGCATGATCGCGATCGTTGACGCCGGCCCGCTCTATGCGGCGGTCGACGCCGACGATGACGATCACCAGCGTTGCCTGGCCGTCCTGGGGAGACGGGATCTAGACCTCGTGGTCCCCGCGCTGGTGATTGCCGAGGTCACGTACCTCGTGGGCCGAAGGCTCGGCGCCTCGATCGAGGCGGCCTTCCTGCGCGGTCTGGGCACGCTCGAGGTCGAGTCTCCGACACCGGAGGATTGGCTCGCCATCTCCGACGTGGTCGCCCGTTACGCGGACTTCCCGCTCGGCGGAGCCGACGCGTCGGTTGCCGTGCTGGCCGATCGCCTCGGTACGGATCTGATCGTGACATTGGATCGCCGCCATTTCGGGGCAATCAAGTCGTCCCTAGGCGAGCCCTACCAGCTGTTGCCGGAGTAGGAGCGCGAGTGACCGCGGCAGACTCCTCGGTCTATTGGACTTCGGGGAGACGGGTACACGAGGCGTGCTTTCGCGTGTATGCTGCGACCCATGGGTAAGACATCTCGGCTGAACGTGGTCCTGGACGAGGAGCACGCCGCCAAGCTCCGGCGTCTGGCCGATCGAACTCACACCAACCCCGGGACGATCGCTCGCTCGCTTCTCTCGACGGCTCTCGAGGAGGCCGATCCCGACCCGCGGAACATCACTGACCTGCTGGATCGGATTCCAGGTGCCTTCGAACGCGCACAGCGCGGGGTAGGGGAGGCCAAGTCAGGTCAGGGCATCCCGCTGGAGGATCTGTGAGCGGTGGCAACCGTCGTCGTCACCCCCACCGCGTTGGCTGATCTCGACAACTTGATCCGGACGCTGAGCCTGTCGGCCGACACGCGCCAGCGCTTGAAGGCATCGCTTCGCCCGCTGACGCGGTTTCCCCGACTTGGCGCACCCCTCGAGGGGTCGTGGTCCGACTTCCGGTTCGTTCTGGGGCCGTGGAGATGGATGCTGATCGTCTACGTCTTCGACGACGCGGCGGATCGGGTAGCAATCGTGACGGTTCAGGATGCTCGCTCGGCCGCTTCAGCCACGTCCGCCGGCTGAGGTCATTTCACAGGTCATCCGCTCTGTCACGCGCCGACAGTCATGTGGCGGCAGTACATCCGGCGGTCGGGATCCTCCGGTCGTACCGGTTGAATGCGGCGGCGTTTGCCCGACAGTCCATATATGCGCCAAACTGCGGCCCGGCGGTCGTCCCTCGATGCCCTGGATCAATGGGGTATCCAGTTTCCGCTGCTCCCCGTGGATCTCGCCGAGCTCGTACAGCCGACCCCATCGAGCCTTGCCCAGGCCATTTCCTCCTGGCGCCTTTCGATGCCGACGTTGTCGCCGAGGCATGGCGACGCGCTCGATCAATGGGGCATCGAATTCCCGATTGCCTACGACGAGCTGGCTACATTCGGCACGAACTGCCGGGGCGGACGTAGTCAGGCTCGAACCTCGGCCATCCTGGGCGCCCGCCTGCGTGGCATCTCCACGTTCGGCGCATACGCCACCATCGTGGCGGTTTTGGTCGCCGGCAGTGCCTCCGCCGTCCCTTCGCCCGCCTCGGCCGGCGCCCCACCGACTCGCAGTGGGCCGGTTCGCATCGTCATCGCCGACCCGGCTCAGATAGCGAGTCTTCCATCGATCACTGAGCCGCCGTCGGCGACCTCGAACCCGACACTCGGACCGACGCCGGGCCCGACCTTGGCCGCCGAGCAGCCGTCGGCGACCTCGAACCCGACACTCGGACCGAC
>Ga0209638_1000349_pt1 | contig 30513 bp, 28 predicted proteins | sample BarGraNGADG00211_FD_184490 | JGI IMG/M metagenome (GOLD analysis project Ga0209638, IMG submission 184490) | Arctic peat soil microbial communities from Barrow, Alaska - Barrow Graham LP Ref core NGADG0002-211 (SPAdes) (version 2) | ecosystem: Environmental > Terrestrial > Soil > Wetlands > Peat...
GGGCCTCCGACCACGTTTCCGCAGGTCAGAGGCCCTCTCACGCACGTGGTGGCAGGTGAAGGATTCGAACCTTCGAAGCTCACGCGATGGATTTACAGTCCACTCCCATTGGCCGCTCGGGCAACCTGCCTTCGTGCGGATGGAAGGATAGCAACTGAACCACGGTCTGCGTCCAATCGGGCGCGCCACCAAGCGAAAAACCAGAGCACGCCAATCGATACAACTTCCCCTCGCTCCCTGCTGGGGGCACCCCACGTCACACCCGAAGGAGCCGAGATGGCCGACGCATCGTTCGACGTCGTGAGCAAGGTCGACAAGCAGGAGGTCAGCAACGCCTTGACGCAGACCCAGAAGGAGGTCTCCCAGCGATACGACTTCAAGAACGTTGGGGCCTCCATCGAGTGGAGCGGCGAGAACATCCTGATCAAGGCCAATTCCGCCGAGCGCGTGCTGGCCGTTCTCGACGTCTTTCAGACCAAGCTGATCAGGCGCAACGTCTCGCTCAAGGCACTCGATCTTGGCGACAAGGATCCGCAGCTGTCCGGCAAGGAGTACCGCCTCGAAGCCTCGCTCAAGGACGGCATCAGCCAGGAGCATGCCAAGAAGATCTCAAAGCTGATCAGGGACGAGTTCGGCAAGACCGTCAAGCCACTCATCCAGGGGGACGAGCTGCGCGTGTCCAGCAAGTCCAAGGACGACCTTCAGGCCGTCATGGCGATGCTGCGCAGCGCCGACCTGGAGGTCGCTTTGCAGTTCACGAACTATCGCTGAGCCCGGCTCCATCTTTGGTCGGGGCGCGTGTTCGGGTATGCCATCCCCGCACGCTCCGTTCCCTCACCCGAAGGCTGCCCTCGAGGCCAGCGCCTCACGCAGCTGGGAGTCGGCGTCCACCATGGCTCGACGCACGGAAGCCGTCAGGTCACTACGCCGCAGAGCGGCCGCGGACTGCTCCGATGTGGACGCTTCGACCACACGGCTCGGATAGGCCAACGCGGCGATGCTGGCCAGCGCGTCCTGGCCGACTCGCCCCGACATTGCCGGCACATCACTGAAGTAGCGCGCGACGTATGGCCGGAGAACGTCCTGGTCGCTGGCGTGCCAAAAGCCTGCAGCGAGCGCGTTGAGCTCGTAGTTGGATCTACCGTGGTCTCCCGTGAGCTGCTCCCATGCCCAGACCTTGGCCGAGGTATCGGGCGCGGACGCCTTGGCCTGCAACGCTTTCAGGCTCCCCTGCATGGTGTGGTCCTGCTCGAGTGCGGCGTCGATCCCGGCTGGTCCGATGGCGCCGCGTCGAGCCAGGTTGCCCAGCACAACCCACCGGAAGTCCGAGTCCTCAGCGCGGCCCTCGGGCAGGTCTTCACCCGAGGCCCACCGGTGCAGCTGGTCTTCGTCTGCAGACGTCGTCGCCACGTGACGCGCTGCGAGCAGCGCCCTTGACGAGCCCGGCTCTGACTGGGCCAGCATGGACTCTGCCGCCTCGGCCAGGACGGCGAAGGCGCCCTCCTGCTCGTGCTCGATGATGAACTGCGGAATGATCCGCTGGGACATCTGCAGACCCACCCGGTTGATGATGGACTGGTTGCTCTCCCTGGCCCAGGATGTCGCAAGGAGGGCGAGCATGTATCGCGGGTCGATCTCGCCCAACGCGACCCCGTCCATCACCGCGGTCCAGACCACGGCTCGAGCCTGAGCCTCCGGCACCGCCGACAGCTCAGTCTGCGCGGCGGCGAGTGTGGCTGGGTCGAGCTTGATGTTGGCCCAGGTCAGGTCCGCCGCGTTGGGGATGACGATGTCAGCCTTCGCCCGTCCCTTGAGCTCCGACAAGGTGGTCTCCTCGTGGTCCACCCTCGCAAGAACCCGGAATACCTCTGTGCCGTTTGAGAATCCGGCGACATCGAGGGTGTGGGGGCGATCGGCAGGATGGGCCACGGGCGGGATCCGGCGCACCTTCGCCGAGGTGATCGAGCCATCCTCTGCGGCCAGGTCCACGGAGATTGCGTCGAGCCCCGCGGTGCGCAGCCAGGCGCTGGACCATTCCTGGAGGTCCTTGCCGCTGGCCCGCTCCATCGCCCCGAGGAAGTCCGCGAGCGCGGCGTTGCCGTAAGCGTGCGAACGCAAGTAGTCGCCAATCCCTGCGATGAACGCGAGATCGCCGATGTGGGCGATCAGCTGTCGCAGCGTAGCGGCCCCTTTGGCGTAGGAGATGCCGTCGAAGTTCTGGAGAGCCGACTGGGCATCAGGTGCGGGCGAACCAGCAACAGGATGGGTCGACGGCATCCGCTCTGCGGCATAGCCCCACGGCCTGCGGGCCATCGAGGCGTCAACCCACGCGTCCGTGAACTCTGTTGTTTCATAAAGGGTTCGGGTGGACATGTACTCAGCGAACGACTCGTTCAGCCACAAGTCGTCCCACCATCGCATTGTCACCAGGTCGCCGAACCACATGTGAGCCATCTCGTGAGAGATGGTGTTGGACCGGGTCAGCACCTCGTCATGGGTCGCGGCCCCGCGGAACACGTACTGGTCACGCAATGTCACGCAGCCAGGGTTCTCCATCGCGCCGGCGTTGAACTCGGGGACGAACACCTGGTGGTACTCCCCGAACGGATAACGGATGCCGAACAAGGAGTGGTAGTAGTCGAGCGATGCCCGGGTAATGGAAAACATCTGCTCGGCCTGGCGTTTCAGCGGCTCGCCCAACGACGCCCGGGCGTGTAGGCCGAGCGGGATGCCGTCGTGCTCAGCCAGGGCCGATACGTAGGGTCCGGCGCAGATGGTGAAGAAATAGGTTGCCAACGGCTTGGTGGTCGCCATGGTCCATCTCCCCTCGCCGGCGCGCGTGGCGGCACCGTTGCCAAGGACGATCCACTCCTCTGGGGCGGTGACAGTGACGTCGTAGGGAGCCTTGAGATCTGGCTGGTCGAAGCAGGCAAAGACCCGCGGCGCGGCGTCCAGGAAGGAGTGCCCGTAGACATAGTGCCGGTCATCTGCCGGGTCGGCCGCGCGGTGCAGGCCCTGGCCGTCGTTGCTGTACGTCATCGTCGCCGTCACGACAACCTCGTTCTCAGCGGCGAGGCCGGCGAGAACGATCCGCTCCCCGTCGAAGCCGGGGGGGTCAATCTCCACACCGTTGAGCGTCACCCGATGAAGCAGATGAGGTTTGATGTCCAGAAACGTGGATCCCCCCGGTTCCGCGCACCGAAAGCGCACCCTGCTCGAGGACTCGAAGGTTGTGGCGCCCCGGTCCAGATCGAGCGCGACCTCGTAGCTGGTGACGTCAAGGAGGGCGGATCGCGCCCCGGCTTCCGCACGGGTCAGGCTGGCCATGTTGGACACTCTGCCAGAGCCGGGCCACCGGCAGTCGTGGAGGTCAGTAGCCGCGGAACCCGGTGGCCATGGCCTCCAGACGGGCTATGCGCTCTGCCATCGGCGGGTGGGTCGCAAAGAGCCGAGAGACATCCTGGGCACGGAACGGGTTGGCGATCATCATGTGACTGGCGTTGACGAGGTCACGTTGAGGGGCCAGGGGCGCGGCGGCCGTTCCCCTCTCCAACTTGCGCAGCGCGGACGCGAGTGCCATCGGGTCGCCGGTGAGCTTGGCGCCATCCTCGTCGGCGTCGTACTCACGGGTGCGGGTGATCGCCAGCTGGATCGTCGTGGCGGCCAGGGGCGCGAGCAAGGCCATGAGCAACATGCCCATGGGGTTGGAGCGGTTGTCGCTGTTGTTGTTACCGCCGCCGCCGAACATGCCCATGAACATGAACATCTGGGCAACGCTGGTGATGACGCCGGCAATGGCTGCGGCCACCGAGGACGTCAGGATGTCGCGGTTGTAGACGTGCATGAGCTCGTGGCCGAGGACCCCGCGTAGCTCGCGCTCGTCCAGCAGAGCAAGGATCCCCTCGGTGCAGCAGACCGCCGCGTTGGCCGGGTTGCGTCCGGTAGCAAAGGCATTGGGCGCTTCGGTGGGCGAGATGAACAAACGGGGCATGGGCTTGTTCGCAGCCGTAGAGAGCTCGCGCACGATGCGGTACATGGCCGGAGCCTCGGTCTCGCTGACAGGTCGGGCGCGCATGGCCCTGATCGCGATCTTGTCACTGTTCCAGTAGCCATACGCGGTCATGGCGAGCCCGAACAGGGCGAAGACCCAGATGTACCTGCCGCTGCTGACCAGAGAGCCGAGAGCAAGCAAAAGGGCGAAGATGCCGCTGAGAAGAAGCGTGGTCTTCAGCCCGTTGTAATGGTTGTGCATACCCTTCCCAACGCGGCTGCCCATCCCGGTGTTCCGGATTGCCGGCCCAGCGGACAGCGGCGGCGCAGCATGGTCAACCCTGCGTCAGGAGCCCATCATCCCCAGGATCAGCTGGGGGCTGATGCTGGTCAGCACCAGCGACACGGCCGCGAAACCGACGGCGACCAACGTCGCAGGATGCGCCTTAACGCCTCGCCCAGCCCCTGCAGCGGCCCCGTTCGGCTGCTCGTCGGGTGTCGCCAGCAGGGCACGAAGCCAGCGCACGTAGACCGCGACGCCCAGGACGGCGTTGGCTGCAGCAATCACGGCCAGCAACCAGAGCTCGCTGCCGACGACCGGACGAAGTGCGGTGACCTTGGCCACGAGCCCAAGGACGCCCGGCGGCAACCCGGCCAGCGACAGCAGGGCCAGCCCGAGCGCGGCGCCCAGTACGGGATGGTCGCGCATGAGACCGCGGTATGCCGAGAGGTCTCGCGCGCGTTCCGCTCCCCTGGTCTGGACCAGGGCGGCGACGACGGCGAACGCCAGAAGGGTCGCAACGACGTAGGCCAACAGGTACGCCCCTGACGCGCGGACGGCCGCCGAGTTGACGGTGGCCAAAGGCATCACGACCCAGCCGGCCTGGGCAACCGTGGACCAGGCCAGCAGGCGCACGACGCCGTTCTGGCGCATCGCCATGATGTTGCCCAAAGTCATGCTCGCTGCCGCGACGAGGGCGATGGAGGTCAGCACAGGAGCACCCAGCGGGGCGACAGCCCGGATCACGACGAGCAGGGCGGCGAGCGCAGCGATCTTGGAGACGCCCGCGAGGAATGCCGCGATCGGCAGCGGGGCTCCGTCGTAGGCCTCAGGGGTCCACGCATGGAATGGCACGAGGGAGAGCTTGAAGCCGATCCCGGCGACGAAGAGAACGACAGCCAGGACGAGGATAGGCCGTCGGGCCGGATCATCGACCACGGTGAGTGCGGCTGCGGGCGTGATGAATCCGCTTGAGGTCGCGGTGAACCACAGGCCTGCCGCCAGCGCGAGCAGTCCGAAGGAGACCAACGACGTGGTCAGCAGGGCGACCGCCCCGGAGATCGCGGAGCGGGCGCCACGAAGAGCCACCAGCGCCACCGTCGGAAGAGTTGCGAGCTCGATGGCGACCAGCCACGAACCGAGGTCACGCGCACCTGCTACGGCAGTCGCCCCTGCAGTCGCTGACAGGACGAGACTGACCATCACTGCCGTGCCGCCGGTCGACTGTTTCCTGTCATCGGGCCAGCTCAGCAGCAAGGTCACGGCGGCCGCGAGCAGCGCCGCCAGCTGAAGGGCCGAGGCGACGGAGTCTCCGGCATACATGCACTGACCACCGCCCGGAAGGCACAGGGTCTGACGGGCAGCCCCGGCAGCCGTTCCCAGACCGGCGAACGTGGCCACCGCGCCCACGACGAGGCTGGCCAACGCGACCACGTAGTGCGCCCGGCGCAGGTGCTGGAGGACAACGTCGGCCACGAGGATGACGGCGGCACCGACCGCCGGCGCAAGCACGGGCAGCAACACCCCAACGTTGACGCTGACGACGCCCTGGCTCATCGGGATACCTCAGCAGTGATGGCGGCAACGTCCTTGATAGTCGAGTTCAACACGATCTGGGGGGCAACACCGAGCACGAGAACAGTGGCCACCAGGACTGCCAGAACCGACCACTCGCCTCCGTGGGCATCCGGATGGGCTGGCGAGGTGCGATCACCCGACCAGATCAGTCGCAGCACCCTCAGGGAGTAGCCGGCAGCGATGGCGGTGCCGGTCACCGCCACTGCGGCGAGAACACGCATGAAGAGCTGCGGACGGTCTGGAGCCGGCGACCACGCGGAGTACATGGCCAGGAACTCGCCCCAGAAGCCGACCAGCCCCGGAAGCCCGAGCGACGCCGCGAAGCCGACGACGAGAGAGATGCCCAGACGCGGCGAGACCTCGCGCAGTGCGGCGCGTGCCGTGGCCAGGTCCGCGGATCCCCAGCGTTCCTTGAGACCGCCGACGAGGAAGAAGAGAAGGGCCGACACGACGCCGTGGGCAACGTTGGCGAACAACGCCGCCTGCAGCCCTACGGTCGTCCCGCTGGACAACCCCAGAACCACGAAGCCCATGTGCGCAACGGAGGAATAGGCGATGAGCCGCTTGAGGTCGTTCTCGACCAGACACGCCAGACCTCCCCAGAGGATGCCGACGACGCCAAGGGCCCCGAATGCCGGTGCGAGGGTGCCGAATCCGATGGGAAGGGGGGCAATGACCAGCCGCACGACACCGTACGTGCCCATCTTCAGAAGGACGGCCGCCAGCAGGACAGAGCCAGCGGTGGGCGCGGTCGTGTGTGCCGGCGGGAGCCACGTGTGGAGCGGAAACAGGGGAATCTTGATGCCGAGCCCCACCAGCAGCAGCGCCGCGATGACGACCTGCGTGTGCGGCTGCATGCCCGCTCCGTGGGCACGCGCGAGCTGGTCCAGGTTTCCGGTGCCTGCAGACTGCACGAGGGCAAGGATGCCCACCAGCATCAGCGTGGAGCCAAGCACGGTGTAGAGCACGAAGCGGCCTGACGCGTCAGCGCGCGCCGCAAGATCGTGGGAGTCGCCGAACCGGGAGATCAGCACCCACATGGGGATCAGCACGACCTCGAACGAAAGGAAGAAGATGACAGCATCACGGCTCAAGAACGTTGCCAGCGCTCCGAACTCGACAAGCTGCAGACACCCGTAGAACAACGTGGGCGAGCCACCATGCGGTGGGTGTGAGCTTGCGTGAACCACGACCGCGATGCTGAGGGCAGCCGTGAGCAGCAAGAGCGGAGCGCTGATGCCGTCGACGGAGAACTGCCACCTGACGCCCAGTGAGGGCAGCCACGCCGCATCGAGCGATGGTCGCGCAATCACGGAGATGACGACGAGGGCGGCCGTAATCACGCTGGCGGCCAGACTGACCCGGTTGGCGTCGCTCTCGTTGGATGTCTCGGCCCCGCGCCCGGCGACGATCAGGGCAGTGCCCGTCATAGCCGGAACCGCCAGGGCGGCGATCAGCAGGATCACCACAACGTCACCCCCGTCACGCCGACTGTAAGAAGTCCGACCAGGACCCACACGAGGTACGACGATGGTTTGCGGGTGTGCGTTCGCTCGCTGGCGATGCCGATCCAACGGGTTGCCACCACGGTGCCTCGCACGTAGGCGTCAATGACCTCGCGGTCTGCCACCACGACGATCCGAGCGAGCTGCACGACCCGGGACGCCACGGCAACGTAGACGCCGTCCGTACCGAATCCCTTGTCGAACAGCACCATTCGATCGGCGCCAAGGCGTTCGGCCGCATCACCGCTGCCTTGGACCAGCGCCAGGCGCCGCACCGTGAACCCGGTCGCCAGGATCAGGACCAGGGAGGAAATGGCCAGCCACCAGGTGATGTGCGGCTCGACCGGGACCAGTGGGGTGAAGATGATCAGGCCTCCGACAACGGATAGGAACGCGAGAAGCCAGACCGACAGACGAGCACTGTCATGGATGTCGGCGTGGCCATGCTCAGGTTCGGCATGGACGTCGACGAGGGTCGAGTCCGACGCAGGTGCGGATTCCGGCGTTGTCTCGCTCCCTGCCGCCGGCTCGGTGAACATCTTGAGAAGGCTGACGTCCTCGACCTCGTCCGCGCTCTGGGTCTCGGCCCGCTGGGTGACCTCCTCCTCGGCGGTGAGGTGGGTGAGGACCAGCCAGGCCCGAGTGCAGTAAGCGGCAGTGAGGGCAACGCTGAGCCCCACCGCCACGAGGACGATCCACCCGGCAGCCGAACCGGACTCGGACGCGTTGTCGTGGGCAGCGCCCAGGACGAACTCCTTGGCCACGAAACCGACAAGGGGCGGAACTCCGGCCAGTGCCAGGAAGCCGACGGCCAGGGGCACCTTCAGCGCCGGGTGATGGCGCACCCCACCTGACATCTTCACCGCAGAGGTGCCGGCGACCAGCACGCTGAGCCACCCGACGGCAAGGAACAACAACGCCTTGAACATGGCATGCGACAACAGGTACAACACTGCGGGACCGGCGCCGGTGGACACCGGCGCAATGGCGAGGGCGGAGAGCATGATGGCGATCTGGCTGATCGTGGAGTAGGCCAGCAGCCGTTTGATGTCGGACTGACCGAAGGCAAGAATCGCCGAGCCGATCATCGTCACGGCGGTGATCACTGCGAGCACGAGGCGTGCCGGGTCCGACAGGACGAAGATCGGGAACAGCCGAGCCAGAACGAAGGTGCCAGCCGCGACCATGGTTGCGGCATGGATCAGTGCCGAGGCGGGGGTGGGGCCCTCCATGGCATCGGGCAGCCAGTCGTGGAAGGGGAACTGGGCCGACTTTCCGGCGATACCGCTGAGCAGGCAAAGGAATGCCGCCGTCAGCGTCGCACCGGGTGTAGTCGACCAGGTAGCCATGAGGTCCGGGATCGACGTCGTCCGGGCGCCAGCGGCCAGGATGATGAGGCCAATGACGAAAGCCAGGTCAGCGGTCCGCGTGACCAGGAATGCCTTGGTCGCAGCACGTCGCGCGGACTCCAGGCGGCTGTTGTGGCCGATGAGCAGATAGGAGCACCAGCCCATGACCTCCCAGCCCACGAGGGTGAGGATGAGGTCACCGGAGAGGACCACCAGCAGCATCCCGGCCAGGAACAGGGAGACCGTCGCCGTGAACGCGCCATACCGGTCGTCGTCATGCAGGTACCACTTGGTGAAGAGCTGGATCGCCAGACCCACAATGCCCACTGCGAACACCACGATGGCGCTGAGGTCGTCCAACAACAGGTGCAACGGCATCTGCAGCGAGCCCAGCGGGAGCGCTCCGATGGTGGAGACCTCGGGGGTGAACGGGCCGTTGTGCACGCCATAGAGCACATAGGTGGCGGCCAGCAGGGTGACAACCCCACCGGTGCTGGCGATGACAGCGCTGGCAAACCGGCGGCGGGCTACCGCCAGACCGAGAAGCGACGCCACGAAGGGAACCAGGACGACCAGCCGGGCGGACCAGGACAAGAGATCGCTCATGCGCCGGGCTCGCTCAGGTCGATGTTGCCGCGGCTGCGGAATAACGCCAGGACCACGGCCAGTGCGACCCCTATCTCCGCCGCGGCGATGGTGATGAGGAAAAGGGTCAGGACATAGCCGGTCTGTAGAGCGTCGCCCCGCACCGAACCCATGGTGACGAACAGCAGGTTGGCTGAGTTGAGGATCAGCTCCACCCCGATCAGGACCAGCACGGCGTTGCGACGCGCCATGACGCCATAGGCCCCCACTCCTGCAAGGATGCAGACGAGCGAGAGCGGAAGCCACAGATGGATCATTCGGACTCCCCCTCGGTCGATGTGGCCGGCACCAAGGAGACGGGCTCGCCCTCGGTCGTGGCCGGCATCCGTGAGACGGCCAACGCGGCGACCAGCGCCACGAGCAGCAGCAGAGAAAGCAGCTCGAAGGGCCAGACCCAGGACCCGAACAGCTGGGTTGCAATCGCTTTCGTGTCACCGACCCTGGCTGTCAAGAGCTCCCCGCCAAGAGCCGGCAGCAGGACCGAACCCAGCAGGGCCGTGGTTCCCGCGCCGAGAACAGCCGCTGCAATGCGCTGGGCTCCGCTCGAGGTGTGCTCGGGACTGCGACCCATCGGCGCCCGGGTCAGCATGAGCGCGAAGAGCACGAGTACGACGACCGCGCCAACGTAGATGAGCAGCTGCACGAGGGCAACGAGCTCTGCGCCCAGAACCAGATAGCAGCCGGCCAGGGTGCCGAGCGTGACGACGAGCCAGAGCGCGGCGTGCACCAGCTGGTGAGTGGTCACGGCGAGAACTGCGCTCGCCGCCGTGATCAGTCCTACGGAAGCGAAAAGGATGTCCAGGCTTGTCATACGCTCCCCGTCGGGGCTGTTCGCACAGGCTTGTTCGCCGCTGCGATCTCTTGTGGCTCGGCCGAGTTCGGGTCGAGCGCCGGGGGCGGCGGCACGGTGGCCATCCACTGCCCGAGGCGCTCTTTCTCGTGGATCAGATCCAGGATGTCGAACTCGGCGTACTCGAACTCGGGGCTCCAGTGGAGGGCGTCGAACGGGCAGACCTCGATGCAGATCCCGCAGTACATGCACAACGAGAAGTCGATCGCGAAGCGGTCGAGCACGTTGCGCTGGCGCTCACGCCCGCCCTCGGTGGTCGCCGGCAGCGTCTCCTTGTGGGAGTCGATATAGATGCACCAGTCGGGACACTCGCGCGAGCACAACATGCAGCTGGTGCAGTTCTCCTCGAGCAGCGCAATGACGCCTCTGGTGCGCGGCGGCAGCTGAGGTTCCACGTCGGGGTACTCCGCCGTGTGGGTTGGCCTGGCCAGTGTCCTGGCGGTCATGGCCAGTCCCTTGATCAGGCCGGGAATGACGCTGTGGGCTTTGGGCGGGGGTCCTTGTGAATGCTGGTGATCGGTCATCGTGAGCTCAACACCACCCATACTGCGGTCAGGGCCAGCTGCGCCAGCGCAACGGGGACGAGAACAAGCCAGGCCAGACGCTGAAGCTGGTCCTCACGCACGCGCGGCCAGGACACGCGCAGCCAGATGATCACCACGGAGATGATCGCGCTCTTGGTCAGCGTCCACACCGCGCCCAGCGAGTCCGAGAACGGACCCTGCCACCCGCCGAGGAAGAGGACGGTGAACAACAAGGACATCACGACGATGCCGGCATACTCGGAGAGCATGAAGAACGCGAACCGCAGCCCGGAGTACTCGGTCAACGGCCCCATCACGATCTCAGGCTCGGCGACCGGCATGTCGAACGGCGTCCGCTTGAGCTCGGCGACAGCAGCGATGAGGAAGACGAACGCGCCGGGGAGCTGCCAAAGCAACCACAGCGGGTGCCACGCGCTGACGATGCCCGTCAGGGACAACGTCCCCGCCGCCAGGGCGACCGACGCCGCCGACAGCACCATGGGAAGCTCGTAGCTCAGCAGCTGCGCGGCAGCGCGCATGCCACCGAGCAGGGAGTACTTGTTGGCGCTGGACCAGCCCGCCATCAAGACGCCCAGGATGCCGACGGCAGTTGCCGCAAGGACGAACAGCACGCCGGCGCTGAGGTCTGCGGCGACCATCGTCTTGGAGAGCGGGATGACGGAAAAAGCCACGAGATACGGAGCCAGTGCGATGGCGGGCGCCAGCTTGAACACCCAGCGGTCGGCGTCACGCGGCGTGACGTCCTCCTTCTGGACGAACTTGACGGCGTCGGCGACCAGCTGTGCCCAGCCGTGGTACCCGCCGGCATACATCGGGCCCAGCCGGCCCTGCATGTGCGCCATCACCTTGTGTTCGGTCTGACCAACAACCAAGGACATGACGACGAATGCCAGCAGCACGATCACCAGACGCAGAACCACCTCGAGCACCGGGTTCACCGGGGTCCCCAGGTGCTGTCCGGCACTCCGGGTGGCGCGACCTTGCGACGGCCGGGCTTCGCGGCGTGTGACTCCCCGCTCGGCGGACCTCCCTCACCACTGCCTTCGCCCGGCTCCTTGGCGCCTGGCCATGGCTTGCTCGCCCGGGACGCAAGGACAAAGGACTTGCGCAACGGCGTGCCCTCAAAGCCATTCGGCAGTAACAACGGTCGCAGTCCCGAGCCGCTGCCGTCGTCGAATCCCTCGAAGTCGATGCCGAACATCTCGTAGGTCTCACGCTCATGCCACGCCGCTCCGGCCCACAGGCCGGTCGCGCTGGCGGCAGGCTTACCGACTGGCACCCGAGTTCGGACGAGGACTCGCCTCAGTGCACCCCTGCCGGTTGAGCTGTTCATGAGGTGGCAGACGAGGTCGAAGCCTGGGTTCTCCTCGGCGTCCGTCTCGTCGACGGCGGTGAGCCAGTCGAAGAAGTCGAAACCCTCGTGGCGGGCTGTCGTCAGCGCCGCCGTCCACTCAAGCAGGGGAACGTCGCGGCAGGGGGTCTCGGTCACGACTGCTCTCCACCGGTATCGGGACCGGTCACCTGTGGCTTGGTCAGCAAAGCACGAGTGACCTCGCCTGCCGCAGCGTGGCGCGACCCGGCATACTTCGCACGAAGTGCCTTGTTGGACAACGTCTCTGACGCGATCTTCTCCTGCAGATGGACAATGCCCTGCAGGAGGGCCTCTGGCCGCGGCGGGCAGCCCGGCACGTAGACATCGACCGGGAACAGCTGGTCGGCACCCTTGGTGACACAGTAGGAGTCCCAGTAGGGACCGCCGCTGTTGGCGCAGGCTCCGAACGAGATGACGTACTTGGGCTCGGGCATCTGGTCGTACAGTCTGCGGATCACCGGGGCCATCTTGTCCGTGACCGTGCCCGAGACGACCATCAGGTCTGCCTGGCGTGGGCTGGGTGCGAAGGGGATGACCCCCAGACGGATGAAGTCATGCCTCGCCATGGACGCGGCGATGAACTCGATGGCGCAGCAAGCCAGCCCGAAGTTGAACACCCACAGGCTGTAGCGCCGGCCCCAGTTGAGGACCACCTTGATCGGGCGGGGTGCATCGCCGGTGATCGGCCCGATGCGGGGCATGGGCAGCTGAACCGTCACGAAGTCTCCACGGCGTTCGAAGTCTGTAGATCCACGGACATCAGATCCACCGGAGCAGGCCGCGCCGGGCGGCGTGGGCCAGGCCAACCAGGAGCACGCCGATGAAGATGCCCATCTCCGCCAGCGACGCCGCACCGAGATCGGCGCTACGGATCACCGTCGCCCAGGGAAAGAGATAGACCGCGTCGACGGCAAAGATCAGGTAGAGAAAGGCAAAGAGGAAGTAGCGCACATTGGTCTGCGCCCACCCCTGCCCAACGGGGTCAACACCGCACTCATAGGTCTTGAGCTTCGCGGTTGTGGGCGCCGCTGGCGCAAACAGCCGACCGGCCACCATGGCTGCGAGGAATAGGAATCCGCCGGCGAGGACGGCTCCAGCAACGGTCAGGTATGGGGACACGGCGCACAGCCTACCCAGAGGCATCCCGGTCGATTCGTCGGGCACCGACACGGCGACGCCGAGAGGCGGGGCAACCTGATGCGGACGAGGGGTAGCTCCGCGGAACGGGTGTCGCGGCGGCGTCAGCTCTCAGAGGCGCCTGGCACCTCGACGCTCGAGGGTACAGACCACTCGGGGGGAGCCGCTGGCTTCACGGACATGCCATCCGAGGCAACCCGAGGCACGAACGACCCAACCGAGCTGCGTGAGTGAAGGGGGAAGGTGAGGATCATGCCGGCCCCGCCACCGGGCGCGTGAGACGCCTGCAACGTGCCACCGCGCGCTTGCGCGAGCGCTTGCACGATGCTCAGACCCAGTCCGGTTCCGGCGAGGCGGTCCTCCGTGACCAAGCCCGATTCCTTGCCCGCCGCCGCTGCCGTGGTCGTTGCGGGCGGCAGCACCTTCTCATCGTCGTTGATTGCGACGATCTGCTGGTCGGTGAGGCCGACGCCGGTGTCGAACACGCCCACGACGACATGGTCGAGCCTGCGAGATCCCACCAGCCGGATCGTGTCACCCACCGACGTGTAACGGATGGCGTTCTCCACCAGTGTGTCCAGGCCGGTACGCAGCCGCTCGGGCGAGCCCACGACGCGCCCGGCCTGGGCGTCCAGCACCCATTGACGGTCCGCCACAACCTGCCAGCGCTCCACCGCCTGTGCCATCACCTGGTCGATGTCGACCATCTCGTTGGTCGTGTCATCCTGCAGGAGGATCATCCGGATCAGTCGATCGCTGACCCGCGAGAGTCGTTCGAGCTCGTCGCCCACCACGGCGAGGTCCTGCTGGCTGTCGGGCTCGGTCGCCCGTGTCTGCAAGAGCTCGACGTACCCCCGGGCGATGGTCAAGGGGTGCGCAGCTCGTGGGACGTCAGCCACATCAGCTGTTCGCGGTCGAGGGCGGCCTGGACATCACGTTCAGCAAGTCTGGTCACTTCGGCCAGCGCGGCCTGTCGGCGACGGACGTGCCACACCATCAGCAGCGCGAGCAACAACATCAGCGGGATCTCGGTCGTCTCGTCCCAGCCGATGATGCTCAACGTCCAGCTGCGTTCGAGGACGGCACCCGACGCGAGCGTGTACCAGGCCAGGGCCGTGACCAGCTGCCACCTTCCCCAGGTGCCAAGCCCGAAGGCGAGAGCGAAGCCGGCCCAGCCCAGGTGATAGGGGATGGTCTCCTGACCGGGTCGCATGAACATGACGATCACGCAGCCAACTGCCCACACCGTCCACGCAGCAAGCAGGTGACGGCGGCCGAACGAGGCGACGACGGCCAAATCGTTGCCCTCTACGCCCTCACTCGTCGTAGAAGCAGTATCCAGCGCCGCGCACCGTCTCGATTGGGGGCGTGGGCTGGATCTTCGAGCGCAGACGGCCCACACACACGTCGACGACGTTGCTGCCGGGGTCGAAGTCCAGGTCCCAGATGTCGTGGAGCAGCTCCACGCGTGAGCACACGTCGTTGGCGCGCTGCATGAGGTGGGCGAGCAGAGCGAACTCGCGCTCAGTCAGGCCAACCGGTCGAGCGCCTGGATCCGAGCCGAGATCTCGGTGACAGCGGTCAGCACGATGACGGGCGGGCTGGATTCGCGCTCCTTCAGCACACGGAGCACGTCGAGCCCGCTTCGACGCGGCATGGCGAGGTCGAGCAGGGTCATGTCCACATCACGAGCGTCGAGCTGGTTCAGCCCAGCCTGACCATCAGACGCCTCGTAGACGGTGTGGCCCTGGGCCGAGAGCGAGCGGTTCAGGACCGTACGGATGCGCGGCTCATCGTCCACGACAAGCAAGTGAGCCATGTGTCACCACGTTGCTTCAGCGGTGCGCGACGCATCGCGAGCATGGGAGAAGAAGCGTCGACGTGCCGGGGGAATGGGACCAGCGCCGCTCGCCAAAAAAACCGAGAAGGCCCATGTGCCACCCCTGTTAATCGCGCAGGCAAGTCTGAACGGCCCACCTAGGCAAGGAAATGTACTGCCCGAGGGAAGTACCTGGTAAGGACGCGAGGGGGTAATAGCTCGTTCGATGCCCAAGTCCACCCATCGTGACTAGAGACTTCTAGCCACGATGGGCTATGACGTGCGGCGGCTGGGTGTGATGGAGGCATCTGGGGCGCTGGCGCCTTCCTCGCCGAGCTCACCTCACACAACCTGCACCCCCCTGGCGTCGGGCGGTCCGGTGGCACGCCGCAGCCTGCCTCGATCACCGATCACATGCGGGGTCCAGATCGCGGACTCGCTCGGTCCACCATTTGGGCTGGAGGTAGCATAATCGCAGCCCCAACGCGATAGGGACGTATTGGGACATCCCGAGAAGTCTGGTGAGAACGCACGTATGAGCAGCAAGCGAGTTCAGAGTCTTGACAGTGTCGTCATTCGATTCGCCGGGGATTCAGGTGATGGCATGCAGCTCACCGGGGACCGCTTCACCTCCGAGACAGCGGCGCTGGGCAACGACCTGTCCACATTACCCAACTACCCCGCTGAGATCCGCGCCCCCGCAGGCACGATTCTTGGTGTCTCGAGCTTCCAGCTGCATTTCGCCGACCACAACGTCCTGACCCCTGGCGATGCGCCTGACGTGCTGGTCGCGATGAACCCGGCCGCGCTCAAGGCCAACCTGGGCGACTTGCCGCGCGGGGCCATGATCATCGTCAACACCGACGAGTTCACCAAGCGCAACTTGGCCAAGGTCGGCTATGACGTCTCCCCTGTGGAGGATGGCAGCCTCGACAGCTACCACGTTCATCCGCTCGGCCTGACCTCCATCACCGTCGACGCGCTCGGCGACTTCGACCTGTCCCGCAAGGAGAAGGAGCGGGCCAAGAACATGTTCGCGCTCGGTCTCCTGTCGTGGCTGTACACACGCCCGACCGCCGGCACCGAGCAGTTCCTGAAGAACAAGTTCGGGTCCAAGCCCGAGATCCTGGAAGCGAACCTCGCAGCCCTGCAGGCCGGCTTCAACTATGGCGAGACCACAGAAGACTTCGCCGTCACGTACGAGATAGCACCTGCCACGATGAAGGCCGGCACCTACCGCAACATCATCGGCAACACGGCCCTCGCCTATGGCCTGGTGGCTGCGGCTCACCGAAGCGGACTGCCGCTGGCCCTTGGCGCATACCCGATCACGCCGGCCACCGACATCCTGCATGTGCTCGCGAAGCTGAAACGGTTCGGCGTCATCACGATGCAGGTCGAGGACGAGATCGCCGGAGTCGGCACTGCGATCGGAGCCTCGTACGGCGGGGCCCTGGGCGTCACAGCCACGTCCGGTCCGGGGGTTGCCCTCAAGTCCGAGGCCATCGGCCTTGCGGTGATGCTGGAGCTGCCCCTCGTGATCGTGGACGTCCAGCGCGGTGGCCCTTCGACGGGACTGCCGACCAAGACCGAGCAGTCCGACCTGCTACAAGCGATGTACGGACGCAACGGCGAGTCCCCCTGCGCGATCATCGCCCCCCAGTCCCCGGGAGACTGCTTCGACGCCGCCTTCGAAGCCGTCCAGATCGCCACGACCTACCGGACCCCCGTGTTCGTGCTCTCGGACGGCTATCTCGCCAACGGCTCCGAGCCGTGGCTCATCCCTGACGTCGCCGAACTTCCCACCATCGACATCGACTTCACCACGGAGCCCAATGACGTTGATGTCAATGGCGATCCGGCGTTTCACCCGTACCTGCGGGATCCCGAGACCCTCGCCAGGCCGTGGACCGTCCCCGGCACCGCTGGCCTCGAGCACCGTATCGGCGGCATCGAGAAGGCCGACATCACCGGCGACCTCTCCTACGACCCCGACAACCACGACACGATGACGCGTCTGCGCCAGGCCAAGATCGACGGAATCGCCAAGAGCCTCCCCGACCTGGTGGTGGACGACCCATCCGGCGAAGCGGACATCCTCATCCTGGGCTGGGGGTCGACCTACGGTCCGATCGCGGAAGCCATCCGGTTGGTGCGCAACGACGGTGTCAATGTCGCCCGCGCCCATCTTCGCCATCTCAACCCCTTCCCAGCCAACCTCGGTGAGGTGCTCAGCGGGTACCAGCAGGTGATCGTGCCCGAGATGAACCTCGGCCAGCTAGCCATGATGCTGCGGGCCAAGTACCTCGTGGACGTGCAGTCCTACACACAGGTGCGCGGGCTGCCCTTCACCTCTATCGAGCTCGCGAGCGTCCTGACCAAGGCCACAGCCAACCTGAGCGGAGCCACCCGATGACCACCATCGACCTAGGTATGCCGGGTGCTGGCACCCTTGGGGTACCTCATCTGCACGATGACGAGCCCGCGCAGAACAAGAAGGACTTCGCCAGCGACATGGAGCCCCGCTGGTGCGCGGGTTGCGGTGACTACTCGATCCTCGCAGCGGTCCAGGGATTCCTGCCCGAGCTCGGGCTCAAGCGCGAGAACATCGTCTTCGTCTCCGGCATCGGATGCTCCTCGCGTTTCCCGTTCTACCTCAACACCTACGGAATGCACTCGATCCACGGCCGTGCGCCGGCCATCGCGACCGGCTTGGCCACGGCACGGCAGGACCTGTCGGTGTGGGTCGTCACCGGCGACGGTGACGCACTGTCCATCGGTGGCAACCACCTCATCCACGCGATGCGGCGCAACGTCAACCTCAAGATCCTGCTGTTCAACAACAGGATCTACGGACTGACCAAGGGTCAGTACTCCCCCACCTCCGAGTTCGGCAAGATCACCAAGTCGTCTCCGTTCGGCTCCGTCGACCGACCTTTCAACCCGGTCTCACTGGCCCTAGGTGCCGAGGCCACCTTCGTGGCACGCACGATGGACACCGACCGCAAGCACCTCACTTCCGTGCTTCGCGCGGCCGCCGAACATCGTGGCACCGCGCTGGTCGAGATCTACCAGAACTGCCCCATCTTCAACGATGGCGCCTACGAGCTTCTCAAGGACCGCGAAGAGGCCGAGGCCCGGATCGTCCACCTCAACGACGGCGAGCCCGTGCGCGTTGGTGCCGACAAGCTGGTAGCACGCGGTGACTCAGGGCACCTGAAGGTTGTCGATGCCGAGGGCGCCGACATGTCACGAGTGGTCATTCACGATGCCGGCGCAGATGACCCGTCGTCGGCGTTCCAGCTCTCCAGGCTCGACGACCCCACGATGGCCCATATCCCGATGGGCATCTTCCGCAACGTCTCGCGGCCGACCTACGAAGACCTCGTGCATGCCCAGATCGACGACGTCGTGACCGCCGCCGGTGGCAGCGCCGCAGACACAGACCTCGAGGGCCTCTTGAAGGGGCAGGACACCTGGACCGTCGCCGGCTGAGCGATCTGTGCCCCCAACGGGCTTCTGATACTCACCGGCCTCTGACACCCACCGGCCTCTGACACACTCACCGACCCCTCACACTGGCAACCGGGATGGACGTACGACGCGGCACGGCATACGGCGCCGGCGCCTATGCCATGTGGGGGGCGTTCCCCCTGTACTTCCATCTGCTCGCACCTTCTGGCGCCTGGGAGATCCTGGCACATCGCATCCTGTGGACCCTGCTCTTCTGCGGGGCCGTGCTTGCCCTGCGACGTGAGTTCGCCTGGGGTCGTTCGATGTTGGCCAACCCTCGTCTGGTCGGGGGTGTCACGCTGGCTGGGCTGCTGATCGCCATCAACTGGATCATCTATGTGACGGCGGTGGTGGCTCACCATGTCACCGAGGCCTCATTGGGCTACTTCCTCAACCCGATCGTGACCGTGGCAATCGGCGTGGTCGTGCTGCGCGAGAAGCTTCGCTCACTGCAGTGGCTGGCGGTGGCGATCGGGCTCGCCGCAGGTGTCTATCTCACTGTCGACTTCGGACGCCCACCCTGGATCTCCTTGAGCCTGGCGTTCTCCTTCGCTCTCTACGGCCTGATGAAGAAGAGGCTGGGCACCTCCCTGGGCGCCTTCCAAAGCCTGACCTCCGAGACTGCCGTGCTGGCGCCCATCGCCGTCGCCCTTCTCGTCTGGCTCGGTACCAGGGGAGAGACCACATTCACCGTTGACTCTCCCTCCCACCCGCTGCTCCTGGCTTCCGCCGGCGTGGTGACTGCCGCACCTCTGCTGTTGTTCGCGGCCGCGGCCCGGCGGGTGCCGCTCGTGACCATCGGCCTGCTGCAGTTCATCACGCCGGTTCTCCAGCTGATGTGCGGTGTTCTCCTCCTGGGCGAGACTATGCGGCCCAGCCGCTGGATCGGCTTCGCCATCGTGTGGATCGCCTTGCTGGTGTTGACCTTTGACTCGATCCGCTCTGTTCGCACCCGTCGCAAGATGGCCGACTCGGCAGAGTCGGCAGCGCTCTGAACAAGGGCCCGGCCTCCGCAAGCCATCTCAAGCACCATTTGTTAGCCGACCTGTTAGCCGACGCGGTTCACGACACCCTCAACAAGGGCCACCAGAGCAGTGATCCCCTCGTGAGCAGGTGAGTCAGCCGCGAGGTCGCCGGCCAGCGGAGCCAGGAGCTCCTGAGCTTCGCGGGCCACGGCGTTGGTTCGCTCACGCGCCTCGCCCATCGCCGGGTTGGCCCGAAGAAGCGCCAGTGCCTCGGCATGCAGAGAGTCGTCGCTCAGATCGGAGTCGAGCAGGACCAAGAGGTGGCGGTCCGCGGGATCCACCGACCGGCGTGCCAGCAGCACCGGCAGAGTCGCCACGCCCTCACGCAGATCCGTGCCCGGGGTCTTGCCGGACTCGCCCGACCCCGATGAGATGTCGAGCAGGTCATCGGCGAGCTGAAAGGCGATACCGAGGCGCTCGCCATACTGGCGCATGACCTCGACGGTCTCGGACGGGCAACCGCCGAACATGGCGCCATAGCGGACAGCCGTCGCGATGAGCGCACCGGTCTTGTCCGCGAGGACGTCGAGGTAGTAGTCGATCGGGTCGACACCTGGCGGCCCTGGACGGCCATCGCGGATCTGCCCCGAACACAGCCGTACGAACGTCTGCGCCTGGATCTTGACAGCCTCAGCCCCCAGCCCCGCGACGAGCTCCGATGCCTTGCCGAAAAGCAGGTCGCCGACAAGGATCGCGCTGGAGTTGCCGTACTTGGCGTTGGCGCTGATGACCCCGCGTCGCAGGTCGGCCTCGTCCATGACGTCGTCGTGGTAGAGGGACGCCAGGTGGGTCAGCTCGATGCCCGTCGCCGCCGCGACCACGTCATCGTTGATCCCGGTGCCGAGCTCGGCCGCGAGCAGAGTGAGCAAGGGCCGGAAACGCTTGCCCCCCGCCTCCGCGAGGTGCGCGGAGGCCTGGGCGATAAACGGGTCCTCGTGGTCGACGACCCTGCGGAGCAGCGCATCAACGGACGCCAGCCCGCTCTCCAACCGTTCGGCCAGCTCGGGCGAGACGCTGGGCATAGCGCGAGTCGGTGACCCGGGGGTCATCGCAGGAACAAGGACGACCGCGCCGCGAGGTCCAGCAGCGGGGAGGGCAGAACGCCGAGCACCAGCGTCACGAGGACACCCACCGTGACAGCCAGCGTGGTGACGATGGACGGCGAGACTGCACGGACCGAGTCACTGGCCGGCTCGGAGAAGTACATGAGCACGATGATCCGGACGTAGACGAAGGCGGCGACAGCGCTGGAGAGGACGCCGACGATAGCCAGGACGGTGGCGCCGTGACCGATCGCGGCCGAGAACACGGCGAACTTGGCCGTGAAGCCTGAGGTCAGCGGGATACCAGCGAATGCCAGCAGCAGGAAGGCAAAAGCCCCTGCAACGACGGGGTGGTTCTTGCCCAACCCGGCCCACTGTGACAGATGCGTGGCTTCCGAGCCTCCGTCACGAACCAGGGACACGATCGCGAAAGCCGCGATGGTGCTGAAGCCATAGGCAACGACGTAGAAGAGCACCGCGGAGATGCCGACCTTGTCGAAGGCCAGGAGACCGGTCAGGACGAACCCGGCGTGGGCGATCGACGAGTATGCCAGCAGGCGCTTGACGTCGGTCTGGGTGACCGACAGGACCGCACCCCCGACCATGGTGAGGATGGCGACCGTCCAGAGCCCTGGCGCCCAGTCCCAGCGACTGTCGGCGACACCCACGTAGACGAAACGAAGAATCGCACCGAACGCGGCGACCTTGGTGCAGGCGGCCATGAAACCCGTGACCGGGGTGGGAGCGCCCTGATACACGTCGGGCGTCCACGAGTGGAACGGCACAGCGCCGATCTTGAACAGGAGGGCGACCAGCACGAGCAGGACGCCCGGTACCAGAAGCCCGTCCATGCCGGACTGGGTCGCGATGGCCTTGGCGATGACGCCCAGGTCCATGGAGCCGGAGTAGCCGAACAGCAGCGCCGAACCGAACAGGAAGAAGGCCGACGAGAAGGCTCCCAGCAGGAAGTACTTCATGGACGCTTCCTGGGAGAGCAACCGGCGACGACGAGCCAGCCCCGCGAGGATGTAGAGCGGCAGTGAGAGGACCTCCAGTGCGACGAACATCGTCAGCAGGTCGCCCGCCGCCGGGAACAACATCATTCCCCCGACCGCGAACATCGTCAGCGGGAACACCTCGGTCGTGGTCGCACCGGCCCGCACCGCGGCGGCCTCTTGAGCCGAGCCCGGGGTCGCCGCGCCCTGGGCGGTGAACGCGTCAGCGCCCACACCCTCGAACCGCTCGGCCATGGCGAGCACGCTGAGGAGGGACAGCGACAGGATCGTCCCCTGAAGGAACAGCGCCGGCCCGTCGATGACCACGGCGCCGGCAAGCGTGCTGCCCTGATGGTCCAGCCCCAGGACGACTGCGACCAGGGCAGCGAGCAGACCAACGAGCGCCAGGCCCACCTGCGCGACATACCGCCGGGCCCGAGGGGCAAAGGCCTCGACCAGAACACCGATCATGGCCGTACCGAAGACGATCAACATCGGCAGGACCGCGCCGTAGTTGATCTTGGTCGCGACGAATGCCGTTGCCAGTCCGGGCAGTGAGGCGATCACTTGACAGCTCCTTCAGCAGCCACGGGGTGCGTGGGTGCTGGGTCGGTGACGCCGACGTACTGCAACGTCCTGGCGACGGCGGGGTTGATCACGTCGAGGACCGGCTTGGGGTAGAAGCCCAGGACGATGAACGCGGCGATCAGCGGGAAGACGACCCACTTCTCGCGGTGGCTGAGATCGGGGGTGCCGGCGGCAGACTCCGGCTTGGGTCCGGTCATCATCCGCTGATACATGAGCAGGATGTAGAGCGCAGCGAGAATGATGCCGAAGCTCGCGATGACCGCAGCAACCCGGTAGCGCTGGAAGGTGCCCACGAGCACGAGGAACTCCGAGATGAAGGAGTTCAACCCGGGCAGCGCCAGGCCGGACAGGCCGGAGATGAGGAAGACGCCGGCGAGCACCGGGGTCACCCGCTGCCAACCGCCGAAGTCCGGGATGCGTTTGCTGCCGCGACGGTGGATGAGCATCGCCGCCACGAGGAACAGCGCAGCTGTGGTGAACCCGTGGTTGACCATGTAGAGCGCTGAACCGGCAGTGCCGGCTGAGGTCATGGCGAAGATGCCGAGCACGATGAAGCCGAAGTGGCTGATCGAGGTGTAGGCGATCAGCCGCATGATGTCGGTCTGGCCGATCGCGAGCAGCGCCCCATAGAGAACGGAGATGACGGCGAGCACGATGATCACCGGCGTGGCCCACTTGCTGGCCTCGGGGAACAGCTGCAGGCAGAATCGAATCATCCCGTATGTGCCGACCTTGTCCAGCACCCCGACCAGAAGCACAGCCGTGGCGGGACGGGCCTCAGTGGCCGCATCCGGCAGCCAGGTGTGGACCGGCCACATCGGCGCCTTGACGGCGAACGCGAAGAAGAAGCCGAGGAACATCAGGCGCCCGGCGGTCTGGTCGAGATGCAGGCCTGTCAGCTTCTGCACGAGGAAGCCGTCGGCGCCGCCGGGACCGTGCTGGTAGAGGGCGATGACCGCGACCAGCATGACGAGGCCGCCGAGCAGGGAGTACAGCAGGAACTTGACCGCGGCGTACTGCCGGCGGGGACCGCCGTAGGAGCCGATCAGGAAGTAGACCGGGATCAGCATCGCCTCGAAGAAGACGTAGAACAAGAACACGTCGGTCGCCGAGAAAACCCCGATCATGAACGTCTCGAGGACCAGCATGAGGGCGAAGTAGGTCTGTTGCCGCTTGCCGACCTCGGGCACGTCATGCCACGCGGCGAGAACGCAGACGGGGACGAGGATCGCCGCCATCACGATGAGGACGAGCGCGATGCCGTCCACGCCGAGGGCGTAGCTCACACCGAACTGCGTGATCCAAGCGTGCTGTTCCTGCAGCTGGAACTGCTGGCCGGAACCGAGAGTGAACTGCAGAGCGGCAGCGATGGTGAAAAGGAGCGCGACGACGGAGAACCCGAGGGCGATCTGCTTGGCCCGATCAGCCAGGCTTGCGGGCAGGAACCCGACGACCAGGGCACCCACCAGCGGTATGAGCCCGATCGTGGTCAGCCACGGAAAGTTGGACATCACTGCACCACCCACACGGCACCGAGCATGACGACGACGCCGGCCAGCATCGTCAGGGCGTACGAACGCACGAAGCCGTTCTGAACCCGGCGCAGCCGCGCGGAGGAGCCGCCCACGAGAGCGGCCAGACTGCCCACCGCGCCGTCAACACCCTTGTTGTCGAAGAAGACCAGGGCCCGCGTCAGGTGCAGGCCGGGACGCATCAGCACCGCCTCGTTGACGTCGTCCTGGTAGAGGTCTCTGCGCGCAGCCCGCGTCAGCGGCGACCCCACTGGCGCAACCACAGGAACCTCGTCCCGCCAGTAGCGCATCCAGGCCAGGCCCAGGCCCACGGCGACAACGAGCAATGTCAGGGTGGTCAGCACGGGGACGGCGATTACCGGGCTCTCGCCTTCGGTTCCAACTCCGACGACAGGCTCGAGCCAGCTCTGGATGGCACCTGTCGGGCCAAGGATAAGACCCAGGAAGGCTGAACCGACGGCGAGGATGACCATCGGGATGGTCATGGTCTTCGGGGACTCGTGCGGGTGCGCGTCCTTGGGCCAGCGACTCTTGCCGTGGAAGGTCATGAAGAACAAGCGGGACATGTAGAAGGACGTGACACCAGCGCCGATGAGCGCGGCCAGGCCGAAGATCCACGGCCGCCAGCCCTCGCCGATGAACGCGGCCTCAATGATCTTGTCCTTGGACCAGAAGCCCGCGAACGGCGGCACCCCCAGGATCGCCAGCCAGCCGATGCCGAAGGTGACCCAGGTGATCTTCATGGCCCCCGACAGTCGGCCGAAGCCGCGCATGTTGACCTGGTCGTCCATGCCGTGCATGACCGAACCGGCGCCAAGGAACATCCCGGCCTTGAAGAAGCCATGGTTGAGCAGGTGGAAGATCGCGAAGGCGTAGCCCACTGGGCCCAGACCGGCGGCCAGCATCATGTAGCCGATCTGGCTCATCGTCGAAGCCGCCAGCGCCTTCTTGATGTCATCCTTGGCCGACCCGACGATCGCTCCGAACACCAAGGTGATCGCGCCGACGATGACCACGAAGGTCTGCGCTGTCGGGGAGGCGTTGAAGATCGCGTGGCTGCGCACGATGAGGTAGACACCGGCGGTAACCATCGTCGCAGCGTGGATCAGCGCCGACACGGGCGTCGGGCCCGCCATCGCGTCGCCGAGCCAGCTCTGCAGAGGGAACTGTGCCGACTTGCCGCAGGCTCCGAGCAGAAGCATCAGGCCGATCGCCGTCAGTGAGCCCTTGTTGGCCCCCGCGACCCCCGCGTTGACGCCCGCGAAGGTGACCGTGCCGAAGGTGACGAACATGAGCATGATCGCGATGGAGACGCCGAAGTCACCGATCCGGTTGGCCACGAACGCCTTGTTGGCCGCGGCGGCGTTGGCCGGGCTGTGGTTCCAGAAGCCGATGAGCAGGTATGACGCCAGCCCGACGCCCTCCCAGCCGACGTAGAGCAGAAGGTAGGAGTCGGCCAGGACCAGCAACAGCATCGAGGCGACGAAGAAGTTGAGGTAGGCGAAGAATCGGCGCTTGTCCGGATCGTGCTCCATGTAGCCCAGCGAGTAGACCAGGATCAGCGAGCCCACGAAGGTGACCAGCATGACGAAGGCCATGGAGAGGGGGTCGATCAGCATGCCGGCGTCGACCTTGAAGCTGCCGGCAGGGACCCAGGAGAACAGGTGCAACGACTGCGCACGCTCACCATCCGAGCGACCGAGCATCGCGAGGAAGATCACGGCACCGACAGCGAACGTCGCCCAGGACAGGCCCGTTGCCAGCGCCGGCCCGAACGTGTTCGTACGCCGCCCGCCCAGCAGCAGGATGGCCGCGCCCAGCAGGGGGAGGGCGACCAGGAGCCAGGCCAGGGACGCGGCCCCGGTGGCCGCGTGTATGGCGTCTGTGACTGCCGACTGCCCACCCAGCTGCCCTACGTGAGCAGCAGAAAGTTGCACCAGATGCATGTTCGTGCCCCTTACAGCTTCAACAGGTTGGCATCGTCGACCGAAGCCGACCGGCGGGCACGGAAGATGGCCATGATGATGGCGAGTCCCACGACGACCTCAGCCGCAGCAACGACCATGACAAAGAGCGCGATCACCTGACCATCCAGGGAACCGTGCATGCGTGCGAAGGTCACGAAGGTCAGGTTGGTCGCGTTGAGCATCAGCTCGACGCCCATGAAGACCACGATGGCGTTGCGCCGCACCATCACTGCAGCGGCGCCGATCGCGAACAGCGCCGTTGACAGGTAGATGTAGTTGACCAGGCTCATCGGTTGGATCCCTCCTCGATCTCGCCCTCTCGGGCCTTCTCGACCTCGACGAAGCCCTTGGGGCTGGTGACCTGGTCGCGCGCGGCGAACACCCGCGACAGGGACAGCTCGCTCGGCGTGCCGTCCGGCAACAAAGCCGGGGTGTCGACCGCGTTACGGCGCGCATAGACACCAGGCACGGGCAGCCCGGCGAGGTTCTTGCCCCGCCGGAAACGACGCTCGGACCACTGGCGCTGGGTCGGCCGCGGCGTGAGGCGTTCGCGGTGAGCCATGACCATGGCCCCGAGGGCTGCCACGATGAGCAGCGCGCTGGTGACCTCAAAGACCCAGACGTACTTGCCGAAGATCAGGTTGGCCACACCGGTGACGTTGCCCTCCGCGTTGGCCTGGGTCAGGCCGATGGGCGTGGCGAACGTCACCGAGCCGACCGCCGCGACGAGCACGAGTCCCAGACCTGCAGAGAGCAGGAGCCCGGCGACCTTTTGGCCCTTGATCGTTTCGACCAAGGAGTCCGCCGAGGTGACGCCGATCAGCATCAGCACGAAGAGGAACAGCATCATGACTGCGCCGGTGTAGACGAAGATCTGCACGATCCCGAGGAAGTCAGCACCCTGGGCGATGTACAAGACGCCCAGGTTGATCATGACCACGGCCACACACAGGGCGACGTGCACGGCTTTCTTGACAAAGATCAGGCCCAGGGCCCCGAGCACGCTGATGGGTGCCAGGACCCAGAACAGGACTGCTTCACCACCGCTGGTCATCGGGCATCCACCTCTATCGACGAGACATCGGACGGGACGGCTGGGGCAGCCGACGATGCGGCGCTCGAGGCGAGCTCTGCCTCGCGGGCGTCGGCCCAGGCACGCTGCTCGGGCGTGGCCTTGGCCACCTTGCCCTGGTAGTAGTCGCGCTCTTCCATGCCGGCCACCATCGGGTGCGGCGCGGCCACCATGCCCTCCTGTGCGGGCGCCAGGAGCTGGCTCTTCTCGTAGATCAGCGTGCCGCGGTCGGCGCCCACGAGCTGGTAGTCGTTGGTCATCGTGAGCGCGCGTGTCGGACAGGCCTCGATGCACAGACCGCAGAAGATGCAGCGCAGGTAGTTGATCTGGTAGACGCGCCCATATCGCTCGCCGGGCGAAAATCGGCCACCGCCGCCCGGGCTGTCGTCGTTGTCCGCGCCCTCGACGTAGATGGCGTCGGCGGGACAGGCCCAGGCACACAGCTCGCAGCCGACGCACTTCTCCAGGCCGTCCGGGTGTCGGTTCAGCTGGTGGCGACCGTGGAAACGCGGTTGGGTCGCGCGCCTGACCTCGGGATACTCCTCGGTCTCGAGCTTGCGGAACATCGTCGCGAACGTGACGCCGAAACCGGCGACAGGGGCGAAAAGCTCCGAGAGGAAGCTCGCCTTCTTCTGCTCGTCAGCCACGGGTGGCCTCCTGATCGGTCAGTTCTGGCTGGCCAGCCGGAGACTGAACATCCTGCGGGATCGGCTCGCGCAGATGTTGGCCGGGCAGCGGGGGGATCGGGTAGCCGCCCGCGAACGGGTCTATCTCCTCCGGGCGCTCGACCGGGACGGCGGCGGCGGCACGCTTGCCGTCCCAGACCCAGGCGACGGCAAGGGCAATGACGGCGATCACGCCGACCACGATGACCGTCGCCGTCCGGGTGTTCTCACCGAAGAAGGCCAGTTGCGCGCCGCGGATGAAGGCCACCGCGACGACCCAGAGCAGGGTCACCGGGATGAGGAACTTCCAGCCGAACCGCATGAACTGGTCGTAACGCACCCGCGGGAGGGTTCCACGGAGCCAGACGAAGAAGAACATGATGAGCCACAGCTTGATGACGAACCAGAGCAGTCCCCACCAACCCTGGTTGAACATCCCGTCGTTGATCGCGGCGATGCCAGGAGGCGCCTGCCAGCCACCCAGGAACATCGTGGTCGCCAGCGCGGACACGGTGAACATGTTGATGTACTCACCGAGGAAGAACATCGCGAACCTCATCGAGCTGTATTCCGTGTGGAAACCACCGGTCAGCTCGCCCTCGCCTTCAGCAAGGTCGAAGGGCAACCGGTTGGTCTCGCCGAGCATGGTCACGACATAGACCAGGAACGAGAAGAACGCCGGGAGGATGAACCACAGGTTCTTCTGCGAGGCGACGATCTGTGAGGTCGACATCGAGCCGCTGTAGAGGAAGATGGCGACCAACGACAGGCCCATGGCGATCTCGTAGGAGATGACCTGAGCTGTGGAGCGCAACCCACCCAGTAGCGGGTAGGTGGAACCTGAGGACCAGCCGGCCAGCACGATGCCGTAGACACCGACCCCGGCAACGGCGAGCACCAGCAGGACGGCGACCGGGGTATCGGTCAGCTGCATGGGCGTCCGGTGCCCGAACAGGGAGATCATCGGGCCCATCGGAATGATCGCGAAGGACACGAAGGCCATGGTGCCGGCGATGATCGGCGCCAGCAGGAAGACGGCCTTGTCGGCCTTGTCGGGGATCAGATCCTCCTGGAGGACCAGCTTGATCCCGTCCGCCAGGGTCTGCAACAGACCGAATGGACCTGCACGGTTTGGCCCGGGGCGCTGCTGCATGCGCCCGATGACACGACGCTCGAACCAGATGACGACCACGACGTTGATCAGCAGGAAGACAAAGACGAACAACGCCTTGACCAGCGAGAGCCACCATGGTGTGTCACTGAAGTCCGCCACCGGGTTGTCGGTGGAGGCGAGCGCCGGCGCGATCGTGTCGACACCGGTCTGAACGCCTGTTGCGAGCGTAGCGATCAGGCTCATTCGGCACCGCCCTTGGTCAAAGAGACCACGGCGCCGGCGCCGACGCCAAGCGTCGATCGCACCGCAGATCCGGGAGAGTTGGTTGGCAGCCAGATGACGTGGTCAGCCATGTCCGTGATGGTGAGGGGGACCGTGATGGCGCCCGAACCGACGCTGACGCGGACTGTGTCGCCATCGGCCAGGCCGATGGATGCAGCGGTCTTGGCCGAGAGCAGCGCCTGTGCCTTGGGGGCCGTGCCGGCCAAGAACGGCTCGCCGTCCTGCATGCTCCCGGAGTCCAGCAGGTGGTGCCAGGTGGCCAGCACGGCCTGCCCGGCATCCGGCGACGGAACCTCGACTGGATCGACGGTCGGCGCCGCGGCCCGGTAACCGGTCCACAGACCCAGGGCCCGCATGTCGGCGCGGACGGCCCCCAGCGTGCGGACTCCGAGGTCCTCTCCCATCTCGCCGGCAAGCAGGTCCAGGACGCGGTGGTCGCTCATGGCGTTGGAGGTCAGCGCAGTCTCGAAGGACCGAACCCGGCCCTCCCAGTCGACGAACGTGCCGGCCTTCTCCTGGTGGGCTGCCACGGGCAGGACCACGTCGGCGAGGTCGGTGACCGCACTCCGGCGAATCTCCAGCGACACCAGGAAGGACCTGGTCAGCGCATCGAGCACGTCACCGGAGCCGACCAGATCGGCTGGGTCGACGCCGCCGACCACCAGGCCACCGAGCTCGCCGGCGTTGGCCGCCGCAATGATGGCCGAGGTGTCCCGGCCGACGCTCTCCGGCAGTCCAACCACGTCCCACGCCGCACCGACCTCGACGCGAGCCCGGGACTCGGTGACCGGACGACCGCCGGGTAGCAGGTTGGGCAGCGCACCGCCTTCGAGCGCGCCACGCTCTCCTGCGCGCCGGGGAATCCATGCCAGCCTCGCACCGGTGGCCGACGCCAACGACACAGCACCGGAAAGCCCGCCCGGCACCGTCGCAAGTCTCTCGCCCACAAGAATGAGTGCGCCGTCGGCCGCAAGACCGGCGGACGCAGCCGCGATTGTCGCGGTGACATCGTGACTTGGTCCCTTGGTGCCCTCGACCAGCGCCTGCAGCACCTCGGCCTCGGTGCCCGGAGCGGCGCTGATCACGGTGCCACCGAGCTTCTGCAGCCCGCGGGACGCCAGAGGCGCGACCGAAAACACAGCAGTCCTTGCCTTGAGGACCGCCTTGCGCAGTCGCAGGAACACGATCGGCGACTCGTCCTCGGGCTCGAAACCCACGAGCAGCACCGTTGTGGCGGCGTCGATCTCGGCATACGTGACGGACCCGCCGTGAGCATTGCCGGACGGAACGGTGGCCACGACGTTGCTGGCCAGGAACTCGGCCTCCTCGACCGAGTGCGGGCGGGCGCGGAAGTCGATGTCGTTGGTCTGCAACGCGATTCGGGCGAACTTGCTGTAGGCGTAGGCATCCTCAGCGGACACCCGGCCACCGACGAGCACGCCCACGCCCTTGGCATCAAGGGCGGCGAGCAGACCGCGGGCCGCGGCGTCGAGCGCCTCGGGCCAGGCCGCGACCTGCAGGATCCCGTTCTCATCACGCACGAGCGGCTCGGTGATCCGGTCCGTGCCGGTGGCGTAGGTGAACGCCCAGCGACCCTTGTCGCAGTTCCACTCCTCGTTGACCGCCGGGTCGTTGGCGGCCATGCGG
>Ga0209638_1000350_pt1 | contig 30487 bp, 26 predicted proteins | sample BarGraNGADG00211_FD_184490 | JGI IMG/M metagenome (GOLD analysis project Ga0209638, IMG submission 184490) | Arctic peat soil microbial communities from Barrow, Alaska - Barrow Graham LP Ref core NGADG0002-211 (SPAdes) (version 2) | ecosystem: Environmental > Terrestrial > Soil > Wetlands > Peat...
CAAGCCGTTACTTCTTCGGGGGGCTTGCAGGAGTCTTCAGCGTCCAGCCGGTGTTCGGCTTGGGCGTCGGCGGAAGCGTCTCGCCCTGAGAGATCGCGACCGGGGTTCCCGGCCGGTTCGCAGGACGATAGATGCCGCTTACCGGTGCCTTATCGCCTGGGTTCAGCTTGCTCACGGACCTCACCTCCTTTCGTTGGCAGGATCTCGGGTCCAGTGAATCGTAGCCCATGCGAATATTGACCGTCTAGCACACGTGTTCTACTTATCCACCGATCCGCGCTCCCTATCCACAATCCAGAGCTATGTATGTGGGCAGACCGCGGGCGTCAAGGCGGAAACGTTGTCGCCTTCTCTACGGGTGTCGTAACGGGCCCGTTCGGTTGCCTCCGGGCCACGAATTGGCCGGCGTCGACAGGGAGCGCGAGGCGGGGTGAGCTATGCTGGGTCTCCATTGGGGACACAGGGAGGAGCGGGATGGCGAACCGGGCAAACGTTCCGCTGCTGGAGTCACAGAAGAACGACGTCTTCCAGCTCGTTCGGCGGTACGGCTTTGATCCGGGGCAATTCGAATGGCATGTGACAACAGTGCCGGGTGGCTACACGGTCGACAGGCTCGACCACCGGTCCCCGCGAGATTACTTCTTCGCGTTCGACATCATTCCAAACCGGGACAGTTACCTGGCCGGTCTGGAAGATGATAGGAAGAGCTACTTCTCCCCTGGCCCTGAGCAAGCGCGGGCAGCAGGAACGTGCTATGGGTGGACCGCGCAGCTCGGGCACGTTGAGATGTGGCTCAGTGCTCTGAGGCGAGAGGTTGACACGGTGTCCCTTTGGGACACCCTCGGCAGTGAGACGACTCGGCTGATGGCCGAGGCTAACCTCTCCAATCGTTCTCTGACAAAGGACGAACGCCAACTCATAGAGGTTCAGGCGCAACAAGTGCGGGCGTTCCTCCGAGCGAATGTCGACGATCACGAAACGCTCGCCCGAGTCGAGAAGAAGGTTGATGAGCTGGTCGATGCGAGCAAACGACTCGGCATCAAAGACTATGCGATGGTGTCGCTGAGCCTCCTGCTGACGATGGCAGTTCAGGCAGCTTTCACCGGTCAGCAGGCGCAAGAGCTAGTGAACCTGTTCTACAAAGGGGCACGTCTACTGCTGGGCCAGTAGCGCCGTATCGTGATTCCCGGGCGCCGCTGCACCACCACGAGTATCCGGGAAGGTCTTGGCAGACTGGAAGCCCTATCTGGGCTATCAAGCGCCGTTCGTCCCGCGGCGGACTCGGCCCCTCTGGTACTTCTCCTGCATCATGAGGGCATACGCCGGATAGGATCTCGCCTGGAGGTTGCGCTGAGCTGATACGACGAGCCCGAATTCCCTGTCAAAGTCTCGTTCAAACGTCGGCTGTGACACTGCAAGGTTATGAACGATTTCGGCGAGATGAGTAACGATCGTCATTTTGAAGTGGAGGGAGAGCAGGTTCTCCGTCCGCAGGGCACGGGTGAGTGGCTCCGAGACGTCGTCCCCATTGTTGGTGAAGGCATATTCCCACTGCCCGTGTGCGAGCTTGTTCCGGACCTCGATCACAGGCCTCAGATCCAGTTCTAGCAACTCCCGCAGCGTCAGCAGGCGCTGGTATGCGCTATGCGGCAGTGACCCAGGGCCTAACGCCGCGCGCGGAACGTCATAGTGCCTGCGGTAGGACACTTCCACGGCTGTCGTCCACTTGCTGAGGTGCTCTCGCTTTGACATCACCTGCCCACGGTCAGCGTCGTTGAAGCTGGCTGGTTCATGCAGGACCTTCATGAGCCGGCACTCCGCCCACGCTGCAACCAAGAGAGCGTCCAAGCGAACAAGGGCCTGAAGGGTGGGATTCTGTCCCCCTAGATCGCCTCCAACTCCGGTCGATAGCTCCGCTCTCGCCAGTCTCTCGACGTGGCGGAGAGCCCGTTCCACAGATCGCAAGTTGGCGACGTGGAATCGATACATGTCGGCGAGTGTGCTCGGCACGATGACCCCTGCGACGGACGAAAGCGATTGATGCCCCGGCACCAGAGGACACGGTTCAAATCGTGCACTCTGGTGCCCGGGAATCGGACCCGGGTAGACTCCCCGAAGGGCGCCGTTTCCATTACGACCATCACCCGAGTGGGATGGTATCCCATGAGGTCAAGCCCAGATGACCACGCAGTCTCCGATGCCCGAGCCGCGATGCGTTCGACTCGTGCCGATCTAGCTGTCACGCGCGACACGGAAGCTGGCTTGCTAAGACATGACCTACCATGCGGGAGGGAGGTGGCCGTGAGTGATCGAAGTGCAATCGAGTGGACCGACGCAACGTGGAATCCGGTCACCGGCTGCTCAAAGGTTTCCCCGGGCTGTGCCCACTGCTATGCCAAAGCCTTTGCGGAGCGATTCCGGGGCGTGCCAGGGCACCCCTACGAGCAGGGTTTCGATTTGCGACTTTGGCCTGAGCGACTGACAGCGCCGCTGCTGTGGACGAAGCCGCGTCGAGTCTTCGTGAACTCGATGAGCGACCTCTTCCACGAAGGGGTTCCGGACGACTATGTCCGCCAAGTCTTCGACGTGATGGCAGCGGCTCCCCAGCACCAGTTCCAGGTGCTCACGAAGCGGCACCGGCGTCTTGAGGCGTTGGCTGCGCAGCTCCCATGGCCCGACAACGTATGGATGGGCGTATCGATAGAGAACGACCGTTGGGTGGAGCGTGCCGATGCCTTGCGCCGAGTTCCAGCGGCAGTCAGGTTCGTGTCGGCAGAACCGCTACTCGGGCCGCTTCCGAGTCTTTGTCTCGATGGACTTGACTGGCTGATTGCTGGTGGCGAATCAGGTCACAAGCGCAGGCCCACCAGCGCCGATTGGTTCCGCGACCTGCGGGATCGCTGCTCCGCCGCGGGAGTCTCCTTCTTCTTCAAGCAATGGGGAGGGCGATATCCCAAGGCAGGTGGACGGGAACTCGATGGAGAAGTCTGGGACGAGTACCCGATGCCTCGGGCGGAGCTAGAGGTCCCAGAAGCCTCGGAACCCCGATTCGTCCGGGCCGTTGATGGCCTTCTGCCAGAAGTCGACCCCTCGCTCGTGGCGTGAGAAAAGAACAAGGTCGTAAATGACGCGGCCCTTTGTGTTCTTGACGGGCACGCGAAGGCTTGAAGACGACAGGTACCCCAACTCCCCGAGCTTCTGGTTGTAGAGCCCGAGGAGCGCATCCAGTCGCTCATGGCGTGGCTTCTGGAGCGCGTCCCGCCAGGTGCCTGTGCCAAAGAACTCGTCGAGATTGCAGTCGGTTAGATGACCGACGCGGACCATGCTGCCGTAGTGGAAGGTCATGAGCAGATCAACTCGTCGCGATTCGACGAGCGCGGCAATCGTGGACAGTTTGACCTGCCAGTTGGTCGGATCGACAAAAGCGAGTGTTAGCGCGTCGGCGGGAATCGCGGCACGAATCTGGGGAATGGCATCGTTGCAGTCGCCCTGGAAGACGGACGCGGTCACCTGCCGTCCCCTTGCCGCCACACGCTTGCCCAGTGCTCCAGCAGCAACTGGATCCAGGTCAACGAATGCCCAATGCGTGAAATTCATGCTGAGGGCACGCAAGGCCGAGCCGTCGATGAACTGGTGGTGCCCGCGGTCATAGGAGATCCCGGGACCCGCGAACAACTCCACGTAGCCTCGGTGAGCCCACTTCTTCATGCCAGTCGCGAAGATCCCGGCGTACCGATCGACGTAGTGGACCTTACGCTCGACCCAGGGGCCAACCACGCGCGCAGGAAGTTGATCTGGAGCCGTCCTGTATTCGGGTATTGCGGTCGGCAAAATTACCCCCCCTCCCACGACGAACTCTCGGCGCGACGACGTTGAGGCAGGATTATGCGCGATGCGAACTCCCGGGCCAACAGCAGGAAGTCGCGAAAGCTCGCCGGGGAATGAACTCTGGTCCTCCCGGCCCGTCCAGGAAGCAGGTTCACCGGACTCAGATCAGGCATTGCCCGCAAGCCGCAGCCCACATGCCTCCAGAGCGTCCAGCGCTGCCTTCACGACGGCAGGCTCGTGGCGCTGATCGACCATCTGCATAAGAAGCGTGCGGGCCAGTTGGCGGTACGCGTCGTCTGCGGGTTGCTGCAGGTTCCGGACCACCTGGACACCTCTGAGCTGCTGCTCCGTCCCTCCTGACCGGCAGAGTCGTTCCAGTTCATCGAACAAGTAGTAGCTGTTACGCCGCTCCACGAGAAGCTCGACCGCGCGGGCGGCTCCGCGTCCCTCTCCGTCGGCGTCAAGGATCAGCTGCACAAGCTCGCCCCCATGCATGAGCCGGAGGTCGGCCTTTGCCTCGGCTGGCGCGGCGGTCCGATCAGGCGTGACGCCCTCGGAGACGTTCGCCCGTGGCATCTCCGCCACCGGCAGTGACGGCTTGTCGGCCGGGGGCTTCTCGACCAGTGCGACCTTCACCTCCGTCTTCGGCTCCACCGCCTGCGCGGACACCGCCGCCTTTCGATCGACGCCGTTCCACAAGCCGCTTATGTCCTCAAGGCCGCCGTTGGCCAAGAGGTGCATCCAGGCGGGCGAACCGACGGGGTATTCGGTCCGTCGCAGCTTCGGGTCCGTCGCGATTGCTCGAAGCGGACGAGGCGGCAGACTGGCTCCAACGGCGAGAACCGGGGCCAAAGCGCCAACGTCGCTGACTTCGCCGATCAGGACACCCCAGCAGCGGTCGGCGAGCGCCGCCAGCTTCATGGGTCCGGCGATTTGGCGCAGGCGGGACAGGCGTTCAGGACTGTTGACGACCCAGAGCAAATGCCAGCCGACACGATGCTCCTCTAATAGCTTTGCGTAGGCAGTGAGGCGTTCGCGGATGACAGGCGGTCGCTCGGTCGACTCGTCGACCTCGACGAGGATCCATGCGGAGGCATCGCCGGTGTCGATGACGACGAGTTGGTCGGGCTTCACTCCGTCGCCGAGGTCAGGGATTAGCGACTCGGACCGCCAAAGCTGGACGAGCCCCGGATCGTGGCTCACGAGCGAAGCGACAAGCTCGACGCCGTCGAGCGCGTGGCGGATGGTCACGAGCCCGGGTGATCGGTATGCGGATAGGTGAAGGCGGCGTCGTCCGGATTCGCTCAATCGATAAGCAACTGGGATTCCGCCACGTTCGGCTGGAAGGGACTCTCGAGTGATCAGGCGATTGAGCCAGAGCTTGCGGGTTCTTCGTAGTGCGGTGCGTATGGATGGATATGTGAGGTTGGCTAGCTGGGTGGCCGTGCAGATGCGGCTGCGTTCGAGAAGGCGAAGGCAGGCGCGATCGGAGATCTGAAGCAGACTGATGTCTACATGGGCATGTGCAACATGAGCGGATCGCAGACGGTAGCTCATATAAGTTGCGGCCATTTCGCCGACGGATTGAGCGTGAAACCGCGACATTAGCTTGTCGTGGGTCGACAGCACCCAACGACAGTCCGCCGCACCGTCCCGCGCCAGTTGTGGATGCCGCTTCGGCCGGTCCGGCGATGGGCGTACGAAAGCCCGCTCGGCCCCAAGCCGGTCGAGCGGTGGATGACGATGTTGCCGGATGAGGTGGGACGCATCCTCGGGATCGAGCTAGATCTCGTCGCCCCGTCGACGCTGAGGTCGAGCGGCGCGTGCCCGAGCGCTCAGATAGGCGAGGCGAGCGAAGTGGGCGGCTCTGGCGTGATCCGCACGTCGAGCACGCTCTTCGGGTGAGAGCAGGCCATCGGGATCGACCTCTCGCTCGAATGACGACCAAAACGCGCGCCTGGCAGCCTTGGTCGTCTCGTGAGGGTCGTGGGTCGCGTGGAGTCGATGTGCACCGATCCGCCCGCGAAGGGCCCGACTGGCCCGTTCGGCCTCGTCCATCCGAATGCTTCCTTGTCCTTAGTTCGAGGCGGCGCTCCTGCCCTGCTGGGTCGGCGAGCGCTCGCTCGATCGCCGGCATGATGTCCTACCTCGCTTCGCCGTCCCGGAGCCGATCGCGCATGGGCTCGGGTCAGGCAACGTTGCAAGGCACAACTGAGGCTATGCCGTTGGCCGCCGGGATGGAAGGGGTTTTGCGTACCATCATGCGTACCAAATTCGCCTGGCGCCTCACGCCTGAGCGCGGCACGACACTCGATTCTGCGGGCTGTCACCGTCGACAGCGGAGCCGCCCGCGGTTCGCTACGGCCCGCTGGAGGCAGGCCGACAGGCTAACGGATGCCTTCTACCGGTGGGCGAAGCTCGAAGAGACCTTGGCTCACGACGGAGAGTTGTGTGCCGCCCCCGGTGCTGAACTCGACCGTGTGGACGATCGAGTTCCCAACGATCTTGATCGCGAAAGGGATTATGCCCTTGACGCTCAGCGTGGCAGCTTGGCTTAGTCCCACCGGTTTACCACGGCGCATCGGGACCTTATTGAGGACAGACCACAGGGTGTCGGCCTGCCGTGCCACCTGTGTGACCCAGATCTTCTCTCGGAACCCTTTTGCCTCAACCGTCACGAGCCACCTGTCGCCGTTCTGTTCAGTGATCCGGTAGGCGACATCTATCTCACTCTTGCCAAGCTTGATCGCCACTTGAAGAAAGTCGACTTCCTTGACCGGCCGGGGAGACGCCAAGACGAAATGCGACTCAATGATGTTGAGCCGATACGCCACTTGGGCTAGCCACGTCTCGTCGCGCCGTCCGAGTACGCGTGATGCAAGAGGAAGGGACACACTCTGGAGAGGGACCGCCACCATTCCTGCCGGTGGAGTGGGGGGTGGGGGAAAAGCCGTCTTTTGCCCGGGCGGTAGGGGCACAAATCGAAACGAGGCACGCTTGTCCGCGCCGATGGCGTCGCTGCCCGTGTATCCGTCAGCGAGTACATCAGCGGGCCAGTTATCTTCATTCGCGCTTCGGGTTAGATCCTTCCAGAAGTTCGCTGGGTTCGTTGTCCGAAGCTTGGCTCCACTCGCTGGGATCGCCGCGATAAGGTCGTCGAAAGTTACGAGGTCGTCCGATAGGACCTTGGTGGTCGGGTTCCAGCGCTGCCTGAAGATCTGCTTGATGACGTCGGTCTTCTCACTCGGCATGAGACCAGCATCGCATGAATCGTTGGCTACGTCCTACCCATTTGGTCCCCATATCGGGAGGCTATTCGCGGAAGTTGGGCGCGTCCTTCGCGCGGGAATGCCCGCAGCGTCGGCGTCGAAATGCTCCCGGGCCGCGGACATGACCATGGTGAGCAGCGCCGGGTCTCCCATTGGAAGAACTTCGGTCGGTTGGGTCGGCTCTATGCCGAGGGAGGCCATGATCTCTGCTCCGACGGCTCGCGCCAAAAGCGGGGGAACCGCGTTGCCCACCTGACGGAAACCGTGCCACTTCGTCCGATGGAGTCGGAACCAATCCGGAAACGAATGTAGGCGCGCCGCTTCCCTGACGGTCAAGACGCGGGGACGGATTGGATGTATTGGGCGCGGAGACGTGTACGCGCCGTGCTCACTGCCAGTGCCAGCCCTAATTGTGTTGCACAGCCCGTCTGCGGTCAGCCTGTAGAACCTGCTAATGGGTTCGATCTCGCCGGGCTTCGTCGCACCGAAGCGCCTAACCGATAGCTCTGTGTGAACGGTTCGCATCGAACTTGTCAGTCTGGACGGGTCCCACGAACGAGGATGCGAGTAGTCGTCAGGGTCCACCTCGCGACCGCGAAGACGGGCGGCGTAATCGCTGGTCGCCTTGTCCATTGCGGCGATTTGCGAGGGGAGCAAAACGGTCTCGTCGGATTGGGCCAGCGACGCAAAGGCGTCAACGTCAGGCAGGTCGCCTATCGCGTCCAGGACGGATGGGCCGATTGGCAAGTCGCCAGTCCATGGTTCCTGAGAGATGGGCCTCGTGGTGGCATTTTTGGCCCGTGGTCGTACGCGGGGTCGAGGGTACGCCGGGAGCGTCAACCCCTCCGCAGCGCCTAGAACAATCAGACGGCGCCTGTCCTGAGGCACCCCGTATTCGGCTGCCTTGAGGATGCGCGGCGGCTCCACCACCGAATACCCGATGGCCCGGAACTCCTCAATCAGGCGGTCCAGGATGGCGGACTTGTGGCCTCCGGCGAGCATTCCGGGTACGTTCTCCATCAAGAAGTAGCGCGGCCGTAGCTCGTTGACGATCCGGTAGAACTGGAACACAAGTCGATTCCGCGTGTCGTCGAGCAGCCGCTTACCGATGGTCGAGAAACCTTGGCAGGGTGGTCCTCCGGCGACCAAATCCACTCGACCGTCCCACTGGCTCAGGTCTTGCCCGTGTGCCTCAATCCCGCACCTAACGGCATCTCGGATCGTATCCGCACTCACGCTGGTGATATCCGCGCACAGCACGGTCGTACGGGGGAAGTTGTAAGCGTGGACGGCGGCGTGAATCGGGTCGTATTCGACTGACGCGACCACGTCAAAGCCCGCCTGCTCAAGCCCAACCGAAAGCCCACCGGCTCCGGCGAACAAGTCGATTGCGACGGGTCTTCGTTGGATCGGCTTAGGACGGCTCCCGCCGTCGTGGCCGCGCGCGCTACCAGTTCGGGGCATTGCCTCGACGGTCACGGTTCGGTCCTCCATTCGGCGGGAGCACCGGCTATTACGAGTGCCCTGTGCACTCGGTCAATCGAGCCAGCTAGGTCCTTGGTTACTTCAGCGTCCCAGAGCCTGACGACTTGCCAACCGAGTGCGGTCAGTTTGACGTCAACGCTGCGGTCACGTTGGACGTTGCGCGCGATCTTCTCACGCCAGGCTTCACTCAGCCTTGCGGGGTACCGTTTGGGGTGTCCGTGCCAGAGAAGCCCGTCCACAAACACCGCGACATGCCACCGCGAGAAGGCCAAATCGGGGCGACCGGGGAGCGATGGGACATCGCACCGCCACCCTCGAAGCCCGCTACGCCACAGCCCCCGCCGGAGACGTAGCTCTGCGCTGGTATCCCTGCGATGGACCTTCGACATCGCGAGACTGCGCGCCTCTGGCGACAAGTGGTCCCTGCGCTGGCCCTTCTCCTCGGCGATCACGTAACGGTCAGAACCCCAGTTTCGAGCGCGAGTCCAACGACTTGATTGTAGCCGCACGGCTCGCCGAGATACCGCCAAATGGCTAAGCGTCGTGGCCATCGCTCTCTACAACCGATCCATTGGCGACAGCTTTCGGTGAGCTGCCCTGGCTCGCTCGTCGGCCGCGCTGGCACCGTAGCGGCTCAACATCGATCGGGACTTCCAGCCGGCCAGACGCATCAAGTCGCCCTCGGTCCCGCCGGACGCCAGCCAGGCATGGGCGAAGGTGTGCCGGAACCGATGCGGGCCGATCGCGCCCAGCCCCGCGGCCGCGGCCCTGTCCCGCACGACCTGGTAGATCCCCGAGTCGGTCATGGGGCCGCCATGGCCAAGCCAAAGCTCAGGGCGAGCCGCGTAGGCGTGCTTGGACCGAATGCGAAGGTACCGATCCAGCGCCTGGATCGTCTTGCTACCGAGCGAGAGTATCCGAGGGCGACGGCCCTTCCCAAGCACAGTCGCCTGACCCGTCGTGAGATCGACGTCCGTCACTCCAAGGCCAGCGCACTCGGCGCGCCTGAGGCCGGTGTCGATGAAGAGCGCAACGATCGCCATGTCGCGACGGTCCGTGAAGGCCTTGCCCGACATCGACGCGAGCAGCTTGCGGAGGGCATCCTCGCCGAGTACCGGAGGCGGTTCCTCGGGGATCATGGGCGGGCGCATGCGAGCCATCGGGGAATCAGATATCTCCCCTTCTTCGACCGCCCACCGAAAGAACTGTTGGACCGCCCGAAAGCGCACTGAAGCCGTGGCCGGCTTGTGAGCGCTCAGCAGTTGGCCGACCCAAGTCTCGATGTGCTCACGTCGGAGGTTGGCCATCACGGTCGGCATTCCTCGTTCGGCGAGGAAGCTTCCGAGCTCGTCGGCCGCGGCCAGATAAGTCGAAATCGTGCGCGGCGCCTTGTTCTCGGCGACCAGGGTCCGCTGCCAGCTGTCCCTCAGGGCTGCGTAATCGCCTGTCGCCACATGTCCAGTTATCATCTGGTGAAGCGTAGTCGCAGCCTATTTCTTCTGCAACTTCACAGGCTGAGTGTCGCGCTGAGCGTGACAATGGGTTTGGAGCGGGAGACGGGTCTCGAACCCGCGACATTCAGCTTGGAAGGCTGACGCTCTACCGACTGAGCTACTCCCGCTCGGATCGTCGGTGGCGACCGGAGAGTAACACGCGCCTCGCGCGACGCCAACGCCGCCGGGGGCACGAAGGCGGTGGCGCACCGTTCGCCGGCGACGACACCCAGCCCCGTTTGTCTCCTGGGGAACCGTCGGAGCGCATCAAGCGTCAAGGCCATGACACGATGACGTGACAGTTCCGCACACATTTGGAGTGGGCAGCGATGCGCAAACTCGTATCCATCCTCGGGCTAGGCCTCCTGGTGTCCGCGTGCGTGGGCGCCGGGGCCGGCGGTGGCGCATCGGCGACGCCCGGGGTCTCCGGCGGGACGCCCGCCCCGACGTACCGCGTTGAGACCGGCGCAACCAAACTCATCCTGCGGATCGGTGACTACGGCGGTTTCGTCGCTCCGGGCTATCAGCTGACCCGCCTGCCGCAGTTCGCCCTGTACGGCGACGGCAAGGTGATCGTGGGCGGACCGCAGATCGAGATCTACCCGTCGCCGCTCCTGCCGAACCTGCTCGAACTTCACGTCACGCCGTCCGAGATTCAGAAGATCCTCGCCGCGGCCGACAAGGCCGGCCTGCTCGGACCTGACGCCAGCTACGACGCGACCGGAATCGCCGACGCGGGCACAACCATATTCACCACGAACGTCGGCGGCGCGACGCACACGATCAGCGCCTATGCGCTGTCCGAATCGGGTACGACCGCGAACGCAGCCGACGCCGCGGAGCGCGCCCGCCTGGTTCGGTTCCGCAACGACATATTGAATTTGTCGGCCTTCCTGGGCCGCGTGGTCGGCGACACCCTGGCCTACGAACCGTCCGCGATGCGTATGTTCGTCGGACTGGCGAGCGCGACCGAGCCGTCGGGCCTGACTCGCCAGCAGGTCGCCTGGCCACTCGCGACCGATCCTGCGACGGGCGGCACATCGACGGGCATCGAAGGCCTCCGGTGCATCGCGCTGACCAGCACCGAACTCGCTGCCTTCACAACGGTCGCGAAGACGGCCAACGGCCTGACTGTCTGGGCATACGGCGGCGGACGCTACTCCGTATCGGTCCGGCCGCTCTACCCGGACGAGTCCGGCTGCGCGACGACGGCTTCCAACTGACCCAAGCCGGAGAACTGGACATCGAGGGGTCGGGTCGGCACGAAGTGGCTCGCCAGATCAGGGCGCCCGGCCGGTCGCTCTAGCCGGCGGCGTTGGAATCGGACGGACCCGACGCAACCGCCGCGCCCATATCCATAAGCTCGTAGTGGTCCGCGAGGGCGTGCTCCTCGAAATCTGCCAGCTCGCTGTTGAGGAGGGGCCAGTTGAGTCGCCCACCGGTCGCTTGGAGCAGTGCGTCCCAGTCCCGCCACGCCGTAAGGACAAGGATCGGGATACCGTCCACGGGATCCTTGCCAGCAAGTGCACAGCCGGCCATCGCCGCCGAACTGCCGGTCTTGCGCGCTACCTCGTCGAGGGCCTGCGGGGCTCGCCCCTCCCATTCCTCCAGCGCAGCAACCGCCACGGAGGCGCGATAGAGGCGCAGAACCCTGGCGTCCGTCCAATCCTCGCCGTGCCACACCACGGCCCGGAACTGGCTCGACACGCGACGTCGCATCAGCAATGACTTGCCCGCGAGGTAGCGCGGCACGCCGGCCGAATTCGTGCCGACCCGAAAGGCGTTCGGGTCTTGCCAGGCGGATGCTACGACTTGTCTCGGTCCATCCAGAGCGAGGCGTCGCCCAACGCAGCGAGTCAGCAAGCCGGCGGGCATGGGTGCAGTAAATGCCTGGCGAACGAAGCCCGCAACTTCGGCTGCGTGGCCTGCCAGGACTTTGTACTCGAGCAGGTGAACTATCACCGTTCGATGTCCACGAGATTGCGCTCCCGAGGGACATTGTAGTGCGACCTGGGCTGCACGAAGCTGCGTGGCGCGGCGGGCAGATCTTGAGATGGCACGACCAACCGCTCTGGCGGCCACGCGAGGCCCAACGCGCGGCTCAACAGGGGCCCAACATGCGGCCCGCCGGTCGTGTAACGTCAGGACGCGCGGGTCGAGCGGCACCCGCGGCTGAGTAGCGCGACTGACGAGGGACCCTGGTGGCGACGGACGTGATCGAGCAGTCGGATGCGGGCTGGCAGCGCCACGATTTCTACATGCGGCTGGCACTCGTCGTCGAGTCCGGGGCCAAGTGTCTGGGTTCTCGGGTTGGGGCGGTGATAGTCCGCGACAACCGCGTACTTGGAAGCGGCTACAACGGCACGCCGGCCGGCTACCCCAACTGCACCGAGACGGAGCGCGGCTGCCGACGCTGCGCCCTTCGCCTCGAGCAACCGAGCGCCGGCCTCTCGGGCAGGCTTTACGACATCTGCCTGTGCGTCCACGCTGAGCAGAACGCGATGCTCACCGCCGCCCGCTTCGGGACCGCGCTTGACGGAGCGTTCCTGTACACCACGCTCCAGCCCTGCTTCAACTGCCTCAAAGAGCTGATGCAGGTCCGGCTGTGCGGCGTCGTGTTTCACCGCGAATGGCAGGCCGGCCACCCGGACTACGCCTGGGTGTCAGCCGAATACGAGCGCCTGGTCGACCACTACCGATCGAACGGCAACCTCTTCGCCCGCCTGGCTCAGACGGAATCACTGCCGGCAGTTCAGCTCGAGATCGGCCAGCCGACCTGAGCGCGGTGCCGGCCCGTGGCGGCCCCGGCGACGGCCCCGGCGGGCTACGCGCCACCGGTACCGGAGTGAGCCGGGCCTCGTTTCCCTCGTTTACGCCTGGTAGAGGTGCTATCCGCGGATGGAACCCGATGAGCCGCCTCCCGACGTTCAACTCCGCTGTCGCGGAGCCAAGTCTGAGCGTGAGACGGAGCCCTGGCCGGCCGGCCGGTGCGCTCGACCGTGCCTGGGTTGCGTTTGCCACCACAGGTAGGCGTATCTGACGGAAATGCGAGGCCAGCGGGCGGCGCAGCGCTCGCGGCCCCGGCGCCCGTGGCGGGGGCTGTGGCCGCCGGTCAGGCGATGGCGATCATTCGCTCCAGAGCAACTCGTGCACGCTCCGCCGTCGCCCGTGGCACTTCGATTTCGTAGACGCCATGGTGCAACGAGTCGCGGACCTTCTCGAGCGTTGTCAGCTTCATGTACTGGCAGATCGCCTCGCGGTTGACCGGGACGAAGCGCTTGCCGGGCGCCTTTTGCTCGAGCCGGTGCAGGATGCCGACCTCGGTCGCGACCAGGAATGTGTCGGCAGCCGAACGCTCGGCGAAGGAGACCATCCCTTCGGTCGAGAGGATGTGAGCTTCGTCGCCCGCAGCCTCGATCACCTGGCTTGTGCAGCCGCACTCCGGGTGGATGAGCAGTTCCGCGCCGGGCTCCCTGCTGCGCCACTCCGCGACATCCGCCGGCCTGATCCCCGCGTGGACGTGGCATTCGCCCAGCCAGATCGTCAGCTTGCGGCCGGTCACGCGCTCGAGCCACATGCCCAGGAACATGTCCGGCAGGAAGAGGATCTGGCGGTCGGCCGGGATGGCATCGATCACGGCGCGGGCGTTGCCCGACGTGCAGCAGTAGTCGCTCTCCGCCTTCACGGCTGCGGTCGTGTTCACGTACGAAACCACGACGGCGCCGGGGTGCTCCGCCTTCCAGACGCGCAGCTGCTCGACGGTGATCGAGTCGGCCAGAGAGCAGCCCGCCGCCAAATCGGGCAGCAGAACTCGCTTGGTAGGAGACAGGATCTTGGCGGTCTCGGCCATGAAGGCGACGCCGCAGAAGACGATCGTCGATTGCGGCGCGGCGGCAGCAAGCCGGGAGAGCCGGAGCGAGTCACCGACGTAATCGGCGACGTCCTGGACCTCGGGGCGCTCGTAGCTGTGGGCCAGGATAACCGCGTCCTGCTCTTCGGCGAGCTTACGGATCTCCGCCTGGAGCGCGGGGAAGGAACCGGGGTCGCCGGGCGGTTGGACCGCGATCCCGGCAGCCTCGGAAGCTCGATCGGCGGCCGAGCCGGCACCGCTCACTACGCGACCTCTAGCGAGACGTCCAGCGCCTTTGGCGAGTGCGTCAGCGCCCCGATCGAAACGTAGTCGACGCCGGTCTCGCCGACCTCGCGCAGGTTCGAAAGGGTGATTCCGCCGGAAGCCTCGGTCTCGACCGCGCCGTGGCAGAGCGCCACCGCATCGCGCATCTGCGCTGTCGTCATGTTGTCGAGCAGGATTCGATTCACGCCGGCCGCCAGCGCCACCCGTACGTCGTCGAGCGTTTCGGCTTCGACCTCGAGTCGGAGCCTCGAATGGGCCTCGTGAAGCCGCGCGACCGCCGCGGAAATGCCGCCGGCGAGGCGGAGGTGGTTGTCCTTGACCAGGAGCGCCTCGCCGAGGTTGAGTCGATGGTTGCAGGCGCCACCGGTCCTGACCGCGTACTTCTCCAGCTCGCGCAGTCCGGCCGTGGTCTTTCGCGTGTCGAGGAGGACGGCGCCGGTGCCCTCCAGCTCCGCGACGCAGGCCGCAGCCATGGTCGCGATCCCAGACAGCCGACCGAGCAGGTTGAGCGCCGTCCGCTCGCCGGCCATGACGGCGCGGGTCGGGCCGCTGATGCGAGCCAGCTCCACGGGGACCTCGGCAACATGATCGCCGTCGGCGTGAGCGGCCGTCACCACGACGCGCTGGTCGAGCGCGGCGAAGACCTCGGCCACGACGCCGAGCCCGCAGACGACGCCGGGCTCCTTCTGCAGCAACGTCATCTCGCAAGTGGCGTCAACCCCGAAGAGCCCGTCGCTGGTGGGATCGCCGCCGTCCAAGTCTTCGGCGAGCGCCGCGGCCACGACCCGAGCCACTGCCGCCGGATCGGGCGGGCGGATCTTGCGGGGCGCCTGCGCGCCAGCGGTATGCGCGCCGGCGGAACGTGCGCCGGCGGCAGGCGGCGTGGCGGCGGGTGGCTTGGCAGCGGGTGACATCACGTCCAGTGCTCCAGTGTCAGCTCCCCACCCAACCTCAGGACGAAGTGGCCTTCGAGCGCCGGATCCGGGATGGGGGCATCGGTGCGGAAATGGACGCCACGGCTCTCGGTGCGGGCCAGGGCGAAGCGAGCAACGAGCGATGCTACCGGATCGGTGCTGCGGGCGAGGTCCGTCATGTCGCCCGGATCGCGGATGACGCCGGCCTCACGCCAGACTTGCAGGCGGAGTTCGTCGGAGACGACACGGCCGGATGAAGGCACGAGGGGCAAAGGCGGCTCGACCGAGTCCTCGCCCACCGCCGGCTCGTCGAGCGCAGCCAGGGCCGCCCGACGGCCGAAGACCAGGCACTCCAGCAACGAGTTCGAAGCCAGCCTGTTCGCTCCGTGGACGCCGGTCGCGGCGCTCTCGCCCGCGGCGTAGAGCCCGGCAATGTCGGTCCGGCCGTCGAGGTCCGTGACGACGCCGCCGATCGTGTAATGGGCCGCCGGCGAGACGGGGATCGGCTCCCGCGCCGGATCGAAGCCGGCCTTCTCGATCTCGGCCATCAACCCCGGAAAGCGCGATCTATCGATCGAGCGCAGATCCAGGAAGGTCGGGCCCTTCCTCACGATCGCCCTGGCAACCTCGTCGCGGGGCGCGAGCTCCTCCACGAACCGCTCCCCCGCCGCGTCCAGGAGCGTGGCTCCGTCGCCGCGCAGAGCTTCGGTCAGCAGCAACCTCGAGCCCGCCAGCACGGTCGGGTGGAATTGCATGAACTCGAGGTCGGCGACGGAGGCGCCTGCGGCGTAGCTGATCGCTATGCCATCGCCGATCTGACCCTCGGGGTTCGTCGAGCGAGCCCACAGCGCCGCCGCGCCGCCCATCGCCAGGATGATGGCGCGGGCCCTGATCGGGCCTTCCGGCGTAATGACCCCCATACAGCGGCCGCTCTCCACCCACAACCCGAGCACCGAGGTCGCTTCCCGTACGGTCACTCCCTCGGTCTTGGCCGCGCGCCGGCCGAGCAAGCTCGTGACCGCCCAGCCCGTCGCGGCACCGTGCACGCTGGAGACCCGCCGGCGCGAGTGCCCGCCCTCGAGATTCAGCTCGGGGTCGAACGGCACGCCCATCGCGATCAGCTCGCGGACCCGCTCGGGGCCTTCCTCCGTGAGAACGCGCACCGCGCTCGGCCGGCACAGGTCGCGACCCGCTCGCTCGGTGTCGACGGCATGGAGCGTGGCTGTGTCGTCGTCCCCAACCGCGCCGGCAATCCCACCCTGGGCGTGCCAGCTCGAGGAGTCGGGCGCGTGGCCCTTCGTGAGCATCAGCACCCGCGCGCCGTGGCCGGCCGCGGTGAGCGCCGCCGTAAGCCCCGCAGCCCCAGCTCCGACGATCAGTAGATCGGGTGGTTCTGGCACGGCCTACCGCTCGGCACGGATGGAGGCTGCCCGCCTGTAAGAGGCTGCATATTGCTCGGCCGGGCCGGCTTCCCACGACCAGTCGATTGCCATGTCGCGATCCACCAGCGCCGCCCACTCCTCGCCGCCGCGGCGGAAATGCGCCATCGCCCGCATGCACGCGTCGACGAGCGACACCGTGGTTGCGTTGGCGAAAACGAAACCCGTTCCGTCGGCAGGGCGATCGTCGACGTCGAGGACGGTGTCGGCGAGCCCGCCGGTTCGATGAACGATCGCTGGCGTCCCATACCGAAGGGCGATCATCTGGCCCTGCCCGCACGGCTCGAACCGCGACGGCATCAGGTACAGATCTGCGCCGGCGTAGATCCGCCGAGCGAGCGTGCGGTCGAATCGCTCGATCACCGACACGTGGTGCGGGTGCTTGGCCGCGATCCGGCGCAAATCCGCCACGAGCTTAGGGTCGCCGCTCCCCAGCGCAATGATGCGAGCCCCATCGTCGATCAGGTCGGAGGCGGCCGCGGCCAGGAGGTCGAAGCCCTTCTGCGGATCGAGCCGGCCGATCATGCCGAGCACGGGGCCGTCGTGGTCGGGGTCGAGACCGAGCTCGGTAAGCAACGCGCTACGGCATGTGGCCTTGCCGGCGAGATCGCCGCGGGAGTAGTTGGCCGGCAGCGCCGCGTCGGTTGCGGGATCCCATACGGCCATGTCGAGCCCGTTGAGGATGCCGCCGAAGCGGTGGCCGAGCTTCTTGAGAACGGGATCCATGCCCATCCCAAAGGCCGGGGTCAGGCTCTCCCGCGCGTAGCCGGGGCTGACGGTGTTGACCAGTTCGGCCCGCTCGATCCCCTCGCGCAGCAACAGAATCCCGTCCGCGTCAGGCTTCAGGATGGCCGTAATCTCGTCGGGACAGGCAAGACCCTTCAACTGAGCTCGGGACAACCAGCCCTGATACGCGAGGTTGTGGATCGTGACCATCACCGCTGCCTTGGAGATACGCGGATAGGCGGCGTAGGCAACGTCGCGCAATACCACCGCCGGCATCGCCTGCCAGTCGTGGAGATGCAGAACGTCGACCGGTCGTTCGTCCGCCAGCAACGCCTCGATAGCGGCCCTGCACAGGAGTCCGAAGCGCCAGCCGTTGTCGGCGTAGTCGCCGTTCTCGTCGCCGTAGTAGCCAACCCTGTCGAAAGCCGGCGGATGATCGATAAGCCGAACCCTGTAGCCACGGGCTTCGAACTCGACGAGGGCGACCTCGGTCACGCCTTCGGGCGCAAGCGGGTCCGGCACGGAGAGCCTGGTCGAGGTTGCGTCAGCCGGGACCTCAACGCCACGATAGAGGGGCAGGAAGACATCGACGGGCGGCTCGACCAGCCCGAAAAGTTCGCTCGCCCCGATCCCCATGACGCCGCCGGTACCCTGCCAGACCTGGGACTGCAGCACGTGAGCGCCGGCCGCCTGGGGCTCGCCCGCCGCCGCGACGGCTCGCGCCAGTGCGTCTACGACGTCACCCAAGCCGCCAGTCTTGGCCCAAGGCTCGCACTCGGCGGCGATGCATACGACGCGCATGATCCGTGGCTCCTTTTGGTCGATTCGGCCCGGCGACTATCCCCTGCCATGGTAGTCGGGAAGAGGCCGGATTACATCGGCGCGGCCGCCCGATACCGCGATGCTCGGGTTTCTACTTGCGGCCTCCAACGAGATGCGGCCAACGGGGCGTGCCGCGACGTCGGCTATCATGCGGGCAGATGGACTCTCTCGTTCGAGTTCCCACCCTGTCCGGGGCCTCGTTTCGACTTCCACCGCAGCTCGAAGGCCTGCGCCGTCTGGCCTACAACATGTGGTGGAGCTGGAACCCGCGGGCGCGCGCCCTCTTCAGTCGTATTGATGGTGTCGCGTGGTCGCGCTACCGGAACCCGGTCGAGGTCCTGTCGCAGCCGATCCCCTGGTCGGAGTTGCTCGACGACCCCGCCTTCATGGCCGAGTACAGCCAGGTCCTGGCCGAGTTCGATCGCTACATGGCGAGCGGCACAGAGCATTGGTTCAACCGCCAATACGGCTCCTCGCTGGATGGCCCCATCGCCTACTTCTGCGCCGAATATGGCTTTCACGAATCGCTCGGCATCTACTCCGGTGGTCTGGGAGTGCTCGCCGGCGATCATGTCAAGTCGGCCAGCGACATGGCACTGCCGTTCGTTGGCGTCGGCTTGCTCTACAAGCACGGCTACTTCCGCCAGACGATCGATGCGGACGGCCACCAGGAGCACGCCTACCCCGACTACGACCTCGCAAAGCTGCCAATCCTGCGGGTAGTCGGCAACGACGGCGACCCGCTGACGATCCAGCTCGAACTCCCGGGCCGGTCGCTCGCGGCGGCGGTCTGGTGCGTCCAGGTCGGTCGCGTGCCGGTCCTGCTGCTCGACACCGACATCCCCGACAACGACGAGTCGGACCGGCCGATCACTCACATCCTCTACGTCCGAGGCCGCGAGATGCGACTGCACCAGGAACTGGTCCTGGGTGCCGGCGGCGTCCGGGCGATCAAGGCCTTGCGCATCGAGCCGTCGGTCTGGCACCTCAACGAAGGCCACTCGGCGTTCCTTCTCATCGAGCGCACACGGGCCCTCGTCGAGAAGGGAGTGGCGCTGGAAGAAGCATTCCAGCGCACCCGCTCCAACTCGGTCTTCACGATCCACACGCCGGTCTCGGCGGGCAACGAGTGCTTCGATGCGGACCTTGTCCGACGCGTGGCGGGCCCGCTGTACGACGGCGATGGACGCAAGGGAACAGGCGGGGTGCCCATCGAGCGAGCCCTGGAGCTGGCCCGCGGGGCGGACGGCGATCCCCGCCAGTTCGACATGACCGCCCTCTCTCTGCGGCTCTCCAATGCCGCCAACGCCGTCAGCAAGCTTCACAGCGTGACCGCCAACAACACGTGGCAGGGCCTCGGCGACAAGCAGATCCTCGCCGTCACCAACGGCGTGCACATGCCCACCTGGGTCGGCCGGCCGATGGGAGAGCTGTTCGAGCGTTATCTCGGTGGCCAGCTGGACGGCCTCGACGCCCGCAACGGCGCGGATCGATTCTGGGAGCGGACGGGCCAGATCCCCGACGTGGAGCTTTGGAGCGCGCACCAGCGCCAGAAGCTCGAGCTGATGATCTTCGCCCGCAACCGGCTGCGCCATCAGTTCGCCCGACACGGCGAGGCGCCCAGTGTCCTCGAGGAGCTCGAGTCTGTCCTGGACGTCGGCGTGCTCACGATCGGTTTCGCCCGCCGCTTCGCGACATACAAGCGTGCCGCGCTGATCTTCTCCGACATGGACCGGATCTCACGGCTGCTGTGGAACAAGGACCGACCGGTCCAGATCATCTTCGCCGGCAAGGCCCATCCGGCGGATCGGCCCGGGCAGGGCGTGATTCAGGAGATCTTCGCCCGCTCGCGCTCGCCCCAGTTGCGCGGCCGAGTCTTCATTCTCGAGGACTACGACATGCGCGTAGCCCGCTTCATGGTCCAGGGTGTAGACGTGTGGCTCAACAACCCGCGACGGCCCCTGGAGGCCTCCGGCACGAGCGGCATGAAGGCGGCGTGCAACGGCGTGGCAAACCTGTCCGTGCTCGACGGCTGGTGGGACGAAGGCTGGATCGGCGACAACGGCTGGGCAATCGGCGGCCGGGAAACCAACTCCGACGAGGGCGCCCAGGACTACCGCGACGCGCAGGACCTGTACCGGCTCCTGGAGCAAGAGGTCGTGCCCCTCTACTACGAACGCGACGAAGACGAGATTCCTGCCGGCTGGTGTGCCGAGATGAAGCGCTCGATCTCCAGCACCATCTGGCGGTTCTCGACGCTGCGGATGCTGCACGAGTACGTCGAACGCATGTATCTGCCGGCGGCCGGGGTCGACGTTAGGCGGCCGGCAGCTCGCCGGATACGCACCGAAGCCGGCTGAAACGGGATTGGGCGGCCGCGTCTCGCTCGCTTTGGTGATTCACAACCACCAGCCCGTAGGCAATTTCGGCTGGGTCATCGAGGACGTGTACGAGCACGCCTACTCGCCCATGCTCGGCGCATTGGAGCGCCATCCGGGCGTCCACCTCGGCCTCCACTACACCGGGCCGCTGCTGCAGTGGCTGACGGCGCATCGCCCCGAAGCGATCGCCCAGATCCGGCGGCTGATCGACCGGGGCCAGGTGGAGATTGTCGGCGGCGGTTACTACGAACCGATACTCGTCACCCTCCCCGACCGCGACCGCCACGGCCAGCTGGTCCGCATGTCCGACGAACTCGAGTTGATCTTCGGGCGGCGGCCTGCGGGGGCGTGGCTGGCCGAGCGGGTCTGGGAGCCGTCGCTCGCCTATGACCTTGCCGAAGCCGGCTACCGCTGGACCGTGCTGGACGACAACCACCTGCGGGCCGCCTCGATCCGCGAAGACGAGATGTGGACCGCCTTCACGACCGACGATCGGGGCCGGCGGCTCACGATCTTCGGCACGGAGCAGGGGCTACGCTACAGGATCCCGTTCAAGCCAGTTGCCGACGTCATCTCCTACCTCCGAGAGCGCACAACCCCGGACGGCCGGTTCGTCGGCATGATGGGCGACGACGGCGAAAAGTTCGGGGCGTGGCCGGGAACCTTCGACTACTGCTGGAGACAGGAGCAGTGGGTGGATCGCTGCTTCGAGGCGATCGAGGCAAGCTCCGACTGGCTCGCCACCGTGACCCCCTCGGAATGGCTGGAGCGCCAACCGCCCTCAGCGCGCGTCTACGTGCCCACCGCCTCATACGTGGAGATGACCGAGTGGGTCCTCCCGCCCGACGAGAGCCCGGTCTTCGTTCGCTTGCTGGAGCGAGCCCGCGAGAAGGGACTGCCCGACGCTCGGTTCCTTCGGGGCGGCTTCTGGCGCAACTACGCTGCTCGCTACCGTGAGGTCAACGAGCTGCACAAGCAGATGCTGCGCGCCTCCGAAAAGGTGGACGCGATGCCGAACGGCCCGTCGCTGACGCCGGCCCTCGACCACCTCTACCAGGGCCAGTCGAACGACTGCTACTGGCACGGCCTCTTCGGTGGCATCTACATCGTCCACATGCGCATGGCCACGCTATCTCACCTGATTGCCGCCGAGGACCTCGCCGACGCCGCGGTCGCGGCGGCCGGGGGCCGGCCGTACGAGGCCCGGCTCGTCGACACCGACCTGGACGCAATCGACGAGGTGCTGGTCACTACGCCAGGACAGACGGTCGTGGTGGACCTGGCGGAAGGCGCTGGCATCTCATCCTGGGACCTGCGCGCGAGCCGCGTGGCTCTGGCTTCGGTGCTGCGGCGGCGGCCCGAGGCCTACCACGAGCGACTGGTCGCCCACGAGCGCGGGGCGGAGGAGCAGGCGCTGGGCCAGGTGGCGCGCGACGACGCAGAGGGCTCAGACGGAGGCGCCGGGACGGAGGCCCAACCGTGGGCCGAAGCGGCGGTCGCGGCGGCCGGCGAGCCCCAAACGATCCACGACATCGTCACTTCCAAGGAGCCCGGACTGGCGGCGTTCCTCCGCTACGACCGCCACGAGCGTCGAAACGGGCTGGTCCACGTCTTCCCTGCTGGTGGCGCAACTGCAGTGGAGCAGCTCGTGGCGGCCACGTACGAGGAGCTGGGAGACTTCGTCGATACGCCGTTCGTGCTCGATACGCTGACCGACACCAGAGTCGCGGCCCGGCGCAGCGGCTCGGTTCTTGTGGACGGCGTGGGACTTCCGGTCGAGGTCGAGAAGACCTTCCGCTTCGCTGGCGGGCGCCTGGATCCGGTTCTGGAGCTGGCGACGACGGTCGTCAGCCACGCCGACGTCGCGCTGGAGTTCGAGCTGGCGGTCGAATGGAACGTGAACCTCCTCGGCGGCGGCCACAACCCGGCGGCCTACTACGAGACGGAAGACGGGGCTCGTTCGGCGCATGACGCGGCCGGCAACCTAATCTCCGCCACGCACATCGCCTTCGGCAACGATTACGAAGGGGTTCGCATCCAGGCCGAGATCGAGCCGGCGGCCCGCCTGACCTGGTACCCGGTCGAGACGGTCTCCAACTCGGAAGGCGGTTTCGAGCGCGCCTACCAGGGCAGTTCGCTGCTGTTCCGATGGCCGGTCTCGCTGGCCCCGGGCGAGCATCGCACGGTCACGGCCAGCTTCGTGGCGGTCCAGTCCCGCGATCGCTCGGCCGAATCGGCGCGCTAGTCCGGCATCAGTCCGTCCTACTTCGGTCGAGGGCCTGCCCGGACGCACGCGGTCCGGTACCATCCCCTGCGTGAGTCGCCCAAAGCTCGCCGTTCACGGCCATTTCTATCAGCCGGAGCGTCGCGACCCATTCAGTGGCGAGATTGCGCCGCAACCGGCCGCGGCACCGTACCGTGACTGGAACGCGCGCATCGACGCCGAGTGCTACAAGCCCAACGCCGAGCGCGGCAACCTGCGGCACATCTCCTACGACCTCGGCCCCACGCTGGCAGCATGGCTCGCCACCCACGACCCGGCCGTCATGGAGAAATTCGCGGCCTCGGATCTGCCGGGCAGCGGCACCGACCCCGAGTGTGGCAACGCCATGGCGCAGGCCTACCACCACGCGATCCTGCCGCTCGCCTCACTCGCCGACCGCCGTACGGAGATCCGCTGGGGCGTGCGCGATTTCGAGCTCCGCTTCGGCCGCCGACCCAACGGCATCTGGCTCCCCGAAACAGCCGTGGACATGCCCACCCTCCGGATTCTCGCCAACGAGAGGGTTCAGTACACGATCCTGGCTCCCTGGCAGGCCGCGGACTCGCGGATCGACACCGGACGACCGTACCGTGTTGACCTGGGCGCCGGTCAGGCAATCGTGATCGTCTTCTACGACGCCGCGCTGTCGGCTTCGGCCTCGTTCGAAGCCGACGCGACGATGGACGCCGACGCGTTTGCCCGGAACAAGGTCCTGCCCAGGCTCACGGGTCGGGGTTTCGCCGACGGGACGCCGACTCTCGCGGTCATCGCGACCGACGGTGAGCTGTACGGCCACCACCAGAAGTTCCGGGACCTCTTCCTGGCCCGGCTGGTGAACCCCGGTGAGGGCGTGCCCGATCGGGGCTTCGACGTGACCACCATCGGTCAGGCCATCGGCGGCACGCCGGCGAGAGCCTTCGCTCCGACCCAGATCGCGGAGAGAACGTCATGGAGCTGCCACCACGGCGTCCTCCGCTGGACCGGCGAGTGCCCGGATGCGGCCGACGGTCGCTGGAAGGGTCCGCTGCGGGCCGCAATGGAGCGGCTGGCCGCCTCGGTCGACACGGTTGCCGAAAGCCTCGCGACCGACTTCATGGAAGTGGCCGACTTCTGGCAGGCACGCGACCAGTACGTGGACGTCGTCTCCGGGGCAGCGACCGGCGAAGATTTCGCGGCGCGGCGCCTGCCCATGGGGACTCCGCAGCAGCGGGACGGGCTCCTGACTCTGCTGGAGGCGCAGCGCTGGAGACTGGCGATGTTCGCGAGCGATGGCTGGTTCTGGGACGACCCCATCCGGCCGGAGACCAAGCAAGTACTCATGTGTGCGGCGAAGTCGGCGCGGATGATGGACGACGCGGCCGGGACGAGGCTCGAGGAGCGCTTTGTCGACGATCTGGCGCTGCTCTCGTCCCCGTCGCGGCGGATCGACGGGGCATCGATCTACTTCGAGGCGCTCGCCGAGGCCGGTCAGCCGCTCGCCTGAGGCCAGACGCCGACGACGAGCCGACCCAGTCGCGACCGAGCCTGAAAGCGGGGCTCCGTCCGCCTGCTAGACTCGCTTCCGCAGCACCCTCGCTCGCAGTCTGGAGCGCCCACCCGTGGCATTCGAGTTTCACGTCTCGAAGGCAGCCCGCGACCTCTACGAGTTCGATCTGGCGCTCTTCCAGAGCAGCGGCAACGTCATCATCCCGAATTTCCCGGCCGCACGGCTCTTCGCCAAGCGGATGAACGACCGCCGCGACACCGTCCTCGTCCCCGAACCCGTCATTCAGGCCAGCCAGCTCAACGCCATGGGGCTGATCGACGAGATTCTCCACTACGCCATCGAGCTGTATCGCAAGACGGTCAACCCGAGCGCAATGGCCTCGGCGCTCGAGGCCCTCGCTGCGCGCCTGGCGCCGGATCGGCTGGAACTGGCGCTGGCGGTCTTCGTCGACCATTTCCCGCCCATGGCGGTCTTCCTCGAAGGACACGATGCGGCCACGTATCTGGCCGGAGAGACGGACGGCAGGCCCAACCGCGAGGTCGCGCTCGAAGAGATGCTGATGCTGTGGCTGGCCAACGCCAACCCTGCTTTCGCCACCTTCGACGAACTCTTCGACGACGCCCCACTCGCCGAGCGGACCGCCTACGCCGACCTGGTCGCAGGATTGCAGGCGTTCTTCGAGACCCAGCCACGCTTCGGGCCGGACAACCAGTCGCTGATCGCGTTCCTGCGCGCGCCGGCGCTGGCCGATCCAGACTCGCTGTCCGGGCAGTTGCGCTACATGCGCGAACGCTGGGGGCTCACTCTGAGCCGTTTCCTCGACCGGCTGGTCGTCTCGCTCGACGTCCTCCACGAGGAAGAGGTCGCGATGTGGATGCGCATGCATCCCACGCCCGGCCCGGGAGCGCCGGTTCACGGCCCAGGGTTGGGCGGCATCGAGAACGAGTACGAGCGCTTCAGCCAGGACCGCGAGTGGATGCCGCGGGTAGTCCTGATGGCCAAGACGACATATGTCTGGCTGGACCAGCTCTCAAAGCGCTACGGCCGCGGGATAAACCGCCTGGACGAGATCCCCGACGAAGAGCTGGACTCCCTCGCCCGGCGCGGTTTCACCGGGTTGTGGCTGATCGGGCTGTGGGAACGCAGCCGGGCGAGCCAGAAGATCAAGCAGTGGCGCGGCAACCCCGACGCCGCCGCCTCTGCCTACAGCCTCATGGACTACGCCATCGCCGCGGACCTCGGCGGCGAGGCCGCGTTCGAGAACCTGCGCAACCGATGCTGGTCGCGAGGCATTCGGCTCAGCTCGGACATGGTGCCCAATCACATGGGCATCGACTCGAGCTGGGTGATCGAGCATCCCGACTGGTTCCTGCAACTTCCCGACTCGCCCTATCCCGCCTACTCATTCACGGGGGGAAATCTGGCCGACGACGACCGGGTGACGATCCAGATCGAGGACCACTACTGGGACGGGACCGACGCGGCCGTCGTGTTCAAGCGAACCGACAACTGGAGCGGCGAAGCCCGTTACGTCTACCACGGCAACGACGGCACGAGCATGCCCTGGAACGACACCGCGCAACTCGACTACCTCAAGCCCGAGGTCCGAGAGGCGGTCATCCAGACCATCCTCCATGTCGCACGCAAGTTCCCGATCATCCGCTTCGACGCGGCCATGACCCTGGCCCGCCGCCACATCCAGCGGCTGTGGTTCCCCGAGCCCGGGCAGAGCGGCGCTATCCCGTCGCGCGCGGAACACGCCACCTCGCGTGCCGTGTTCGAAGAGCTGATGCCAAACGAGTTCTGGCGTGAAGTGGTGGATCGGGTCGCGGCGGAAGTGCCGGACACGCTGCTCCTCGCTGAAGCGTTCTGGCTGCTGGAGGGCTACTTCGTCCGAACCCTCGGCATGCACCGCGTCTACAACAGCGCGTTCATGAACATGATGCGCGACGAGGAGAACGCCAACTACCGGCGCGTCATCAAGGACACCATCGAGTTCGACCCGGAGGTCCTCAAGCGCTTCGTCAACTTCATGAGCAACCCCGACGAGAAGACCGCGGTCGACCAATTCGGCAAGGGCGACAAGTATTTCGGCGTGGCCACGCTGCTGGCCACGATGCCGGGGTTGCCGATGATCGGGCACGGCCAGATCGAAGGCTTCGCCGAGAAGTACGGCATGGAGTACCGGCGGGCTTATCGGGACGAGGAGCTCGACGACTGGCTGATCGAGCGCCATGAGCGGGAAATCTTCCCGCTATTCCATCGGCGCTGGCTCTTCGCCGACGTGCGCGAATTCCTGCTGTACGACTTCTACGACCCGGGCGGCTGGGTCAACGAGGACGTTTTCGCCTACTCGAACCGCGTCGGCGACGAGCGGACCCTCATCTTCTATCACAACCGCTATGCCGAGGCGAAGGGCTGGATAAAGAGCTCGGCCGGGTATTCCGAGCCGGATGGAAGCGGCGGACGGCGCCAGGTCCAGCGGACCCTGGGTGAGGGCCTCGGCCTCCATGCCGACGGTGACTGGTACACGCTTCTGCGCGAGCAGCGGTCGGGGCTCGAGTTCATCCGGAACTCGGCCGAGCTGTGCCGCGACGGGATGTTCCTGGAGCTGAACGCCTACGGCTGCAGGGTCTTCCTGGGCATCCACGAGATGGCCGACGGGCCCTCCGGTCAGCTGCGCCGGCTGGCCGAGCGGCTGAATGGGGCCGGAGTTCCGAGCATCGGGGCGGCCTTGCAGGAGATGCAGCTTGCCCCGATACACGCCGCGGTCCGCAAGCTGGCCGAGAGCGGTTCTCTTCGGCGATTGACGGAGGCGGGCGTGGCGCGCGCGGCCGGGAGCCGTGGCAAGCGGACGGCCAAAGCGCCCGCGCCCCAGCCCCTCACCGCCGACGCGTTGAGTTCGTTGCTGGACGACGTCGAAGCCGCGGTCGGCGGAATCCTGACCTCGCTGGTAGGCGTGACGGGCGCCACCGGCGACGTCGCGACTGCGAGTTCGTCCTTCCGGTCGTTCGCCGACGCCGCGCTCCGACTTCCGGAACAGGCCTTGGCCGATCGGCTGTGTGAGGGCCTCGCGGAACCGGAGTCGTGGGCGGCTTTGTTCGGCTATCTCGTCTCGGAGGCCATCGTTGCCGTGGCCGCGCCCGACGAATCGGACGCGGGCGGGGCGGCGAGCACGAGCGTTCCGGGCGACTCGCCGATCGAGGAGCTGCGGCTCGGTCCGATCCTCGCCAACGTCTTCCGCGACCTCGGGCTCGACGAAGGAGCGGCGTGGAAGCAGGTAGCCTTGATCAGGCTGTTGCGCCGGCTGCCGCTTCCGAGTTCGGCGGACGGTCTACCCGCGGCCGATCGCGCGCCCGCTCTGGTCCGGGCCCTGCTGGCGGACGAAGCCATCCGGCCATACATCCGGGTCAACGCCTGGGAGGGCGTCAGCTGGTTCCATCGCGAGTCATTCGAGCAGATCCTGTGGTGGATGCTCGCCCTCGACTCGCTGGCGGCCGTGGCGGACGCGGGGCTGGCTCCGGACGAGATCGCCGCTCGCCTGGCCGAAGCCGATCGCCTGACGGCCGTCCTCGCGCGGGCCGGCGAAGCCTCCGGCTACCAGGTGGACAAGCTCGAAGCGTCGGCCGCGGAGGGCTGACTCCAGCCGGCTAGCCTGAACCGGTCAGGCCAGGCCCAAAACCAGGACGATCCCGCAGATGTTCGGCTGTACCGGACAAGAGTGGCTGCGCCAGCGGGATCCGAGCGTCGCCACCGAATATCCCGCGCCCCAGGAAGCGCCGACGCCCGCCCAGACGCCCGAACTGAGCGTGGATCCACGGGAATGTGGCCCGCCCAGCGCCTGTCCTCGCCGAACAACGGGCCGACAGCCCGGATCCTGTCCGGTTCCACCGGACAAACGCGCGCTGGGGAAGCCACTTTGCTGGTGCAGGACGGCACGGCCCGTTCGATGCCACCAAAATCGCGCCAGGTCGCATTTCGGGGCATCCGAGCATCCGCCACGGCAACGGCATCGTCACAGCCCCGAGCTCGGCGTGTCATCTCACTCTCGCCGCGCGGCTCTGGTCGGAGGCTCAAGTCCTCTCGCCCCGACCAAACTCAGCAATCGATGCCCTCAGCTCGTACACGGGCGGTAGTGCGGCGTTGAGACCCATTTCGATTGCCTCTGGCGTGAGTTCGTAGACTGGTATGCCCGGGCTTTCGTGGAGTCGGATAACTGGAATCATGCTGCTGTCCACCGTAGGAGGCAGCAATGGGAAGACGGGGATACCCACCTGAGTTCCGACGTCGAGTCATCGATCTCCTCGACGCCGGGCGCAAGGTCGTCGATCTGGCACGCGACCTCGGGGTCGGCAATCAGACCATCTACGCCTGGCGTCGGCAGGAAGCCATCGACCGCGGCCTCGTCGCCGGTCTGACTTCGGCAGAGCGTGAGGAACTTGCGGCAGCGAAGCGGCGGATCCGCGAACTCGAGTCCGAACTGGCCATCCATCGCCGGGCCTCCGAGCTCCTCGCGGAACATAGCCACCCAAAAGGCGGTTCGAGGCGATTGAAGTGATGGCCGCGGAGGGCCTCCCCGTCCAGCTCGCTTGCCGGGTTCTCGCGGTGTCTGAGTCCGGCTTCTATGCCGCCCACGATCGACCGCCATCGGCGAGGGCGATCCGGCATGCGTTCTTCACCGAGCTCATCGGCCGCGTCCACCTGGATAGCCGCGGAACCTATGGCGCCCGTCGCATTCACGCCGAGCTGACACTCGGCCATGGTCTTGCGGCCGGCCGCTGCGCCATTGAACTGCTCATGCACCGAGCCGGGATCGCCGGCATCAGCGGGAGCCGGAGCTCTCGACGAATCCCCCACGTCGCCACGGCCTCCGACCTTGTGGAACGGCAGTTTCGGAGCGAGAGGCCAGACCGGCTCTGGGTCACCGATATCACCGAGCACCCAACACGCGAGGGCAAGGTCTATTGCGCGGTCGTCCTTGACGTCTTTTCCCGCAGAGTCGTTGGCTGGTCGATCGACTCGTCACCAACGGCCGCTCTGGTCACCAACGCCCTGGGCATGGCGATCGGAAACCGAGATCCCGACGGGACGATCATCCACTCAGACCAAGGATCTCAATTCACGTCTTGGGCGTTCACCAGACGGGCGATCGACTCGGGACTCCTGCCCTCTATGGGCTCGGTCGGGAGCTGTTACGACAATGCCATGATCGAGTCGTTCTGGAGCCGGATGCAGGTCGAGCTCCTCGATCGCCGAACCTGGCGGACTCGCGTCGAGCTGGCCAACGCCATCTTCGAGTATCTCGAGATCTTCCATAACCGCCAGCGCCGTCACTCAGCATTGGGCATGCTTACACCGGTCGAGTTCGAGACTCGGCATCAGACAGAAACAGTGGCCTGATTTCCAGTATCTCGACTCCACCTAACCAAGGGCACTCCAGGTTCTCCAGGATTCCCAGGGCGGTTCACGGGGACCACCGTGAACGCCCGCGGCCACAACGTAGCGAGCCCGGCGTCAATCCCAAGCACGAGCATCGCCAGGGCGACACCGAAGGCGGTGGGCGCAGGGTCGCGGTATGCCTGAAACGTCTCGGCGTTGTTCACCACCAATCCGAGCAGCACGCCAGTCGTTGCCATGATGGTCGTGCCCTTGCGGTCCAGCCCGTCCCAGGCCTCCCGCTGTCTAGTCAGAGCGGCGGCCATTTCGCGCTCGAGCAGGGTCAGATGCTCGACCGTCGGTAATCGCACAGGGGGCGTGTCAGCCACCACGCAAGTGTAGTCCGCAGCACCAGGGCCCAGAGACGAAACCGGCTCCGGGGAGACCCCCATCGTCGACAAGGACTAGTGCGCGGTCTGGCGGCCATCCTCTGACTTCACTCGCCCGCTGCGGCCGGCGCCCGCCGTCGCAAGGTTAACGCCATGCAGCGTCGCGTTTGGCGGATGTCCCTATCCTGCGATGGTGACGGCGGCCGGCATTCGCCACTTGGGGGCCCCTTAGCACTCACCCGGTGCCTCACACTTCCCAGGACCTGGACCACGGTTTCTAGGCGAGTTCTGCGGAACGCCTGGCAATCCTCGCTCCTTCCTCCTGTTGCGCCTGCCATATGGGCGCAGCAGCGGTTCGAGGGCGATGTCTGGCCCGGTCGCGTCTACAACACGGTCTTCATCTTTGAATGCCGCGACGGCAAGATCATCCGCGAGACCGCCTACTGGTCGAAGCCATTCCCGGCTGCTGAGTGGCGTTCGG
>Ga0209638_1000351_pt1 | contig 30478 bp, 21 predicted proteins | sample BarGraNGADG00211_FD_184490 | JGI IMG/M metagenome (GOLD analysis project Ga0209638, IMG submission 184490) | Arctic peat soil microbial communities from Barrow, Alaska - Barrow Graham LP Ref core NGADG0002-211 (SPAdes) (version 2) | ecosystem: Environmental > Terrestrial > Soil > Wetlands > Peat...
CGCCACCCGACGGCGCCACCCAGCTGCGCCACCCGACGGCGCCACCCAGCTGCGCCACCCGACGGCGCCACCCAGCTGCGCCACCCGACGGCGCCACCCGACCGCGCCACGCAGCTGTACCCCGCAGCGGCGCAAGCCGGTGGATCGCCGCGTAGGCTGACCCTGACACAAGACCGCTCAGTCGCTCGTTATCAGGGCGAACCGGCGTCGGTGCCGACCGATCGTGGACAAGCGAAGACTGGCGAGGACCAGAGGGGCGCAGCGGTAATGAGCTTGTGAGCGCGAGCGGTGGCGCGGATGCCGACGATAGAGAGTTCGAGATGCTCTATGCTGCCGCCTGGTCGCCCGTCTATCGCTATTCGCTCACGCTCGTCCGTGACCTTGACGATGCCGCCGACGTCGCCGCGGAGACTTTCCGTCGGGCATTCGTCGCGTGGCGCGCCGGCAAGGGCGCCGTCGCCGAGCCCCTCCCCTGGCTCTTCCTGACGGCGCGGCGGATCGTGGTCGATCGCGAGCGGCGAAACCGGCTCGTACGTTGGTTGCCGCTCACCAACGCCGCCGCCGACGCAGCGGACAATCCCCTGTCCCGTACCGAGCTGTGGCTGTGGTTCCGGCAGCTCTGCGAGGCATTGCCGGATCGGCAGCGTGAGGCGCTCGTGCTGCGCTACGGCTTCGACATGTCGGACGAGGACATCGGGCGCCTGATAGGCGTTTCGCCGGCGGGCGTTCACACGCTCGTCTCCCGAGCACTCTCGCGGTTGCGAGCTCAGCCGGAGATCTTCGAATGAACGGCAAGGTCCCCGACCGATCGACCGGCGCCGAGCCGGCGACCGAAACAGAGCGTGAGCGGCTCAAGCGCCGCTTCTCCGAAATGGAAACACTCGTCCCGCCACGACCTCCGCTGAGCGCGATCGCGCGAGGCCCCGCGACCGCGACGACCCGCCCGGGCCGCCGAATGGCTCGGCCGCTAGCCGGCTCATTCGCGGCCCTTGCGTTCGTAGTCGTTCTGATCGCGACCGGGTTCCTCATCAGCCGGCGCAGCCCCACTCCCGAGGCAACGCGTCCGCCTGCGGCGAGCACGGCCCCGGCTTCTCCGAGCGCAAGCCGGTCGCTCGAGGCGAGCGCCTCGCCGGTGGCCTCGCCGGCCGCCACCGTCGTCGCACTCAAGGGCGAGTTCCTCATTCTGACTGCCGCATGGGCACCCGATGGTGGGCACGTCGCAGTCACGGCGGTCTCCGAAGGCGGCGCGCCCAACGTCACCGACATCTTCGACAGGAGCGGGTTCAAGGTCGAATCCATCGCCGCCGACGAGTTCGCCTGGACGGGCGCGAACACTTATCGGCTGACGCGAGGCGACGTCCCTACGGACACGACGCACCAATACCTTGGCGAATTGGGCTCCGCCAATGAGACCGAAGTCAAAGTCGGCTCGGTTGCCGCGGTCTCCTATGACCCTCTTTCCCAGTGCGTCGCGTCCCATCAAACCTTTGACTACACGCTCTGGATAGGCGGAAGGGAGTCGGCCTCCAGAGAGGGAGATGCGCTCGCCTGCTCGACGGACGGTTCCGAGGTCGCCGTCGTACAAATCACCTCCGACACGCTCCCGTATCCCGGCTGGGTGGAAGTGATCGACGCACACACCGGGAAGGTCATCCGGGAGTTCCGTGACGTCCAATCCTCCGATCGAGCATGGGCGGCGTTCAGCCCCGACGGCCGCGCTCTTGCCTTCTACGGCTCGGCTGGAGAGGTGTCTTATGGGACCTGCATTGCGGACGTTTCGACCGGCACAGTCCGGCAGCTCTTCGGGACGAGCGGTTTCTACGTGCCGGCCACACCCGCCTGGCTGCCCGACGGACGCCTTGCGGTGCCGAATACCGTGACGGAGAAGGTCCACATCTTCGGCGCGGACGGCGTCGAGTCGAGCGGAAGTCTGCCATTCGCGCCGAACCTCTCTATATCCTCGGCCGGAGTGGTTCTGGCGGTCGGTGACCTCTCGCGCAGCGTCGGTATCCAGTCGGTCGACGGCAGGCGTTCCACGCTCGATCTCGCCGCATACCCCATGTACGTCGTGTGGTCGCCCGATGGTCTCGCGGCGGTGGTCATCGGTTCGGCAGGCACCTACGACGAAACGGCTGTGCTCGTCGTCCCCAGCGAGTGAGTTCGCCTCGCCGAACGCCGGAACTGCCCGGATCCGTGCACACTTTCGACCGTCCGGCCCGAGTCGAGGGTCGGCTGCTCGTGGGATGGGCACATGCGACCAGCCGAAGCGAAGCGCAGGGTCGACCGGTCGTTTCTTCCCGGATCCGACCACACCTTCGACCTCGAGCACCAGGATGGTTGAATCTGCCCACCGGGAGAGCAGGACGGACGTTCTCCGACCGTCCTCCTTGGGGATAGAGTCGAATATGACCATGGGGCGGGCAGCCGGCCGGGCCGCGACCCCGTTCTGTCGAGTTGACCCAACCGGTGGGCAGAATCGGTAATCGCCCGTCCACGCACAGGTATGCCACGATAGAGGCTGCGGCCCGGCGGGTAGGTCGGGCGGGCGGAGGAAGAGTGGTCAAGCTCATCGAGTCGGTACCGAACTTCAGCGAGGGCCGGCGGATCGAGGTCGTGGACAGGATCGTGGCCTCGATCGAGAGCGTCCCGGGCGCGTACCTGCTCGATCGGACGAGCGACGCCAGCCACAATCGAAGCGTGATCACTCTCGCCGGCGAGCCGGTGCCGATCCTCGAGGCGCTCGAGCGAGCGGTGGCTGTAGCCGTCGCCGAGATCGACATGGAGCGGCACTCGGGCGAGCATCCGCGCATCGGCGCTGTGGACGTGGTCCCATTCGTGCCGCTCGGCGACACGAGGATGAACGATTGCATCGAGCTTGCCCGAGCCTTCGGCTCTCGCGTGGCCGAGCGTTTCGGCCTGCCGGTCTACATGTACGGCGAAGCGGCCACCACCCCATCGCGTGTCCGGCTGGCGGACGTTCGACGGGGTCAATTCGAAGGGCTGAAAGACCAGATCGGCGCCCCCGGACGCGAGCCCGACTTCGGCCCGCGCACTCTGCACGCCACTGCCGGCGCAATCGCGGTCGGGGCGCGCCCGTTCCTCATCGCCTACAACATCAATCTCGAGACCGCCGACGTCGAGCTGGCGAAGCGCATCGCGCGCCGGATCCGCGAGTCCAGCGGCGGGCTGCCGCGCGTGCAGGCCAAAGGCTTCTGGATTAGAGAGCTGGGCCGGGCGCAGGTCTCGATGAACTTGCTTGACTACCGGACGACGCCGCTGTGGCTGCTCTGGGAGACCGTTCGGGCGGAGGCAGCCGATGATGACGTCGAAATCGCCGAGTCCGAGTTGATCGGGCTCGCGCCGCTCGGGGCGCTCTTGGACGTCGCCGGCCACGCGGGAGTCCCGGCCGAGGAGCCGGTCGAGACGAGACTGGCCGGTGCCGCCGCTTTCCTGCGGTTGCGCGACTTTTCGCCGACGCAAGCCCTGGAGCTTCGCCTTGACCAGGTCCGGCAGCCGTGAGCGCCGGCGCGGCTAGCGGCAGCATTTCGGCGGCGACCGGCCAGGCGATGGATCGCCGCGCGGAGGGCCTACTGATCGAAGCGGCCGCCGCCGTCGCGACCCTGGCGGGCGGTTTGCGGCGCGGCGCCGAGCAGCGGGACGCGGCCGTGCTCTCGGGCGGCGGGCTGTTCGTTGCGGTCTGGCGCGGGCGAATCCTGGCCGCCGGGCTGCAGATCGACGTCTACCGCCAGATCGAAGAGCAGGGGCTGTCGCTCGACTCGTTCGATCGTCTGAACGCGCGGGGCGGATTGGTCACGCCCGGACTCGTGGACGCCCACACCCACCTCCTGTTCGCGGCGACGCGGGAAGTGGAGTGGCAGATGCGTGCTCGGGGCGCGGGCTACCTCGAGATCCTCGCGGCCGGCGGCGGGATTCTGTCCACCGTCGCCGCGACGCGTGCCGCCTCCGACGACGAGCTGCTCGCCGGAGGGCGCGCCCGCCTCGATCAAATGCTCGCCAACGGCACCACTACCGTCGAAGCCAAGTCGGGCTATGCGCTCGACGTCGCGGGCGAGCTGCGGTTGCTCGAGCTGACCGATCGCCTGGACCGTGAGGGTCCGATCGAACTGGTGCCGACGTTCCTGGGCGCCCACGCCGTACCGGCGGAATTCCGCGCCCGACCCGACGGAACGGAAGCGTACGTTGCCAGCGTCATCGGTGAGCAGCTGCCGGCCGTCGCGCGCCAGGGGATCGCCCGCTCCTGCGACGTCTTCTGCGAGCGGGGCGTATTCGACGCGGCGCAGAGCCGGCGCATTCTGGCGGCCGCCGCCGAGGCGGGTCTGGCGGTCCGGCTGCATGCCGACGAGTTGGGTCCATCCGGCGGCGCCGAGCTGGCCGGAGAGCTGGCCGCGGGGCCCGCCGCCGAATTCGGCGGGGAAGTCGGCAGGGATCTCGCCGCGCGCCCGGCCGCGGGGCGCTGCCTCTCGGCCGACCACCTCGCAGCGCCTTCGGACGCGGGAGTGGCGGCGCTTGCGCGGGCCGCGGAAGCGGGCAATCCGGTGGTCGCCACGCTACTCCCAGCCACGAGCTGGTTCCTCGGGAAGCATCATTTCGCCCCTGCCCGCCGCTTCGTCGACGCCGGTATTCCGGTGGCTCTCGCCACGGACCTCAACCCGGGCACGAGCCCGACCCTGAGCCTGCCGCTGGCGATGTCGATCGCCTGCCTCGAGATGGGCCTGACGCCGGTCGAGGCGCTGGTCGGAGTCACGATGAACGCGGCCTGCGCGCTGGGCCTGGGCTCGGAGATCGGGTCGATCGAGCCCGGCAAGCAGGCCGATCTGGTGGTCTGGGACGTGCCAACGGTCGAGCAGCTGCCCTACTGGTTGGGCGGCCGGCTGCCTCGGTCGGTCGTCAAGCGCGGCCGCCTGGTCTTCGAGCGCGGCTGATTCCGCAGCCGTCGGGCCGCCGCGCCGCGCCCGCGGCCTCTACTGGATCTTGCCGCGCTGCTCCAGAACGACCGTCGTCACTTCGGCCGGCAGGCTCGACGGCATCAGCGAGAGTTTCGACTGCCCTGCTGGCGCCGCGGACACGCCCATCTCGTGCAGGAACTTGCCGAGCGCTTCGGTCGAGTCTTCATCCTCGCAGACCGGCATAGGGACGACGACCTTCGCGTCAAGCTGCGCAACCAGCTCGGCCGCCTTCGTCGCCGATAGCGCGCCGCCGATCGGGATGCAGACCACGTCGATGGGGCCGATGTCCGTCAGCTTGTCTTCGGTGAGCAGATGTCCGATGTCGCCGAGATGGATCACGTGGATGCCGTCCAGCTCCACGATGAAAGCGACGTTTCGGCCGCGCTCCGTGCCTTTGTGCTCGTCCCGGAACGTTCGCACGCCGGTGATGAGCACGTCCTTGACCTCGTATTCGCCGGGGCCGTCGAGGACGAAGGCATCCTCGAGGCTGCTGGGCAAGAGCGTGCTCCCGTCGCGCGACAGTCGCCCTTTGGCCCGGGGGTGCGGCGTGTCGTCGGGGTGGCTGTAGGTGACGATCTCGCCGGTGATGCCGCGACCCGTGGGGCCGACCACCGCCTGGTAGGCGTCCCCAACCACGACCGCATCTTTACCGCGCATGCGGACGCAGGTCCGCCCGTACCAGGTGATCTCCATGGCCTGATTCTTGCACAGGTGGCTTACCGGCCGCTTAGCGGGCGGCGCGACCGAGCACAGGAGCGAGCGGGCTTCAAACGCCCGTGAGCGAGGAGCGCAGCCGGCAACGCCGCTATCGGCCGCCCGGAGCCAGCCCCGGCAGTTGCGGCGAGGTCAGGACTAGGCGCGACCGAGCACCGGAGCGAGCCGCCTCAGCCGGCCGTGAGCGAGGAGCACAGGGAGTAACGACGTCCTGGCCCGCCGGAGCTGCCGGAAAAGGAGGACCGGAGGCGCCTGCCCAATCGGCACCTCCGGTCGGAGGGAGGGAGGATGGAACTTCAGGAGGATCTTCCAAGGTTCCAGCCCGAAGGTTAAGGGCCTTGCATAAAACAGGTGTCGTCGGAAGGTTAAGAAACGCACACCGTGGAACATCGCCGATAGGAATGTCCGCGTGACCTGAGACTTCGGCTCCTGTCAGACTGGGCTGATGAACGTCCGGCGTACATTCCGCCAGGCCCGTCCATTCCGCCAGGCCCGTCGCCTCCCGGCGGCGCGAGTGCCGGCATTGTTGCTCGCCCTCGCCACCGCCATGTCGGCATGCGGCTCGCCCGATCCCTCACCAACTACCTCCCCGACTGCCTCGTCCAGCGCCGTCTCGACGCCGCTCGGATCCGCCACGGCCGGCAATGCTTCGCCGAATGCTTCCGACGCCACTACCTACCTGCAGATCGAGCAGCAGGTCGAGCAGCTCCGCGGCCTGTCCGCCACCCAGACCGTCAACCCGACCTTGCTAGACGAGCAGGGCGTTCGGGACTGGCTGACGAAGGCAAACGAGAAGCAGACCGACCATGCTGCCATGGCGAAGGAGAGTCGCCTCCTCATCCACCTCGGCCTCTTGCCAGTGGGTGCCTCGCTGGAACAGCTCGAGCTCGACCTCGAGGCCGGCCAGGTCATCGGCTTCTACGACCCCGACACCAAGCAGCTGTACATCCTGTCGCAGTCCGGCGGGGTCGGTGTGCTGCAGAAGGTCACCTTCTCGCACGAGTTCACCCACGCCCTGCAGGATCAGAACTTCGGGCTCGCCAAGTTGGGCACCGATGCGGCCGACCAGAACGACCGCGACCTGGCCCGGCTCTCGCTGGCCGAGGGCGATGCCACGCTCTCCATGACCCAGTGGTCCGCGAAGAATCTTTCGCTCGTCGAGATGCTCACGCTGGCCGGATCCGCGGGCACCGGTGCCGATCAAATGGCGGCCGCCCCGGCGATCCTGCGTGAGACTCTGCTCTTCCCTTACCAGCAGGGCCTAGCGTTCGTCCAGAGCGTATATGACAGCGGTGGCTGGGACGCCGTAGACAAGCTCTACTCGAAGCCGCCCGACTCCAGCTCCCAGATTCTCCATCCCGAACTCTACGCGGCCGGAATCGAGCCAGTGACGGTGAGCCTTCCGAAGCCACCCGCCTCGCTGGCCGCGGGCTGGCAGCTCGTAACCCAGGACACGCTGGGCGAGCTGGACCTGAGCGTCTGGCTCGAGGGTGAGCATCCAACGACTGCCCAGACCAATGCCGCGTCCAGCGCCACTTCCCAATGGGGCGGCGACAGGGTCGGGTTGTACGAGGGAGCGAACGGGGCGTGGGCGGTCGTGCTCCGGACCGACTGGCGGACCGATGCCGACAGCCTGGCGTTCCGTGACGAAGCGGCCCTGGCCGCAGGGCGTCTGGCCGGCTCGATCGCGGTTTGCAGCAGTCGGGACACGGTGGACGTTTTCGTGGCCTCGGATCGGGCGACGCTCGACGCCTTCTCGACCTGCAACCCGATCGGGTGAGGCCGCGTCCCGGCCAACGGCCGCGCCCGCTGGCGCCGGCTACATCGATTCGGGCGCGGCAATTCCGAGCAGGCCGAGGGCGTTGGCGAGGGTCGTCTTGGCCGCCGCGACCAGCGCCAGCCGGGCCGCTGACCGTTCCGGCTCCGACTCTTCGATGACCCGTGCGTCGCGGTAGAAGGCGTGGAACGCGGTCGCCAGGTCGGTCGCGTAGGCGGTGACGCCGTGCGTCTCCTCGGTCGCGGCCGCGTCCTCGATGACGTCGGGGAGGCGCACGATCTGGCGGGCAAGCTGCGCCTCGGGGCCGCCGGGCAGGACGCCCGCCAGCAATGAGGCCAGCCTCGGGTCGTCGGCGGCGGGCGGCGCCATCCCCGACTCGGCGGCTCGGCGCAGGATCGAGGCGATGCGGGCGTGGGCGTATTGGACGTAGTAGACCGGGTTCTCGGTCGACTGCTTCTTGGCCAGCTCGATGTCGAAGTCGATGCCGCTGGAGGCCGCGCGTGAGGCGAAGAACCAGCGGGCCGCGTCCACGCCGATCTCGGCCAGCAGCTCGTCGAGGGTGATGAATTCGCCCGTCCGTTTGGACATCGGGACTTCCTTGCCGTCCCGGACGAAGCGCACCCACGCCGTCAGGATCATCTGGACGCAGGCTCGGTCGTAGCCAAGCGACTCGGCGGCCGCCTGCACCCGGGCCACGTAGCCGTGGTGGTCCTCGCCCCAGATGAAGACGATGCGGTTGTAACCGCGGCTCAGCTTCTCTACGAGGTAGCCGATGTCGGCTGCGAAGTACGTGGGCGCGCCGCCGTGCGAGCGCAGCACGACCCGATCCTTGTCGTCGCCGTACTTGGTCGATCGGAAGACGACCGCGCCGCCCTCTTCGTAGACGTCGCCGGCTTCGTGCAGCCGATCGACCGCCCGCGTGACCCAGCCGTCGTTGTGGAGCGTGGACTCCGAACGCCAGACGTCGAAATGGCAGCCCAGGCGATCCAGGCTGGCTTCGATGCCCGATCGAACTTTCTCCGAAGCCCACCGGCCGGCAGCCCAGGCGGGATCTTCGCCGGTTCTCGTGGCTTCCTCAAGGACCGCGCCCGGCAGCTCGCGGGCCATCTCGTAGACGTAGTCGCCGTGGTAGCCGTCTTCGGGGATCTCGCAGCCCTCGCGGATCGCGACCACGGACGCGCCGAGGTTCTTGACCTGGCTGCCGAAGTCGTTGAAGTAGTACTCGCGGGCGACCTCGTGGCCGGCGGCCGCGAGGACCCGGCACAGCAGGTCGCCGGTGAAGGCGCCGCGGGCGTTGCCTATGTGGAGCGGCCCTGTCGGGTTGGCCGAGACGAACTCGACGTTGATGCGCTCTGGACGCTCGGCGACGACGTGGCCCCACGCGGCCGGCTCGGCGAGAACGCGCCCGATCGTCGCGGCGAGCGCGGCATCGGCGAGGCGGATGTTCAGGAAGCCGGGGGGAGCCACCTCGACGGCTGATATCGGCGAGGCCGGCTCGCTGGCGGTGGTTGCGATCTGACCGGCGATCGCTTGCGCGATCTGGAGAGGCGCGCGGCGGAGCGGCTTGGCGAGCTTGAGCGCGACGGTGCTGGCGAAATCGCCGCGTGCCGGGTCGGCCGGGCGCTCTACGTCGACGGGGATTTCGGCATCGTCGGGACGCGACGGCAGGGCGCCCGATTCCTCGGCTTTACGCCAGGCGGTCTCGATGGCGTGGCGAACCTCGGTCCGTAGGCTGGCCGCTGCGTCGGTGGTCATGGCCGAATGGTAGCGAGAGCGGCACCGTCACGTGACGCGGGCTTTGCCACGGCCGCCGCCGAGCTGCCGCCCCGCGGCGCGGTCGGCCGTGCGATAGGCTTGTCGCGATGTTCCGGCCCGCTCTCGGCCGGAGAGGGAGGCTTGGCATGGCGGACGCGAAGCAGGTCGCAGTCCAGGGGTCCGGAGGCGAGGCCCGCCGCGTAGTCGTGACAGGCGACGTCACAGTGGACTGGCACCTGGCACGGGTTCGGAAGCTGGTCGATTCCGGGATTGCCTGGAATGCAGCCGATCGGACGGAGATGTACAGCGGCATGGGCGGGGCGTCCCTCGTGGCCGGCCTGATGAACGAGGTGGCGGCCGGCCTGGCCCAGGACGGTCTGGCGGTAGAGGTCTCCGGGCCGGACGCGCCCGCCGAGCCGATCGCACCGGCCGATCCTAGCCATCACCACTCCTATGCCATCTGGTCGAAGTATCCGCGGCGTCGTGGCGACCGCGATCGCAGCATCTGGCGCGTCGATGAATTCCTCGGGCTCGATCGAGCGCGAACACCCGGCGCTGGCGGCGGCCAGGCTCCCGCGGCGGCCGGTGCCGGGCCCGGTGAGTCGAAACATGCGGATCTCGTGATCGTCGACGACGCCGACCTCGGGTTCCGCGCCACACCCGAAAGCTGGCCTGAGGTTCTCGACCTCTCCGGAGCGGGTGCCGCGGGAGCCGTCTCTCAGGCGCCCGGCGCCAACCAGCCGTGGGTCCTGCTCAAGATGGCCTGCCCGGTCGCGTCGGGAGAGCTGTGGCGGCGGATGTTGCGGATGCACGCCGATCGGCTGGTCGTGGTGATGACGCTCAACGACCTGCGCCTCAGCGACGTGAAGATCAGCCGCGAGCTTTCCTGGGAGCGGATTGCAGGCGACCTGGTCCGAGAGCTCGTGCGGCACCCGGCGGTCAACGGGCTGGTCCACTGCGCCCATGTCGTGGTTTCGCTGGGCACCGGGGGCGCCGTGCTTCTGTCCCGACTCGCGCAGCTCGACGGACGGCTCGACCGGCTCGACGAGCCCGACTGCCACGTCTTCTTCGACCCCGAGTCGATCGAGAACAGCTGGGCGGAGCAATATCCCGGCTCGATGATCGGCTACACGTCGTGCCTCGTCGGGGGCATTGCCCGCGAGGTGTTGCTCAACCCCGACGAGCCCAACGTTCATCGCGGCATCAGGAGCGGCCTGGCCGCCGCGCGGGCTCTGCATCTCCAGGGCTACGGCGCCGCGGACTGTGAGCCCGGTCGCGCCGGTCTCGCATTCCCCGCCTGCGACATCGCGAAAGAGCTCGCCAAAGAGCCTCGCGATTTCGCCGTCGCCCGGATCGCGCAGCCGATCTCGGGCTCCTGGTCGATTCTCGAGGGTCGCTACCCGGAGGGCCTGGAGCCGGTCGCGGAGGCGATTGCCCGCGAAGGTGTCGAGGTCGCGCTCAAGGACGTACCCCTCGGGAGCTTCGGCAAGTTCATGACCGTCGATCGCGGCGAGATAGAAGGCTTCCGCAGCATCCGCACCCTGATGCGCGAGTACGACGCCCAGCCCGCACCGCGGCCACTGAACATCGCCGTCTTCGGGCCTCCCGGTGCGGGCAAGTCCTTCGGCGTCAAGGCGGTGGTCAAGTCGGCCCTCGACGCCGAGGGTATCGAGGACCTCACGTTCAACCTCTCACAGATGCGCGATCCCGCGGAGCTCGCCGACGCGCTCCACCAGGTCCGCGACGTGGGGCTGCGCGGCAAGCTGCCGTTCGTGCTCTGGGATGAGTTCGACTCGGACCTCGCCGGCAGCGCCTTCGGCTGGCTGCGCCACTTTCTGGCGCCGATGCAGGACGGTGCCTTCCAGCAGGGCCAGATCCTCCATCCGATCGGCAAGGCCATCTTCGTCTTTGCCGGAGGCACGAGCACGAAGCTGGCCGACTTCGCGGGCAACAAGACCCAGGAGTTCCGCCTGGCCAAGGGCCCGGACTTCGTGAGCCGACTCAAGGGTCACGTCGACATCGTCGGTCCGGATCCGCGCGGAGGCGATCCGGAAAGCGACCCCTACTACCGGATTCGACGGGCGATCCTGCTGCGTTCGATCCTGCTGCGGGACCGACCGGGACTGTTCGAGCGAGAAGGCAAGATTGCCCGGCTCGCGATCGACCCCGGCGTCCTTCGGGCATTCCTCGAGGTCCACTCGTACCGGCACGGCGCGCGCTCTTTGGAAACCATCGTGGCCATGAGCACGCTTCACGGCAAGAGTCGCTACGAGCGCTCGGCGCTGCCCGCCGCCGATCAGCTGGATGCTCACGTCGACGCGCAGGAGTTTCTCTCCATCCTGGAGCGCTATGTTCCGGAAGGAGAGTTGCTCGAGCGGCTAGCCGAAGCCGTCCACCTCGAATTCTGCGAGGAGATGCTCGGGCTCGGCCATGCCTGGAACGGCACGCCGGCGTACCTCTCGAGCCATCCGATGCTCGCGGGGTTCGCCGCCCGCAAGCCCACCCTCGATACGATGCCGGCGCTGGTCGACTACGCACAGCTATCCGACCACCTCAAGGAGCAGAACCGGGGAGTCGCCCGCGACCTGCCCGGGAAGTTGGAGGCGCTGGGCCTGGTCCTGCGCCAGGACGCGCCGGCCGGGGCGCCCTCGCTCGCGATCGATCCGGCGGATCCTCGGGTCGAGCAGCTGGCAATCCGAGAACATGAGCGGTGGCTGAGCCACAAGCTCAAGACTGGTTGGCAATTCGGCGACGTGCGCGACGACGTCAAGAGGCTGCATCCCTGCATCGGATCGTGGGAAGAACTGCCCGAGGACGAGCGGGACAAGGACCGACTGATGGTCCGCGAGATGCCCGACATCGTGGCCGCGGCCGGTATGACGCTGGCACACCGGGACGATCGTCCGGCGTGACCCCTGCGATCGGCGCGGGCCGGTCGAGTTGAGCGCCGACGGGGCGCCGATGGGCTGTATTCTCATCGGGAGGGAAGCCCGGGATGCCAGTCCGTCGCTCGGCACCGGTCGAGGTTCGTTGGCCAGCCAGCACTCGAGGAGATGACACGTGGATATCAGGGGCCGCCTCTGCACTCTTTACCCCGTTTCCTGGCAAGGGGCGGTAGTTCTCCCGACCAAGTTCGACGTTCGTCCGGTCGCCGACTGCTTCCAGGGCGCGCTCGCGGCCGAGCTCGCAAAGTGGGGCCTCGACCCACGCATGCCCGTGCCGGGGATGCCCGACCAGGGACTCGTCATCACCGCCCAGATCGTGCGCGCGGATCCGGGTAGCCGGCTGATGCGATGGCTGTTCTCGATGTTCGCCGGAGCCGCGGCGTTCGAGATCGAGGGTCAGGTCGGCGACGCAGCGACGCCGTTCGGGCAGTTCCATGCCGAAGGCAAGCGGAGATGGGCCTACGCTGGCGGTAACTCCCAGGCCCTTCTGACCGACGCGGCAGGCCAGGCGGGCCAGCACGCGGCTACCCAGATCCTCGCGATCCTCGCGGCTCGGTGAGCTTCCGCAGATGAATACGGGCCAGCTGCCCGGCTATCCACCCACGGGCTATCCGCCCAACTACGGTCCACAGCCGCAAGTCAGATCGCGGCTGCAGTGGGGGGCTTATCTACGCGCCCGCCTCGACGCGGGCCAGCCACTCGCCCAACTCCTCTATGAGATGGCGGTTTCGGGGATTGGTCAAGCGGACGCATATGCCCTCGTCGCGGAAGTTGCCGCTGCCATGCGCAAGCGGGCACTCGGGTTCACCATCGGCGGCGCCATCGCGGTTGTCGTGGGTTTGATGGTGACTTTCATCACTATGCAAATGGCACAGTCCGGGGGCGGAACGTACTTCGTGTGGTGGGGTCCGGTCGTCTTCGGCGGGATGGCTGCCATCTACGGCCTGCGCCTGCTGAGCCGCGTGCCACGAGTCCCTTGACCGGCCGTTAGGCTCGCCTCCGTCCGCAAGTGCTCGGCCAAGCGGTTGGCGGAGCGGACCGCCCGGTCCTCGTCCAAGTTCGCGCGATACCGGCAGCGGTAATGCAATCCGGAGCCTGGAGCGGCCGCGACCCGACCATGGCGTACAGACGGGCTCTCGCACGACGGGAATGCAGCCGGCCGGGCACCGTGGCACCCCTAGCAAGCGTTCGGGAGGCGGTGGTCGGCGCATACGATTACTGGCAGTGGTAGCGCGCAGAACCGCGGACCCCACCGGGCCCGAGGGTCGCGCACTCTCAGTCTTCGAAGTGATTGGACTAGAGTCCACTCCCGTCAGCTGGGTTCGGGCCGCTAAACCTCGAAGTGGTCGCCCTCGGTGACCAGCTGGACCGGGCCGGCGAAGGCGGCTCGAGCGGCCGACAGGGTGCCGTTGCGGGAGTGGGTCGACAGGACGTGGGTCAGCAGCAGGCGGGCCGCTCCACATTGAGCGGCGACCCGCGCCACGTCGCCCGACGTGATGTGCTGGGCGCCCGGCGCAACCGGCCCCGCCCCGAACGTGGCCTCGGAGAGCAGCGTGTCGCCGGGATGTATCAGCGGAGCGAGGTCGTCGACACGGGCGCAGTCGCCGGAGTAGACGAGGCCTGCCACCGGGCCCGTGGCGGCGGCGCCACGCGCCGAGCCCGCGGCGGCGGCGCCACGCGCCGAGCCCGCGGCGTCGCCTGCCAGCGCGACCCGGAAGGCGTAGCTCTCGTCCGTGTGCGCAACGCGTCGAACCTCGACCTCGAACGACCCGATGCGGTGCAGCCCCTCGGCCAGCCGTTCGACGTCGAGTGAGCCGGCCGCGAAGCCGGCCTCGCCGCTCAGGGTGTCGAGGCGATCGGCCAGACCAGCCGGCGCGGCCACCCGAACGCGCCGGGACGGATCGAACTCCCACTTGAGGTAGTGGCGCAGCGGCACCAGATCTATGAAGTGGTCCGGGTGGAGGTGGCTCACCAGCACGGCCGCCAGCGTGCTCGGCTCGACCGTGGCCGCGAGGTTGGAGAACGCACCCTGCCCGAGGTCGAGCAGCAGGCTCGAGTCGCCGGCCTGCAGCAAATACGAGGAAGCGGCCGAGCCGCGACGGTCGGTGTAGGCGGGTGCGGCGCCGAGAACGATCAGGTCCACGGAGCTAGCGTAAGCGGCACGCCGGTGGGCGGGTGTCGGGTGTGCGTCAGCCGGCACGATCAAGCAGTTCGGACGAACCGCTCCGGAAGTACCAGGTCGCCGCGGTCCAGCGCACGCTGCAGCGTCAACCGGTCGAAGCCCGCGGAGGCGACGATCTCGCAGGCTTCCTCGAGCCCGAACGCGAAGGACTGCGGCATGTGCGCGTCCGAACCCACGGTGACGCGCCGCCCTCCCAGCTCGCGGAAACGGCTCACGACCCACGGCCCCGGATATGTCTCGCCGGTGTTGTCGCGGAGCCCCGACGAGTTCACCTCCAGGGCGGTGCCGCTTTCGACCAGGGCCGAGAGCAGCGGCTCGTACGCCTCCGGGATCGTGGCGAAGTCGGCCGGCGAGAACCACGGCCGCAACCAGCGCTTGCACTGGTCGAGGTGGCCGATCGTGTCGAAGAGCCGGCTGCGGATGGCCGCCCGCACCTCTGCGAAGTACGGGGCCACGGCCTCGGCGACGGTCTTGCCCGCGGCGAAGGCCGCGATCCGGTCGCTCGTATAAGGTGAGTCCAGGACGGCGTGGACCGAGCCGATCGCGTAGTCGTACGAGTGCGACCGGAGATGCTCGCGGATCTGATCTTCGAAACGGCTCTCGTAGGTCAGCTCGACGCCAAAGCGGATCGTCACCTGCCCGGCCCAACGCTCCGCGGCGTCGCGGATCACGCGCTCGCGCGCCCCGAAGTCGAAGGACTCGTAACCGGGAGCTCCGGGCAGGAAGTCGACGTGGTCGGTGATGGCGATCTCGCGGATTCCGCGCTGGGCCGCCTGGGCCGCATACAACTCGAGCGGGGCGCGCGAATCGTGCGAGAACTCAGTATGGAGATGGGAGTCGAGCGGCAGGTCGACCGCCTGGCCGGGAGCGCGATCCGCCATCAGCCGGCGATCGTCCCGAGCTCTCGGCCAACCCTGCCGAAGGCGCCCAGGCATCGATCGAGCTGATCGGTCGAATGCTCGGCCGTGACGATCGTTCGAATTCGGGCCTTGTCGAGCGCGACCGTCGGATAGACGACCGGCTGGGCGAACACGCCTTCCTCGAACAGGCGACGGCTGAACTCGATCGCCGTGGCCGAATCGCCCATCATCACCGGCGTGATCGGCGTTTCCGAGGCGCCCGTATCGAACCCCAGCCTGCGCAGCTCGCCTTTGAAGTGGTCCGTGTTGGCCCAGAGGCGTTCGATCAGCTCCGGTTCCTCCTGGAGGACCTGGATCGCCGCCAGGCACGCAGCCGCGACGCCGGGCGGGTGGGAAGTGGAGAACAGGAACGGGCGGGCCCGGTGGATCAGCATATCGCGCAGGGCCTGGCTGCCGGCGACATAGCCGCCCAGCACGCCGACGGCCTTGCTCAGCGTCCCGACCTGGATCGCCACGCGGCCGTGCAGGTCGAAGTGGTCGACCGTGCCGCGGCCGTTGCGACCCAGGACGCCGGAGGCGTGGGCATCGTCGACCATGACGGCCGCGCCGAACTCCTCGGCCGCGGCCACGATCCCAGGCAGCGGCGCGATGTCGCCGTCCATGCTGAACACGCCGTCGGTGACCACGAGGATCAGACGGTACGGCTCGCCGCCCGCGTCCGGACGCCCCTTCTCGCGGGCCTCGCGCAGCAGTTCGCGGAGAGCGGCCACGTCCTTGTGCGGGAACACCACCCGCGGCGCCTTGGAGAGGCGCATGCCGTCGATGATCGAGGCGTGGTTGAGGGCGTCGGAGACGATCAGGTCCTTCTCCCCGGCGACGACCGGGATCACGCCCGTATTGGCGGCGAAGCCCGACTGGAAAGTGAGCACGGCCTCGACGTGCTTGAACTCGGCCAGCTCAGTCTCGAGCTGCTCGTGGATCGTCATGTTGCCGGCGATCGTCCGCACCGCGCCCGAGCCGGCCCCGAAGTCGCGCGTCGCGGCGATGGCCGCTTCCACGAGCCGGGGATGCGTCGTCAGCCCCAGGTAGTTGTTCGACGAGAGGTTGATCGACTCGCGGCCGTCCACGACGACGGTGGCGGCCTGGGCCGAGCTCACGACGCGCATCGGCCGGAAGAGGCTCGCGCGCTCGAGCTCTTCGATCTCGTCCGCGAGGAAGCCGAGCGGGTCGCGTCGGATGCCTTCGGTCGTCATCGTCAGCCCTCCTGAGTTAGCAGCACGACCTTGCCGGCGACGCCCTGTGCGAGAAGGTCGAAGGCGTCGGCATACCGGCTCAGCGGCAGCCTCTGGGTGATGATCGGGCTGACGTCGAGGCCTTCGCGGAGCAGCGCGGCGGTCTTGTACCACGTGTCCCACAGCTTGCGGCCGGTGATGCCGTAGACGCGCAGCCCGCGGAAGATGATCGCGTCGTTGAGGTCGATGGTGACCGGGCGCGACGCGAGCCCCAGCAGCGAGACCCGGCCGCCGTTGGTCGTCATGTCGAACGCCTGGTGGATCGCTGACTCGGCGCCGCTCATCTCCAGGACGACGTCCACCCCGATGCCGCCCGTCTCGCGACGAATTTCGGCCACGACGTCACCCGCTCCGTCCAGCACGCAGTCGGCGCCCATGCGGGCCGCCATCTCGCGGCGGTGGGGCATCACATCGGTGGCGAAGATGCGCGACGCGCCGGCGAACTTGCAGATCGCCACCGCCATCAGTCCGATCGGCCCGCAGCCGAGGATCGCGACCGTGGCAGTCGTGATGTCCTCCACGAACGTGGCGAACACCGCATTGCCCATCGGTTCCTGGATGGCCGCGATCTCGGGCGAGAGCCCCTCGCTGGGCCAGGCGTTCCGTTCGGGCAGGCACATGTACTCGGCGAATGCGCCGTCCGCGTCCACGCCCAGGATTCGTAGGTTCGCGCAGACGTGCTCGCGCCCGGTGCGGCACTGGTAGCAGGTCCAATCGACGAGGTGCGTCTCGGCGGCGACTCGCGTGCCGAAGGGGACGGCACCGGTCCCGGGACCGTGGCCCACGACGCGGCCGGCCATCTCGTGGCCGAAGATGCGGGGCAGATGCCGGCCCAGCCGGCTCTGCGCCCATTCGTCCCAGCGGTAGATGTGCAGGTCGGTGCCGCACAGCGACACCGCCTCGAGACGGATCAGCAGCTCTCCGGGGCCGGGGCGCGGGATGGGAACCTCGCGCAACTCGGCGCCGGCCTCGGGACGGACCTTCACGAGCGCCCGCATCGTCCTGGGGATCCGCAGGTCCACGGAACCCGCGGTGGCCATCAGCGCGGCAGCTGCGGCCCTCGTCGCGGCCGCCTCGGCATCGACGACGTCGCCGGCGTCGGAGGCGTCGCCGGGCACAGCGGATTGATCTCGATCGCTGACCACCCGGCGATTGTGCCACTTGTCCGCCGAGGCGGCCCTCCTGGTGACCCGATGCGGCAGCAAGCTGCGAGGCTACCTGGAGTAAGGGGTGGCCGTCCCCGAGCGTGCCAGAGAGGGTGGCAAGAGACCGTGGCAGTGTGCCAATGGGCTTTGCCAGGACGGTTCCAGAGGCGAGGTGCCCCGACTGGCGGCACTGAACCCTGGAGCTTCGGGACCTACGAAAGCGGCGGGAGATCGGCGGCGGAGACGGGGCGCAGGTCGAGATCGTCCCGAAGGCGGAAATAGAAGATCGAGTCAATCGGATTCCCGCTCGGTCGAGGTCCCAGGCACGGCGAACGCCCTCGCGCTCGAAGCCCGCCCGGAGCAACACTGCCCCTGAGCGGTCATTGCCGGCGTCGGTGTATGACTCAAGGCGGATCGCGTCCGTCGTCGCTAGTGTCCAGTCAGCGATGAGACGCAGTGCCCGCGTCGCGGCACCCCGACCGCGAGCGTCAGGCGCGAGCCAGTATCCAAACTCGGCGACGTGGCCGCTCATCGGCTCGCGGGTGATCGAACCGAGAACCTGCCCGCTCTCGGCATCGGTGATCGCGAACATCGCGGCGGATCCGCTGCGCCATGCGTCGATCGAGTGCGCGATGAAGCCCTCGGCGTGCTCGGGAAGGTAGGGCTGCGGAACGTTCGTCCAGCGCCCTATCTCGGGATCCTGGCAGGCGGCGAAGACGGCGGGCGCATCACCAGGGATCCACGGACGAAGCAGCACAACACCATCTGTCAGTCGTGGCGTACCGTTGGTGTCGTTCATTCCGCTGCCCCTCTAGTGGTGTCCCTGGCGTGTTCGGAGCCTCTATGCATCCAACGCGTCACCTCGATGCCGCATCGGCCGGGTGCTTCTAGGCTGCGCGTAGGATGGGGTTCATGAAGGAAGCTGAGCTCTCCCCGGCTGGGGCGGTCGCCGCGGCCAAGAGCGTCGCCCGGGGCCCGGCCCGCCAGCGTCCTCCGAGCGACCCGCAGTGGTACCGCGATGCCGTCATCTACGAGGTCCACGTCCGCTCGTTCCACGATAGCAGCGGCGATGGCATCGGCGACTTCCGCGGCTTGACCGACAAGCTCGACTACCTGTGCGACCTCGGCGTGACCGCCTTGTGGCTGCTTCCCTTCTACCCGTCGCCTTTGCGCGACGACGGCTACGACATCGCCGACTACACCAGCGTCAACCCCGCCTACGGGACGCTCCGGGACGTCGAGACCTTCATCCGCGAGGCCCACCGCCGCGATCTCATGGTCATCACGGAGCTCGTCTGCAATCACACCTCGGACCAGCACCCGTGGTTCCAACGGGCGCGGCAGGCAGGGCCGGCCAGCCCCTGGCGTGAGTTCTACGTCTGGAGCGATACGCCCGATCGCTATTCGGAAGCCCGGATCATCTTCAAGGACTTCGAGTCATCGAACTGGACATGGGATCCGGTGGCCGGCGCTTATTACTGGCACCGCTTCTACTCCCACCAGCCGGACCTGAACTTCGACAACCCCCGCGTCCGCGCCGCCATCACGAAAGCGATGGACTTCTGGCTCGACCGTGGAGTCGACGGCCTCCGGCTCGACGCGATCCCCTACCTGTTCGAGCGCGACGGCACCGACTGCGAGAACCTGCCCGAAACCCACGAGTTCCTGCGGGAGCTGCGCCGTCACGTGGACGAGCGCTACGGGGACCGCCTCCTGCTGGCGGAGGCGAACCAGTGGCCGGAGGAATCGGCCGCCTACTTCGGCAACGGCGACGAATGCCACATGGCGTTCAACTTCCCGGTGATGCCGCGCATGTTCATGGCCATTCGCATGGAAGACCGCCTGCCGATCGTCGACATCATCGAGCAGACGCCGGCGATACCGGACACGGCACAGTGGGCGCTCTTCCTGCGCAACCACGACGAGCTGACCCTCGAGATGGTCACCGACGAAGAGCGGGACTATATGTACCGAACGTACGCCGACGATCCCAGGGCGCGAATCAACCTCGGGATCCGGCGCCGCCTCGCGCCGCTGCTCGGCAACCACCGCCGCCGGATCGAGCTGATGAACGGGCTGCTCTTCTCACTGCCGGGCACGCCGGTGATCTACTACGGCGACGAGATCGGCATGGGCGACAACGTCTATCTGGGCGATCGCGACAGCGTCCGAACGCCGATGCAATGGAACGGCGATCGCAACGCTGGGTTCTCGACGGCGGACCGCGAGCAGCTGTTCCTGCCCGTCGTCACGGACCCCGAGCACCACTTCGAGGCGGTGAACGTCTCGGTCCAGCAGGCCAACCCACATTCGCTGCTGTGGTGGAACAAGCGGCTCATTGCGCTCCGCAAACGGCACCCGGCCTTCGGCCGCGGCGACCTCCGGATGCTGCATCCGGAGAACCGTCACGTCCTGGCCTTCGTCCGCAGCTTCGGCGATGAGACGATTCTCGTGGTCGCCAACCTGTCGCGGTTCTTCCAGCCCACGGAGTTGGACCTGACGCAGTTCGAAGGCCGCCAGCCGATCGAGATGTTCGGGCGGATCGAGTTCCCGGCGATCGGGCGGGCTACATATCCGCTCAGCCTCGGACCGCACGAATTCCTGTGGTTCACGCTGGAACCCGTTACGGGCGGCGCCGACGGCGGCCTCCCGACACCCGCCGTGCCTGCCCTGACGGCGACTCAGATGAGCGACATTCTCGGCGGCCGCGGGGAAGTGGCCCTCGTCTCGATCCTGCTGCGCTGGATCCGGGATCGGGCCTGGTATCGCGGTCGCGGTCGCCGCGTCAGGGACGGCAGCATCGTCGACCGGATCGATGTGCGTCCGGGAGTGGGCACCGCGGTCCTGATCGTGCTGCAGGTCAACTACTCCGACGGCGAACCCGACACGTATCTGATCCCGCTGACGACCGCGGTTCTCCGGGACGATTCGCTCGTGTTCGCCGACGGCACGCCGTGTCGGGTCGAACCGCCCGGTCTGCGTATCGCCACCCTGGCCTCGGCCGACGGAAGCGCGGAGCCCGGCTTCCTGGTCGACGCCTCGCTGGACCAGGGTTTGACGGCACATCTCGTCGACGCTGTAGCCAGGGGCCGGCGGGTTCGTGGCTCCCGGGGCGAGCTGCGGGGACGTCCCAGTTCCGATCTGAAGGGCTTCGAACTCAAAGGCTCCGACGACGGCGCAGCTCGCGGCTTCGTCCTCGAACTGCGACACGCGTTCGAGCCTGGCAAGGACCCGGAGGCCGAGGTCATGAGCTTCCTGATCGGACACGGCGCCACCTGGGCCCCGAGGGTGTTCGGCGAGCTGGAATACCGGCCCGGCGACGGGCCGAGCGGCAGCGCAGCCCTGCTTCGCGAGCGGCTGGTCCACGAGGGGGACGTCGCCGGCATGACCCGGGAGGCGCTGCTCGGCTTTCTGGAGCAGGCGGCGGCGACGCCCGCAGCGAACCAAGCGCCGTCCATCACGGCCGCGGACCTGATCCGGAAGGCCGCCGAGGAACTGCCAGGCTCGGCTCACGATCTGGTGGGCTCGTATCTGACGACCGCCCGATCGATCGGCAATCGGATCGGCGAACTCCACGCCGTCATGGCATCCGCGCCCGACGATCCCGATTTCGCCCCCGAGCCGTTCACGCGGCAGTACCAGCGTTCGCTCTACCAATCGATCGACACGTCGATCGTTCGCGTGACACGCCACCTCGAAGCCAGGTTGGCCGTGCTCGAAGGTTCGGCCGCAACCGATGCCCAGCTCATCCTGGGCCGCAAGGCCGACTTGAGGGACCGCCTGCGGATGCTGGTCCACAAGAAGTTCAGCGGCTCGCGGATCCGCATCCACGGCGACCTTCGGCTGAGCCGGATCATGCGCGGCGAGCGCGGCCTGGTGATGCTCGACTTCGAAGGCGACATGAGCCGGCCCGCCAGCGAGCGCCGGCTCAAGCGATCGGCACTCCGGGACGTGGCGGCGATGATCCGCACCTTCCACGACGTGGCCCTGGGCCGGCTGCGCGAGTCCGACGTCGGCGGCTCATTGCGCTCCGAAGACGCGGCCACGCTGGACGTCTGGGCGCGGCAATGGTTCCTGTGGGTCGGAGCGGCCTTCCTGCGCGGCTATCGCGAGACCACCGGCGACGCCCCATTCCTTCCCGCTCACGAAGACGAGTGGGCCTGCCTGCTCGACGCTTTCCTGATCCAGCGGCTCCTCGAGGATCTGGACGCGGATCTTCGGGACGATCCTGCCCGCGTGGCGAGCTCGCTCCGGGGATTGCTCGAGTTGCTCGGGCTGTGAGCGCGGCGGGCCTCCGTTTGACGCTTTTCCGCCGCCGCGGCTAGGCTGGCCAGCAGGAGGTTACATGGCATCGAGCTCGGATCGCCCATCTCGCGGTCGCGCCGCGCCGTCCGCGCACGCCGGCGCCGACGATTCGAAGCGGCCCGGCCGCGTGATCCTGGTCTCGAACCGCCTGCCGATCTCGGTTCACGTCGAGCACGGCGAGCTGGTCGTCGAGCGCAGCTCCGGCGGCCTCGCCACCGGCCTCAGCGGCTACCACGACCGGGGCAAGAGCGTCTGGATCGGCTGGCCCGGCGAGTCCTGGCGCCTCAGCCCCGACCAGCGCAAGGCCCTGCACGAACGCCTCACGGGGCTACGGGCAATTCCGATAGAGCTGAGCGCGGCGGAAGTCCAGCGCTACTACGACGGCTTCTCCAACGGGGTGCTGTGGCCGCTGCTGCACTACCAGCTGGACAAGCTGCCGCTTACGTCCGAAGGCTGGGAGACGTACCAACGCGTCAATCGGCGGTTCGCGAACGCGATCGTCGACGAGTACCAGCCGGGCGATCTGATATGGATCCACGACTACCAGCTCGCCCTCGTGCCGGGGCTGGTGAGGCAGCGGCTCCCGGACGCCGCGATCGGATTCTTCCTGCACGTACCGTTCCCGTCGGCCGAGGTCTTCCGGCTCCTGCAGTGGCGACGGCAGCTGCTGGAGGGCATGCTCGGGGCGTCGCTCATCGGGTTTCACACGATCTCTTACGTGCTCCACTTTCAGACGTCGGCGGCCAACGTGCTGGGCTGCGAGACCCGTCAGGGGCGCGTCAGCTTCGCCGGACGCTCGATCCGCGTGGGGACGTTTCCGATGGGCATCGACGCGGCCGCATACGACGCCCTCGGCAGCAGCCCGGCGGTCGTGGCCGAGGCCGAGCGATTGCGGCAGGCTGCCGATGGCGCCGCATTGATCGTTTCGGTCGACCGTCTCGACTACACGAAGGGCATCACTCGGCGCCTGCTGGCTTTCGAGCACCTTCTCGAGAAGTACCCGCGGCTGCGCGGGCGCGTTCGCCTGGTCCAGGTGGCCGCGCCGTCGCGCGGTTCGGTCGGGCAGTACCGCGAGATCCAGCGCTCGGTGAACGAGATGGTTGGCCGGATCAACGGCCGATTCGCGTCGCCCGGGCACGACCCGATCCACTACATCTCCCAGAACCTCGACAACGAAGGGCTGGCCGCTTTCTACCGCGCGGCCTCCATCGCGCTGGTCACGCCTCTCCGCGACGGTATGAACCTGGTGGCCAAGGAATTCGCCGCCGCCCGTAGCGACGGCGACGGAGTGCTCATCCTGAGCGAGTTCGCCGGGGCCGCGGCCGAGCTCACCGACGCTCTGCTGGTCAATCCGTACGATCAGGACGGCGTCGCGACGGCCATCCACGACGCCCTCCACATGCCGGAGGCGGAGCGCCGAACTCGAATGGCCGGCCTGCGCGAGCGGGTCCGCAGCCACGACGTTCACCGCTGGGCGCGCGAATACGTGAGCGCGTTGCGTCTCGAAGCCCGCCGGCAGGCTCGACACGAAGACGCGGACCTGGCCACTGCCAACAGCCCGGAGGAAGTCGCACGTGCCGCGCTCGGCAACCTGAGCCGGCCCCTCACGATTCTGGTGGACTACGACGGCACGCTCGTCGGTCTGCGGCCCTCGCCCGAAGAGGCAACGCCGGACTCCGAGATTCTCCGGATCCTCGCTTCGCTGGCGTTGCTGCCCGGCGTCGACGTGCACGTCGTGAGCGGTCGCCGCCGCAACGACATCGAGCTGTGGCTGGGCAGCTTGCCGATCGGACTTCACGCCGAACACGGCCTCTGGTCCCGCGACGCGCGCTCTGAGCGGTGGATCAGGCGCGACGTCAATCCGGCGTGGTTCGAAGCCGCCCGCCAGGTCATCGTGGCACACGCAGCCACTGTTCCGGACTCGTTCGTGGAGGAGAAGGACGCCGCCATCAGCTGGCACTACCGCCGGCTGCCGGTGCGGCGAGGGCGCCTAGAGGCCGCGCGGCTGACGAATGAACTCAGCCTCGCGCTGGCCGGTTCCTCCGCGACGATTCTCCAGAGCAGCCGCGTCGTGGAGGTCAAGGACGTGAGCACCGACAAGGGACTCGTGGTGAAGGAGCTCGCGGCCGCCTCTCCGGACAACCGGATGCTGATCGTGGGTGACGACGTGACCGACGAGGACATGTTCCGGGCGGCCCCGGACGGCGCGGTCACAGTCCACGTCGGCGGCGGGCCCACTGAGGCGCGGATGCGGCTGGTCGGTCCCGATCAGGTTCGCAAGCTGCTCGCCGAGCTGGCGGAGCGTTTGGACCTGCGCGTCCACGCCGACCATGCCGAGACGCTCGAGGACGCGGTAGAGGCCGCTCCAGTGGGGTCGGAGTCGGGCTCCTGAGCCTGCGCGGCCTGTCCCGCTGCCCGGAACGCGCCGCCGATCCTAGCCTCGCCCGGCGGTCTCCAGGAAGCGCGCCGCCGGCGACCCTGCCGGCGCGTGCCCGTCCTGGTCGGTGATCGGCTCCTAAACCTGCGCGACGCTCGCCAGGAAGCGCGCCGCCGGGGATCCCTTGGGCGCCTTCCGGTCCTTGTCGGTGATGGGGCTGGTCAGGCTGCCGATCCGCGCGACCTCGACCCGGACCAGATCTCCGGGCTCCAGGAATACCGGTGGCTCGCGAAAGACGCCGACGCCACTGGGCGTGCCGGTGACGATGACGTCGCCCGGGTCCAGTGTCACTTCAGCGCTGATGATGGCGATCAACTCGGCCACGCCGAACATCAGGTCCGCGGTGTTGCCGTCCTGCATCCGGAATGGGAGGCCCGCGTCCAGGCGGTCGGCCGCGTCTGCTTGGGCGGCCGAATCGGCGCCCACGGCCGCCGTGCCGTGGCCTGCGCCCTGGCCCACGCCGATGCCCGCGGCCGCCGTGCCGTGGCCTGCGCCCCGGTCCGCGGCGCGGGTGAGCCACGACCGAACCGCCAGGCCGCGGCCGTCGCCCAGCTCGTCCGCGGTGACCAGGCACGGCCCCAGCGGCAGGAACGTGTCCGCCCCTTTGGCCCGCAGCCACTGGCCGTCGCCCTGCTCGTCCGGTCGGAGCGCCTTCGCCTGACCCTGCCAGTCGCGGGCCGTGACGTCGTTCGCGGCCATGTAGCCGGCGACGTATTCCAGGGCTCGCGCCGTTGGGACGCCAGACGCCCGCTTCCCGATCACCACGGCCAGCTCCGCCTCCAGGTCCAGGGCGTGAGTGCCGGCCGGCTTGCGGACCGGCGCGCCGTCGCCGACCACCGCGTTGGCGAACATCGAAAACAGGACGGGTCGTGCCGGACGCGCCAAGCCCTGCTCGCGGACATGCTCAAGGTAGTTGTAGCCGACTCCGACGATCTTGCCGGGCCGCGGTATCGGCGCCGCCAGGTCGACCGAACCGGAATCGATCGACGCCGCGGCCTCGATCGCCGCGGCGCTTGCCAGTTCGAGCGCCCGACGAATCGCCCCGAAGCCGGGGTCCATCTCCAGCAGCGCCACGAGACTCAGGCGGCCGAACTCGCCCGGGAGGTTTCCGCGGGCGATTTCCGCGAGGGCGCCGATCGTCAGGATCCGACCGCTCTCGAGCCAGATCCCCACGCGTTCATCCGAAGCCGCAACCGCGCTGCCGACCCTTGGTCGGATCGTCACCAGGCGCATCGTCGCGGTCCTCCTGTTGGTCGGCCAAACCTTCCGCATTCGTCCGAAAGCGGCGCGCGATGGAATTCTCGCACGGGTTTCGTTCGGGACCTGTGGCGTCGTCCTGGCCGACCGTTCTCATAACTCGCTCACACCCACCGGCGTCGAATCGGACCGAATCCGCATGCAAATCAGGCCGCCGAGCCCTGGCGAGGAGCCGGCTGTCCACCAGGTGGGCATATCCGACCCGATGTATCGCGAGGAGTCGGGCTGCCGTCGAATCTGCCCATACGGTGGGCAAGCGCGACTGGCCACAGCCCTCTGGGGCGATTGACAGCCTTCAATGGTCGAGGCTGTGCCTCCAATCGGGCAGGATCGACCGGCCGAAAGGCACGCTGGTCCATGCGGCGTCCCATGTGCCCACCACCTGGACAGCCGGAACGCCAACCGCCCGATCCGGTCGAATCTGTACCTCGATCCGGTCGACGCCAACGTGCGCGGCTGGGCCTACTCTTGCCGCCCCTTCGGCGCCCCGCCGCCGACCAGGCCAGAGCACCAGCCGCCCACGTTGACAGCCGCGCCGCCCGCGGATAGCGTGCAAGCGCCGGCCCCGACCGCAGACGCCGGATCCAGACCAGGGAACCAGGGAGAATCGTGTGGACGTCAGGACGAAGCGCGCCCGCACTGCCGACGTGGCCAGGGAAGCGGGCGTCTCCAAGACCGCGGTTTCCTTCGCCTTCAACAGCCCGGAGCGGCTGAGTCCCGAGACCGCCGCCCACATCCGCGAGATTGCCGACGCCCTTGGCTACCGTCCTCGCACCGTGACCAAGATCGGCGCTCAGACGAGCACGATGACCATCGGCTTGCTGACGCCGCAGGAGCTTTCGGTCAACTTCGCCAACCCCTTCTACTCGACGTTCTGCGGCGGTCTGGCGTCGGTCACGGAAGATGCCGGCTACGGGCTGCTCTTCGTGTCCCCGCTCCGTGGCTCGCTCATGCGGGCGATCAGCCGAGCCACGGCCGATGGGTTCGTGGCGGTCGGCCTCAGTGAAGACCACCCGGAAGTCGAGCAGATCCGACGGGCCGGCCTGCCGATGGTCCTCGTCGACGGCGACGCCTTCCCCGAGCACGGCTCCGTCGAATCGAACGACGAAGTCGGCGCTCGGGCCGCCGCCCGGCATCTCCTTGCACTCGGGCATCGAGAGTTCGTGGTCATCGGCATCGAGCCCCCGAACATGCCCGGATTGCGCGAGTACTCGCCCGGGCCCACCGAGACGGTGGCGTCGCGCCGCCTCGCCGGTTACCGTCAGGGCCTGGCGCTCGGGGGCGTAGCGCTGGGCGACGAACGAATCGTCGTGGGGGCCTCTTCGTTCGATGGCGGCGTGGCCGCGTTCCGCCGCATCTGGGAGGACGAGCTGCGGCCGACGGCCGTCCTGGCGATGAGCGACGTGATGGCGATCGGCGTGATGTGGGCCGCGCGGGAAGTGGGGCTGCGCGTCCCCCAGGACCTGAGCATCGTCGGCTTCGACGACCTCGACGTGGCGCCGCACTCCAACCCGCCTCTGACCACGGTCCACCAGCCCATACGCCAGAAGGGCGAAGAATCGGCGAAGCTGCTGCTGCGGATGATCGCCAGCCCCGACCTCGAGCGGCCGGAGCACAAGGTCCTCGAAACGCGGCTGATGATCCGCGGCTCAACGGCCCCGGTGGCGAAAGCCACGCCCGCGGCTCCGCAACGACCCGCCGCGAAAGCCGCGGCTCCGCAACGACCCGCCGCGAAAGCCGCGGCTCCGCAACTACCCGCCGGACGGCGAGCGACCGGAAGGTGACCAGCGCCACATCGAAGGGCGGACCAGATGCCGCCCGATCGTCCGGTCCCGACTGGGTTCGCGACGCCGTCTTCTACCAGATATTCCCGGACCGTTTCGCCTCGAGCCGGCGCGTGCCCAAGCCCGGGCCGCTCGAGCCGTGGGACGCTCCCCCGACCACGTACGGCTTCAAGGGCGGCGACCTGCTCGGCATCGCCGAACATCTCGACGAGCTGACCGAGCTCGGGATCACCGCGCTGTACCTGAACCCCGTGTTCGCCTCGGCCTCGAACCATCGCTACCACACGTTCGACTACGAACTGGTCGATCCGCTGCTCGGCGGCGACGCCGGACTGCGGGAGTTGCTCGACGAGGCCCACACCCGCGGCATGCGCATCATCCTGGACGGCGTCTTCAACCACGCCAGCCGCGGGTTCTGGCCCTTCCACCACGTCCTGGAGAACGGCGCCGCCTCGCCGTACCGCGACTGGTTCTACCTCGACCCGGAGGTTCTGGCCGGATGTCGCGGTCTCGTGGCGTATCCCGGGCCGGCCGTTCCCTCGGGCTCGAATGCGGCTGGCGCGGCCACTCCCGGCACTCCTCCGCGCCTCGGCTACCAGGCCTGGTGGGACCTGCCCGCGCTCCCCAAGCTGAACCACTCCAACCCCGCGGTCCGCGAGTATCTGATGGCCGTCGCGGAGCGCTGGATGCGTTTCGGCATCGACGGCTGGCGCCTCGACGTGCCCGACGAGATCGGCGAGCCCGGGTTCTGGGAAGAGTTCCGGCGCCGCGTTCTGGCGGTCAACCCCGACGCGTACCTGGTCGGCGAGCTGTGGAACCCGGCCCCGGAATGGCTGGCCGGGGATCGCTTCGACGCCACGATGAACTACCCGCTGACCGAGGCGATTCTCTCGTTCGTCGGCGCGGGCCGTCTCGACGGCGAGCTAGTCGCCAGGACCCACGAGTACGGCCGCATGGTTCGCCCGATCGACGGGCCGGAATTCGGACGGCAGCTCGAGCGCGTGATGGCGCTGTACCCGGAGGCGGTCACGTCCGTGCTGCTCAACCTGCTCGACAGCCACGACACTCCCCGGTTCCTCTCCCTCGCGAGCGGCGACAAGTCGGCGCTGCGCCTTGCGATGCTCGTCGTGATGTCTCTCCCCGGCGCGCCCTGCATCTACTACGGCGACGAGGTGGGCATGGAAGGGCGCGCTGACCCGGACTGCCGGCGCTCCTATCCGTGGGATCCCGTCCGGCAGGACCTGGCGTTGCGAGCCTTCGTCGCCGGGCTGACGGGCCTCCGCAAGGCCGAGCCCGCGCTGCGTCGCGGCCACTTCCGCCTGCTGGCAGCGGAAGGCCGGTCGGTCGCCTACGCGATGTTCGGAGAAGAAGGTGAAGGCTCGGGCGCCGGCCGGCCATCGGCCGGAGGCCGCCCCTTCGATCGCCCGATCGGCCGTTCGGTCGTGGTCGCCATAAACGCCGGAGATCAGCCGACGCGCATCGGCATCCACGTTCCGGAGCTGGCGGGGTGCCTGGCGGAACAGCTAAGCTGGCCGGGGCGCGGGTGGTCCAGCGCATTCGCGCCACGGATGCTTCAGGGAGAAACCGTCGAGGTAGAGCTGGGGGCCCGCGAGGGCATAGTGATCGGGGTCGCGCCGAGCCGCTAGGAGGGCCAAGGCCAGATGCCGGACCTGTCGATGGAGATGCCGTGGGCAGCGCTCGACGAAGCGTTCGCGGGCGTCGTCGACCGCGAGGGCAAGATCCCGGCCGCGCTCCAGGAGCTCGGGCCGGTGATCGGGCAGGAGGTCGTAGTCCTCGATTGCGGCCGCGGCGCGCGGGCCCGGCAGCTGGAGGAATGCGGCGCGCGGGTCACCGCCGTCGAGATGCCCGCCTCCGAGGAAGTGCTGGTAGAGCTGATCCGGCGGCTCTCGGCCTTGCCGGAGGGCGGCGCGGATGCGGTCGTGGTCTTCTGGTCGGACCTGGCGACGCCGGGATCGTCGTTCATCGCGGACGCGATGCGGCTGCTCCGACCCGGCGGCCGGCTGCTCATCGTCCACGACTACGGCCGCGACGACGTGTGGCGCCTGCGGCCCGACGTGTGCGCCGAACGCGTCGCCTGGAGCCAGCGCAACGGGCCGTTCCTGGGTGCCGGCTTCCGCATCCGGGTCATCCATTGCTGGTGGACGTTCGATTCGGAGGAGCAGGCGCGCGAGTTGCTGAGCGCTGCCTTCGGCGAGCCCGGAGTGGAGCTGGCGGAGGGGATGAAGCGGCCGCGCCTCGAGTACAACGTGGCGGTCTACCACCGCTCGGCGCCGGCTCGGGAAGTGCCCGCGGCGCCTCGGGCGCCTGGGGCGCCCGAGGGAGAAGAGGGCTCGGGGCTGGTACGCTCTCTGGCATGAGCCAGGATCCAAATGCGCGAGGACCCCGCGGGCGGCAGCCGCCGCGTGGGCCGCAACCGCCACGGGGGCCATTCCCGCCGAACGTGCCACTCCCGCCGAGCGCGCCGCTCCCGCCGAGCGCGCCGCTCCCGCCGAGCGCGCCGCTCCCGCCGAGCCAGCCGGCTCCAGCTGAGGAGTTCGAGTACGACGAGTTCTGGGACACCCTCGACCAGGCGCCCATCGCCCGCCAGACTCTCATGGCCCGGCTGCGGTGGCTGCCCCCGTTCGTCGTCCTGTTCAGCGCCGCTTCGCTCGTGTCAGTTGCGTTCCTCGCCTTCTCCTTGACGAGCCGCAGCGTCGAGTTTCCTGTGCTCATCGCGGCGGCCGTCGTTACCGGCATCGTCTTCGCCGCCGACACCGCCGCTCTGGCGAGGATCGCGTATCTCGCCGCCGAGGATGGCCGGAGCGGCCGCGCGTTGCTCCTGGCGCTGGCCGGTGGAACGGCCGCGGTAATGGCCGGCCTGTCGTTCGGCTGGGCCGCGGTCATGGTCCTGTTGAGCCTCTGATTTCGTCCGTGCCGCGCGTTATGCCAGCGCGGCCGTTTCCCCTGCTACACTCCCGTTCGCGCCGCGCCCCCATCGTCTAGAGGCCTAGGACACGACCCTTTCAAGGTTGAGATCAGCGGTTCGAATCCGCTTGGG